>Ga0255338_1002082_pt1 | contig 32178 bp, 22 predicted proteins | sample MeOH1_35cm_T4_19_FD_203715 | JGI IMG/M metagenome (GOLD analysis project Ga0255338, IMG submission 203715) | Sandy soil microbial communities from University of British Columbia, Vancouver, Canada - MeOH1_35cm_T4_195 | ecosystem: Engineered > Artificial ecosystem > Sand microcosm > Unclassified ... | reverse complement strand
GACCGGGTTGATCAGCAGCGGCACATGGCCGAACACGTCGTGGAAGCAGTCGGGCTCCTGCAGGTAGTCGAGCTGCTCGGGCTTGCGCATCCACCAGCTGGCGGGAAAGCGCCGGTTGGCCAGGTGCTCGAAGAACACGGCATCCGGCACCAGTCCGGGCACCGCCACCACCTGCCAGCCGGTGGCGCGCATCAGGGTCTCATTGAGCTGGTCGAAGCTGGGTACGCGGTCGCGCTCCATGCCCAGCGTGGACAGGCCCTGCAGGAATTCGTCGCAGACGCGGCCGCGCAGCATGGTGGCCTGGCGGTCGTACAGCTTGCGCCATACCGCGTGGTCGGTCTCGGTATAGCGCTCCAGCGGCTGTGCAATGGTGAAATCGTCGCGCAGCGCCTGGCCGGACAGCAGGCCGGCGTCGAACTGCTCTTTCAGCTTATCGGTCAGGGTGCCCGCAAAGCTGGTTTGGGCGTTGCTTGCCTGGGTGGCGGTAGCCATGGCGTCCATGATGTCTTATCTCCTGCAGATTTACCGCACAGTTTAGCGAGGAGATGACGCAGATGGCCCGCAAAAACGGCTTACTTTCGTATAGTGATGCATTCATCGCGCAAGAATTTGGTATTTTATGCGTGAAATCTGCGCGGGTGCGTTGCTGCCGACAATCGGTGCGCCGCAGCCGGGCCGGGAGGGTTAGCATTCCTTCCGGCGTAGTGCACAACAAGAAGCGATTCTGACTCGACTAACGCGATCGAAGCGACCCAACCATGATCAACCTCGACCCATTCGACCTAGCGCTGCTGGCGGCGTTGCAGACCGACGGCCGTTCCACCCACCAGCAGCTCGCCGAGCGCATCCATCTTTCACCCAGCCAGATCGGGCGGCGCCTGGCGCGGCTGGAAGCCGACGGCGTCATCACCGGCTACCGCGTGGTGCTGTCGCCGCCGGCGCTCGGCCTCGGCGTGCTGGTCTTTACCAGCGTCAAGCTGGCCCACCATGGCGATACCATCGTCGAGCGCTTTCGCGAGGACATCCTGCTGCTGGAGGAAGTGCAGGAGTGCTACTCCGTGGCCGGCGAGGCCGACTACCTGTTGCGCATCATGGTGCCGGACCTGCCGACCCTGGCCGAATTCACCATGAAGAAGCTGATGCGCGTGCCAGGCGTGGAGAGTGTGCGGTCCAACATCGTGCTGACCGCGCTCAAGCGCGACGGACCGTTGCCGCTGTCGCATTTGAGATAGCCATCGGGCCCGCGCTTCCTGCGCGGACTTGCACTTGCCATCGGCGCATGTCACCCTCGCCGGGTGCCGTAAACGGGAGGGTCAGGATGACGCAGATCGTCGCTCGGATGGACAAGCGTGCGAATCGTGGTGAGTACTGGTGGGCTGGGTGGACCGCAGCGGCTTGCCTGCAGGTTGTGCTGGCGACGATGCCAGGTTCGGGCCAGGCCGCGCAGATTGCGCGCTTCTCGCCGGAGGGCGAGGTCTCGCGCGTGCGCCAGGTGGCGATCCGGTTCGACGAAGCGATGGTGCCGCTGGGCGACGCACAGGCAAGCCCGCCCGCGGTGGTGTCCTGCAGCGGCAGCGCAATCGCCGGACAGGCGCGCTGGATCGACGCGAAGAACTGGGTGTTCGATTTTGCGCGCGACCTGCCGCCCGGCGTTAAATGCGCGGTGCGCATTGTCACGGGCCTGAAGAGCGAAGCAGGCAAGGCCTACGCCGGCAAACCGGAGTACCGCTTCGAGACCGGCGGCCCGACCGTGGTGACGGCGCGGCCAAGTGGCGGCGAGATCGAGGAAGACCAGGTATTCGCGTTGCGCTTCAACGGGCCGGCCACCGCCGACTCGGTGCGCAGCGCCGCGTGGTGCCAGGCTCAGGGCCTGGGCGAGCGCATTCCGGTGCGGCTGCTGGGCGGCAAGGAGCGTGAGGCCGTGCTGGCCGCGCTGCACTGGAAGCTGAAAGCCGGCGAGGCCGACACCGTGCACCTGCTGGCCTGCCAGCAACGCCTGCCGTCCGGCGCGCGCATGCAACTTGTGCTGGGCGGCGGCATTGCCACGCCGTCGGGCCTGGCCACGCGCGACGAACGGCGCTTCGACTACACCGTGCGCGAGCCTTTCACCGCCAGCTTTACTTGCGAACGCGAACGCGCGCAGTCGCCTTGCACGCCGTTGCGCCCGATCTCGCTATCGTTCTCGGCACCGATCTCGCGCAAGGATGCCGAGCACATCCTGCTCAATACGCCGAAAGGTCCGCGGGCTCCGCAATTCGAGCCGGGCGCGGCGCGCGACGCGCCCGTCAGCAGTGTCACCTTCACCCCGCCCTTTGCCGAGAAGACCGAGTTCACGCTGTCGGTACCTGCCGGCCTGAAGGACGACAGCGGCCGCGTGCTGTCCAACGCCGACCTGTTCCCCCTCAAGGTAAGCACGGCCGCGATGCCGCCGCTGGCCAAGTTCCCGGCCGCGCCGTTCGGCGTGCTTGAGCGCTTTGGCGAGCTGCCCAAGGGCAAGTCGCCGGCCGACTTCCCGGCGCTGCTGCCGGTGACGCTGCGCAATGTTGAAGCCGACCTGCCCGCGCTGGGCGTGCGCGCGCAGGCCGGCACCGTGCGCCGCCTCAAGGTGGACGACGACGGCGCCGTGCTGCGCTGGTACGGGCTGGTGCGCCGGCTGCACGAGAGCAGCTGGACCCGGGGCGAACTCGATGCCATTCTCTCGGGCCGGTCGCCGTCCGCCGTCAACAACCCGCGCAACGCGCCTTCCATCGAGACCCGTTCGATCTCGCTGCTCGATGGCGCGGCCGGCGCGCGCAAGCTTGCCATTCCGCAATTGTCGGAGCCGGGCGGCAAGGCGCCGCGCCCGTTCGAGGTGGTGGGCATTCCCTTGCCCGAAGCCGGCTTTCACGTGGTGGAAATCGCTTCGCCGATGCTGGGCGAGGCACTGCTCGGCAAGCCGGCGCCGATGTACGTGCGCACCGCCGCGCTGGTGACTAACCTTGGCGTGCATTTCAAGCTCGCGCGCGGCCCCGGCAAGATGACCGCGCTGGCCTGGGTCACCACGCTCGACGACGGCAAGCCGGTGGCCAATGCCGCCGTGGCGCTGCGCGATTGCAGCGGCAAGCTGCTGGTATCGGGCCGCACCGATGCCGCCGGGCTGGCCAGTTTTAACGGCGTGGACGACGTGCGCGAACGCAGTTGCGACGACACCGGGCTGTCAGGCTATTTCGTCTCCGCGCGCATTGCCGCCGACCATCCGCAGGCGCGCGGCCAGGCCGACATGGCCTTCGTGATGTCCGGCTGGAACCAGGGCATCGAGAGCTGGCGTTTCAACGTGCCGACCGACACCAGCGTGGTGCCGGATGTGCGCGCCCATACGATCTTCGATCGCACCTTGCTGCGTGCTGGCGAAACGGTGTCGATGAAACACGTGATCCGCACCGAGACCGCGAATGGTTTCGCGCTGCCGCCGGCAGGCGATCCCTTGCCGGAGAAGATGGTCATCCGTCACGAAGGCAGCGGCCAGACCTACGAGCAGCCGGTGCAGTGGCGCACCACGGCCACCGGCGGGCGCAGTGCCGAGAACACCTTCGCGATTCCGCAGGCGGCCAAGCTGGGTATCTACTCGGTATCGTTCAGCGATGCGAAGGATCGCGTGCTGGACAGCGGCAGCTTCCGTGTCGAGGCCTTCCGCCTGCCGGTGCTGGCGGGGACGCTCAAGGCGGGCAGCGGCGGGGCGCTGGTGGCGCCGCCCGAGGTGCCGCTCAACCTGGAAGTGCACTATGTATCGGGCGGCGGCGCGGCGGGCCTGCCGGTACAGGTGTCGGCACTGCTGCGCGACAAGTACGTGCGCTTTGCCGACTACGACGGCTACGCCTTCGATGCGCCGCGCAAACCGCGCAAGGACAGCAGCGGCGACGAGGACGAGAGCGAGGACGGCGCCGCGCAGCGCGAGGAGGCGCAGAAGCTGGTTGCCGACAAGCTGCCGCTCAGGCTGGACAAGAATGGCAGCGGCGCGCTGAACCTGAAGAACATGCCCAGGCTGGATGCACCCAAGGACCTGGTGGTGGAGTCTGGCTTTGCCGACCCCAACGGCGAGATCCAGACGCTGCGGCAAACCGTGCCGCTGTGGCCGGCTGGCGTGGTGGCGGGGATCCGCACGGAGAGCTGGGTTTCAGTCAGGCAGAAACTTCTCGTACATACCGTGGCGCTCGATCCGCAAGGGCGGCCGCAGGCCAATGTGCCGATCGCCCTGCGCGCGCAACTGCGCATCACCACGTCTGTGCGCAAGCGCGTGGTGGGCGGCTTCTATCGCTACGACAATCGCAACGAGAGCAAGGATCTCGGCAGCGTGTGCGAGGGCAGGACCGACGCGCAAGGCCGCATGCAATGCGAAGTCTCGTTGCCCGAGGCCGGCCAGGTGGAACTGATCGCGCAGGCCAGGGATAACGCGGGGCGCGTATCGCAGGCTGCCACCTCCGTGTGGGTGACGCGGCAGGGCGAACTGTGGTTCGGCGGCGAGAACAACGACCGCATCGACCTGCTGCCCGAGAAGAAGGCGTACGCGCCGGGCGAGACCGCCGTGTTCCAGGTGCGCATGCCGTTCCGCCACGCCACCGCGCTGGTGGCCGTGGAGCGCGAGGGCGTGCTGGAAACCAGCGTGGTGGAGCTCAACGGGCGCGATCCCACCGTGCGGGTCAAGATCAGGCCGGAGTGGGGGCCCAATGTGTATGTGTCGGTACTGGCGCTGCGCGGACGCTTGCGCGAGGTGCCCTGGTATTCCTTCTTCACCTGGGGCTGGCGCCAGCCGGGCGAATGGTGGCAGGCGTTCCGCAGCGAGGGCCGCGAGTATGCCGCGCCCACTGCGCTGGTCGATCTGTCCAAGCCGGCGTTCCGTCTCGGGCTGGCGGAGATCCGTGTGGGCAACGAGGGCTACAGGCTCGATGTGAAGGTGACGCCGGACAAGACCAGTTATCCGGTGCGCGGCAAGGCGCAGGTGGCGGTGCAGGTGAAGCTGCCCGACGGCAAGCCCGCGGCCAACGGCGAAATCGCGCTGGCTGCGGTCGATGAAGCGCTGCTGGAGCTGATGCCGAACACAAGCTGGAACCTGCTCGACGCCATGCTGCGGCGGCGCAGCTACGGCGTGGAGACCGCTACCGCGCAGATGGAAATCATCGGCAGGCGCCACTACGGACGCAAGGCGGTGCCGGCCGGCGGCGGCGGCGGCAAGAGCCCCACGCGCGAACTGTTCGATACCTTGCTGCTGTGGAATCCACGCGTGCAGCTCGACGGCGAAGGGAGGGCCACGCTGACGGTGCCGCTTAACGATTCGCTCACGCGCTTCCGCATCGTCGCCGTGGCGGATCTGGGCGTGAGCCGCTTTGGCAGCGGCAGCGCCAGCATCACCGCCACCCAGGATCTGCAACTGATCTCGGGCCTGCCGCCGCTGGTGCGCGAGGAGGATCGTTATCGCGCGATGTTCACCTTGCGCAACACGACGCAGCGCGCGATGACGGTGCAGGCCGTGGCGCGGGTGAATCTGCCGGCGCAATCCGGACAAACGCAGGCGCTGGCGGCGCAGACCGTGGAGATTCCCGCCGGCGATTCGCGCGAGATCGGCTGGGACGTCAGCGCACCGCTGTTGCCCGCGGGATCGCTGGTGCAGGAGGGCACGGTGCAGTGGGAGGTCGAAGCCACGGAGGCCGGCAAGACCACCGGCGCCAGCGATCGCGTGAAGCTCTCGCAGCAGCTGGTGCCTGCGGTGCCGCTTACCGTGCAGCAAGCCACGCTGGCGCAATTGGCGCCAAACCTCTCGGTGCCGGTGCGCGCGCCGCAGGGCGCGCTCGCGGACGCCACGGGCCAGCCTCGCGGTGGCCTGCAGGTGAACCTGCAAGCTTCGTTGGCCGGCGGCATGCCTGGTGTGCGCGACTGGTTCCGCAACTATCCGTTCTCGTGCCTGGAGCAGCGCGCCTCGCGCGCGGTCGGGCTGGGCGATGCGGCGCAGTGGAACGCGCTGACCGCGCAGTTGCCCGGCTATCTCGACGACGACGGGCTGGCCGCGTATTTCCCGCTGCAAAACGAGGGGAATGCCGGCAGCGAAGTGCTGACCGCATACCTGCTGGCCGTGTCCGACGAAGCCGTGCGCGCGGGCCTGCCGCTGCGCCTGCCCGACGAGACGCGCGAGCGCATGGAGCGCGGGCTGGCCGCCTTCGTCGAGGGCCGCATCAAGCGCGAGCGCTGGGCGCCCACGCAGGACCTGGAAGTGCGCAAGCTGGCCGCGCTCGAAGCGCTGTCGCGCAACGGGCACGCGCAGGCACGCATGCTAGGGTCGATCCAGATCCTGCCGGCGCAGTGGCCGACTTCGGCGCTGCTCGACTGGATCGCCGTGCTGTCGCGCGTGCAGGAGATCCCGCAGCGCGACGAGCGGCTGGCGCAAGCGCAGCAGATCCTGCGTTCGCGGCTGACGGTGCAGGGCACGCGGCTGGCGTTTTCCACCGAGCGCGACGACAACTGGTGGTGGCTGATGAGCGGCGGCGATTTCAATGCGGCGCGCCTGCTGTCGCTGTCGCTCGACCTGCCCGGCTGGAAGGCGGAAAGCGCGCAACTCGCTACCGGCCTGCTCGGCCGCCAGATGCGCGGCGCCTGGGGCACCACCACGGCCAACGCGTGGGGCGCGCTGGCGATCACGCGCTTCGCGCAAGCCTTCGAGAAGACGCCGGTGGCGGGCGCGACGCGCGTGACGCTGGAGGGCGTGCCCGAGGCCGCGCGCAGCTTCGACTGGGCGCGTGCCGCGAAGGTCGATGGCGTGGCCGGAGGCAGCATCGGCCTGCCGTGGCCGCGCGCGGGTGTTGCCGCCAACCTGCGCGCCGACCAGGAAGGCGCGGGCAAGCCCTGGGCCACCGTGCGCGCGCTGGCGGCGGTACCGCTGGCCTCGCCGCTGTCGGCGGGCTACCGCATTACGCGCAGCGTGACGCCGGTGGATCAGGCGGTGGCGGGCAAATGGTCGCGTGGCGACAGCTATCGGGTGAAGCTCCAGATCGACGCGCAGGCCGATATGACCTGGGTGGTGGTGAGCGATCCGGTGCCTGCCGGCGCCACCATCCTCGGCAGCGGCCTCGGGCGCGATTCGGAGATCGCCTCGCGCGGCGAGCGGCGCAAGGGGGCATGGCCCGCATTCACCGAGCGCACGCCGCAGGCCTTCCGCGAGTACTACGCCTACATGCCGCGCGGCAGCGCCACGGTGGAATACACCGTGCGGCTGAACAACGCCGGCGAGTTCGCGTTGCCGCCCACGCGGGTGGAGGCGATGTACGCGCCCGATGTGTTCGGCGCGCAACCCAATGCCAGACTGACCGTAGGAGCACGCCCTTGAGCTGGCTTGCGATGATGATGCCCGCGCGGGTGCGCGAATGGTGGCTGGCAGGCACGATGGCCGGACTGGTCTACGGCGGCCTGCTGGTCACTGTGGCGATGGATTCGCCGCCCGGTGCACCGTTGAATGGGCAGATTGCCTTCCAGCCGGTATGGAAGACGGCGATGGCGCTGCTGCTGGTGCGCGCGGCGCATTTCCACCCGCCGCGCCGCGAGCGGCGCTGGCTGATGGCGGCGCTGCTGTTCTCGGCGATCGGAGACTTCCTGCTGGCAATGCCGTGGCTGTCGTTCTCCTTTATCGGCGGGTTGGGGTCCTTCCTGATCGCACACTTCGCTTACCTTGGCTTGTTCTTGCCGATGGCAGGCGACTGGCGGGCGCATCGCCTGCTCGCCTGCGGCATGGTGCTGGGCGCGGCCGGCGTCATGCTCGGGCGCTTCTGGCCCAACCTGGGCACGCTGGTGGTGCCGGTCTCGGTTTATGTGGTGGCGCTGGCGTCGATGGTTTGCGCCGCGCTGGTGGCGAAGCTGCCGACGGCGCTGGCGGCTATCGGCGCGGTGTTCTTCGCCGTGTCCGACGGTTTGCTCGGCAGCGCGCGTTTCCTGGTGCCGTTCGATACCTTCGCGCTTGGCATCTGGTGGACTTACGCGGTCGCGCAGGTGTTGCTGGTGGCCGGCGTGGTAGCCGGGCGAAACGAATGAATGCAAGCCGGTACGCCGTGCGCGCCGTCCTCCTTGCTGCCTGCATGGCGAGCGCGCGGGCCCATGCGCTACCCACCTTCGATAGCGTGCGCGCAAGCTGGCGCAGCGCCGACGTAGTGGTGCTGGACCGCCACGGCGAGCCTTTGTCGCGCGTGCGCGATGACTTCCGGGCGCGCCGCGGCGACTGGGTCGCGCTGGCGGAGGTTTCGCCGGCGGTGCGCACCGCCATCGTGCTGTCGGAGGACCGGCGCTTCTATGCGCATAGCGGTGTCGACTGGCAGGGCGTGGCCGCTGCCGCCTGGGCCAATCTGTGGAACACCCGCACGCGCGGCGCGTCCACCCTGACCATGCAGCTCGCGGGCCTGCTCGACGAAGACCTGCGGCGTGCCGAGGGCGGGCGCAGCGTGAGCCAGAAGATGGCGCAGGCCGTGCGCGCCGCGGCGCTGGAGCGCAGCTGGAGCAAGGACCAGATACTCGAGGCCTATCTCAACCTGGTGCCGTTCCGCGGGGAGCTGGTGGGATTGTCCGCGCTGTCGCAGGCGCTGTTCGGCAAATATCCCAGCGGGCTCGACGCACGCGAGGCGGCGCTGGCGGTGGCGCTGGTGCGCGCGCCCAATGCACGCGCGCCACAGGTGGCGCAGCGCGCCTGCGGCATCCTGCGCGAACAGCAGTTGCCCAAGGCATGCGACGGGCTGGACGGCTTTGCGCAACTGGCGTTGCTGCGCAGTGGCGGCGGTGCGGGCAGCACATCTGCATCCTTCGCACAGGCGTCGGCCCTGGCGCCGGATCTCGCACCGCATCTGGCGCGCCTGCTGGTCGCGCAAGCGCGTGCCGCGGGCACCGTACCGCCCACCATCACATCCACCCTCGATGCCGGCTTGCAGCGTGCCGCTTCGCGCAGCCTGGACCGTCATCTGCGCGAACTAGCCGGACGCAACGTGGAAGATGGCGCGGTGGTGGTGATCGACAATGGCAGCGGCGATGTGCTCGCCTACGTCGGTTCGTCAGGCGCCCTGTCGGCGGCCGCGCAGGTCGACCACGCGGCGGCGCCGCGCCAGGCCGGCTCCACACTCAAGCCTTTTCTGTACGAGCAGGCGCTCGAGACGCGGCGGCTGACCACGGCATCCCTGCTCGACGACCGGCCGGTCAACCTGCCTACCGGCGGGGGCGGCGGGCTCTATGTACCGCAGAACTATGACCGCCAGTATGCGGGGTGGGTCAGCATGCGCGCGGCTCTGGCTTCCTCGCTCAACGTCCCCGCGGTGCGCACGCTGGTGATGGTGACGCCGCATCGGTTCCACCAGCGCCTGACGGCGCTCGGGCTGCCGCTGGCGCAGGCCGGCGACTACTATGGCTACAGCCTGGCGCTGGGCAGCGCCGACGTACCGCTGGCCGCGCTCACCAATGCGTATCGCGCATTCGCCAACGGCGGGCGCTACGCACCCGCGCGATGGCGCACCGATGCGGCGCCCGGTGCGGCGCGCGCCGTGATGTCGCCGGCTGCCAGCTACCTGGTGGCGGACGTGCTGTCGGACCGCCACGCGCGTGCGCGCACGTTCGGTCTCGACAGCCCGCTCACCACGCGCTTCTGGACTGCGGTCAAGACGGGTACGTCGAAGGACATGCGCGACAACTGGTGCGTGGGCTGGTCGCAGCGCTACACCGTGGGGGTGTGGGTGGGCAACGCCAGCGGCGCGAGCATGCACGAGGTGTCGGGGGTGTCCGGCGCGGCGCCGGTGTGGCACGAAATCATGGAGGCACTGCACCGCTCGGTGCCGAGCGTGGCGCCGGCCATGCCCGCGGGCGTGGAGCGCGTACCGCTGCGCTTTGCCGATGATCTCGAACCCGCGCGCGAGGAAGTCTTCCTGACCGGTACGGCGTTGCGCATGGTCAACCTGGCCAGCGCGGATAGCGCGCGCGGCGCCGCGCGTACGGACAAGCAGGGCAGCGGTCAGGATCGCGTGGCCGCCATCGCCATTGCAAGTCCCGCCGACGGCACCGTGTTCGCGCTTGATCCCGATATCCCGCCGACGGCGCAGCGTGTATGGTTCCACGCCGAAGGCGTCAGCGGGCGGACCGCGCAACGCGTCAGCTGGCGCATGGACGGCAAGCCGCTGGGACGCGGCGGGCAACTGGCCTGGCTGCCATGGCCGGGCCGGCACCAGGTGGAACTGCTGGATGCCGCCGGCAAGGTGGTGGACCGGATCGGCATCGAGGTGCGCGGTGCGGTGGCGAAGGTGCCGCTGACTATGCCGGCTCCGGCGCGGATCCGGAGCGATGCGGCAAGCGCGAATGACTCAGGAAGCCGAACACCAGCGCCGCCGACACCACGGTGATTGCCGCGAGGATATACAGCTGCAGGTGGAATGCGTCGCCGTAGGCTTGCACCAGCGCATGCTGGCCGGCTTGCGGCAGCAGGGACATCGCGCGCGGCAGGTCGCCCATGGCGAGCCGGTGGGCGGCTTCCGGCAGTGCTGTGGCGGGCCCGGCGATGTGCAGGCCATGCAGCCTGGACTCGGCGAGTCCCGTGAGCACGGCGCCGACGATGGCCAGCGCAATGCCTTCCCCGGCGACCCGCGTCGTGCTGAAGATGCCTGTGGCCATGCCGGCGCGTTCCCTGGGCACCACGCTCACGGCCAGGCCATCCATCAAACCCCAGGGCAGGCTGATGCCGAGGCCAATGGTCAGCATGGGCAGCGCCAGCGCCGCGCCTGGCTGGCCGGGCGCGCATTGCGCCAGCCACAGCAAGCCGCCGGCGCAGACCAGCAAGCCCAGGCCTGAGATGAATCCCGCCGTGAGCCAGCGCGTCAGCTGGCCGGCCAGCAGCGGCACTACCAGCATGGGGGCGGAGAGGGCAATCATCATGCGCCCTGCTTCCATCGCGCTGTAGCCTTCGATGCCGATCAGGCGGATGGGGAGCAGCACTTGCAGCACCACATAGGAATACGCTGGCGCGGCGGCGAGGAATTGCACGCCGACAAAGCGCGGATAGCGAAACAGCGACAGGTCCAGCATGGGTGTGCGCACGCTCCGTTCGATGACGATGAACGCCGCCAGCAGTACCACCGCGCCCGTCAGCTGGATGATCACCGGCGGGCTGCTCCAGCCGTTCTCCGGTGCGCTCAATACGGCATAGGTGAACAACGCCAGCGCGCCCGTGAAGGTGGCCGCACCCGGCCAGTCGAGCCCGGCGGCGGCGGGGTCGCGCGACTCGCGCATGCAGCGGGCGCCCGACACCAGCGCGCATGCGGCGATCGCGGTTGCGCTGAGAAACACTGAGCGCCAGCCGTGGTGCTGGATCAGGAATCCGGCTAGTACAGGGCCGAACGCCAGTCCGACGCCGAAGGTGGTGCCCAGCAAGCTGAAGGCGCGGGTAGCGGCCTGGCCCTCGAACTCTTGCGCCAGCGCTGCCATGCCGCCGGACAATGCCGCGGCGCCCGCTACCCCCTGCGCTGCGCGCAGGAAGGCGAGCCAGACGGTGTCGGGTGCCGCGCTCAGGGCCAGGGACGTGAGTCCGAAGCCGGCGATGCCCGCGATGAAGATGCGCTTGCGTCCAAAGCGGTCCGCCAGTGCGCCGGCGGCCATCAGGCAACTCCCGAAACTCAGCATAAAGGCGTTGGTGACCCAGCTCAGCGCGATGGGGCTGCCGCCAAGGTCATCGGCTATCGCCGGCAACGCCACGGCGGGCCCGGTGAAGCTCAGCGGCATGGCCAGTGCCGCAAGGCAGACGGCGCCCAGGATCAACAGTTTTTGCGCGGTCTTGCGCACGGTGGGTTGTGCAGGTGTGCTCATCGGGAGTCCGTGTCGGGAGGCGAGGGGGAGCGGGCACGTTCGATAGCCGACAGCGCCACTCCGCGAAAGTGCACTGATGATAGGATCGCTTTAATGTTGCTTAAAGCACTGTGATTTCCGCTAATCACGGACAAAAATTCTCTAATGGCCCGGTATGGATAGTCTCAGCGGTTTGTATGCCTTCGTGCGCGCAGCGGAGTCGCGCAGTTTCGTCGCCGCAGGGCGGCTGCTCGGCGTATCGTCATCCGCCATCGGCAAGAGCGTGATGCGGCTCGAATCCCGGGTCGGCATTCGCCTGTTTCACCGCAGCACGCGCCAGATCAGGCTGACGGAGGAGGGCGAGCTCTTCTTCGAGCGCTGCCGGCGCATCCTCGGCGAAATCGATGAAGCCGAACTCGAGTTGACGCGGCTGAAGGAGGCGCCGCGCGGCCGGTTGCGCATCAGCGTCCCGGCGATCGGCTATCGCCTGCTGCTGCCGGACCTGGCCGCGTTCTGCGCGGCTTATCCGGAGATCGAGTTCGACCTGGACTTCAGCGACCGCATGGTCAATGTGGTCGAAGAGGGCTTCGACATGGTGATCCGCAGCGGCGAACTGTCGGATTCCCAACTGATGGCCAGACGCCTGCGCCCATTCCGCTTTGTGGTTTGTGCTTCGCCCGGATATTTTGCGAGGCGTGGCATGCCGCGGCTGCCGAAGGACCTGGAGCAGCACGCATGCCTGCGCTACCGGTTTCCCTCCAGCGGGAAACTCCAGGACTGGGTGCTGGTGCAGGATGCAGGTGCTGAGGAATTACGGTTGCCGGCCGCGTTCGCGTTGAACAATATCGAAGCCGTACTGGCCGCCGCGATCGACGGCCTGGGCATTTGCTATGTGCCGGATTTTGTCGCGCAAGACGCGCTGCGCGACAAGCGCCTGGAAACCACGCTGGACGAGTACAACGTGGTCCAGGGTACGTTCTGGATGCTGTGGCCATCGAGCCGGCACATGCTGCCGAAGCTTCGGGTGCTGGTCGACTTCCTGTCCTGGCGGGAGGGTCAGGCTTGATTGTGAAGTTGCGCTTGGCTGGGGCCCGCCTTGGTCTGTCCGTGGGGGGGGCCCTCGGCTCTGGCTGCATGGGCATGAGCAAGTTGACGGTGCCCATGACGACGGAATTTATATTCGCAGTATCAATCACGTGGCATCTAATTTAATCAATGTTATTAATGCGTGTGATATACGTAGCCGCATCGCAGTAGCGGGTACGCGTTACCCAGGTGGCGAGTTCGCCCATAATCCAGCATCGCGAACCGCCTCCGGAGTTTTCCGCCATGTCCCTTGTCCTGCTCGACGCCGCCCAGACCGCGGCCCGCCTGCCGTACCCCGCGCTGGCCCGCGCCATTGCCGGCATGCTGGCCGAACTGCGCGCCGGCACGGCCATGGCGCCGCCACGCATTGCCTTGCCGGTGGGCGATGCGGCCGGTGGTGAAGGCACGCTGCTGGTGATGCCGGCGCGTAACCGAGAACTGGTGATGACCAAGAACATCACCGTGCATCCCGGCAATCCGCGGCGCGGTCTGCCCAATATCCTTGGTGAAGTGGTGGTGGCCGACGCCCATACCGGGCGGCGGCTGGCGCTGCTGGACGGTCCCACCGTGACCGGCCGGCGTACCGCCGCCGTGTCGCTGCTGGCGGCGCAGACCTTCGCCCCGGAGCCCGGCGGCGAACTGTTGATCATTGGTGCCGGCGTGCAGGCCCAGACGCATCTGGAAGCCTTTGTGGCCGGGCTGGCGCCGCGTCGCGTGTGGTTGCATTCGCGCACGGCCGCCAAGGCCGAAGCCCTCGCCGCGCACGCGCGCACGCTCGGTGTCGAGGCGCAGACGGTGGCGGACGTGAGCGCCGTGCTGCCGCGCGTGTCGATGGTGGTGACCGTGACGTCCAGCCTGACCCCGGTGCTGCCGGACCTGGATAGCGGATTGTGGCGCGACGCGCATTTCATTGCCGCGGTCGGCGCTTTCCGCCCGGAGATGTGCGAGCTGCCACCGGCTTTGTGCCAGGCGGCTTCGGCGCATGGCCGGCTGCTTGCCGACACATTGTTCGGCATCGAGGAGGAGGCGGGCGACCTGCTGCAGGCGGGCATCGACTGGGCCACCGTGCAGCCCTTCGAGCAAGCCATTCTCGCCGCCGATGCACTGCGCGCGCGCAAGGGCAGCCCGCTGGTATTCAAAAGTGTCGGCTATGCCTTGTGGGACCTGGCCGCCTGTGTGCTGGCCAGCGCCGGACCCGAGGCGGGCAACCCGGCGGCCTGACACCTTCGTACTGTGCTTCGGGAGCCTCGCCGGCCGGTGGACTACGGGAATTCCCTTGTCCAAAGTAGGCCTATACCGCGCAGTAGGATTTTCGGCCGGCGGGCGTCTCATATTCGGTACAGTTTTGAACGCGATTTCGCCGTGATTTGTCGCTTTTTTAATGGTTAACCCGCGCTTTAGGGTGAGCCTTCTACAAATGTGTTAAGCACTTGAAACAGACGGGTCATACCAAGCAGGATAATGCGTGCCTCGGGTAGAGAATTAACTAGGAGTAAGAGGCATGTCCCATAAAAAGATCCTGCTGGCCAGCGTAGCCATGCTAATCGCCGGTGCCGCGCAAGCGCAAAGCGCCGGCAGCAACATCGTCAGCCTGGGCTGGTTCCGCGTGATGCCGACCAGTTCCGCCGACCCGCTGGTGGTCGATAGCATCAACGGTGCTCCCGTTGGCCTGACCGAGACCGGTACCAGTGCCAAGATCAAGTCCGCGGATACGCTTGGCATCGCGTTTACCCACTACTTTACGGACAATATCTCGGGTGAATTCGTGGCCGGCATCCCGCCGAAGCACGATGTGCAGGGCTCAGGGTCGTTTTCCAAGTACGGCACGCTGGGCAATGTGAAGCAATGGAGCCCGGCGCTGCTGGTGAAGTACCATTTCCTGGAAGCGAAGTCCAAGTTCCGCCCCTATGTGGGCATCGGCGTGAACTACACGTGGTTCACCGATGAGACCATCAGTAACCAGACGTTTGTGAAGTCCGAGTTCGGCCCGAAAGCCACGATGTCGGCCAGCGCCAAGAGCTCGTGGAACCCGGTCTTCAATATCGGCGCCAACTACGCCGTGACCGACAACTGGTTTGTCGGCCTGTCGGTTTCCTACCTGCCGCTGTCCAGCACCGCTACGCTGACTACGCAGAACGCCGGTCCGGCGGGCAATGCCACCGTGGTGTCGCACACCAAGATCAAGATCGATCCGGTAGTGACCTTCCTGAACGTCGGCTACCGCTTCTAAGCTGCCGTATCGCCAGAAAGCAAACGGGCGCCTCTCGCGAGGCGCCCGTTTTGTTTTTGGGCAGCCGCGGGCCATGCCCGCGGTGCCAGCCTATGCGCTGGCTTTGACGGGATAGCCGGCCGCTTCGATCGCCTCGCGCAGCGCCTGGCTGCTTGCCGTGGCTTCGACCATAACCGCTTGCGCGGGAATGTCGGCCGACACCTTCGCGGCCGGATCGAGCGCCTGCACGGCGCGGGTGATGGCGCCCACGCAGTGGCCGCACGACATGCCTTCAACCTGGAACTGGATCATCTGGAATCTCCTGTAGGAATGGACCGGAAAGGACTCAATGAAAGCGTCCGGCGGCCTCGGAAAAAAGCGTACCCACCGCTGCGCTGACCGGGCCGGACTGCATCTACTCCTGAAGTTTGCACCTTCCCACTGTGGGAAGCGCAAGGCCTTTTCGAAGCAAGGTCCGCTTGCGCGGGTGATTGAAGAGTGGCTTGCCTTCGCCCTTGACCTTCCCAGCATGGTAAGGTCCATCATGTGTCGGTCATCATTGAGGATAGCTTTCCTTCAGGCCATGCCCGCCAATTCCCAAGTTCTTCCCGTACCCGGCGCAGCAGCGAACGCGCCGGCTTCCGAATTGCGCCTGCCGATCGGCGGCATGACGTGCGCCTCGTGCGTGCGGCGTGTCGAAACCGCGCTGGGCAAAGTGCCTGGCGTGCGGCAGGTCGCCGTTAACCTCGCCACCGAAGAGGCCACGCTGCAAGCCGATAGCGCGGCGGTGTTGCCCGCCGCCGCCGAGGCGGTGAAGGCTGCCGGCTACGAGGTACCGCACCAGGCCATTGCCCTGTCCATCAGCGACATGACGTGCGCGTCCTGCGTGGCCCGCGTCGAGCGTGCCTTGAAAGCGGTGCCGGGCGTCGTGGATGCGCAGGTCAACCTGGCCACGGAGCAGGCCGAGGTCACGGTGCTGCGCGGCGCCGTGGATGCCGATGCCCTGGCCGCGGCGGTCGCGCGCGCCGGCTATGGCGCCGTGCCGGTGGGCGGCGAATTGCCCGCGGGCGCGGCAGGCGAGGGCTTCTGGTCCGGGCCGTGGCCGGTGGCGATCTCGGCGGCGCTGTCGCTGCCGCTGGTGGCGCCGATGGTGGCGCAATGGTTCGGCGTGCACTGGATGCTGCCGGCCTGGGTGCAATGGTTGCTGGCCACGCCCGTGCAGTTCGTCTTCGGCTGGCGTTTCTACAAGGCGGGCTGGAAGGCGGTGCGCGCGGGCGCCGGCAATATGGACCTGCTGGTCGCGCTCGGCACTTCGGCGGCCTATGGCTTGTCCCTGTGGCTGATGTGGGGCGGCGCGGACGGCATGCCGCACCTCTACTTCGAGAGCGCGGCGGTGGTCATCACGCTGGTGCGGCTGGGCAAGTGGCTGGAGACGCGCGCCAAGCGCCAGACCGCCGACGCCATCCGCGCGCTGGCCGCGCTGCGCCCCGATAGCGCGATCGTGCGTCGCGATGGCGGCGAAGTCACGTTGCCACTGGGCTTGGTACGGGTGGGCGACGAGATCGTGGTACTGCCGGGCGCACGCGTGCCCGTCGACGCCCAGGTGATCGAGGGCAGCAGTCATGCCGACGAATCGATGCTGACCGGCGAGAGCCTGCCGGTGCCCAAGGAGCCGGGCACGCTGCTGACCGGCGGTGCCATCAATTACGAGGGCCGTCTGGTTGCGCGCACCGTGGCGGTGGGCGCTGAAACGGTGCTGGCCCGCATTATCCGCATGGTCGAGCACGCGCAGGCGGCCAAGGCGCCGATCCAGCGCATGGTCGACCGCGTCAGCTCGGTGTTCGTGCCGGTAGTGCTGGGTATCGCCATGGTCACGCTGCTGGGCTGGGGCGTGCTTGGCGGCAACTGGGAAGCGGCCTTGCTCAACGCGGTGGCGGTGCTGGTGATCGCCTGCCCGTGCGCGCTCGGCCTGGCGACGCCGACCGCGATCATGGCGGGCACCGGCGCGGGCGCGCGCGCCGGCATCCTGATCAAGGACGCCGAGGCGCTGGAAGTGGCGCACCGGGTCAAGGTGGTGGCTTTCGACAAGACCGGCACGCTCACGGTGGGCAAGCCGGAAGTGGTGGCGCTGGCGGTGCCCGAAGGCGCCGGCGCGGACGAAGCGCAACGCTTGCTGGCACGCCTGGCCGCGCTGCAGGCCGGCAGTGAGCATCCGCTCGCGCATGCCGTGCTGGCGGCGGCCCGTGCGCGCGGCATCGCGGCGCCGACGGCTACCGATGTGCGCGCGCTGCCGGGCATGGGCCTGGCCGGCAAGGTGGACGGCGTGGCGCTGCAGCTCGGCAGCGAGCGCCTGCGTGCTTCGCTGGGCGCAGCGCCGGGTACGCTCGGTGCACGGGCGCAAGCACTGCAAGACCAGGGGCGCACGGTGTCCTGGCTGATCGAGACGGGCGCGCAGGATGCGTCGCCTGCGCAAGGACTGCCGCGCGTGCTGGGCCTGGTCGCTTTTGGCGACGCCATCAAGCCCGGCGCGCGCCGCGCGATCGACCGGCTGCGTGCCGCTGGCGTGCGTACCGTGATGCTGTCCGGCGACAACAGGGGGGCCGCGGCACGTGTGGCCGAGACGCTCGGGCTGGACGAGGTGCAGGCGGAAGTGCTGCCGGCCGACAAGGCGGAGCGCGTCATCGGACTCAAGGCGGGTGGCACCGTGGTGGCGATGGTGGGCGACGGCATCAACGATGCGCCGGCGCTGGCCGCTGCCGATGTCGGGATTGCCATGTCCACCGGCACCGACGTGGCCATGCATGCCGCCGGCATCACGCTGATGCGCGGGGATCCGGCGCTGGTGGCCGATGCGCTGGCGATCTCGCACCGCACTGTGCGCAAGATTCGCGAGAACCTGTTTTGGGCCTTCTTCTACAATGTGATCGGTATCCCCCTGGCGGCAGCCGGCTTGCTGAACCCGGTGGTGGCCGGCGCGGCCATGGCATTCTCCAGCGTGAGCGTGGTCGGCAATGCACTGCTGTTGCGGCGCTGGAAGCCGGCGGGAGACAGAGCATGAATATCGGTGAAGCGGCACAAGCTTCCGGTGTCTCCGCCAAGATGATCCGGCACTACGAAGCCATCGGCTTGCTGGCGGCGCCGCCGCGCAGCGAGGGCGGCTACCGGCGCTACGACGAGCGCGCGGTGCACACCTTGCGCTTCGTGCGGCGTGCCCGTAATCTCGGGTTCTCGCTGGACGAGATACGCGGCCTGCTGTCGTTGTGGCATGACCGCGCGCGGGCCAGCGCCGATGTCAAGGCGCTTACCTTGCGTCACGTGGCGGAGCTCGAGCAGCGCATCACCGAGCTGGCCGCCATGCGCGACACGCTGCGCCAGCTGGCCGAGGCCTGCAGTGGCGACGCGCGGCCCGAGTGCCCGATCCTGGCGGATATGGCGCGGGCCGGGCTGGACGAGGCTGGCGGCGTGGCAATGCCTGATTGCCATCGCCATGCCCATGAAGGGGACGGCACGGCGGCCACCTAGCCCGCGCGGCGCCGGCCAGTGGAACCGTAGCGCCGTACCAGCACCACCATAGCGGAACAGATATGGAGACCAATCGCATGGATCGACCGAGTACCGCTGCTCCCGCCGGGGCTCCCGCGAGCATTGCTGGCGGTGGTGCCGGCGAGGCCGGTGGCGCTGGTTCCGGTGCCGCGGCTCCGGCGCGGCCTGTCGTTCCCTCTGAAAGCCGCCAGCGCATGCGTGACGGCACGGAGCTGCTGCTGCGTACCTGGCAGCCCGATCCCGACTCCTTTCCCGAGGCCACTGGCTCGCTCTTGCTGGTTCATGGCCTGGCCGAGCATTGCGGCCGCTACCAGCACGTGGCCGAGCTGTTGTGCGGCCTGGGCCTGCGCGTGCGCGCCTACGACCAGCGCGGCCATGGCGCCAGCGGCGGTCCGCGCATGGTGGCCGGGCACCCGGACGTGTTTGTCGAAGACCTCACCGAAATCCACGATGCGGCCGTGAGCCAGTGGAAGGAACTGCCATTTCTGCTGGGCCATAGCATGGGCGGTCTGGTGGCGGCGCGTTTCGCCACGGCACGGGTGCGGCCCGTGCGCGCGCTGGTGCTGTCGTCGCCGGCGCTGGCATTGAAACTCTCCGCACCGATGCTGACGCTGCACCACATATTGCTGGCGCTGGCGCCGCGCCTGCGCGTGCCGAACCCGATCGACGCGCGCTACCTCTCGCACGATGCGGCGGTGGTGGCGCGGTATCGCGCCGATCCGCTGGTGCAGGGCACCATCAGCGCCAGCGTGCTCGAGACGTTCATGCGTGGCATGGCGCAGGCGCAGGCCGATGCGATTTTGCTGGAAGCGCCGACGCTGATGCTCGTCGCGGGCGACGATCGCATCGTCGACCCGGCCGGTAGCCGCCGCTTCTGCGATAGTGCGCCGCGGGACCTGTGCGAAACGCGCTGGTTCGATGGCGCTTACCACGAGATTTTCAACGAGGCCCAGCCGTTGCGCGGCGAGGTTTTTGCCGCGCTCGCCGATTGGCTGCGCAAGCATTTGCAGCCACAGGCTGCGTGAGCGCATGATGCGTTGCCGGCTGCGGCTTCCTGAACCATTGCACGCGGCCATGGCCCAGGTTGCGCAGCCCGCGCAGGGCCGCATGGTTTCGCAAGCCCGGCGGAGCGTTCCCGTGCGGGCTCATCTTCAACCCTTTCAAACGCGGCGCAAGGCCTGACAAGAAAAAGCATGGAGACTTACGACTACATCATCGTCGGCGCCGGTTCGGCCGGCTGCGTGCTGGCCAACCGCCTGACCCTGGACCCCGAGGTGAGCGTGTTGCTGCTTGAAGCCGGCGGGCGCGACGACTATCACTGGATCCATATCCCGGTGGGCTACCTGTATTGCATCGGCAACCCGCGCACCGACTGGATGTACCGCACCGCCGCGGAGGCTGGCCTGAACGGCCGCACGCTGGGCTATCCGCGCGGGCGCGTGCTGGGCGGCTCGTCGTCGATCAACGGCATGATCTATATGCGCGGGCAGCGCGAGGACTATGACGACTGGGCACGCCTGACGGGCGACGACGGCTGGCGCTGGGACAATGTGCTGCCGCTGTTCAAGCGCAGCGAGGACCATCATCGCGGCGGCGACGAATTCCACGGCGCCGGCGGCGAATGGCGGGTGGAAGGGCAGCGTCTGCGCTGGGATATCCTTGAACGCTTCATTGAGGCCGCCGAGCAGGCAGGCATCCCGCGCACGGACGATTTCAATCGCGGCGACAACTTCGGCGTGGGCTACTTCGAGGTCAACCAGCGCCGCGGCATTCGCTGGAATACCGCCAAGGCCTTCCTGCGCCGCGCGGCCGAACGGCCCAACCTGACCATCGTCACCGGCGCGCAGGTCAGCGCCCTGACGTTCGATGGACGGCGTTGCAGCGGCGTGGCCTATCTCGGCGGCGGCACGCCGTTCACGGTGGCGGCGCGCGAGGAGGTGATCCTGGCGGCGGGCGCGGTCAATACGCCGCAGCTGCTGGAGCTGTCCGGCATCGGCCAGCCCGAGCGGCTGCGGGCGCTGGGCATCTCCGTGCGCCATGCGCTGCCCGGCGTGGGCGAGAACCTGCAGGACCACCTGCAACTGCGCAGCGTGGTGAAGGTGGAAGGCGTGCGCACGCTCAATACCCGCGCGGGCAGCTGGTGGGGCAAGCTCGGCATCGGCCTGCAGTACGCGGTCAACCAGAGCGGCCCGATGAGCATGGCGCCGTCGCAACTGGGCGCGTTCGCGCGCTCGGATGCTTCGTACGCGCGGCCCAATCTCGAGTACCACGTCCAGCCGCTATCGCTCGACAAGTTCGGCGATCCGCTCCATCGCTTCAATGCCTTCACCGCCAGCGTGTGCAACCTGCGCCCGACCTCGCGCGGCAGCGTGCATATCGCCGATCCGGACTTCCGCCATGCGCCGGTGATCGCGCCCAATTACCTGTCCACCGATGCGGACCGCAAGGTCGCGGCGGATTCGCTGCGGTTGACGCGGCGCATCGTGGCATCGCCGGCGCTGGCACCCTACAAGCCGCTGGAATGGCTGCCCGGCGCGGCCCTGCAGACCGACGAGCAGCTCGCCCAGGCGGCGAGCGAAATCGGCACCACGATCTTCCATCCGGTGGGCACCTGCCGCATGGGGCGTCCCGACGATCCGCAGGCGGTGGTGGACCAGCGCCTGCGCGTGATCGGCATCGATGGTCTGCGCGTGGTGGATGCATCGGTGATGCCACTGATCACCTCGGGCAATACCAACTCGCCCACCATCATGATCGCGGAGCGCGCCAGCGACATGATCCGCGAAGACCGGCGCCTGCGCGCGAGCGGCGTGGCCGGCAAGGTGGCGGGGGATGCTGATTCCCCGGCGGAAGCCTCGCTCGCCGTCAAGGCGGGAGCCGCAACCCAGGCCTGAATGCGCCGGCATCGCAAATCTGACGCGAACCTGACACCAACCTGACATCTGGTTCATGTTTCATAATTAGTGCAAACCCGGATGTTTTGCGACGCAGCAGACGCACACAATAGACGCCGCGATGCCGTGCAGTACCGCTCACATTGGCGCGCCCTCCGCAGGGCGCGTCGCGCGTTCAGGGCGGGCGGGGCACGGCGGGTAGAAAAAGAGACAAGCGGCGCCAACGCCGCAGCAGCCACGGGGAGCGCAACTGGATTGGCGCGACCCGTGCCGTGGTGGTGCGACGGGTACCACAGTTCTGACCATTTGGCGGTGCCGACCAGAAGCCGGGGCCGCAGCAAGAGGGCGGGCAGGAGACCATGAATCAGCAAGACACGATCCTGGAAACGCGGAACCTCACCAAGGAGTTCAAGGGGTTTACCGCGGTGAGCGACGTCAACCTGCGGGTGAACCGCGGGTCCATCCATGCCTTGATCGGCCCCAACGGCGCCGGCAAGACCACGTGCTTCAACCTGCTCACCAAGTTCCTTGAGCCGACGACCGGCACGATCCTGTTCAACGGCATCGATATCACGCGCGAGAAGCCAGCGCAGATCGCCCGGCGCGGCGTGATCCGTTCGTTCCAGATCTCGGCCGTGTTCCCTCACCTGACGGTGCTGGAGAACGTGCGCATCGGCCTGCAGCGGCAGCTCGGCACGTCCTATCATTTCTGGCGCAGCGAGAACACGCTCGACACGCTCAACGGGCGCGGCATGGAGCTGCTCGACCAGGTCGGCCTGACCGACGTCGCGCAGACCGTGACCGTCAACCTGCCGTATGGCCGCAAGCGGGCGCTGGAGATCGCCACCACGCTGGCGATGGAGCCGGAGCTGATGCTGCTCGACGAGCCCACCCAGGGCATGGGCCATGAGGACGTGGCGCGCGTCACCGAACTGATCCGCAAGGTGGCGGTGGGGCGCACCATCCTGATGGTCGAACACAATATGAACGTGGTCTCGTCGATCGCCGACAAGATCACGGTATTGCAGCGCGGCGCGATCCTGGCCGAAGGGCCGTACGCCGAAGTATCGAAAGACCCGCGCGTGATGGAGGCCTACATGGGCACCGTCGACGCTGAACTGCAGGGCGCGCACTGAGGAGCCAGGATGAGCACAACGCCCGCACTAGAAATCAAGGACCTGCACGCCTGGTACGGCGAATCGCACATCCTGCATGGCGTGGACCTGACCGTGAATCCCGGCGAGGTGGTGACGCTGCTGGGCCGCAACGGGGCCGGGCGCACCACCACGCTGCGCGCGATCATGGGCCTGACCGGCCAGCGCAAGGGTTCGATCCGCGTCAACGGCACCGAGACCATCGGCATGCCGACGCACAAGATCGCGCATTGCGGCATCGGTTACTGCCCGGAAGAGCGGGGCATCTTCGCCAGCCTGTCGTGCGAGGAAAACCTGCTGCTGCCGCCGCTGCTCAAAGGGCAGGGCAGCAGCGCGGTCACCGGCATGAGCGAAGCCGAAATCTACGACATGTTCCCCAACCTGAAGGAGCGCCGCCAGAGCCAGGGCACGCGCCTGTCTGGCGGCGAGCAGCAGATGCTGGCGGTTGGCCGCATCCTGCGCACGGGGGCCAACCTGCTGCTGCTCGACGAGATCTCCGAGGGCCTGGCGCCGGTGATCGTGCAGGCGCTGGCACGCATGATCCTGATGCTCAAGAAGAAGGGCTACACGGTGGTGATGGTGGAGCAGAACTTCCGCTTCGCCGCGCCGCTGGCCGATCGCTTTTATGTGATGGAACACGGCACCATCGTCGAGCGCTTCGCGGCCGCGGAGCTGCAGGCCAAGATGCCGGTGCTGAATGAACTGCTTGGGGTCTGATACACGCCGGCGCACAGCGCCGGCATGCATCGCAGGCATTGTTTTAGGGCAGGAACGGGTGGCGTAACGTGCCGCCGAAACTAAGGAGACAGGTAATGAAGATGACTCGGGTGGCGGTCGCTCTGGCGGCTATCGTGGCGGGCGTGGCAACGGGTACGGCATCGGCACAGGTCTCGGGCGATACCGTCAAGGTTGGCTATATCACCGACTTGTCGGGCCTGTACGCCGACATCGACGGCCCGGGGGGGCTCGAAGCCGTCAAGATGGCGATTGAAGACAACGGCGGCAAGGTGCTGGGCAAGCCGATCGAACTGGTCTCGGCGGATCACCAGAACAAGGCCGACATCGCCGCCTCCAAGGCACGCGAGTGGATGGACCAGCAGGGCCTCGACGTGCTGATCGGCGGCACCAATTCCGGCACCGCGCTGGCCATGAACAAGGTGGCGTCGGAGAAGAAGAGGGTCTACATCAATATCGGCGCCGGCACTGCGCGCCTGACCAACGAGGAATGCTCGCCGTACACCGTGCACTATGCGTATGACACGGTGGCGCTGGCCAAGGGCACGGGCAGCGCGGTGGTCAAGCAGGGCGGCAAGTCGTGGTTCTTCCTGACCGCCGACTATGCGTTCGGCCACTCCCTCGAGACCGATACCGCCGCCGTGGTGAAGGCCAATGGCGGCACCGTGGCGGGTTCGGTGCGCCATCCGCTGAACGCGTCCGATTTCTCGTCCTTCCTGCTGCAGGCGCAGTCGTCGAAGGCACAGATCCTGGGCCTGGCCAATGCCGGTGGCGACACCATCAATTCGATCAAGGCGGCCAAGGAATTCGGCATTACCAAGAATATGAAGATCGCCGGCCTGCTGATGTTCATCAACGATATCCACAGCCTGGGATTGAAGAACACCGAAGGCCTGCTGATGACCGACAGCTGGTACTGGGACATGAACGACGATACCCGCAAGTTCGCCGCGCGCTTCTTCGCCAAGATGAAGAAGATGCCGAGCAGCTTGCAGGCGGCCGACTACTCCGCGGTGCATAGCTACCTGAAGGCGGTCGAGGCGGCCAAGACCGATGACCCGGACAAGGTCATGGCTGAACTGAAGAAGGCCAAGATCAACGACTTCTACACCAAGGGCTACATCCGCCAGGACGGCCGCGCCATCCACGATATGTACCTGATGCAGGTGAAGGCGCCGGCGGAGTCCAAGAAGCCCTGGGACTACATGAAGGTGGTGGCCACGATTCCGGGCGACCAGGCCTTCACCACGGTGGCGGAATCGAAGTGCGCGCTGGTGAAGAAGTAAAACGTGATGTGAATGCATGACGTATGTCGCCCCCGCTCCGGTGCCCTCTACGGGGACCGGAGCGAGGGTCCAGTGTCTTTCTTTGCACCGGGCCAGCAACTGCGCTGGGTTCCCGCCAGGAGGCACGGGCAAGATGATTCCGGCGTGGTGATACGGCCTCAGGCATTGAGTCCGGGCTGATTCGCTACGCTTCATTTTGACTGCGCCTTGCTGGCGGGGAACGACGGATCCCGGCTGGTGCGCAAACGGTAACGCCTGCGATGGACATCTTCGGTATTCCTCTGCCCGCCATGCTGTCCCAGTTGCTGCTGGGACTGGTCAACGGTGCTTTCTACGCGATGTTGAGCCTCGGCCTTGCGGTCATTTTCGGGCTGCTCAACGTCATCAATTTCGCCCATGGGGCGCTGTTCATGCTCGGCGCGGTGCTGGCCTGGATGGGCATGAATTACTTCGAGCTCAACTACTGGGTGATGCTCGTGCTGTCGCCGCTGGCGGTGGCGCTGATCGGGATCGTGATCGAGCGCACGATGCTGCGCTGGATCTACAAGCTCGACCATATCTACGGCTTGCTGCTGACCCTGGGCATCACGCTGGTGATCGAAGGCATCTTCCGGTCGATCTACGGTGTGTCCGGGTTGCCGTACTCGGCGCCCGAGGCGCTCAGCGGCGCAACCGACCTGGGCTTCATGATCCTGCCGAATTACCGGGCCTGGGTGGTGGCGGCTTCACTGGTGGTGTGCTTCTCCACGTGGTACCTGATCGAGAAGACCAAGCTGGGTGCCTACCTGCGCGCGGGCACCGAGAATCCCAAGCTGGTCGAGGCCTTCGGCGTCAACGTGCCGCTGATGGTGACGCTGACCTACGGCTTCGGCGTGGCGCTGGCGGCGTTCGCCGGTGTGCTGGCGGCCCCGGTGATCCAGATTTCGCCGCTGATGGGGCAGAACCTGATCATCATCGTGTTTGCCGTGGTGGTGATCGGCGGCATGGGCTCGATCATGGGTTCGATCCTGACCGGCCTTGGCCTGGGCGTGGTCGAAGGCCTGACCAAGGTGTTCTATCCCGAGGCCTCGTCCACGGTCGTGTTTTTCATCATGGTGATCGTGCTGATGCTGCGCCCGGCCGGACTGTTCGGGAGGGAGAAGTGATGAACCAACCAATCGGCGCGGCGGTGGCCGCAGGGCAGACAAGACAGGGGCGGGGCGTGCAGAAGAAACTGTTGTACGGATTGTTGCTGCTGGCGCTGATCCTGGCGCCGATGGCCGGGGCATATCCTGTGTTCGTGTTGAAGGTGCTGTGCTTCGCGCTGTTCGCCTGCGCCTTCAACCTGCTGATCGGCTACACGGGCCTGTTGTCGTTCGGCCATGCCGCCTTCTTCGGCGGCGCGGCCTACACGGCCGGCCATGCCATGAAGGCGTGGGGCGTCACGCCCGAGGTCGGGCTGGTGCTGGGCACGCTGGCCGGTGCCCTGATCGGGTATGTGGTGGGATATATCGCGATCCGGCGCCAGGGCATTTACTTTTCGATGATCACGCTGGCGCTGGCGCAGATGCTGTTCTTCTTTTGCCTGCAGGTGCCATACACCGGCGGCGAGGACGGGCTGCAGGGCATTCCGCGCGGCAAGCTGTTCGGCCTGCTGCCGCTGGCCAACGACCTGACGCTCTACTATGTGGCGCTGGCCATCATCGTGGCGGCCTTCGCGCTGATCGTGCGCGTCGTGCATTCCCCGTTCGGGCAGATCCTCAAGGCGATCAAGGAGAACGAGCCGCGTACCATCTCGCTGGGCTACGATACCGACCGCTTCAAGCTGATGGCGTTCGTGCTGTCCGCTGCGCTGTCCGGGCTGGCCGGCTCGATCAAGGCGCTGGTGCTGGGCTTTGCCACCCTGACCGACGTGCACTGGTCGATGTCGGGCTCGGTGATCCTGATGACGCTGGTGGGCGGGCTGGGTACACTGTCCGGTCCGCTGGTCGGCGCCTTTGTGGTGGTGGCCCTTGAGAACAAGCTCGGCGATATCGGCAACTTCCTGGCGTCGGCGACGGGCATCGAGTGGTTCGGCACGCTGGGCGAGTCCGTCACAATGGTCACCGGCGTGATCTTCGTGATCTGCGTGCTGACTTTCCGCCGCGGCATCATGGGTGAAGTGATGGCGCGCTTCTTCGGGAAGTCCCGGGAGTGACCGCCGGGATACATGCCCGGTTTTGGGGCTAGGGTTTCTTCTAGCTTGCTGGAAACGCACCGCTTCGTTACATTCCATATACGGTTTTCGCAGGTTAAATGGAGGCGGAAGCGAGGAGACGACAGGCGCGCAGTCACTAGGCTGGAGTGCCAATATAAGATGAGGGCGTTGCCGGGTGATCCCTGGCAACGCCTTTTTTAATGCCCGCTCGATACCCGTGAACGCCCGTTTGTGGTGCGTAATGCCCTCGCCATGCGGAATCGGCATAAGGGCAGCCAGAAGCGCATGAGACAATGCTGCCTTGCCATCGGGCCCGCCATGCCTTCAGATTTCCCTTCCCCATTTCCTTCCCAGCCCGATCCCGCCAGTGCCCCGGCCCTTCCCGCCGGTCCGCAGGCATTGGTACGTCTCGCCAGCCCGGCCGATGCCGGGCCCCTGTGCGCCTGGCTGCAGTCACGGCAAGCGTTGCCGGTAGCGGCGGCGCGCGCCCGGGATGCGCTGGTGGAGAACCTGCTGGCCAGGCCCGAGCGCGGGACCTGCGTGCTGGCGGTGGCCGGAGGCGCTACGGCGCCGCGGCTGGTGGGATGCCTCCCCGTGGCGCTGGTGCCACATCTCCAACTGTCCGGCCTGGCGGCGCTGGCCGTGGAGTGGTGGGTTGGCGCGGAAGCCGCGCAAGAGGATCCCGCCGTGCTGCTGGCCTGTTGCGACCTGCTGGCCGACTGGTGCCGCGCGCACGGCGTGCGGCACATGCTCCTGGCGCCGGCGCTGCTGGGTAGGTCAGAGGCCGCTTCAGCGGGCTTTGTCGCGCATGCCGGGGGCCTGTGGCATCGCAATCTCACGCCGGCGCCCAAGACCCTGGGCTGACAGGTGTCGCGCCTGACTGGCGCGACTGTCTCCGCTGCTTCGTTTTCCCCTCTTTATTTTTCTCGCAGTCCATGGAATTCGCGTTTCTCGCTGTTGCCGCATTTCTTGCCGGCCTGATCGACGCCGTCGCTGGCGGTGGCGGCCTGGTGCAGATCCCGGCCCTGTTCTCCGCTTATCCCAATATGTCGCCGGCCACGCTGCTGGGCACCAGCAAGGTAGCCTCGCTGGCCGGGACCACGAATGCCGCGCTTCGCTACGGACGCAGCGTTCGTATCTATTGGGGTGCGACCCTGCCGACGATGCTGTCGGCTTTCGCCTTTTCGATGGCGGGGGCCTACGCGCTCACGCTGATTCCCGCGGACCCGCTGCGCAAGTCACTGCCCTTTATCCTGGTCATCCTGCTGGTGTACACGGTGGCCAAGAAAAGCCTGGGTACCGAGCATGCGCCGTCGCTGTCGGGCGGCAAGGAGCGCGCGGCGGCATTGCTGGCGGGGGCGGGCATCGGTTTCTACGACGGTGTGTTCGGACCGGGCACCGGCAGCTTCCTGATGATCGTGTTCGTGCGGGTGTTCGGCTACGATTTCCTGCACGCATCGGCGTCGACCAAGGTGGTCAACCTCGCCACCAACCTGGCAGCGCTGCTGCTGCTGGCGGCGAAGGGGCATGTCTGGTGGCAGCTCGGCCTGGTCATGGCCGTGGCGAACGTGGCGGGCAGCCAGGTGGGCAGCCGCCTCGCGCTCAAGCATGGCAGCGCTTTCGTGCGGCGGGTGTTTATCGTGGTGGTGGCCGCGCTGATTGTGAAGACCGCGTGGGATGCGTTTGGCCGCTGAGCCAACACGGCGTCGCGCGACGTCCGCGAGACGCCGGGTCGCTTGCATGCTGCGATGCGGGTTAATCCGGCTACCCGGCCGATATGGCTGTTGCTAGACTCGCTACGCATTCCCGACCGGGCGGTCGGCGAATACGCGGCCGGTCCGGCGCGCCATGGCTTGACATGGCTAGCTCGTGCCGAGCGCCGCCGGGGATCAAGCGCCGGGCGGGAGACGGGGTGCGGCGAATTTGCATTCGCCATGCGCCCCGGGGTAGCAGGCAGGCGCCGGCGTTGCGCCTGGAGACGGTCCCGCGAGGGACCGGCACTATAAAAAGAATAGAAAGACAAGAACACCAGATTGGGGCATCCGACCGGCCGGAGGCCGGGACGGATGCCTTTTCCGTTTGCCGCAATGGAAGGAGACACGATGACATTCAAGCGCGCCAGCCTGCTGGCTCTCGCTGCCGCCAGCCTGTGCGCCGGCACCGCCAGCGCACAGGTCAAGGTCGGGGTAACGCTATCGGCCACGGGACCGGCAGCTTCGCTGGGTATCCCGGAGAAGAACACCATCTCGCTGCTGCCGAAGGAGATCGCCGGCAAGAAGGTCGAGTACATCGTGCTCGACGATGCATCGGACACCACCACGGCGGTCAAGAACACGCGCAAGCTGATCAGCGAGGACAAGGTCGACGTGGTGGTGGGCTCCACCGTGACGCCCAACTCGCTGGCCATGGTCGACGTCGTCGCAGAGAGCGAGACGCCGATGATCACGCTGGCCGCCTCGGCCCGCATCATCGAGCCGATGGACGCCAAGCGCTACTGGGTCTTCAAGACGCCGCAGAACGACTCGCACATGGCAACCGCCATTGCCGAGCACATGACCAACCACAACGTGAAGACGGTGGCCTTTATCGGCTTCGCGGATGCCTACGGCGATAGCTGGGCGCAGGAATTCGCCAAGGTTGGCGAGATGCGCAAGATCAAGGTGGTGGCCAACGAACGCTTCGCCCGCACCGATACCTCCGTGACCGGCCAGGTGCTCAAGATGATGGGGAGCAATCCCGATGCGGTGCTGATCGCTGGTTCGGGTACGCCGGCCGCGTTGCCGGCCAAGGCGCTCAAGGAGCGCGGCTGGAAGGGCAAGATCTACCAGACGCACGGCGTGGCCAACGCCGACTTCCTGCGCGTGTGCGGCAAGGATTGCGAAGGCACCTTCCTGCCGGCCGGCCCGCTGCTGGTGGCCGAGCAACTGCCTGACAGCAACCCGGTCAAGAAGCCCGCCATCACCTACAAGACCGCGTACGAAAAAGCGTATGGCGGGCAGGTCTCGACTTTCGGCGGCCACGCCTGGGATGCCGGCCTGCTGCTGCAGCGTGCCATTCCGGAGGCGCTGAAGAAGGGCCAGCCGGGTACCAAGGAATTCCGCAAGGCGCTGCGCGATGCGATGGAGCAGACCAAGGAACTGCCGATCTCCCACGGCATCATGAACATGACGCCGACGGACCACCTCGGTCTGGACCAGCGCTCGCGCGTGATGGTGGAGATCGTCGACGGCAAGTGGAAGCTGCAGACCAAGTAAGTCCGCCGGCATAGGTGCACGGAGGTGCGAGGAGGGCGCATGGACAAACCATGCGCCCTTTTTATTGCTGCGCAGCGGCTTGCCGCAGGCGGAACGGGCCGCGCCGTCACTACAGGCAATCCCGTACTTGACACCGCATGCGGCATGCACGATCTTTAACGTGTTAATTAAATTGGCGGGCCAACGGAGCTACCCGGGAGCGGGCGAATTGGGATGGCGGCCATGCTGCGCCGCGGATATGCTGCTCCAGTCATATCAAAGGTTTGGCGTGCGTGTTGGCGGATGACCGATGCGGCACTGCGCAACCTAAGGGTTCGTCAGGATTTACGCTATGCGTAAGTTCTTTACTATTTCGTAATTCGTTTTTTCACAAGTCAGCCGGCCTCCCTCGCCGGCAGGACTATTCAACAATACGGGGAGACAATGGACCTCTCGATCGCCGCCATCCTGGCGCAGGACGGGATCACCTCGGGCGCCATCTACGCGCTGCTTGCGCTGGCCCTGGTGCTGGTGTTCTCGGTGACCCGCGTCATCTTCATTCCGCAAGGGGAGTTCGTCGCCTATGGCGCGCTGACCCTGGCGGCGATCCAGTCTGGTCATGCGCCGCAAAGCAGCTGGCTGCTGCTGGTCATGGGCGTGCTGACCTTTCTCTACGAGACGATCACCATCCTGCGCAGCGCCGAGCGGCGCCGTACGGCAGCAAGGCGGCTGGCCGTGCTGGCGGGCAAGTACCTGGTCTTCCCGCTGGCCGTGCATCTGCTGGCGCAGAATTTCAACGGACAGTCGATGCCGATGCTGGCGCAGATCGCGCTGACCCTGCTGATCGTGATTCCGCTCGGGCCCATGCTGTACCGCCTGGCCTACCAGCCGCTGGCTGAGGCCAGCACGCTGGTGCTGCTGATCGTTTCGGTCGGCGTGCACTTCGCGCTTGTCGGGCTGGGCCTGGTGATGTTCGGCGCCGAGGGCTCGCGCACCACGCCGTTCTCCGAGGCTCGCTTCGAAGTGGGCAGCCTGTCGATATCCGGCCAGAGCCTGTGGGTGGTGGGCGTGTCGGCGTTGCTGATCGCGGCGCTGTACTTCTACTTTGAGCGCACCATCGCCGGTAAAGCGCTGCGCGCCACCGCGGTCAATCGCCTTGGCGCGCGCCTGGTGGGCATCGGCACGACCCAGGCCGGGCGGCTGTCGTTCACGCTCGCGGCGGCGATGGGCGCGTTGTGCGGCATCCTGATCGCGCCGCTGACCACCGTCTATTACGAATCGGGCTTCCTGATCGGTCTCAAGGGATTCGTCGGTGCCATCGTGGGTGGCCTGGTGAGTTATCCGGTGGCGGCCGCGGGCGCCATCCTGGTGGGGCTGCTCGAATCCTATTCCTCCTTCTGGGCCAGCGCCTTCAAGGAGGTCATCGTGTTCACCCTGATCCTGCCCGTGCTGCTGTGGCGCTCGCTCACCAGCAAGCATGTGGAAGAAGAGGAATAAGGGACACACCATGAACAAGAACCTCAAGAACCGAATTTTCCTGCTGGCCTTCACGGTGGTGCTGGCGCTGTTGCCGGCGCTCCCCACCCCCGAGTTCTGGATCACGCTGGGCAACTACATCGGCCTGTACAGCATCGTCGCCATCGGCCTGGTGCTGCTCACCGGCGTGGGCGGCATGACCTCCTTCGGGCAGGCCGCCTTCGTTGGCCTGGGCGCCTACAGCACGGCATACCTCACCACGCAGTTCGGGCTGTCGCCGTGGTTCGGCCTGCTGGTGGGGCTGGTGATCACGATGGCCTCGGCTTATGTGATCGGCCTGATCACCATGCGCATGTCGGGGCACTACCTGCCGCTGGCCACCATCGCCTGGGGGCTGTCGCTGTTCTTCCTGTTCGGCAACCTCGAGTTCCTCGGCAAGTACGACGGCCTCAACGGCATTCCGGTGCTGAACGTGCTCGGCATCGATCTGGCCTCCGGCCGCTCGATGTTCTACCTGATCTGGGCGGTGGTGCTGCTGGCGGTGATCGCCATGCAGAACCTGCTGA
>Ga0255338_1002081_pt1 | contig 32194 bp, 27 predicted proteins | sample MeOH1_35cm_T4_19_FD_203715 | JGI IMG/M metagenome (GOLD analysis project Ga0255338, IMG submission 203715) | Sandy soil microbial communities from University of British Columbia, Vancouver, Canada - MeOH1_35cm_T4_195 | ecosystem: Engineered > Artificial ecosystem > Sand microcosm > Unclassified ... | reverse complement strand
CTGCGCAAGGAAGGCGAAGGCGTTGTGACCGCGGCCGATATCGAGCTGCCGCACGACGTCGAGATCATCAACCCCGGCCACGTGATCGCTCACCTGTCGGCCGGCGGCAAGCTGGACATGCAGATCAAGGTCGAACAAGGCCGTGGTTATGTCCCCGGCAACGTGCGCAAGTTTGGCGACGAAGCGGGCAAGGTCATCGGCCGCATCGTGCTGGACGCTTCGTTCTCGCCGGTGCGCCGCGTTTCGTACGCAGTCGAATCGGCTCGTGTGGAACAGCGTACCGATCTCGACAAGCTGGTGATGAACATCGAAACCGACGGCGTGATCTCGCCCGAGGAAGCGATTCGTCAATCGGCGCGCATCCTGGTTGACCAGTTGTCGGTGTTCGCAGCGCTGGAAGGTACCGAGTCGTCGGCGGAAGCCGCTTCGAGCCGTACCCCGCAGATCGATCCGATCCTGCTGCGCCCGGTGGACGATCTGGAGCTGACGGTGCGTTCGGCCAACTGCCTGAAGGCCGAAAACATCTACTACATCGGCGACCTGATCCAGCGCACCGAGAATGAGCTGCTGAAGACCCCGAACCTGGGTCGCAAGTCGCTCAACGAAATCAAGGAAGTGCTGGCTTCGCGTGGCCTGACCCTCGGCATGAAGCTCGAGAACTGGCCGCCCGCAGGGCTGGAGAAGTAATTTGCCTGGCGCGGCGACGGGCTGGTCCCGTTGCCGTGCCGGTAATCCCGGCGACCGGCATGTGCCGGCCGATCCAATAGACTACCGGCCCGCGCCGAACCGGGGAGCATCCCGGCCGAGCGATAGAAGAGCTGGTCAAACATTGCAATAAAGGAATCATCATGCGTCACCGTCATGGTTTGCGGAAACTGAACCGCACCTCGTCGCACCGTCTCGCGATGCTGCGCAACATGTCCAACTCGCTGTTCCAGCACGAGCTGATCAAGACCACCCTGCCCAAGGCCAAGGAACTGCGCAAGGTCGTCGAGCCCCTCATCACGCTGGCCAAGAAGGACACCGTTGCCAACCGCCGCCTGGCCTTCGCCCGCCTGCGCGACCGCGACATCGTCACCAAGCTGTTCACCGAACTGGGCCCGCGCTACAACGCCCGTCCGGGTGGCTACACGCGTATCCTGAAGTTCGGCTTCCGCCAGGGCGACAATGCGCCGATGGCGCTGGTCGAGCTGGTCGACCGTCCGGAAATCACCGAAGCCCCGGCCGAAGAAGCCGCGGAATAAGGTCGATGCCGTCCCGCCGCCGCGACCATCGGTCCCGGCGGCAGGCGCGGACACCGCTTACAATCGAGCCAGGCTGATGCCTGGCTCTTTTGTTTTGCGGAGCCGCGTGGCGAGTGAGAGACGAGCGATGAGCGACGGCGAGATGGGCGGAACGGGCGGGACCGGCGATCCGGGCGCGGCGGACGATCCGGGCCGGACGATGCTGCTGGTGATGACGGCGCTGCCCGACGCCGAGGCCGCCGCGCGCGTGGCGCGCGCCGTGCTCGCGTCGCGCCTGGCGGCCTGCGTGAACCGGCTCGCGCCGTGCGAGTCGGAATACTGGTGGCGCGGCCAGCTCGAGACCGCCAGCGAATGGCCGCTGCTGATCAAGACCACGCGCGACCGCTACGCCGCGCTGGAAGCGGCGATCCGCCAGGCCCATCCCTACGAGGTGCCGGAGATCGTCGCGCTGCCCGTGGCGGCGGGCTTCGCGCCCTACCTCGCCTGGGTGGCCGCGGAAACGCGCCCGGCCGCAGGCGGGGACACACAGGCGTAGCAACGGCCGGCCGCGGCGGCGATGCCCGCGGCGGGCGGATGAACCAACGATTTTCAAGGACAGAGCATGGGTTTCGCAGTGGCGTCGGGCGTGTTTGGCCACCGGTTCGCGGTGGTGCGGCAAAGTGCCGCGGCGCGTTTCCTGGTAGCGCTGTCGGCGGCGCTGCTGGCCGTGCTTTGCCTCTGCCTCGGCGGCACCGCGCATGCCGCGAGCGAGGACGATTTCCTGCCGCCCGAGCAGGCCTTCCGCTTTGCCGCGCGCCAGCTGGACCCGCAGACCGTCGAGGTCCGCTTCGACGTGGCCGACGGCTACTACCTCTACCGCGACCGCTTCGCGTTCGCCGCGCAGCCGGCCTCGGTCAGGCTCGGCACGCCGGTCTTTCCGCCCGGCAAGGTCAAGTTCGACGAGACCTTCGGCAAGGAGATGGAGACCTATCACGGCGGCGTGACCATCCGCGTGCCGGTCGCGTCGCTGCCCGCCGACGGCAAGTGGTCGCTGGCGGTGACTTCGCAGGGCTGCGCCGACAAGGGCCTGTGCTACCCGCCGCAGGAGCACGTCTTCAAGGTCGGCGGCGGCATGCTGGACGGCCTGTTCGGCAAGCGCGCCAGGCCCGAGTCCAGCCCCGCGGGTGGCGCCGCCCAGGCGGAAGGCGCGGGTAGCGTCGGCAGTGCCGACAGTGCCGGCGCCGCGCCGGCCGCTCCGGCTCCCGCCGCGCGCCTGCCGGCCGCGGTGGATGAGAACGACCGCATCGCCGGCGCGCTGGCCAGCCGCAACCTCGGTCTGGTCGCCGCGCTGTTCTTCGGCCTCGGCCTGCTGCTGACCTTCACGCCGTGCGTGCTGCCGATGGTGCCCATCCTGTCTTCCATCGTGGTGGGCGAGCACGTCACGCGCGGCCGCGCGCTGCTGGTGTCGCTGTCCTACGTGCTCGGCATGGCGGTGGTCTACACCGGCGTCGGCGTGGCCGCCGGCCTGCTTGGCGAAGGCCTGTCGGCGGCGTTGCAGGCGCCCTGGGTGCTGGCGTTGTTCGCCGCGCTGATGGTGGCCCTGTCGCTCTCCATGTTCGGCCTGTACGAGCTGCAGTTGCCGCAGCACTGGCAGGCCCGCCTGACCGAATCGTCCAACCGCCGCCAGGGCGGGCAACTGGTGGGCGCCGCGGTCATGGGCGCGATCTCCGCGCTGATCGTCGGCCCCTGCGTGACGGCGCCGCTGGCGGGCGCGCTGGCCTATATCGCGCGCACCGGCGACGCCGTCACCGGCGGCGGCGCGCTGTTCGCGATGGCGCTCGGCATGGGCGTGCCGCTGGTGCTGGTGGGCGTGGGCGCGGGCAACCTGCTGCCGCGCGCCGGCCGCTGGATGGAGATGACCAAGCGCTTCTTCGGTTTCCTGCTGCTGGGCGTGGCGCTGTGGATGGTCAGCCCGGTGCTGCCGGCCTGGGCCCTGATGACGGGCTGGGCCGCGCTGCTGCTGGTGGGCGCGGTGTTCCTGAGCGCCTTCGACGCGCTCGGCCCGGATCCGCACGGGCTGGCCCGCGTGGGCAAGGGCCTCGGCCTGCTGGCCGCGCTGGCCGCCGCCATCCTGCTGCTGGGGCTGGCCTCGGGCGGCCGCGATCCGCTGCAGCCGCTGGCGCACCTGGCGGCGCTGCGGGCGGTTCCGGAGGCCGCAGCAGGCCGGCTGCCCGAGGTGCGCTTCGAGCGCGTGCGCTCGCTGGCCGAACTCGACGCGCGCGTGGCGCGGGCCGCCGCCGCCGGCCAGCCGGTGCTGCTGGATTTCTATGCGGACTGGTGCGTGAGCTGCAAGGAGATGGAGCGCTTCACGTTCAGCGACGAGCGCGTGCGCGCGCGCCTGTCCGGCGTGGTGATGCTGCAGGCCGACGTCACCCGCAACAATGCCGACGATCGCGCGCTGCTCAAGCGCTTCGGCCTGTTCGGCCCGCCCGGCATCATCCTGTACGGCGCCGACGGGCGCGAGCGGCCGGTGCGCGTGATCGGCTACCAGCCGGCCGCGCGCTTTCTCGACAGCCTGTCGCGCGCGTTCGGCGCCAACGCCAGCGCCTGAGCCGGCGCGGATCCGGATCCGGTACGGGCCGGGAGCGGTTCAGTTCTGCTCCAGCCGCCGCCCCAGCGCCCACACCACGCCCAGCACCACCACCACCGCGCCCATCAGCCCCAGCGACCACCAGAAGCCCTGCGGCTCGCGCAGCCACGGCATGCGCTCGAAGTTCATGCCGAAGATGCCGGTGATCAGGGTCAGCGGCATGAACAGCGCGGTGATCAGCGTCAGCGTGCGCATGGTGCGGTTGGTGCGGTGCGCCACCGCCGAGAAATGGATCTGCACCGCGGATTCGATCGAGTCCTCGAGCCGGCGCGCGTGCGCGAGCACGCGCGAGATGTGCTCCATCACGTCGTTGATGCGCACCAGCAGCGCATCGTCGCGGCCGGCCGGGCCGGACTGTCCTTCGCTTTCGATGCTGTAGCTGTTGTCGAGCAGGCTGTCGCGGAATTCCTGCAGCGCGTCGTGCTGCTCCTCGCACAGATGCTCGAGCCGGCGCAGCTCGATGCGCGCGTCGAGCAGTCCTTCCCAGCTGGAGAAACTGCGGCGCGTGCTGAGCAGCGCGCGCTGCCAGCGGTCGAGCTGGCGCGTGAGCGGCGCGCGCAGCTCCAGGTAGCGGTCCACCATCGCGTTGAGCAGCCGCAGCATCAGGTCCTCGGGGCGCGTCGGCGGGCGGATGCCGTGCACCAGCGCGGCCTGCCCGTTGGCGCGCGCCTTGCCGGCCGGCTGCGGGCGCGGCTCGCGGCATAGCTCGAGCAGCCGCTGGCGCACCTGGTCGAGCGTGCGCGACTGCGCCGGCCGCACCGTCAGCAGCACGTTGTCGAACACGAAGCAGGTGACCGGCTGGGTGTCGATGCGCGCGAGTGCTGGCAGGAAACCCGGCGGGTAGCGGCGCGGCTTGGCCGCGGCCGGCCGGGCGGCCGTGGTGGCGGGCGTTGTCGCCGCGTTGGCCGCCGGCCCTATCGGCGGCGTCGGTGCATTCGGCGCGGCCGGTGCCGCCGCGTTCGCCGGCGCCGGCTCGCCGCCGGCCTCGGCGATCAGCCGGCTGGTCTCGAAGGTGAGCTTGCGGAAGACCACCATGTCGTAGGCATGGGTCGTGTCGAAATACGACGGATGCGACGGGTTGGTGGCGTCGAGCAGATGCAGGTCCAGCACCGGCGCGCCGGTCAGCACCTGCACGCTGTCGCGCCACGCGGCCGGCGCCGCGCCGACTTCCTCGATCGGCGTGTCGACCCACACGAAGCGCGCGGCCGCGTTGCCGGCGAGGAAGTCGCGCGCCTCGTCGAGCGAGGCGAGCTGGTGGACCTGGCTGGCGGAGAAGCCTAGCAGTTGCATCCGTGCCGGTTCAGCGCGTGAGCAGGCGGGCCGCGTCGCGCGCGAAGTAGGTCAGGATGCCGTCGGCGCCGGCGCGGCGGAAGGCCAGCAGCGACTCCATCATGACCTTGTCGTGGTCCAGCCAGCCGTTCTGCGCGGCGGCCTTGAGCATCGCGTACTCGCCGCTGACCTGGTAGACGTAGGTCGGGAAGCGGAATTCGTCCTTCACGCGGCGCACGATGTCCAGGTACGGCATGCCGGGCTTGACCATCACCATGTCGGCGCCTTCCATGATGTCCTGCGCCACTTCGCGCAGGGCCTCGTCGGTGTTGGCCGGGTCCATCTGGTAGGTCATCTTGTTGCCCTTGCCCAGGTTGGCCGCCGAGCCCACCGCGTCGCGGAAGGGGCCGTAGAACGCCGACGCGTACTTGGCCGAGTAGGCCATGATGCGGGTGTGGATGTGGGCGTCGTTCTCGAGCGCGGCGCGCACCGCGCCGATGCGGCCGTCCATCATGTCGGACGGCGCCACGATGTCCACGCCGGCCTCGGCCTGCGTGAGCGCCTGCCTGACCAGGATCTCGACGGTGATGTCGTTGATCACGTAGCCGTTGTCGTCGAGCACGCCGTCCTGGCCGTGGCTGGTGTACGGGTCCAGCGCCACGTCGGTGAGCACGCCCAGTTCGGGGAAGCGGTCCTTGAGCGCGCGCACGGCGCGCGGGATCAGGCCTTCGGCATTGGTGGCCTCGATGCCGTCCGGCGTCTTGAGCGACGGGTCGATCACCGGGAACAGCGCGATCACCGGAATGCCCAGCTTCACGCAATCCTCCGCCACCGGCAGCAGCAGGTCCACCGAGACGCGCTCCACCCCCGGCATGGACGCCACGCTCTGGCGCTGGTTGTGGCCGTCGAGGATGAACACCGGGTAGATCAGGTTGTCCGGCGACAGGCGGTTTTCGCGCATCAGCCGGCGCGAGAAATCATCGCGGCGCATGCGGCGCGGACGGTACTCGGGGAAAGTGGACATGGCTTGAGGTGAGGGAGTCGGGAGAAAAAATCGGGACCGGTCGGCAGGAGATGGGCGGAGATGGCGCAGAGGCTGGACATGGCCCCCACCGGCCGCGATGTGGCGCGCGCGTGATCGGGCAGGCTGCCGGGCAAGAAAAACTAAACTTTTGATCGTGCCCGCTATCATACTCGCGGACACCCTGTGTTGCGCTTGCGCGATGCAGCGTCCCCCGCTACTCCTCCCTGAGCGGGTACCCGCCCTCAACCGGCGGGAAAGTTCGCCCCCGTTGCTTGCAACGGGGTTTTTTTTGCGCAGCGCCGGGTACGCGGCGGCAGGTATTCTGCGGCTATTCCGTGGCTATTCCGCGGCCGGGTCCGGCGCGCCTTCGGCCGGCGCCGGTTCGGTTCCCGGCCCGGTCTCCGGCTCCGTTCCCGGCGCCGCCGCCGGCTGCGCCTCGGGCAGCCCCATCCAGCCGGCCACCACGCGCTGCGCTTCCTCGATGCCGCGCCGCTTGAGGCTGGAGAACAACTGCGCCGTCAGCGCCACCGGCGTGTCGAGCTGCCCGGCGTAGCCGGCCAGGATCTTGCGCGTCTCGCGCAGGGCCAGGGCGTTCTCGCTGTTGGTCAGCTTGTCGGCCTTGGTCAGCAGCACGTGGATGGGTCGGCCGGTCGGCAGGAACCACTCCACCATCTGGCAATCGAGGTCGGTAAACGGGCGGCGCGCGTCCATCATCAGCACCAGGCCGGCGAGCTGCGTGCGGGTCTGCACGTAGTCGCTGAGCAACCCCTGCCAGTGGAACTTGGCCGAGCCCGAGACCTGCGCGTAGCCGTAGCCGGGCAGGTCGACCAGGAAGGCCAGCGGGTCCGGCGCCTTGACCGGCGCCACCGCGAAATAGTTGATGTGCTGGGTGCGGCCCGGCGTGCGCGAGGAGAAGGCCAGCCGCTTCTGGTTGCACAGCACGTTGATGGCGGTCGATTTGCCGGCGTTGGAGCGGCCGGCGAAGGCCACTTCCGGCACCGCCGTGGCGGGCAGGTCGCGCAGGTGGTTGACGGTGACGAAGAAGCGGGCCTGGTGTAGGAGGGACATGCGCGTGGGCAATGAGGCGGGGCGGCGGCGGCGCGCGCGAGATTGGCGCTGCCGGCGCGGTCGCGCCGAAGTGAGTAAGGCGGGCGGCACTTGGGCCACCGGGTTGGCCGGGGGTGGCGTCGGGCCGCGTCGCAGCGCGCACATCCTCTATCCGGCACACGATTTATTGTACAATAACGCGGTTAACGGCCTCCCGATTGCGTGACGCGTGACATCCTTGACACGCTTCATTGCGCATGAGGGAAGCCTTGCGTGTCCGTTCCATCGTGGTAGCGCGGCCTGCGGTTCCGGCCTCGTTGCGGCGGCGCCAAGAACCCGGTGCCGGCACAGCGGGGCAAGTCGGCACCGGAAGTCCGCTACCTGGATATTCGCACGGTCCGCCGCATCCGCACGATTCGTTTCGATGCCATTTCGATTCCGTTCTGCGTGGGCGCGGCGCCATCCGGGTTGCGTCTGGGCGTTGTCGGTTCAGGCGGCCGGGTGGCCGTCGTGATGAATTTCCGATGTCAAAGTCCCGGCCCTGCGCGTCCTCACCGCAGGCAAGAGGCTGAGCGGCGTGCTCCGTGGAATTCAAAACAATCAGAGAAGGTGTGCGAATGAACCGCATTGCGAAACTTCTGGCTGTCATGGCGCTGGGCCTGCCTGCAACCGCCATGACGGGTCTGGCATCTGCAGCCGAGCAGCCCGCCGCGAAGGCCGATCCGGCCAAGGGCGAGACGCTGTACACGCAAGGTGCGCCCGATCGCAATGTGCCCGCCTGCCTGAGCTGCCACGGCGACGGCGGCAACAGCGGCGCCGCCGTCAATCCCAAGCTGGCCGCCCAGCATCCCGAATACGTCCACAAGCAGCTCGACGACTTCAAGGCCAAGACCCGCAGCAACGCCATCATGTCGCCGTACGCGGCGGCGCTGTCCGAGCAGGAAATGAAGGACGTCGGCGCCTACCTGGCCAAGCAGTCGCTGAAGCCGGCCACCGCCAAGAACAAGGACACCATCGAGGCCGGCCAGAAGATCTACCGCGGCGGCATCGCGGCCAAGGGCGTGCCGGCCTGCGCGGCCTGCCACGGCCCCACCGGCGCCGGCATTCCCGCGCAGTACCCGCGCATCGGCGGCCAGTGGTCCGAGTACACCGAGGCACAGCTGGTCGCATTCCGCCAGGGCACCCGCAAGAACAACACCGTGATGACCACGATCGCCGCCAAGATGTCGGACGCCGAGATCAAGGCCGTCGCCGACTACGTCGCCGGTGTGCGTTGAGGGGTAGAGGCGGAAACCCTGGCGTCGTTGCGCGGCGTGCCGCGCCTGATGTACTGTCGCCAGGCTTCTGCCTGAAACCACCTCCCAAAGTCGTTCCGCGCCGGCGCAACCAAGCAGCCCGGCGGCAATCGAAGAGGGTGGCCTGCGCGAGCATGCCCACCCTCTTTTTATTTGATGGCCCCGGGCCACACCGCACATGTCGACCGCTTCCACGTCAGGACTGCACCTGAAGACCTCCCACCGCCTGCTGCGCGACACGGTGGAGCTGCTGTCCTCGATGCGTTTCGCCATCACGCTGCTGACCGTGATCGCCATCGCCAGCGTGATCGGCACGGTCCTCAAGCAGAACGAGCCGTACCCCAACTACGTCAACCAGTTCGGGCCGTTCTGGGCCGACCTGTTCCACACGCTGTCGCTGCAGAAGGTCTACGGCTCCTGGTGGTTCCTGCTGATCCTGGCCTTCCTGGTGGTCTCCACCTCGCTGTGCCTGACGCGCAACGCGCCCCGCATGATCACCGACATGCGCTCGTGGAAGGACCACGTGCGCGAGCGCAGCCTGCGTGCCTTCCACCACCGCGCCGAGTTCGACGCCGGCCGGCCGCGCGCCGACGCGGTGGCGCGCCTCGCCGCGCTGCTGTCCAACCGCGGCTACCGCGTCAAGGCGGTGCCGCACGAGGGCGCCACGCTGCTGGCGGCCAAGGCCGGCTCGGCCAACAAGCTCGGCTACATCCTCGCGCACACCGCCATCGTGGTGATCTGCATCGGCGGCCTGCTCGACGGCGACATGCTGATCCGCGCGCAGATGTGGTTCGGCGGCAAGACGCCGATCAGCGGCAACGCCGTGATCACCGACATTCCGCCGCAGCACCGCCTGTCGGCGGGCAATCCGGGCTTCCGCGGCAACGCCTTCGTGCCGGAAGGCGCGACCGTGTCCACCGCCATCCTCAACATCGCCGACGGCGCGCTGGTGCAGGACCTGCCGTTTACCATCACGCTCAAGAAGTTCACCGTCGAGCACTACTCGACCGGCATGCCCAAGCTGTTCGCCTCCGACGTGATCATCACCGACCGCGCCACCGGCCGCCGCACCGAGGCCACCGTCAAGGTCAACGAGCCGCTGGTGGTGGACGGCGTGGCGATCTACCAGTCGAGCTTCGAGGACGGCGGCTCCCGGCTGAAATTCGTCGGCTACCCGATGCAGGGCGGCAGCGGCAAGACCTTCGCCTTCGCCGGCACGGTGGGCGCCAACACGCCGCTGGCCGGCACCGGCAGCGCTGCCGATGCCGACGGCCTGACGGTGGAGTTCAGCGATTTCCGCCCGATGAACATCGAGAACGTCACCGACGCCTCCGGCAAGCCCGACGCGCGCGGCGTGGCGCACAAGTCGTTCAACGAGAAGCTCGAGTCGCACCTCGGCTCGGCGGTCAACCCGGACCGCGCCAAGGAGCTGCGCAACGTGGGCCCGTCGGTGCAGTACAAGCTGCGCGACCGCAACGGCCAGGCGCGCGAGTTCAACAACTACATGGTGCCGGTGCAGCTCGACGGCCAGACCGTGTTCCTGGCCGGCATGCGCGATTCGCCCAGCGAGCCGTTCCGCTACCTGCGCATTCCCGCCGACGAGCAGAACAGCGTGGCGGACTGGATGCGCCTGCGCGCCGCGCTGCAGGACCGCGCGCTGCGCGGCGAGGCGGCGCGCCGCTTCGCGCTGGTGTCGATGCCCGGCGCCGAGCGCGAGATCCTGCGCGGCCAGCTTGCCGAAAGCGCGCTGCGCGCGCTCGACCTGTTCGCCGGCGCCACGCGCAGCAGCCCGCAGGCGCCGCCGGGCGGCTTCACCGCGATCGCCGCGTTCCTCGAGAAATCGGTGCCGCAGGCCGAGCAGCAGAAGGCGGCCGACGTCCTGCTGAAGATCCTCAACGGCTCGATGTGGGAACTGTGGCAACTGGCGCGCGCGCGCGACAACCTGCCGGTGGTGCCGAATAGTGCCCAGAGCGGCGCTTTCATCCAGCAGGCCGTCAACGCGCTGTCCGACAGTTTTTTCTACACGGCGCCGGTTTTCCTGCAACTGGATGACTTCACCGAGGTCAAGGCCAGCGTGTTCCAGATGACTCGTGCGCCTGGAAAGAACATCGTGTATCTTGGCTGTCTGCTGCTGGTGCTGGGCGTGTTTTCCATGTTCTACATCCGCGAGCGCCGCGTCTGGCTGTGGGTCAAGGACCCGGCGGGCGATGGCGCCGATGGCGCCGATAGCACCGATGGTGGCGGGAATGTGCAGGGCGCCGCCAGCCACGTGCTGATGGCCATGTCCACGCAGCGCCGCACGCTGGACTTCGAGAAGGAGTTTGCCGCGCTGCGCGACGATGTCGGCCGCGCCGCCGGCATCGTCGCGCTGCGCGGCACGGACGGCGAAAGCAGCAACAGCGACAACAACGGCAGCAACGGCAACAAGCGCGACACAAGCGAAGAGAACAATAAGAGCGACGACAACGGTACGAGCGATGCAGGCAGCGCGGGCGGCACCACCGATGCCTCCCCGGGCACGCCGGCCGCGCATTGAACGAGGCCGCCCCCGCAATCAAGCAGGAACCACTATGTCTTCGAATGTGAATCAGGCCAGGACGGCCATGCCGCCGAGCACGGCCGCCCGCGCCAGCGCCGGCATCCCCGCCGGCGACCAGGCTTACCTGGAGCCGTCGTTTCTGCGCCGCCTGGGCTGGACCGACTGGCTGTTCGCGCTGCTGCTGGCGCTGGGCGCGGGCTTCGCGCTCGCGCGCTACGGCGAGTGGATGAACGTCTACGACAAGGGCGTGCTGATCGCCGCGGTGCCGACCTTCGCGCTGCTGGGCTGGCACTGGAAGCCGCTGCGGCTGCTGATGGTGGCGCTGGCGGTGCTGGCGCTGTTCGCCATCCAGCTCTACCACGGCCAGCTGGCGCGCGCCGAGCAGGCCTTCTTCCTCAAGTATTTCCTGTCGAGCCAGTCGGCCATCCTGTGGATGAGCGCGCTGGTGTTCCTGTCCACGCTGTTCTACTGGGGCGGCCTGCTGGCGCGCGCCGAGACCGGCATGCAGATCGGCAGTAAGATGGTGTGGGCGGCGGTGGTGCTGGGCTTCACCGGCATGCTGGTGCGCTGGTACGAGTCGTACCTGATCGGCGCCGACATCGGCCACATTCCCATCTCCAACCTGTACGAAGTGTTCGTGCTGTTCACGCTGATCACCTCGCTGTTCTACCTGTACTACGAAAGCCACTACGGCACGCGCGCGCTCGGGCCGTTCGTGATGCTGGTGGTGTCGGCCGCGGTCGGCTTCCTGCTCTGGTACACGGTCAGCCGCGACGCCAGCGAGATCCAGCCGCTGGTGCCCGCGCTGCAAAGCTGGTGGATGAAGATCCACGTGCCGGCCAACTTCATCGGTTACGGCACCTTCGCGCTGGCCGCGATGGTGTCGTCGGCCTACCTGCTCAAGCAGCGCGGCATCCTGGCCGACCGCCTGCCCTCGCTCGAGGTGCTCGACGATGTGATGTACAAGGCGATCGCGGTCGGTTTCGCCTTCTTCACCATCGCCACCATCCTCGGCGCGCTGTGGGCGGCCGAGGCCTGGGGCGGCTACTGGAGCTGGGACCCGAAGGAAACCTGGGCGCTGATCGTCTGGCTCAACTACGCGGCGTGGCTGCACATGCGCCTGATGAAGGGCCTGCGCGGCACCGTGGCGGCCTGGTGGGCGCTGGTCGGGCTGCTCGTGACCACCTTCGCCTTCCTCGGCGTGAACATGTTCCTGTCCGGCCTGCACAGCTACGGCGAACTCTGACGCCGGGGGCCGCCGCCGCGGCGCCGCCAGGAAGACCCGCCGTCCGACCGGCGGGTTTTTTTTCGCCCGCATGGAATAAACACGTCACATCCGGTGTTTACTGGAGGGACGGCGCCGGCTGGCGGCGCCGACCCGCATGGAGACACCCATCATGGTCCGTTCCCGCCTTTTTGCAGTACCTGCCCTGACTTCGCTGTCGCGTCCCGCCGCGCTCGCCTTCGCCTGCTCCGCCGTGCTGCTGTCCGCCTGCTCGGGCATGGGTGGCATTGGCGGGGCCGGCAACATGCCGCCCACGGTGAAGGTCGCCAACGGCGCGCTGACCGATCCGCAAGGCCTGACGCTCTACACCTTCGACCGCGACAGCGGCGACAAGAGCGCGTGCAACGGCGGCTGCGCCACCAACTGGCCGCCGCTGCTGGCGTCGCCGGGCACCAGCGCGATGGGCAGCTACACCATCATCACGCGCGACGACGGCGCCAAGCAGTGGGCCTACCGCGGCAAGCCGCTGTACCGCTTCGCCAAGGACGCCAAGCCGGGCGACCGCGCTGGCGACAACATCAACAACGTCTGGCACGTCGCCACGCCCTGAGCGCGGCGCGCGCAGCCCGGGGCCGTGGACGGCTTCGACCGCCAGCTGGTGGCGCTGGCGCCGCGCCTGCGGCGCCATGCGCGTGGCCTGACCGGCGATGCGGCATCGGCCGACGACCTGGTGCAGGACACGCTCGAGCGCGCCCTGCGCTACCGCTGGCGCTTCCGCCTGCGCGCGGGTGCCTGGTGGGGTGACGGCGCCGACGGGCTGCTGTCCTGGCTGCTGACCATGATGCACAGGCTGCGCATCAATGCCTACCGGCGAGCCGACCTCGTGACCTTTGCCGACACCCTGCCCGACGTACCCAGCGCTGCGCCCGGCCCGGCCCTCCGGCTCGACCTGGCGCGCGCGCTGGCCCAGTTGCCCGAGGCCCAGCGCGCGGTGCTGCTGCTGGTCGGCCTGGAGCAGTTCACCTATGCCGAGGCGGCGCAGGTGCTGGGCGTGCCGGCCGGCACCGTGATGTCGCGGCTGGCGCGCGCGCGCGAACGCATGCGCGAACTGATGGACGGCGCCGCGCCGGCCGCCGGCATCGCCGCAGGCAGTGGCCCCGGCACCGGGGCAGGCGGCCCCGGACTGCAGCGAGTCAAATGATGCCGCCGATCAGCGAATCCGATCTCCATGCCTACGCCGACGGCCGGCTCGATCCGTCCCGCCGCGCCGAGGTCGAGGCGTTCCTGGCGGCCCACCCGGAGGCTGCCGGGCGCGTCGGCGCCTGGCGCCGCCAGGCGCAAGAACTGCACGCCGCGCTCGACGGCGTGCTCAACGAGGCGGTGCCGCTGCGCGCGCTGCCGCCGCGCCTGCAAGGCCGCGCCGCCGGGCCGGCCGCGCGCGCGGCCGGCTGGCGCATGGCGCTGGCCGCCAGCGTGGCCTCGCTGGTGGCCGGCGGCGCGGCCGGCTGGCTCGCCCACGGCCACGCGGACGACCTCGCCGCGCGCGCGCCGTCGGCCGAGCGCTTCGCGCGCGAGGCGCTGGCCAGCCACGTGGTCTACGCGCCGGAAGTGCGCCATCCGGTGGAAGTGGCGGCCTCGGACGAGGCGCACCTGGTGGCCTGGCTGTCCAAGCGCCTGGGCGCGCCGCTGCGCGTGCCCGACCTGCGGGCCGAGGGCTACCGCCTGATCGGCGGGCGCCTGGGCGTGGCCGAGGGCGGCCCGTCGGCCATGCTCATGTACGAGGCCGACAACGGCAGCCGCGTCTCGCTGCAACTGCGGCACATGGCGCCCGGCACGGCGGACGCGGCTTTCCGGCTCGAGCGCCTGCCCGGCAATGCCGGCGGCGCCGGTGCCGCCGCGGCCTTCTACTGGGTGGACCGCGACCTCGGCTTCGCGCTGGCCGGGCCGCTCGAGCGCGCGGCGCTGCTGGCGCTGGCGCAGGCGGTCTACCGCCAGTACCAGGACGGCTGAGACGGTGGCGGGGCCGCCGCCGCGATGCCGAAAAAGATGTCACGATTCGCCGGCACCAGGCGAGCGCGCGCGCGGTCCAACCGGACAGGCACGCCGGGCGCCGGCCGGCGCGCGCGAACCTGCATGCAACAAGGAATGCCAACGATGCTGATCCCTTCCCCCAAATGGCTGCGCGGCGGCGACATCGCCGCCAGCGAGATCACGCCGCGCAGTGTCTTCGAATCGCGCCGCCGCCTGATGGCGCTGGCCGCGGCCGGCGCCGCCGGTAGCACCCTGGCGCCCTGGTTCGCGCGCAGCGCGCTGGCGCAGGCGCCGCGCGGCCGGAAGCTCGCGGCCGCGCCCAACAACGCCTACGTGGTGCCGGAAAAGCGCACGCCCTACGAGGACGTCACCACCTACAACAACTTCTACGAGTTCGGCACCGACAAGTCCGACCCGGCGCACAACGCCGGCACGCTGCGCACGCGGCCGTGGCAGGTTGCCGTCGAGGGCCTGGTGAAGAAGCCCAGGGTCTACGACATCGACGAGCTGCTGCGCCTGATGCCGCTGGAGGAGCGCGTCTACCGCATGCGCTGCGTGGAAGGCTGGTCGATGGTGATCCCGTGGAGCGGCTATTCGCTGGCCGAGCTGATCCGCCGCGTCGAGCCGCAGTCCGGCGCCAAATACGTGGAATTCGTCACCCTCGCCGACAAGAAGCAGATGCCCGGGCTGGGCAGCCGCGTGCTGGACTGGCCGTACACCGAAGGCCTGCGCATGGACGAGGCCATGCATCCGCTGACCCTGCTGGCCTTCGGCCTGTACGGCGAGGTGCTGCCCAACCAGAACGGCGCGCCGGTGCGCGTGGTGGTGCCGTGGAAGTACGGCTTCAAGAGCGCCAAGTCCATCGTCAGGATCCGCTTCGTCGACCAGCAGCCCAGCACCAGCTGGAACCTGGCTGCGGCGCAGGAATACGGCTTCTATTCCAACGTCAACCCGGACGTGGACCACCCGCGCTGGAGCCAGGCCACCGAGCGCCGCATCGGCGAGGACAAGAGCGGCGGCGGCTTCAGCGCGCTGTTCGCGCCCAAGCGCAAGACGCTGCCGTTCAACGGCTACGCGCCGCAGGTGGCGTCGCTGTACCAGGGCATGGACCTGAGGAAGTTCTTCTGATGGCGCGGCCGGACCTGTCGCCGCCGCGCGCCGGGGTGGGCAGCGGGCGCGCCGCGCGGCCCGCGCCGGCGGGCCTGGCCACGCTGGCGCCGGGGCGCGTGCGCATCGTCAAGGCGCTGGTGTGGGTGCTGGCGCTGCTGCCGTTCCTGCGGCTGCTCGCGCTGGGCTTCGCCGGCGAGTTCGGCGCCAACCCGCTGGAGTTCGTCACGCGCTCGACCGGCACCTGGACGCTGGTGATGCTGTGCGCCACGCTGGCGGTGACGCCGCTGCGCCGGCTCACCGGATGGCACTGGCTCGCGCGCCTGCGGCGCATGCTGGGCCTGTTCGCCTTCTTCTATGCGTTGCAGCACTTCCTGCTGTGGCTCGCGGTGGACCGCGGCTTCGACGTGGCCTACATGGTCAAGGACATCGCCAAGCGGCCGTTCATCACGGTGGGGTTTGCCGCGTTCGCGCTGATGGTGCCGCTGGCGGCGACCTCGACCAGCGCGATGGTCCGCCGGCTGGGCGGCCGGCGCTGGCAATGGCTGCATCGCGCCATCTACGCCATCGCCGTGCTGGGGATCCTGCACTACTGGTGGCACAAGGCGGGCAAGCACGATTTCGGCACGGTCTCGGCCTATGCCGCGGTGGTGTTCGTGCTGCTGGCGGCGCGCGCGTGGTGGTGGTGGCGCAAGCCCGCGCCGCAGGCGGCGCGGCGCTGAGCTTTTCTTCGGGACTGCGGCAATGCCGATCTCGCGGTGCGCGCCGCGCGGCGCGCACGCGCGCTTCAGCCTTGCAGCAGGCGCTCGTCGCGGAACAGGTCTTCCACGCGCTCGCGGCCGCGCACCAGGTGCACGTCGTCGCCGTCGACCATCACTTCGGCCGCGCGCGGGCGGGTGTTGTAGTTGGAGCTCATGACGAAGCCGTAGGCGCCGGCCGACATCACGGCCAGCAGGTCGCCCGGCTGCACCGACAGCGCGCGGTCGCGGCCGAGCCAGTCGCCCGATTCGCACACCGGGCCGACCACGTCGTAGGTCAGCGGCGCGGCCTCGCCGGCCTCGCGCAGCTGCACCGGCTCGATGCGGTGGTAGGCCTCGTACATGGCGGGGCGCGCCAGGTCGTTCATGGCCGCGTCGACGATGCAGAAATTCTTGGCCGCGCCGGGCTTGAGGAATTCCACCTGCGTGAGCAGCACGCCGGCGTTGCCCACCAGCGAGCGGCCCGGCTCGAACAGCACCTCGCGGTGGCCGTGGCCGCGCTCGGCCACGCGGTCGAGCAGCGTGCGCGCGAAGCCGGTGATGTCCGGCGGGGTCTCGTCGTCGTAGGTGATGCCCAGGCCGCCGCCCACGTCGATGTGCTCGAGCTTGATGCCTTCGCGCTCGAGCGCTTCCACCACGTCCAGCACCTTGTCCAGCGCTTCCAGGTAGGGCGCGACCTCGGTGATCTGCGAGCCGATGTGGCAGTCGATGCCGGCGACTTCCAGGTGTGGCAGCGCGGCCGCGGCGCGGTAGGTCGGCAGCACGTCCTCGAAGGCCACGCCGAACTTGTTGCCCTTCAGGCCGGTGGAGATGTACGGATGGGTCTTGGCGTCCACGTCCGGGTTGATGCGCAGCGACACGCGCGCGCGCTTGCCCAGGCGGCCGGCCACCGCGTTCAGGCGGTCCAGCTCGGGGATCGACTCGACGTTGAACGACAGCACGTCGTGCGCCAGCGCCAGCTCCATCTCGGCGACGGTCTTGCCCACGCCCGAGAACACCACCTTGCGCGGATCGCCGCCCACGGCCAGCACGCGCTGCAGCTCGCCGCCGGAGACGATGTCGAAGCCCGCGCCGAGCTGCGCGAAGACCTGCAGCACGGCCAGGTTGGAATTGGCCTTCATGGCGTACTGCACGCGCGCGCGGCGGCCCTGGCACGCCGCGGCGTAGGCCTGGTAGGCGGCGCTCAGCGCGGCGCGCGAGTAGACGTAGGTGGGGGTGCCGTATTCGGCGGCGATGCGCGCCAGCGGCACGTGCTCGACGGCGAGCGCGCCGTCGTGGCGATGGAAAAAGGCGGTCATGATGACTTGGCGGTGGGGGTGGCGGCCGGGGCGGCTTCGTCCGCGGGGGCGGCCGGAGCCGTCCTGGCGGCGGGATTCGGCACGTTCGGGTTGCCCAGGCCGGGGTCCGGCACGGCCGGCCTGGCCGGCGCGGCCGGCGGCCGGGGCATCGTCAGCGGGCCGCGGATGCCGCATCCCGACAGCAGGGGTATCGCAAGGCTGGCGGCAATCGCCGATACAATCGCAACACGACGCAACATCGGGTCGTCCTAGAAGAGTTGTCCGGCCCGTTTCCGCGGCAAGGCGGCGGAACGGCGGGACCAACGAAAAACGAAACTGGATCGAAACTGGATTCAACACGCCGCGGCCGGCGCGCGATGCGCCGCTGCCCGGGCGGTCTCGGAGTTTAGCATGCCCCCCATGAGTGAAAGCGAGTTCCTGGCCCTGGCCCAGCAAGAGCTGGACCGGCTCGAGAGCGCGGTGGAAACGGCCGCCGACGCGGCCGACGCCGACATCGAAATCAACCGCGCCGGCAACCTGATCGAGCTGGAATTCGAGGACGGCTCCAAGATCATCGTCAACAGCCAGGCGCCGATGCAGGAGCTGTGGGTGGCGGCGCGCGCGGGCGGCTTCCATTTCCGCCACGACGGCCGGCAGTGGCTGGATACGCGCGGCGGCGGCGAGCTGTACGCGGCGCTGTCGGGCTACATGAGCCAGCAGGCCGGGGTGGCGCTGAAGCTGGGCTGAACCGAACCGGGGCCGGGCGCGCTTTCGCGCGCCGGCATCGCGCCGAACGCCGGCGCGCGCGACGAATCGCGCGCGGGCGGCGCTCAGGCCCCGCCGCCGAACATCTCCAGGATCCGTTTCTTCTCGCCTTCGATGTCGGCCGGCGACTGCGTGCTCTCGTCCGGCTTGCCCGGCCACGGGTCGCCCAGCCCCACCGAGGCCACGCCGGCGCCGCCGGCATTCTCCTCGAAGGTCCAGTCGCCGGCCACCATCACCACGCCCTCGGGCGCCTGGCGCTCCGGTATCTCGGGCACGCCCTTGAGCATCTTGCTCATGTAGCCGACCCAGATCGGCAGGGCCAGGCCGCCGCCGGTCTCGCGCACGCCCAGGCTCTTGGGCTGGTCGTAGCCCATCCAGGCGATCGCCACCAGCTTGGGCGTATAGCCGGCGAACCAGGCGTCCACGGCGTCGTTGGTGGTGCCGGTCTTGCCGGCCAGGTCGTTGCGGCCCAGGCGCTGCTTGGCGCTGTTGGCGGTGCCGGTGCGCACCACGTCGCGCAGCATGCTGTCGGCGATGAACGCGGTGCGCGCGTCGAGCACGCGCACGGCGTCCTCGCCGGCGCGCTGCGGCCGGGTTTCCGAGATCACGTTGCCGCGCGCGTCCACCACCTTCTCGATCAGGTAGGGATTGATGCGGTAGCCGCCGTTGGCGAACACCGAGTACGCGCCGGCCATCTGCAGCGGCGTCACGCTGCCCGCGCCCAGCGCCATCGGCAGGTAGGCGGGGTGCTTGTCGGCGTCGAAGCCGAAGCGCGTGATGTAGTCCTGGGCGTACTGCGTGCCGATCGCGCGCAGGATGCGCACCGACACTAGGTTCTTGGACTTGGCCAGCGCGCGGCGCATGGTCATCGGGCCTTCGAACTTGCCGTCGTAGTTCTTCGGCTCCCACACCTGGCCGCCGTTGTCGGCGATCGAGATCGGCGCGTCGTTGATCACCGTGGCGGGCGAGAAGCCTTTCTCCAGCGCCGCCGAGTAGATGAACGGCTTGAAGCTCGAGCCGGGCTGGCGCCACGCCTGCGTCACGTGGTTGAACTTGTTGCGGTTGAAGTCGAAGCCGCCCACCATCGAGCGGATCTCGCCGTTCTCGGGGCTCAGCGAGATGAAGGCCGCCGACACTTCCGGCAGCTGCGTGACCGACCACGCGCCCTTTTCGTCCTGCGTCACGCGGATGATCGCGCCGGGCCGGATCCTGGCCTTGGGCTGCGCGTTGGCCGCCAGCGACGGCGCGATGAAGCGCAGCGCCTGGCCCTCGATGCTGGCGACCTCGCCCGACAGCAGCGTGGCCGTGACCTGCTTGGCCGACACGCTGGTGACGACCGCCGAGCGCAGGTCGTCGCTGCCCGGGTGCTCGAGCAGCGCGTCGTCGATGGCCTGCTCGCGCTCGTCGGGGTTGGCCGGCAGGTCGATGAAGGCCTCGGGGCCGCGGTAGCCGTGGCGGCGCTCGTAGTTCATGATGCCCGAGCGCACCGCCTCGTAGGCGGCGTCCTGGTCGGTCTTGTTGAGCGTGGTGTAGACGGTCAGGCCGCGCGTGTAGGTTTCCTCGCGGTATTGCGCGTACATCAGCTGCCGCACGATCTCGGCGACGTACTCGGCGTGCGTGGAGAACTCGTTGCCCTCGCCGCGCACCTTCAGTTCTTCGTGGATGGCCTGTTCGTACTGTTCCGGCGTCAGGTAGCGCAGGTCGCGCATGCGCTGCAGGATGTATTCCTGGCGCACCTTGGCGCGCTTGGGGTTGACCACCGGGTTGTAGGCCGACGGCGCCTTGGGCAGGCCGGCCAGCATGGCGGCCTCGGCCGGCGTCACGTCCTTGATCGACTTGCCGAAGTACACGCGCGCCGCGCTGGCGAAGCCGTAGGCGCGCTGCCCCAGGTAGATCTGGTTCATGTACAGCTCGAGGATCTGGTCCTTCGAGAGGTTGGCCTCGATCTTGTAGGCCAGCAGCATTTCGTACAGCTTGCGGGTGTAGGTCTTCTCGCTCGAGAGGAAGAAGTTGCGCGCCACCTGCATGGTGATGGTGGACGCGCCCTGCGACAGGCCGCCGCGCAGGTTGGCCATGCCGGCGCGCAGCACGCCGACGAAGTCCACGCCGCCGTGCTCGTAGAAGCGGTCGTCCTCGATGGCCAGCACCGCTTTCTTCATCACGTCCGGGATCTCGGCGATCGGCACGAAGTTGCGGCGCTCCTCGCCGAACTCGCCGATCAGCACGTTGTCGGCGGTGTAGATGCGCAGCGGGATCTTGGGCCGGTAGTCGGTGATGGTGTCGAGCGAAGGCAGGTTCGGGGCAGCCACCAGCAGCGCGTACCCGACCAGCAGCGCCACCGCCACGATGCCGGCCGCCAGCAGGCCCAGCGCCCAGAAAGTCAGCCGCATCCAGAGCGGGCGGCGGGCGGGCAGGGACGGCTTCGGTTGTGCTGTGGCCATATGGGAACTACCGAGTTAGGGGTGCCCGGATTATATCTCCCGGGATCGGGCGCTCCGCCCGCCTTGTGGCGTGAACGCCGCTATCTGGCTGTTACAAGATGTAATCATGTTGAGATCTGCATGAAACGGAAAGAGGGGTCCGGCGCGGCGGCCGCTGGTGTACCGTGGGATTTTGACAACGCTTTGAGTAAGGCGTCTGCGAAAAGCAACCGTGGTCAAACCGGCACATTGCCAGCACACCACGTTTTTGTGAGAATCCACCAACTAAAAGAGCAAAACGTTTCATCCAAGAAACAAACAGACTCGCCAGATTAGAGCTACCAAGCCAGGGGCGAGTTCAAACGGTCAGGGGGTCACCTTGCGGCGAGGTATCTTGTCGGGGTTGTTGCGCCGTACGACGGTCGGCGTCGACATCGGGTCGTCCAGCGTGAAGGTAGTCGAGCTGTCCGTGGGCAGTGGCAAGAACGACTACCGGCTGGAAAAGTGCGCCAGCGAACTGCTGGATCGCAATGCCGTTGCCGATGGCAACGTGGTCAATATCGAAGCGGTGGGCGTGGCCCTCAAGCGCGCGCTCGGCAAGGCCGGCATCCGCAGCAAGGAGGTCGTGCTCGGCGTGCCGTCGATGCTGACCGAATCGCAGACCGTCAGCCTGCCGGACAACCTGTCCGAGGACGAACTCTACGTGCAGGTGGAATCCGAGGCGCACCGCCTCTATCCGCCGTCGCAGGCCGTCAATTTCGACTTCGCCGTGATCGGCCCCAGCGAGACCGAGGGCGGCATCGGCGTGCGCGTGACCGCCGCCAACAGCGACCGCGTGCAGGAGCGCGTGACCGCCGCCGAGATGGCCGGGCTCAAGCCGCACGTGATGGACGTCGAGGAATACGCGGTGCAGCGCTCGGTGGTGCAGATGCTGGGCGTGTCGCCCGACCTCAGCGAGACCGAGGCCAAGGAGCTGCCCGTGGTGGTGGTGGTCCATCTCGGCGGCAGCCGCTCCAAGGCGATCTTCTACCAGGGCTGGAAAGAGCTCTACGAGCAGCCCCTCAACAGCTACGGCGACCAGCTCACGCAGAGCGCGGCGCGCATGTTCACGCTGGACGCGCTCAAGGCCGAGATCAAGAAGCGCAAGAACACGCTGCCGGAAGCCTGGCGCACCCAACTGCTCAAGCCGTCGCTGGAAGCGCTGGCGGTCGAGGTGCAGGGCGCCGTGCGCAATTTCCTGTCGTCGTCCAGCATCGGCCGGGTCGACGAGATCCTGCTGTCCGGCGGGCATGCCTCGCTGGTCGGCGTGCAGGCCGCGATCGAGCAGCAGACCGAGATCACCACCACGCTGGCCAACCCGTTCGCCAACATGATGACCGCCGGCAAGGTCAACGAGCGCTATCTCCAGCGCGACCTGCCGGCCTACATCGTGAGCGCCGGGCTCGCGCTGCGCGGCCTGCAGTAAGCCAGCAAGGGAAGCCGCATGCCTACCAACACGATCCCGACCGTCAACCTGCTGCCGTACCACGAGGCCCGCAAGGCTTCGCGCCGCAAGAAGGTCTACGCCATGCTCGGCGGCGCGGCGGGAGCCGGCGCGCTGGTGGTGCTGATCGGCGGCTGGTACATCGACAGCCGCGTCGACGCCGAGACGGGGCTGAACCAGGTGCTGGCCACCGAGAACAGCCGCCTCGACGTGCAGATCCGTGAAGTCAACACGCTGCGCAAGGACATCGACGGGCTGCTGCAGCGGCAGAAGGCCATCGAGGGCCTGCAGAACGAGCGCAACCGCCCGGTGCAGCTGCTCGAGGAACTGGTGCGCCAGGTGCCCGAGGGCGTCTACCTGACCACGCTCAAGCAGGCCGGCGACGTCTTCACCGTGACCGGCATCGCGCAGTCGAACGAGCGCGTCTCGGAACTGCTGCGCAACCTCGGCCAGGTGAGCTGGCTGGACAAGGCCGAGCTGGTCGAATCGAAGGCCGTGATGATGACCAACAACCTGCGCGAGCAGCGGCGCCTGTTCGACTTCTCCATGCGCTTTGCCTACCGCGCGCCCGAGGTGCCGGACGACGGCAAGAAGGGCCGCGCGGGCGCCGCCAGCGGCGCCGCGGCGCAGGGCGCACGCACGGGCAAGGGCTGATATGGCACTCAATTCCGAAATCTCGCTGGCCGCGCTCAACGACCTCGGCGCGCAGTTCCGCGGCATCAACCTCAACGAGCCCGAAACCTGGCCGGCCGCGCCGCGCGTGCTGTTCGCGGTGCTGGCGGCGCTGCTGGTGCTGGTGCTGGGCTGGCAGTTCTACTGGAGCGGCAAGCTCGACGAGCTCGACCGCAAGCATCTCGAGCAGGAAAGCCTGAAGCAGGCCTACCAGTCCAAGGTGGCGCAGGTCGCCAACCTGGACGCGCTGCGCAAGCAGAAGGCCGAGGTGGAGCAGCGCGTGGCGCTGGTCGAGCGCCAGTTGCCCAACAAGACCGAGATGGACGCGCTGCTGGCCGACGTCAACCACGCCGGCGTGGCGCGCGGCCTGCAGTTCGAACTGTTCAAGCCGCAGGCTGCCGTGATCAAGCCCTACTTTGCCGAGATCCCGGTCAACCTGAAGGTGACGGGCCGCTACCACGACGTGGCGCAGTTCAACGCCGACGTGGCCGCGCTGTCGCGCATCGTGTCGATGCAGGGGATGCAGTTCACCACCGGCAAGGATGGCGGGCTGGCGATGGAGGCCGTGGCGATGGCCTACCGCGCGCTCGACCCCGACGAACAGGCGGCGCAGCGCAAGGCGGAAGCCGCGGCGGCCAAGACGGCCGCGGGAGCGAAGAAATGATGCCAGCGATCCGGGCCTCCGGCCTGCGCGCGTGCGCGTGCGCGCTGCTCGGCGCCGCGCTGCTGGCGGCCTGCGGGGCCAGCGAGGAAGACGGCCTGCGCCAGTGGATGGCCCAGGCGCGCGCGGCCAAGGCGCCGCCGCCGGCGCCGCTGCCCGAGCCCAAGCCCTACGTGCCGCGCGAGTACGCCGGGCGCAGCGCGCCCGAGCCGTTCGCCCAGAACAAGATCGGCGACCTCAACCGGGTCCTGTCCGAGTCGCCGGAGTCCGGCCGGCAGCACGAGCCGCTGGAGGACTACCCGCTGGAGAATTTCAAGATGCTGGGCGCGATGCGCAACCACGGGGAAACCTATGGCGTCGTGCTGGTAGACAACAAGATCCACCACGTCAAGGTGGGTCAGTATCTCGGCCAGAACTACGGCCGGGTGGTCCGCATCAGCGATCAGGAGATCGTGTTGCGCGAATTGGTCCGGGAAGGGGTAGCCGAGTGGAAAGAGAAAATGACCAGCCTGAAGCTGGAGGGGTCGGCATGATCATGGGTCGCTGGTACCGGGCGCTTGCGGGCGCCGCGGTCATGATGCTCGCGCTGGCTGTGCCGGCCGCGATGGCGCAATCGACGGCGGGCAATACCGTCAAGCGCGTGGATGCCACCACCGCGGGCGAGCAGACCATATTCACGGTCGAGCTCGCCGGGGTGCCGGCGCAGAAGCCGGCGGACTTCACCACGCAGAATCCGCCCCGGATCGCCATCGACTTCCTCGATACCGGCTTCGCCCAGGGCCGCGCGCAGTACGATTTCGGCGGCAAGCTGCTCAAGGGCGCCAACGTGGTGCAGATCGGCGACCGCACGCGCGTGGTCCTCGATCTCACGCGCGTCGCCAGCTACCGCACCGAAGTGCGCGGCAGCCAGTTCGTGGTGCTGCTCGACAACGTGGCGCCGAGCGCGCGCACGGCGGTGCCGACCTTCGCCCCGACCGCGGCGCTGGTGCCGCAGGCGGCGGCCAGCCGGCCGGCGATCCGCAACATCGACTTCCGCCGCGGCGCGGACGGCGCCGGGCGCATCGTGGTGGACCTGTCCGCGCGCGACTCCGGCATCAACATCGCCCAGCAGGGCCAGAACGTGGTGGTGGACTTCCTCAACACCGCGCTGCCCGACGGCCTGCGCCGGCGCTACGACGTGAGCGACTTCGGCACGCCGGTGCAGGGCATGCGCGCCGGCGACAACAACGGCAGCACGCGCCTGACCATCGAGCCGCGCGGCAACTGGGAATACAGCTCCTACCAGACCGACACGCAGTTCGTGGTCGAGGTGCGCCCGGTCAAGGAAGACCCGGCCAAGCTGATCAGCGGCGCGGGCTTCCGCGGCGAACGGCTCTCGCTGAACTTCCAGAGCATCGACATCCGCTCGCTGCTGCAGGTGTTCGCCGACTTCACCAACCTCAACATCATCACCAGCGAAAGCGTGCAGGGCAACCTGACGCTGCGCCTGAAGGACGTGCCCTGGGACCAGGCCCTGCAGATCGTGCTGGACGCCAAGGGGCTGGCCTCGCGCCGCAACGGCAATGTGCTGTGGGTGGCACCCAAGGCCGAGCTGGCCACCAAGGAAAAGCTCGAACTCGAGTCGCAGCAGCAGATCAACGACCTCGAGCCGATCCGCAGCCAGGTGTTCCAGCTGAACTACCAGCGCGCCGAGGACGTGCGGCGCATGCTGCTCGGCCTGGCCGCGGTGGGCAGCACCGGCGGCGCGGGCGGCGCCGGCGCGCTCGGCAGCACGGGCGCCATCGGTAGCGTGGGCGGCGTCGGCGGCGCGGCGGCCAGCAACACCCGCATGCTGTCCAAGCGCGGCTCGCTGACGGCCGATCCGCGCACCAACCAGCTGTTCGTGTCGGACATCGGCAGCAAGCTCGAGGAAGTGCAGAGCTTCCTCGGCAAGATCGACATCCCGGTGCGCCAGGTCATCATCGAGGCGCGCATCGTCGAGGCCAACGACAGCTTCAGCCGCAACCTCGGCGTCAGGCTCGGCTTTGCCTCCAAGACCGCCGGCGCCGGCTACGGCAACAACTACACCAACGTGGTGAGCCCGGTGACGCAGAACGCCACCTGGGACAACAGCCCCGCGCTGAGCCTGCCGGCGGCGGCGATCAACGGCGTCAACCCGGGGTCGGTGGCGGTGAGCCTGTTCAGCAATACGGCCGGCCGCTTCCTCGCGCTCGAACTCTCCGCGCTGGAAGCGGACGGGCGCGGCAAGATCATCTCCAGCCCGCGCGTGGTCACCGCCAACAACATCAAGGCGCTGATCGAGCAGGGCACCGAGCTGCCCTACCAGGCCGCCACCTCCAGCGGCGCCACCTCGGTGCAGTTCCGCAAGGCCAACCTGAAGCTCGAGGTGACGCCGCAGATCACGCCGGAAGGCAACGTGCTGCTGGACGTGGACGTCAACAAGGACAGCGTGGGCATCCAGACCAGCTCGGGCTTCGCCATCGACACCAAGCACGTGCAGACCCAGGTGCTGGTGGAGAACGGCGGCACGGTGGTGATCGGCGGCATCTACAGTCAGACCGAGTCCACCAACATCAACAAGGTGCCGTGGCTCGGCGACATCCCGGTGCTCGGCAACCTGTTCAAGGACAACGCCAAGGTCAACAACCGCACCGAACTGCTGGTATTCCTGACGCCGCGCGTGCTCAACGAGAGCGTCTCGCTGAAATAAGTCCGCCAATAAGTTCGCCAATAAGCCCGCCGGCGGCTCCGGCGGCGGCGCTGCCGGGCCCGCCCGGCCCGCCGGATGCAGTAGACTGGGAGGCCGCATCGTGCGCGATGCGGCCTTTTTCATTGCCGGGCCGGCGGCGCGGAGGGCAGGGCGGACACGGGGCGGGCCGCCGCCCGCGCGCTCCGTGCCACTTGCCCGGATCGCCCCGACATAAGAAGATGACGCAGTTTCCCACTGCGGCGGCCGGCCAGAGACCCGGCAGCCGCCCGACATGCCAGTGACAGCCACCCGCCCGAACCTCTTTTTTGTCGGCCTGATGGGTGCCGGCAAGACCACCGTCGGCCGAACCGTGGCCCGGCGCCTGAACTATCCCTTCTTCGATTCGGACCACGAACTCGAGGCGCGTTGCGGCGTGCGGATCCCGATCATCTTCGAGCACGAAGGCGAAGCGGGCTTCCGCGAGCGCGAGGCGCACATGATCGACGAGCTGAGCCAGCGCAGCGGCATCGTGCTGGCCACCGGCGGCGGCGCGGTGCTGCGCCCGGAGAACCGGGCGCACCTGAAGGCGCGCGGCACCGTGGTCTACCTGCGCGCCAGCCCGCACGACCTGTGGCTGCGCACGCGCCACGACCGCAACCGCCCGCTGCTGCAGACCGCGGACCCGAAGGGCAGGCTCGAGGCACTCTATGCCGAGCGCGACCCGCTTTACCGCGAGGTGGCGGACTTCATCATCGAAACCGGCAAGCCCTCGGTGGCCCAGCTTGCTAATATGGTGTTGATGCAACTTGAAATGGCCGGTTTCAGCGTGGCCGCCGAAGAGCCGGGCGAGCCCGGGCAGGACGACGGCGACGGCGCGGAAGCACCGCCGGCGCAGGACCGGAATCACGATGATCACCCTTGAAGTCGACCTCGGGGAGCGCAGCTACCCCATCCATATCGGCACTGGCCTGCTCGACCAGGCCGAGCTGCTGCGTCCCCACGTGCGCGGCACCCATGCCGTCATCGTCACCAACGAGACCGTCGGCCCGCTCTACGCGGCGCGCGTGGAGGCCACGCTGGCCGCGCTCGGCAAGACCGTGCGCACCGTGACCCTGCCCGACGGTGAAGCGTTCAAGCAGTGGGAAACGCTCAACCTGATCTTCGACGCGCTGCTCCGGGCCGGCGCCGACCGCAAGACCACGCTGGTCGCGCTCGGCGGCGGCGTGGTCGGCGACATGACCGGGTTTGCCGCGGCCAGCTACATGCGCGGCGTGCCGTTCGTGCAGATGCCCACCACGCTGCTGGCGCAGGTGGATTCCTCGGTGGGCGGCAAGACCGGCATCAACCACCCGCTCGGCAAGAACATGATCGGCGCGTTCCACCAGCCCAACGCGGTGATCGCCGACATCGACACGCTGCGCACGCTGCCGGCGCGCGAACTGGCCGCCGGCCTGGCCGAGGTGATCAAGCACGGCGCCATCGCCGACGCCGAGTACTTCGGCTGGATCGAGCGCAACATCCGCGCGCTCAACGACTGCGACCCGGACATGATGGCGCTGGCGGTGCAGCGCTCGTGCGAGATCAAGGCCGCGGTGGTGGCCCAGGACGAGCGCGAGGGCGGCCTGCGCGCCATCCTCAATTTCGGCCACACCTTCGGCCATGCCATCGAGGCCGGCATGGGCTACGGCGAATGGCTGCACGGCGAGGCCGTCGGCTGCGGCATGGTGATGGCGGCCGACCTGTCGCACCGGCTCGGCTTCATCGACACCGAGACGCGCGCGCGCGTGACGCAGCTCACGCGCGCGGCCATGCTGCCCGTGGTGGCGCCGGATCTCGGCACCGACCGCTACATCGAACTGATGAAAGTGGACAAGAAGGCGGAAGCCGGCAGCGTCAAGTTCATCCTGCTCAGGAAGCTGGGCGAGGCCTTCATCACCACCGTGCCGGACGCCGACCTGCGCGCTACGCTGCAGCACGCGGTGCTCAGGCCGCCCACCGAGGCGCCGGTCGCCTGACGCGATCGGTTGTGCCTCGCAACCCCGGCCGGCGGCGCGAGCCCCGGCCGGCTGCCGACCGGATTGCCGCATGACCGACCTCGAAAGCCATCTCGCTCCGTATGCCGCCCGCTCCGCGCTGTCGCGCGGGCGCGTGCACGTCGAACCGCCGTCGTCCTCGCGCAGCGAGTTCCAGCGCGACCGCGACCGCGTGATCCACAGCACGGCCTTTCGCCGGCTCGAATACAAGACCCAGGTCTTCGTCAACCATGAGGGCGACCTGTTCCGCACCCGGCTCACGCACAGCCTGGAAGTGGCCCAGATCGCGCGCTCGATCGCCCGCAACCTGCGCCTGAACGAAGACCTCGTGGAGGCCATCTCGCTGGCCCACGACCTCGGGCACACGCCGTTCGGCCACGCCGGGCAGGACGCGCTGAACACCTGCATGAAGAACCACGGCGGCTTCGAGCACAACCTGCAGAGCCTGCTGGTGGTGGACGAGCTGGAGGAGCGCTACGGCGGCTTCGACGGCCTCAACCTGACCTTCGAGACGCGCGAGGGCGTGCTCAAGCACTGCTCGCGCGTCAATGCCTCGGCGCTGGGCGAGCTGGGCCGGCGCTTCCTGGAAGGCACCCAGCCCTCGCTGGAAGCCCAGCTGGCCAACCTGGCCGACGAGATCGCCTACAACAACCACGATATCGACGACGGCCTGCGCTCCGGCCTGCTCACGCTCGAGCAGATGGACGAAGTGCCGATGTGGCGCCGCCACCGCGCCGAGGCGATGACCGCGTTCCCGGGCATCAACGGCCGGCGCGTCATCAACGAGACCGTCCGGCGCATGATCAACACGCTGATCGTCGACCTGATCGAGACCACCAGCCGCAATATCGCCGCGGCCGGCCCGCGCAACATCGAGGCGGTGCGCGCCGCCGGCCCGCTGGTCGCCTTCAGCACCGCCGTGCGCGAGGAAGCCGCCGAACTCAAGCGCTTCCTGTTCCGCCACCTGTACCGGCACTACCTCGTGATGCGCATGTCGGCCAAGGCGCAGCGCATCATCACCGACCTGTTCGACGTCTTCATGGCCGATCCGCGCCTGCTGCCGCCGCAGTACCAGGCCGGGCAGGGGCGCGATCAGGCGCGGCTGGTCGCCCACTACATCGCCGGCATGACGGACCGCTACGCGATCCGCGAGCACCGCCGCATCTTCTCGGTCCACGAGGGCGGCAACTAGGCGCCGCATGCGGGGAGCGGGACGCCCCCGACAAATTGGGGACGGATCAGTGCGCGCCTGCGCTATCATCGGGTTTTGCCGGCGCGCCGCAAGGCGCCGGCGCCGATTCCCGCGTTTGCCCTCATGGCCCGACTTCCCCGCTTTTCGCCGACCGGCCTGCCCGCCCTCGTACTGCAGCGCGGCAACAACCGCCAGCCGGTGTTCCTCGGCCCCGACGACTACGTCCACTACCTGGACTGCCTGCGCATGGCCGCGCGCGAGCACGATCTCGCCATCCACGCCTACGCGCTGCGGCCCAACCACGTGCATCTGGTCGCCACGCCGCGCCAGGCCGACTCGCTCAGCCTGACCATGCAGGCGGTCGGGCGCCGCTACGCGCGCTACTTCAACCGCGCCGCGGGACGCACCGGCACGCTGTGGGACGGGCGCTTCCGTTCCGCGGTGTTCGACCCGGCGCAGTGGCTGCTGCCGGCCATGCTGTACGTGGAAGGCAACGCCATGCGCGCCGGCGAGGTCGCGCAGCCCGAGACGGACCGCTGGAGCAGCTACCGCCACCACGCCGGCATCGAGGCCAGCCCCTTTGTGAGCGATCACTCCGTCTACTGGGCGCTCGGCAATACGCCGTTCGAGCGCCAGTCCAACTACCGCGCGGTGGCGGCCGAGGGCCTGTCGCCGGCGGCGCTGGCCACGCTGCGCAGCCACGCGCACAGCGGCTGGCCGCTCGGCGATGCCGCTTTCCTGGCGCAGCTGGAGCGGCAGGGCACGCGCCGCGTGCAGCCGTTGCCGAAGGGCCGGCCGCCGGGGCGCAGCGCGGGCGGCATGGACCCCGAACCCGGCGCCGCGTAGGCGGCGGCGCGGCTTGAACCGTCGCGGTGCCCGATGTGCGCGGGACGGCGTGCAATGCACCAAAAAGTAATGTGTCCCCAAATAAAGACCATCCCGTTTGTGGTGCGAGATTTAATATGTTCTGACCCCATTTAAATTTTTTGCGAGACGTGGATGATTCTTTTATAGTTCCTCCACCCACATTCATTGTGCGGCGCGTCACGCTTGCGTACGCCGCTGCGGCCCCGCTGTCCCTCTCGTCATCCCGCTCCCGGCCCCGGCCGGCCCAGGTGGCAGAGTGCGGTCCCCGTTCCGGTCTGCCCTGCTGGCTGCGCAGCCCTCACCGGAATCAAGCCCGTGGACCAATCGCAATCCCAATCGAAGCCAACGCTGGCGCAGGCCGCCGAGTCCGCCTCTGCCGCCGCCACGCACGCGCCCGCCTCGCTGCCGCAGGCCCAGGGCATGTACGACCCCGCCAATGAGAAAGACGCATGCGGCGTCGGCATGGTCGCCCACATCAAGGGCAAGAAGAGCCACGAGATCGTCCAGCAGGGCCTGAAGATCCTGGAAAACCTCGATCACCGCGGCGCGGTCGGCGCCGATGCGCTGATGGGCGACGGCGCGGGCATCCTGATCCAGATCCCGGACCAGTTCTACCGCGAGGAGATGGCCAGGCAGGGCGTGACCCTGCCGCCGTCGGGCGAGTACGGCGTGGGCATGATCTTCCTGCCCAAGGAACACGCCTCGCGCCTGGCCTGCGAGCAGGAGCTCGAGCGCACCGTGCGCCTGGAAGGCCAGGTCGTGCTGGGCTGGCGCGACGTGCCGGTGGACTGCAACATGCCGATGTCGCCGACCGTGCGCAAGACCGAGCCGGTGATCCGCCAGATCTTCATCGGGCGCGGCCGCGACATCATGACCACGGACGCGCTCGAACGTAAGCTCTACGTGATCCGCAAGACCGCCAGCCACGCCATCCAGGCGCTCAAGCTCAAGCACGGCAAGGAATACTTCGTGCCGTCGATGTCGGCGCGCACGGTGGTGTACAAGGGCCTGCTGCTGGCCAACCAGGTCGGCGAGTACTACCTCGACCTGCAGGACCCGCGCGCCGTGTCGGCGCTGGCCCTGGTGCACCAGCGCTTCTCCACCAACACCTTCCCGGCCTGGGAGCTGGCCCACCCGTACCGCATGGTCGCCCACAACGGCGAAATCAACACGGTCAAGGGCAACGTGAACTGGGTCAACGCGCGCACCGGCGCGATCTCCTCGCCGGTGCTCGGCGACGACCTGCCCAAGCTGTGGCCGCTGATCTACCCCGGCCAGTCCGACACCGCCTCGTTCGACAACTGCCTCGAGCTGCTGACGATGGCGGGCTACCCGCTCGTCCACGCGATGATGATGATGATCCCGGAAGCCTGGGAACAGCACACGCTGATGGACGACAACCGCCGCGCGTTCTACGAGTACCACGCCGCCATGATGGAGCCGTGGGACGGCCCCGCCGCGATCTGCTTCACCGACGGCCGCCAGATCGGCGCCACGCTGGACCGCAACGGCCTGCGCCCGGCGCGCTTCTACGTGACCGAGGACGACGTCGTGGTGCTTGCCTCGGAAGCCGGCGTGCTGCCGTTCCCCGAGTCGCGCATCGTGCAGAAGTGGCGCCTGCAGCCGGGCAAGATGTTCCTGATCGACATGGAGCAGGGCCGCATCATCGACGACAAGGAGCTCAAGGACAACCTGGCCAACGCCAAGCCGTACAAGAGCTGGATCGACGCCGTGCGCATCAAGCTCGACGAGCTCGAAGCCAAGCCCGAGGACGTGGCCGCCGAGAAGAAGCCCGACGCGCGCCTGCTGGACCGCCAGCAAGCGTTCGGCTACACCCAGGAAGACGTCAAGTTCCTGATGGCGCCGATGGCGCTGTCCGGCGAGGAAGCCACCGGCTCGATGGGCAACGACAGCCCGCTGGCCGTGCTCTCGTCCAAGAACAAGACGCTGTACCACTACTTCAAGCA
>Ga0255338_1002080_pt1 | contig 32205 bp, 32 predicted proteins | sample MeOH1_35cm_T4_19_FD_203715 | JGI IMG/M metagenome (GOLD analysis project Ga0255338, IMG submission 203715) | Sandy soil microbial communities from University of British Columbia, Vancouver, Canada - MeOH1_35cm_T4_195 | ecosystem: Engineered > Artificial ecosystem > Sand microcosm > Unclassified ... | reverse complement strand
AGGCAGAGAACGCAGCGTTGCGGGCGGATGCGGAGCGGTATCGCAAATTCTGCGATGCCGGCTGGCCGGTCTGCTTTCTGGGCGAGACCTATAGCGACAAGGCCAGCCTCGATACGGCCATCGACGCTGGATTCCCGGAGGGAGTGGATCAATGACTAGGCTGACGGCAGCCCAGAAGGCGGCAAACAAGGCGGCAAGGTTGGTACGAGACAGGGAATTTTCAGCGCGCCGCAAGAAATACCGGGCCGAACGTGTGGCAGCAGAGATGTCGGCCGATGGATCGGCTTTTGCCATCGAGGCAGAAGTGGCAGCGCACGCGCTCGATGCGGAGTTAGCTCGGCGCGATGAGGATGTGCGGCAGATTGAAAAGCAAATCGCTGCGCTGAAAGCCAAAACCGAAGCGGTGAAGTCCCAGTACAGGGACTCAATCGAGATCAAGAACGAGGCAAGGCGTGCGGCTTTTGAGCGCTATTCCATGCACAAGCAGGCCCTACTGGCACAGGTCAAGGCGCGCTTCCCTGACATGGAAGGCTGCTATTCCGCATCGGGCTGGCAGATTCCTGCCGATGTGCGGGCAAATATGGAAATCGCCGCAGCAAACTCGCTGAAGGATGAGGCTGAATGACGGTCTACGTGGATGACATGCGTGCGCCCTACGGCCGCATGGTGATGTGCCACATGATCGCGGACACCGATGACGAGCTGCACGAGATGGCCGCTCGGATCGGCGTGGCCCGGAAGTGGTTCCAGAAGGAAGGCACGGCGCGCCGGCACTACGACATTGCGCTGAGCAAGCGCGCCCTGGCGGTGGCGGCCGGCGCGGTGGAAATCACCTGGCGCCAGACGGGCGCGATGGTGGTCCGTCGTCGCCTCACTGGTCGCCGCGGTTCTCCAACGGATGCTGAGCGTTGGCATCTCGATCATCTGGCCGCGCAGCGCAGCCCCTCATACCAATCACATGCGTAATTGCCAGATACCAATCACATGAGTACCGACACGATCACGAAATACCCGCTGGCATGGCCGGCCGGCTGGCCGCGCAAGACCGACGCCCAGCGCGCCGAGGCGAGATTCGGCCGCGGCACCACCACGGAGCACCGGCGGTCGGACGGCATCTCGACCGTCTGGCGGCGCGGCAAGAAGGCCCTGACCGTCTCGGACGGAACGAACCGTGTGCTCGACGAGCTGGCCCGCCTCGGCGCGCGGCCAGGTTCGATCATCATCAGCACCAACGTGGCTGTCCGCCTGGACGGCCTGCCGCGCTCTGGCCAGCGCGCGCCCGCCGACCCGGGCGCCGCCGTCTACTGGCAGGACCGCGCCGGCGCGCCGCTCGTGATAGCCATCGACCAGTACCGCGCGGTGGCCGACAACCTAGCCGCCATCGCGGCGACGCTGGGGGCGCTGCGCGCGATTGAGCGCCACGGTGGTGCTCAGATCCTGGACCGCGCATTCACCGGCTTTACTGCCCTGCCGTCGCCGGCGGCGCCGAAGAGCTGGCGCGAGGTGATCGGCGTCCCGGCCGGCGAGCAGGATCTGACGACCGTCCGCGCGGCGTACCGCCGGCGTGCGCAGTCGGCGCATCCGGACCGCGGCGGCTCGCACGATGAAATGGCGACGCTCACCGCAGCGATGCGGCAGGCAGAACAAGAACTTGGGGCATCAGCATGAAAGCCCCGGCGTAGGTGCTGCCGTGAGGGCGTTCATCGACCACAACGACGCCTACAGCTACGAGGACTGGATGAACGTGCACATCAACTCGCCGATTGCGACCGAGCGCGCCCTGCGTCGCACCCATTGCCCGACTTGCGACCGGCGCCGCTGGTTCGCCGCATGGTTCTACGAATGGTACGGCTGGAACATGACCTGCCTGCGCTGCGGCGACCAGTGGAGCGACGGTGCAATGTGCCCGCGCCCGTTCGAGCGGGGCTGGCGCAAGAAATCGGTCGCAGCCGTCATCAAGCGGTGGCGGCAAGAGACGAAACGAGCCGCCGCCAGCAGCGGCACGCCGACGACCTGAAAAGGAAAAAACGATGCGAGTGAACATCTACGCCGAGGAAATGACCGACCGGATCGAGATCATCGGCAAGGAAATCGAGGGGCATACCTACACCGGCCTACGCCTGTATCTGGAGCTGCCGGTGACGCTGCCCGACGGCACCCAGGCCGCCGGCCCGTTCCTGCACCGGCCCGGCGACGACGACAGCGCCGCCATCACCTTCTGGGGCAAGCGCGACCTGCGCGCGGTGCTGCGCAAGATGCTGTCCGCCCTCGACGAGCACTACGGCGACGCCGACGCGCTCATAGCGCCTGCCAACCTCGTCACCGAGGCCGGGATGCGCGCGCTGAAGGAAGCGTGGCCGGCGACGCAGGCCACGATGCGCCTGGAGGCGGGAGCGCCGCCGGCGGCGTGCAGTACCTGCAACGACCAGGGCATCATCGGCGGCCCCAGCTACAGCCAGCCGGACGAAGGTGGCGAGCCGTGCCCCGATTGCGCCCAGCATGCCGCCGCAACGGTGCCGTCCAACATCATGCGCTGGAACCCTTTCCGGGGCCTGGGCATGAACCCGCACCCGCAGGGCCTCTATGTCCGGTACGAAGACCATGTGGCCGCCCTGGCAGCGCGGGAGCCGCTGTTCCTGAAGGGCGTCGGCAAGATCAACGGCGACGGCCATAAGGACACCACGCGCAAGGGCGAGGTGGTGTTCGTCTACGCCCAAGAGCTGCCAGAGCCCTATTCGCCCGGCCAGTATCCGCGCGTGGGCAATGTCATCTGGAGCGCCAGCACCGAGCAATACGACTTCGCGCCGGCGACGCTCGACGAGGTGCGCGCCTTCATCGAGGGCCCCCTGGAAGCCGCCGCGACAACGGCGTATGAGTTGGGGCGCGTGAAGCGGCTGGCCGGCGACCTGGGCAAGATCATCCACGACATGACGGTGGCCGAGCAAGCTGCGTGGATCGAGTGGCAACACGGACGTGGCGCCGAAGCGGCGATGAGCTGGATTCACAACGGCCTAGAGGGCCCCGGCCACATCCCCGACGAAGACGTGCCCTACGGCAAGGAGCCGCAGGCGTGGTTCGACGCGAACCGGGCCGACCCATTCCCGACGTGCTTCTGTGGCCGGCCCTCGAACAGACTGTGGATGGGAAAGGGCTTCTGCTCCAACGAGCACTACCAGCAGCACCACGCCGAGGCAGAGGCCAAAAAGACGGAGGGTTGACACCATGATCCGAGCAGCGACCAGGGATGCAAGCTGGTATCGGCACCCTAATTGGCGGGGTAAGAGCCTCGTCTACCACGTCGTCCGTACTGACGTGCCAGGCGAGGTGAGCGGATGCGGCGTGCCCGTGGTTGCTACCGATCATGGCGACATCACGGTGCCAGCCGAATTCGTCAAGCCCGAGTGGCGCTGTCAGCGCCCCGGTTGCAGAGCACGGTGGCCTAAATTCAAGGAACTATAGGGATGCCCTGCTACATCGAACGCCTGAAAGACGGCCGCACGATGTTCCTGTGCGGCGATCTAGGACCGCACTGCGCGGCCGAGAAGTGCGGCGCCCTCGGCGTCAACCTGTGTGACTACCCTGTCGGCGAAGGAAAAACCTGCGACCTGCCGTTGTGCGACAGCCATGCCTACGAGGTCGCGCCAAACGTCCACTACTGCCCCGGCCACCTCATCTTGTGGCAGGCGTTCCGCGATTCCGGCGGCGTCCAGCGCGAACTCGAAAACGTCGTGCCATTTCCGAAGAAATAGCCTCTCCAAATCTTGACCCCGAAGGGCGCCACACGGCGCCCTTTTCTTTTTCCGACGGAGCCAATCAGATGCGCCCGCAACTTGCCCTGCCATTTCCAGGCGAACTCATCATCGACAATTTCGCCGGCGGCGGCGGGACAAGCGAAGGCTTGGAACAAGCCTTCGGCCGCCCGGTTGACATCGCCATCAACCATGACCCGGTAGCCTTGGCGATGCACGCCCTCAACCATCCGTACACGCGACACCTGTGCGAAAGCGTCTGGGACGTTGACCCCATCGAGGTAACGGGCAACCAGCCCGTGGGCCTGGTGTGGCTGTCGCCGGACTGCAAACACTTCTCGAAGGCCAAGGGCGGCACCCCTGTTTCCAAGGACATCAGGGGCCTGGCGTGGGTGGGGATGCGCTGGATCGCGCTGACGAAGCCGCGCGTGCTGATGCTGGAGAACGTCGAGGAATTCCAGACCTGGGGGCCTGTCATCGTCGGGGCCGACGGGAACCTCTACCCAGATCCGAAGCGCAAGGGCAAGACATTCGAGAGCTTCGTCCGGCAACTCCGCCAGCATGGCTACAAGGTGGATTGGCGCGAGCTGCGCGCGTGCGACAACGGCGCGCCGACCATCCGCAAGAGGCTGTTTCTGGTCGCACGCCGCGACGGGCTGCCCATCGTCTGGCCGGATGCGACGCATGGCGATCCGACCTCGCGCAAAGTGCTGGCCGGGGCGCTGGCCCCCTACAGGACGGCAGCAGAATGCATCGACTTCGACCTGCCAGCCGAAAGCATCTTCGACCGCAAGAAGGAACTCGCCACCAACACCCAGCGGCGCGTCGCCAAGGGATTATGGCGCCACGTCCTGAGCAGCGCCAAGCCGTTCATCGTCACCAACACCAGCGGGCACCCTGGCGCGGCCGCCGACCAGCCCCTGCCGACCGTCACCACCGGCAACCACCACATGCTGGGCCAGCCGGTGATTGCAGCGCTGGCCGCGAACTCGGAGCCGTGGCCGTTCGAGCCGATCTTCCCGACGCCGCCGGCCACGGCCGAGCGCCCTCATGACTTCTTCTGCTCCACCTGCGGCAACACATTCCCGTCTTGGCGACCGGAAGACGAGGGCATTCCCGGTGCATGCCCGACCTGCGGCAACGAGGCCGGCATCCATTCTCTCGACGAAATAGTGTCCACGCCATTCCTGGCCAGGACCAGCCCATTCATCGTCGGCGTGGGTGGACGTATGGGGCAATCTCCGGAGCGCGGTGTCCATCAGCCGCTTCAAACGATCACGTCGAAAGCGGATTCGTGCATCGCACAGCCGGTGTTGGCGCCATTCATGACCGAGCACGCGAACGCAAGCAACCAGCGCACCATGCCGGTTGACTCCCCGCTGCGCACCATCTGCGCCCAGGTGAAGGGTGGCCATTTCAGCGTCGTGGCTCCGACCCTAGCCCCGCTCCGCGGCACCAGCGACGCCCACATGGGCGGGCACAGCGTCGAGCAGCCGCTTTCAACCGTGGCCGCCGGCGGCACGCACCATGCGATGGTCGGCGCGCACCTCGTCACCATCGGCTACGGGGAGCGCGAGGGCCAGGCGCCGCGCGCCCAGGACATCGAGGCCCCGCTGGGCACCGTCGTGACGGCGAACAAGCACGCCCTGGTGGCCGCGCACCTGGCACACCTGACACACCACGGCGACCGGGCCGGCAGCACGCCGGCCGAGCCACTGCCGACGGTGACGGGCGCGAACCGCGGCGAACAGGCCCTGGTCGTCGCCAATCTGATCGACATGGGACATGGGGAGTCGTGCAGCACCGGCGCGAAGCGGTGGAGCAGCGGCGTGCGCAGTCTGGAAACTCCGCTCAACTCGGTGACGGCCAGCAGCGTGCCCAGCGCGCTCGCATCGGCCTTCTTCGAGCAGGCGAATGGCGGGTTCTACGACGGCGACGGCCGGCCGGCCGATGCGCCCATCTCCACGATCACGGCCTCGGGCAGCAACCAGCGCCTGGTGACTGCCTATCTCGTCCAGTATTACAGCGAGGGCGGCCAGGACTCGGGCTGCGCCCGGCCCATGCCTACCGTGACGACCAAGGCGCGCATGGGTCTGGTTTCGGCCGTCCAGGTGCCGGTCGAGGCGCTGGCCCCGGAACATCGGGAGAAGGCGCGCGCATGCGCGGCCCTGCTGCACGAGCACCTGCCCGACCTATTCCCCGAGCCAGCCGAGTTGGCGCTGATGAACTACGGCGGCATCTGGTGGGTGCTGGTGGACATCACCCTGCGGATGCTCAAGCCGCGCGAGTTGTACCGCGCCCAGAGCTTCCCTAGGGACTACATCATCCACGAGATTCCTGACCCCAAGCTGCTGTTCAAGGACGGTGTACAGGTGCCGGGCGATCCTCGCCTAATTCCCCGCATCCCCCTTTCGATCACGGCCCAGGTTCGCATGTGCGGCAACAGCGTTTCCCCAGCTCAAGCGGAGGCCCTGTGTCGCGTCAATTTCCGGCACGAGGAAACCTTCATGGAGAGGCGCGCGTAATCGGAAATTCTCGGCCTGCTGGCGCTGATGCGACTGCGACCATTGGCACCAGCAAGCAACCACACGAACCAGAAGGATTCCGACGATGACAGCACGAGATTCGACGGCTGTGCCGATGGCGGTCTCGCCGACGAGCAAGAAGATCATCAACCGCAAGCAATTGCTCGATATGGTGCCCCTGTCCGACCGCACCATCCTCGACATGGAGAAGTGCGGCAAGTTTCCTCGCCGCTTCGCCATCACCCCCCGCTTGGTGGCGTGGGACTTGGCTGAGGTCGAAGCCTGGATCGAGGCCCGCAAGGATGCCGGCATCCAGCCCGCCGCGCCTGGCGCCCAACAACCGTAAGGGCTGACGATGAACACTGCGACGAAGAATGGCGCGCTGCTGTATCGCATCAACGTGGCCGAGGCCAAGCTGGGAGTTTCCCGTTCGACGATCTATCGACTGGTCAAGGAGGGGAAACTGGAACTGGTGAAGATCGGCAAGCGCGCCAGCGGCATCACAGTCGAGAGTATTTCGGCGATGATTAAGGCTGGCCGGGTGGAGGCTGACGACTGATATTATGGCTAAAAAGCAACACGCATGAGGCTGTTGCAGCACCCAAGAAGTGGGTAGCCAGGTGGGTAGCCAGACTGAAAAATAGCACCATCCACCACGCTAACTACATGAATTTAAAAGAATTTTAGAATCCCATGAGAATCGCCACCTGGAACGTCAACTCGCTCAAGGTCCGGCTGCCGCAGGTGCTGGACTGGCTGAACGAGCAGGAAAAAGCCGACACGCCCATCGACGCCCTGTGCCTGCAGGAGCTGAAGATGCCGGACGACAAATACCCGCTGGCCGAGCTGGAAAGCGCCGGCTTCCACAGCGTGTTCACCGGCCAGAAGACCTACAACGGCGTGGCGATCCTGGCGCGCGGCGCGACCATGCCGGCGCCCGCCGACGTGGTGCGCAACATCCCCGGCTTCGAGGACACCCAGCAGCGCGTGGTGGCGGCCACCTATGGCGACGTGCGCCTGGTGTGCGCCTATTTCCCCAACGGCCAGGCGCCCGACTCCGACAAATTCGTCTACAAGCTCGACTGGCTGCGCGCCATGACGGCGTGGCTGCGCGGCGAGCTGGCGAAGTACCCGAAGCTGGCGCTGCTGGGCGACTTCAATATCGCGCCCGAGGACCGCGACGTGCACGATCCGGCCAAGTGGGAAGGCCAGAACCTGGTGTCGCCGCAGGAGCGGGAGGCGTTCCGCGCGCTGGAGGCGCTGGGCCTGGCCGATGCGTTCCGCCTGTTCGAGCAGCCGGAGAAGAGCTTCTCGTGGTGGGACTACCGCATGTTCGCCTTCCGCCGCAATGCCGGCCTGCGCATCGACCATATCCTGCTGTCGCCGGCGCTGCGCGAGGCCTGCCGCGGCTGCGTGATCGACCGCGTGCCGCGCGCCTGGGAGCAGCCGTCCGACCACACGCCGGTGGTGGCCACGCTGGATTGAGCCCGCGCGGCGCGGCGCGGAACCGGCCCGCGCGGCCGGCGCCATCGGTATCGCCACCGGCTCGCGCGATGGCCTCCGCGCGGCTACACTGGCGGGCATGAAACCGGCTACCTTCCGCCACCGCAACCTGCCCCACCTGCTGCTGCAGGCCCGCGAAACGCTCATGGCCGGCTTCCGGCCGATCCTGCGCCAGCACGGCCTGACCGAGCAGCAATGGCGCGTGGTGCGCACACTCAACGAGCAGGGCGAGATGGAGCCGAACCAGCTCGCCGACGCCTGCCTCATCCTCAGCCCCAGCCTGACCCGGATGCTGTCCAGCATGGAGGAGGCGGGCCTGATCCTGCGCTCGCGCTGCGCCACCGACCAGCGCCGCCAGCAGATCTCGCTGACGGACAAGTGCCGCGCCATGATCGCCGCGATGGAGCCGCTGATCGAGCGGCGCTACGCGGAGCTGGAGCGCATGATCGGCGCCGAGCGGCTCGGCAAGGTCTACGGCGCGCTCGACGAACTGCTGGAGAGCTTCGACGCGAAGGACCCGCGCGCATGAGCGCGGCCGGCCCCGGCGCGATGCTGGCGCGCCTGCTGCCGGCGTGGCGCCACCGGGTCGGCGCCGCCTCGCTGCGCGCCGACCTGGTGGCCGGCCTGCTCGGCGCGGTGCTGGTGCTGCCGCAGGGCGTGGCCTTCGCCACGCTGGCCGGGCTGCCGCCCCAGTACGGCATCTACGCGGCGGTCATCCCCTGCATCGTGGCCGCGCTGTTCGGCTCGAGCTGGCACGTGATGTCGGGGCCGACCAACGCCAACTCGCTGGCGCTGTTCGCCATGTTGAGCCCGGTGGCCTTCGCCGGCAGCCCGGCCTACATCAACCTCGCGCTGGCCGTGACCATCATGGTCGGCGTGCTGCAGCTGGCGGTGGGCACGCTGCGGCTGGGCTCGCTGGCCAACTTCATCTCGCCCTCGGTGCTGCTCGGCTTCACCTGCGGCGCGGCGACGCTGATCGGGCTCTACGCGCTCAAGGACCTGTTCGGGCTGGCCGTGCCGACCGGCACCAGCGCCTTCGGCGTGGTGCGCTTCCTGCTGGACAACGCCGCCGCCATCAACTGGAGCGCGTTTACCGTGGCGGTGGTCACGCTGGCCGTCACGCTCGCCGTGAAGCGCGTCTGGCGCCGCCTGCCGTTCATGCTGCTGGGCCTGCTGGCCGGCTACGGCACGGCCCTGCTGCTCAACGCGCCGGGCTGGAGCCGGGGCGCGCGCCACATCAACGTGGTCGGGCCGATTCCCTCGGCAATCCCGCCCTTCCATCTGCCGGACATTGCCTGGCAGGCCGTGCCCGACCTGCTGGGCATCGCCGCGGCGCTGACCATCGTGGCGCTGGGCCAGTCGATCTCGATCGCCAAGGCGGTGGCGCTGCGCTCGGGCCAGCATATCGACGCCAACCGCGAGTTCATCGGCCAGGGCCTGTCGAACATCGCGGGCGGCCTGTTCTCGGCCTACATCTCGTGCGGCTCGCTGAACCGCTCGATGCCCAACTACGAGGCCGGCGCGCAGACTCCGCTGGCCGGCGTGTTCTCGGCGCTGCTGCTGGTCGTGCTGGTGACGGCCAGCGCGCCGCTGCTGGCGCAGATTCCGCTGGCGGCGATTGCCGCGATGCTGCTGCTGGTGGCGTGGGGCCTGTTCGACTTCGCGCGGCTGCGGCGCATCGCCAGCCTGAGCCGCGCCGAGTTCGCCATCGCCATCAGCACGTTCGCCGCCACGCTCGCCATCCGCCTGGAGATGGCGGTCCTGCTCGGCACCATCCTGTCGCTGGTGGCCTATCTCTACCGCACCTCGCGCCCGGCCGTGCGCAGCCTGGTGCCGGACGCGGACGACCCCGAGCGCCGCTTCACCCCGCTCGACGAACTGCGCCGGCCGCAGCCGGAATGCCCGCAACTGAAACTGCTGCGCATGGAAGGCGCGATCTACTTCGGCGCCGTGCAGTACGTCACCGACCGGCTGCACCACGCGCGCACGGCGCACCCCGGGCAGATCCACCTGCTGGCCATGACCAAGAGCATGAACTTCATCGACCTGGCCGGCGCCGAGATGTGGGAGAGCGAACTGACCGAGCGGCGCGCGGCCGGCGGCGATCTCTATTTCCACCGGCCGCGCACGCAGGTATTGCAGACCTGGGAGCAGACCGGCTTCACCGCCAAGCTGGGCGAGGACCACATCTTCCCGACCAAGCGGCAGGCCCTGCACACCATCATCGCCCGGCTCGACCCGGCGGTGTGCCGCGCCTGCCGCGCGCGCATCTTCGAGGAATGCGCCAGCCGCCCCGGCGCCGCCGCGCAGCCGGCATGAAGCGCGCGCATGCGGCATTGCCACGGCACGCGGCACGGCATGCGGCACGATGGCGGCTAGTAGCGACTGGGAGTGAAACGAAAAGAGAAACGCCGGAGAATCCGGCGCCAGGCAACTGCTGGCGAATCGCCGGCAGCCGCAAACACATGAAGCGGGCGCCCGGGATCGGACCGATGACCGGCCCGGACTGAAACCCGTTTCAGAGCGGCGCCACGTGGGCGCGCTTGACAACCACCGGCTGTGCGGCGCCCTGCTCGATCAGCACCACGGCGGCGCGCTCGATGGTCTCGCGCCCGGCGCGGAAAGCTTCTTCGAGCGACAGCACCTGGTCGGCGCTGAAGCCTTCCCACAGCGCCTCGCGCGTCACCACGCAGGTGACGGGTTGGCCGTCGACGACGGCGTGGAACAGCAAGCCTTCATTGTTGATATCGTAACGCTCTTGCTCTTGGAACTTGATATCCATCGGTACAGCCCTCCATTGCAAGTGAAAAAACATCCTAACATGGGTCGGCCCGACTCGTCCGCAAAGGCCTACGCTTCGTTCGCCTCCGGACGTGACCGCCGCAGGCGCGGGCAAGTTCCCGCCGCGGGCGCCGGCTTCATGCGTGATCGCCGCGCAAGCGCCGCCAACGCGGAACGAAGAAAAAGCATTAAACGTTTGACAAACTCAAAAACGATGATAGAATCTCTTTCTTCGTTGGGGCGTTAGCTCAGTTGGTAGAGCAGCGGACTCTTAATCCGTAGGTCGAGTGTTCGAGTCACTCACGCCCCACCAGCGAATTCTGAAAAGCCGGTAGCAGAAATGCTCCCGGCTTTTTTCTTTTCCGCTTTCCTTTTTTGCTTCCCGCGCCTGCCGCTTTTCCCCGCTTTTTCGTTGCCGCTGCGCGCGCCTCTTGTCCGCTTCGGTGCCTGCGTCGTCCCGACATTGATACCGCATCAATGTGACAGATGTCATCGGCACGATCGGCCGCCGCGGCATCTCGGCACGCCATCCTCGCGCGCAAAAAAAAGCCCGCGGGTCTGCGGGCTCGGGAAGGGTCAGGGGCGTTCGGGGAACGTCCCAGGGACAAGTGTGAATACATTGGAAACATGATGCTGCCCCACTCGAGTGGGGTCGCGCGCACGTGGCATTCCGGTCCTGCGCGCGCGGCGCCCGCCGCGCAGGCTTACGCCGGCGTGCCGGCGCGCTCGAACAGCGCGCGCGCCAGGCCGCGGTGCCGCGCCAGCACGCGCGGCAACTCCGCGCTCAGCAGCTCGCCGCCGCGCACCACCACCTTGCCGTTGATGACGCTGGCGGCGACGTTGCCGGGCGTGCAGAAGACCAGCGCCGCCACCGGATCGTGGCCGGCGCCGGCGTAGGCGACCGCGCGCATGTCGAAGGCGACGAAGTCGGCCGACATGCCGGGCGCCAGCGCGCCGATGTCGTCGCGCCCGAGCACGCGCGCGCCGCCCAGCGTGGCGATCTCCAGCGCCTCGCGCGCGCTCATGGCCGCGGGGCCGTAGCCCACGCGCTGCAACAGCATGGCCTGGCGCGCTTCGCCAAGCATGTGGGCGCCGTCGTTGGAAGCGCTGCCGTCCACGCCCAGCCCGACCGGCACGCCCGCGTCGCGCATCGCGCGCACCGGGGCGATGCCCGATGCCAGCCGCATGTTGCTGCACGGGCAATGGGCCACGCCGGTGCCAGTGCGCGCGAACAGCGCGATGCCGTCGCCGTCGAGCTTCACGCAGTGCGCGTGCCACACGTCGGGACCGACCCAGCCGAGTTCTTGGGCGTACTGCGCCGGCGTCAGGCCGAAGCGCTCGCGCGAATAGGCGATGTCGTTGTCGTTCTCGGCCAGATGAGTGTGCATCGACACGCCGTAGCTGCGCGCCAGCCGCGCCGACTCGCGCATCAGGTCGCGCGACACGGAAAACGGCGAGCACGGCGCCACCACCACGCGCAGCATGGCGTGGCGCGAGGCATCGTGATACCGCTCGATCAGCCGCTGGCTGTCGGCGAGGATGGCGCCCTCCTCTTCCACCACCGAGTCGGGCGGCAGGCCGCCCTTGCTGCGGCCGACGCTCATCGAGCCGCGCGCGGCATGGAAGCGCATGCCCATGTCCGCCGCCGCCGCGATGGCGTCGTCGAGGCGCGCGCCGTTGGGGTAGAGATAGAGATGGTCGCTGGTGGTGGTGCAGCCCGACAGCATCAGCTCGGCCATCGCGGTGCGCGTGGAGACGTCGATCATCTCCGGCGTCAGGTGCGACCACAGCAGGTAGAGGCTGCCCAGCCAGGAGAACAGCTCGGCGTCCTGCGCCGCCGGCACCGCGCGCGTGAGGCTCTGGTACATGTGGTGATGCGTGTTGACCAGGCCCGGCGTGACCACATGGCCGCGCATGTCGAGCACCTCGGCCCGCCCCTCGTCGATCAGGCGGCGGTACTGCGGCGGCAGGTCCGCGCTGGCGCCGACCCATTCGATGGCCGGGCCTTGCGCCACCAGCGCGCCGTCGGCGATCTCGCGGCGCCGTTCGTCCATCGTCACGAGCACGTCGGCGTGGAGCAGGATCAGGGGCATGGCGGCATCTCCGCAGCGGTTGTGGAAGGCCCGGGCAGTCTACGGCGCCGGCCGCGCCCGGCAAAGCATCGAATTGCGCCGACGCTGTGCGCAAAATCAGCACAGCGCCGGCCGGAGATTTGCAGGCTAGCGCGCCGCGCCGAACACCTCGGCCAGCGCGGCGCCGATGCGCCCGGCCATCAGGCCGGCGGCCGCGCCTGGCTCGCCGCGCGCCCGCGCCACCAGCCGCAGGGTCTGGCGCGGCAGGTTGCCGTCGCGCAGCGGCAGCCACGCGAGCGTGCCGCGCGCGCGTTCGTCGAGCACGTCGAGCGGATTGAGAAAGGCGATGCCGTCGCCGAGCATGACCAGGCTGCGCATCAGCGCGGTCGAGGTCGTCTCCGTGGCCGCCAGGACCGCCAGCCCGGCACGCGCGAAGCCTTCGTCGAGCAGGCCGCGCAGCGACATCGAGGGCGCGGGCAGGATCACCGGCCACGCCAGGCATTCGGCCAGCAGCGCCGACGGCTGCGCCGCCAGCGCGTGGCCCGGCGCCACCACCGCGCCGACCGGCCAGTCGCTGCCGGCGAGGATGCGGAATGCGGCCACGTCGGGCAGGTCGTAGCCCAGGCCGAGGTCGGCGTCGCCGCGCTCGACGGCGGCGGCGATTTCCGCCACCGGCAGATCGAGCAGGCGCACCAGGATGCCCGGGTACTGCTGGCGGAAACCGTGCACCAGCGACGGCATCAGCGAGCCGGCCAGGCCGGCCGTGGTGGCGACCGTGACCTCGCCCTGGCGCATGCCCTTGACGGCCTCGATCCGGCTGCGCAGCAGCTCGTGCTCGCGCAGGGTCTGGCGCACGTGGGCCAGCACCAGCTTGCCGAGCGGCGTGAGCCGCAGCCGCTTGTTGATGCGCTCGAACAGGGGCGCGCCCAGCTCGGCCTCCAGATCCAGGATCTGCCGGTTGATCGCGGTCGGCGCCACATGCAGGTGCAGCGCGGCCTGGCGAATCGAGCCGCGGCTCACCACCTCGTCGAGGTAGCGCAGGACTCTGGCATGCATGAAGGGTTCTCCGTGTGCGGGGCCTGGCGATGGCCGGAACGAGCGCATTGTAGCCGCCGCCCCGTCATCGGATTCACAAGAAAATGCACGCAGCTATTGCGCGATCGAAAATGCCTTGATATAATTTTTGACTTCGTTGGGGCGTTAGCTCAGTTGGTAGAGCAGCGGACTCTTAATCCGTAGGTCGAGTGTTCGAGTCACTCACGCCCCACCAGCGAATTCAAAGAAGCCGGGTAGCAGAAATGCTCCCGGCTTTTTTCTTTTCCGCTTTTCATTTCCCCTTCCTTTTCCCCACGCTTTCCCCACGCGCTTGTCCGCTTCGATTTTCACGCGGGCCTCGGCTTGACGTATCGATTCCCGGCCGCGGCGGCCCCGGGTGAATACCGGATTTCCGCCAACTTGATACCGGGTTGATACTGATTCCGCCCCGCCCGCTTTCACGGTTGAATTGCACCTGAAGCACATCGCGGAACATAGTTCCGCATCACGGAACAACTCCGGTCGCTTCGGCAAATCCGGGCGCGCCCTGCCGCCCGGAACACTGCGGCAAGCCAGCAGGGAATCACAACAACAAGACGGGACCAGACACGGGAACCCGCCATGCCCGCGCCTCCGTTGCCGCACCCGCAAGCCAACCTGGAATCTTCGGAGCCTCTCTTGAAAGCAGTCCTGAAAATCAGCAGTGCAGCCTGCCTGGCCCTGTTCGGCCTGTGCCAGGGCGCGATGGCGCAAAGCTATCCCACCAAGCCGATCCGCCTCATCGTGCCGTTCGCCGCGGGCGGCACCACCGACATCGTGGCGCGCTCGGTGGCCGACGGCATCGGCCGCGAACTGGGCCAGCCCGTGGTGGTGGAAAACCGCGGCGGCGGCGGCGGCGCGATCGGCGCCGATGCGCTGGCCAAGTCCGCGCCGGACGGCTACACGCTCGGCATCGCCACGGTCAGCACGATGGCCACCAACCCGGCCACCAACGCCCGCAACCCCTACGACCCGCTCAAGGACTTCGCGCCGATCACCAACCTGGTCAATGTGCCGAACGTGCTGACGGTCAACCCGAAGGTGCCGGCCAAGACCGTGCAGGAATTCGTCGCGCTGGTGAAGGCCAACCCCGGCAAGTACAGCTACGCCTCGGCCGGCAAGGGCAGCATCTCGCATCTGGACGGCGAACTGTTCAAGTTCCTGACCAAGACCGACATGGTCCACGTGCCCTACCGCGGCTCGGGCCCGGCGCTGAACGACACGCTGGCCGGCCAGGTCAGCGGCCAGTTCGACAACCTGCCCTCGTCGATGCCGCACATCCAGGCCGGCAAGCTGCGCGCGCTGGCGGTGGCCGCGCCCAAGCGCGTGGAAGGCCTGCCCGACGTGCCGACCTTCGCCGAGGCCGGCATGAAGGACATGAACAACATGGCCTGGTATGGCCTGGTGGCGCCCGCCAACACGCCGGCCGCCGTCATCGCCAAGGTGCACGACGCTGCCGTGAAGACGCTGCAGGACCCCAACGTCAAGCGCCGGCTGGCCGAAAGCGGGGCCTATCCCGACGGCAACACGCCGCAGCAGTACGCCGCGCAGATCAAGCGCGAACTGGAACTGCGCAAGAAAATCGCGCACGACCAGAACATCACGCTCGAGTAAGCCTCGCGGCGGTCCCCGGCCCGATGCGGCGGGGGGCCGCCGGCCCTTGCCGCCCGCCTGTTGTTGCCATGCCGCACCACTTGATCTGGCGCAGTATTCGTACCCGTCCTTGGTGCTTCAATATAACGGGAAGGAAATTGACATCGCAGGGCCCTCCCGAGTCGGTAAAGTAACCGGGTCAGACAACCAGTACGACGGCCGTGCCCCCTGCCCACGGCCAAACCCATGAGGACAAGCAATGCGCAACAAGACCGTATCCGCTCTGATGATCGTCGCCGTGACCGCTTTCGGGGGCGCGCAGCTGGCGCACGCCCAGAAGAACTACACCGATGGTGGCGACCTGTATGGCGGCGCCCACACCAACAAGGGCGATCCGAACAAGAACGCGGCCAAATCGGGCAAGTTCGATCCGTATACCGATGGCGCGAAGAAGTCGACCAAGTCCAATCTGAGCGCGGACGGCGCCAAGAAGAAGGCTGATCCCTATACGGACGGCGCCAAGTCCGGCAAGCCCGATCCGTACACCGATGGCGCCAAGTCGGGCAAGTTCGACCCGTACACCGACGGCGCCAAGGCCGCGCCCAAGCAGTAATCGCCAGCCTGCCCGCATTGCGCGGGCATTGCCGCGGATGGTGCGCCAGCGCACCGTCCGCGCGCGTCCCCGGCGGCAGCATCGGCATAGCCGAGATTGCAACGCCCGCTTGAAACGCCATCGCGCGGATGACGCCGCGTGGCGAAGTGTGAGATATATCCCGGCAGGAAAACTGGAAAGCAGCAGGAAGGCTGCAGAAAGGCCGCCGACAGGCAGCCACGCGGCGTCCCGTCAGGCTGTGGCCGCGCCCGTACGCGCATCCTCGCCCGCGATCGCGCCCGCGGCTTTGCCTCCCGGCCCCGCTCCTTCCGTGGAGACCATCATGCTCGATGTCCTGATACTCATGGCTTCCTCCCTCGTCCTGGCGGTGCTGATCTTCAAGGGATAGCAGCCAGCGCAAGACGGCGGGACGGCGCGGCGCGCGTCCGCCCCGCCGCCCGGGCCATCAGGCGCTCAGGCCGCCGCCAGCGCCGGGGTGGCGCTCATGGTGCCCTGCTCGCGCAGGCGCGCGTGCCAGGCCAGCGCTTCCTCGATCAGGTGCGGCGTCTGGCCGCCGCGCCGTCCGGCGCGCGTCACGTAGTCCTGCAGCAGGTCGCGGTAGAGCGGGTCCGCGCAATTGGCGATGATCTGCTGCGCGCGCTCGCGCGGCGCCAGGCCGCGCAGGTCGGCCAGGCCGTGCTCGGTCACGATGACGTCGACATCGTGCTCGGTATGGTCCACGTGCGAGACCATCGGCACGATGCTGGAGATCGCGCCCGCCTTGGCCACCGACTTGGTGACGAACACCGAGATATGCGCGTTGCGCGCGAAGTCGCCGGAGCCGCCGATGCCGTTCATCATGTGCGTGCCGCCCACGTGCGTGGAATTCACGTTGCCGTAGATGTCGCACTCCAGCGCCGTGTTGATGGTGATCAGGCCCAGCCGGCGCACCAGCTCCGGATGGTTGCTGATCTCCTGCGGGCGCAGGATCACGCGCGAGCGGTAGCGCGCCAGGTCCGCCAGGAAGCGCGCATAGACCGGGCCGCTCAGCGTCACCGAGGAGGCCGAGGCGAAACTCAGCCGGCCCGCGTCCAGCAGCTCGATGGTGCTGTCCTGCAGCACTTCCGAATACATCTTCAGGTCGCGGAACGGCGAATCGACCAGGCCGTGCAGCACCGCGTTGGCGATGGTGCCGATGCCGGCCTGCAGCGGCTGCAGCGACGGCGCCAGCCGGCCCGCGCGGACCTCGTGCAGCAGGAATTCGTTGAGGTGCCCGGCGATCTGCCGGGTGTCCTGGTCGGGCGGCAGCGCGCTGGACGGGCTGTCGTCCTTCTGCGTGATGACGATGGCGGCGATCCTGGCTGGGTCCACCGGGATGTAGGTCAGGCCGATGCGCTGGTCCACCGCGGTCAGCGGGATCGGCTCGCGGCCGGGGCGCGGCGTGGGCAGATAAATGTCGTGCAGGCCTTCCAGCTCGGCCGGCATGTTGAGGTTGATCTCGACGATGACCTTCTCGGCCTGCATGGCGAAGCTGGCGGAATTGCCCACCGAGGTGGTCGGCACGATGCCGCCGCTCTCGGTGATGGCCGCCGCCTCCACCACCGCCACGTCCACCGGCGCGATCTGGCGGCCGCGCAACTGCTCCACGGTCTCGGACAGATGCTGGTCGATGAACATCACTTCGCCGGCGTTGATCTTGCGCCGCAGGGTCGGGTCGACCTGGAACGGCAGGCGCCGCGCCAGCACGTTGGCCTCGGCCAGGATCTTGTCGGTGTCGTTGCCCAGCGAGGCGCCGGTCATCAAGGTGATGCGCAGTGGCTCGGTCGCCGCGCGCCGGGCCAGCGCCTCCGGCACCGCCTTGCAGTCGCCGGCCCGGGTAAAGCCGCTCATGCCCACGGTCATGCCATCCCGGATCAGCGCGGCGGCGGCATCCGCCGGCATGATCTTGTCGAGGAGGCTGGCCAGCCGGATTCGTTCCTTGTACATCTTATATGTCTCCATGAAACCTGCCCCGACCGGCCGCTGGCTGGCGCACGCCGTGGATGGGCCTTGCCCCCCGTCCGGCTCGCGCTGGCTACCCGACGGTAAGGCGCAGATAAGCAGTGTAGCCAGAGCGGACATATTCCAGCGGCGATATAAAGTCATGGATCCTAGTCGCTAAATTCATACCTGCCCCGGCGCCACCCGGCCATCACACGACTGACACGCCGCGCGCCTCTTTATGCTCTACAGTAGTTAGCAGGCTCATGCCGCCCCCGGCCCGGCACCGCACCACGGCGCCGCGCGGGCCCGGCGCGCATGGACCTGCCGAAACGACCCCGGGGAGACACCATGCTGGCGGAAAGCGAAACGCGACTGGCCCGGTTGCTGGCCGACCTGATGCAGTTCGCCCAGGGGCGCCTGCCCGGCGACATGTTCGCCAGGGCGGAGCCGTTCCTGCGGCACTACTACGACCTGGCCGACGCCGACGACCTGCTGCAGCGGGAAGTGGCCGACCTGTACGGCGCGGTGATGGCGCACTGGCAGACCGCGCAGCGCTTCGTCTCCGGCAGCGCCCGGCTGCGGGTCTACAACCCCAACCTGGAGCAGCACGGCTGGCATTCCGATCACTCCGTGGTGGAGATCGTCAACGACGACATGCCGTTCCTGGTGGATTCGGTGACGATGGAGATCAACCGGCTCGGGCTGGCCCTGCACTCCGCCATCCACCCGGTGTTCCGGGTCTGGCGTGAGGCCGACGGCAGCATCGCCAGGGTCGCGCTGCCCGGCGACGGCGAGGCCGGCGCACCGCCGGCGAACACAGCGGCGGACACGCCAGCCGCGGGCGAGCCGCGGCTGGAATCGTTCATCCACTTCGAGGTCGACCGCTGCGGCGACGCCGCCACGCAGGAAGCGCTGCGCAACGGCATCGCGCGCGTGCTCGGCGACGTGCGCGCCGCGGTCGAGGACTGGCCCGGCATGACCGCCACCGCCGCCGCCACCGTCGAGACGCTGGCCCGGCCCCCGCACGGCCGCCAGCCGGAGACCCAGGAGGCCTGCGCCTTCCTGCAATGGATGCTTGACGACCACTTCACCTTCCTCGGGCAGCGCGACTACGAACTGATCACCCGGGACGGCCGCTTCTACCTGCGCGGCGTGGCCGGGTCCGGCGCCGGCATCCTGCGCGAGAGCCTGCGCCCGGCGGAGGCCGGCGCGCTCACCGAGCTGCCGGCGGCCGCCAGCAGCGTGATCGAGGGCAGCTCGCCGATCTTCGTCACCAAGGCCAACTCGCGCGCGACCGTGCACCGGCCCGGCTACCTGGACTACATCGGCGTCAAGCTGGTCGACGCCAACGGCAAGCTGTTCGGCGAGCGCCGCTTCGTCGGGCTCTACACCTCCACCGCCTACATGATGTCGTGCGCGGAGATCCCGCTGGTGCGGCGCAAGTTCGCCAACGTCCTGGCGCGCGCGGGCTTCCTGACCAAGGGCCACCTGTACAAGTCGCTGGTGACCATCCTCGAGCAGTATCCGCGCGACGAACTGTTCCAGGCCGACGAGGACGAGCTGGCCGACATCGCGCTGGGCATCCTGCGCCTGCAGGAGCACCAGCGCATCCGCCTGTTCGTGCGCCGCGACCGCTTCGACCGCTTCGTCTCCTGCCTGGTGTTCGTGCCGCGCGACAAGTACAACACCGACCTGCGCCAGCGCATCCAGAAGCTGCTGATGACCGCGTTCCACGGCAATGGCTGCGAGTTCACGCCGCAGTTGTCGGAGTCGCCGCTGGCGCGCATCCAGCTCATCGTGCGCGGCGAGCCCGGCACCATGCCCGAGGTCGACCCGGCCGAGCTCGAGGCGCGCATCGTGCAGGCCGCGCGCCGCTGGCAGGACGACCTCGCCGCCGCGCTGCTCGACAGCAACGGCGAGGAACAGGGCAACCGCCTGCTGCGCCGCTACGGCGATGCGTTCCCGGCCGGCTACCGCGAGGACTATCCGGCCCGCACCGCGGTGCGCGACATCGAGCTGATGGAGGCGGCGCTGGCCAGCGGCGGCGTGGCCATGAACCTGTACCGGCCCATCGAGGCCGCGCCCGGCGCGTTCCGCTTCAAGGTCTACCGCGCGCGCGAGCCGATCGCGCTGTCGCTGAGCCTGCCCATGCTGGAGCATCTCGGCGTGCGCGTGGACGAGGAGCGGCCCTACCTGATCGAGCCCAGCAGCGCGGCGCCGGTCTGGGTGCACGACTTCGGGCTCGAGATGGCCGACGGCGTGGCCGCCGGCGCCGGTGCCGACCTCGGCGCCGACATCGAGCGCATCAAGGCGCTGTTCGAGGATGCCTTCGCGCGCGCCTGGAACGGCGAGATCGAGAACGACAATTTCAACCGCCTGGTGCTGCGCGCCGGGCTCGCCGCGCGCGACGTCACCATCCTGCGCGCCTATGCGCGCTATCTGCGCCAGGTCGGCTCGACCTTCAGCGACGCCTACATCGAGCGCGCGCTGACCGGCAACCCGGCCATCGCCGCGCAGCTGGTGGCGCTGTTCGCGGCGCGCTTCGACCCGGCCACCGAGGCCGCGCGCGCGGCGCACTGCGAGCGGCTGCTGCAGGCCATCGGCGGCGCGCTCGACCAGGTGCCGAACCTGGACGAAGACCGCATCCTGCGGCTGTTCCTCGGCGTCATCAACGCCACCGTGCGCACCAACTATTTCCGCCACGGCGCCGACGGCGGGCCGCGCCCGTGCCTGTCGTTCAAGTTCGACCCGGCCCGCGTGCCGGGCCTGCCCGAGCCGCGCCCGATGTTCGAGATCTGGGTCTACTCGCCGCGCGTCGAAGGCGTGCACCTGCGCGGCGGCCCGGTGGCGCGCGGCGGCCTGCGCTGGTCGGACCGGCGCGAGGACTTCCGCACCGAGGTGCTCGGCCTGATGAAGGCGCAGATGGTCAAGAACACCGTGATCGTGCCGGTCGGCAGCAAGGGCGGCTTCGTGGTCAAGCGCCCGCCGCCCGCCGGCGACCGCGACGCGGTGCTGCAGGAAGGCATCGCCTGCTACCAGACCTTCCTGCGCGGCCTGCTCGACGTGACCGACAACCGCGTCGCCGGCGCGCTGGTGCCGCCGCCCGAGGTGGTGCGCGACGACGGCGACGACCCCTATCTGGTGGTGGCCGCCGACAAGGGCACCGCGAGCTTTTCCGACTACGCCAACGCGATCTCCGCCGAATACGGTTTCTGGCTCGGCGACGCCTTCGCCTCGGGCGGCTCGGTCGGCTACGACCACAAGAAGATGGCCATCACGGCGCGCGGCGCGTGGGAATCGGTCAAGCGCCATTTCCGCGAGATGAGCATCGACATCCAGTCCACCGATTTCACCGTGGCCGGCGTCGGCGACATGTCCGGCGACGTGTTCGGCAACGGCATGCTGCTGTCGCCGCACATCCGGCTGGTGGCGGCCTTCGACCACCGCCACATCTTCCTCGACCCCGCGCCCGACCCGGCCGCCAGCCTGCGCGAGCGCCAGCGCCTGTTCGCGCTGCCGCGCTCGAGCTGGGCCGACTACGACGCCAGCCTGATCTCGGCCGGCGGCGGCGTGTTCCCGCGCACCGCCAAGGCCATCGCGCTCACGCCCGAGGTACAGGCCTGCCTGGGCACCAGCGCCGCGGCGCTGTCGCCGGCCGACCTGGTCCACGCGATCCTGCTGGCGCCGGTCGACCTGCTCTACAACGGCGGCATCGGCACCTACGTCAAGTCCAGCCGCGAGACGCATGCGCAGGTCGGCGACCGCAGCAACGACGCGGTGCGCGTCAACGGCGCCGAGCTGCGCTGCAAGGTGGTGGGCGAAGGCGGCAACCTCGGCTTCACCCAGCTCGGGCGCATCGAGTTCGCGCTGCACGGCGGGCGCATCAACACCGACGCGATCGACAATTCCGCCGGCGTGGACTGCTCCGACCACGAGGTCAACATCAAGATCCTGCTCGGCCTGGCGGTGTCCGACGGCGAGATGACCGAGAAGCAGCGCAACAAGCAACTGGCGGAGATGACCGACGAGGTCGGCCTGCTGGTGCTGGAGGATAACTACTACCAGACCCAGGCGCTCTCGGTCGCCGGCCGCGGCGCCGCCGCGCTGCTCGACCAGGAAGCGCGCCTGATCCACTGGCTGGAGCGCGCCGGGCGCCTCAAGCGCGCGCTGGAGTTCCTGCCCGCCGACGAGGAAGTGGTCGAGCGCAAGGCGGCCGGGCTGGGCCTGACCTCGCCCGAGCGCGCGGTGCTGCTGGCCTACAGCAAGATGTGGCTGTACGACGAACTGCTCGCATCGAGCCTGCCCGAGGACCCGCTGGTGGCGGGCCTGCTGCCGGCCTACTTCCCGCGGCCGCTGCGCGAGCGGCATGCCGAGGCCATGCTGCGCCACCCGCTGCGGCGCGAGATCCTGTCCACGCACCTGACCAACACGCTGGTCAACCGCGCCGGCGCCACCTTCGTCCACCGCATGCTGGAAGAGACCGACGCGCGCCCCGCGGACATCGTGCGCGCCTGCCTGATCGGCCGCGACGTGTTCGGGCTGGAGCCGCTGTGGGCCGAGATCGATGCGCTCGACAACCGCGTCGACGACGAAGTGCAGGCGCGCATGTTCGCCGCCGTGGGCCGGCTGCTGGAGCACGCCAGCCTGTGGTTCCTGCGCCATGCGCGCGCCGGCGGCGGCCAGGACGGCGGCGAAAGCGCGCGCTACGCCGAGGCCGCGGCCTGGCTCACGCCGCAGTTGCCGGCGCTGCTGGCCGCGCCCGAGGCGGCGGCGCTGGCCGAGCGGCGCCAGGCGCTAGCGCAGGCCGGCGTGGACGACGCGCTGGCGCTGCGCGTGGCCGCCGGGGAAATCTGCGCGGCCGCGCTCGACATCGCCGACGTGGCGGCCGCCACGCAGCGCGGCCTGGCGCTGGTGGCCAGCGTCTACTTCGCGCTCGACACCGAGTTCAGCTTCGGCTGGCTGCGCGAGCGCGCCCAGGCCCTGCCCGCCGACAGCCACTGGGACCTGCTGGCGCGCACCACGGCGCTGGAAGACCTGGGCCGCCTCAAGCGCGCGCTGACCGTGAGCGTGCTGTCGCAGCCGGTGGAGCTGGACACCACGGAGAAACTGATCGAAGCCTGGCGCAACGGCCGGCAAGCCCAGATCGAGCGCTTCTCGCGCATGCTGGCGGACCAGCGCGCCTCGGGCGCGGCGGGCTTGTCGATGCTGTCGGTGGCGATCCGCGAGATCGGGCTGCTCGAGCGCAGCCAGCCCGGCTGCTAGGACGATCGGGCATTTGGGCGCTCGGGCGCTCGGGCGTTGGAACGTTGAGGACATCCGGACAGGCGCGGCAGGCGGCGCCGCGCGGAAGCTGGACGCGAGCGCCGGGCTTTGGGGACAATGGGCGCATCGCGCCCGCCGCCTTCCGCGGCGGCGCCAACCGGACCCGCGATGAACCGAACCCTCAAGACCGCAATCGCGGCGGCGCTCGCCGTCGCCGCCACCAGCTATGCCAGCCCCTACTGGACGCTCTACCAGATGCGCGCGGCCATCCAGGCGCACGATGCCGACAAGTTCTCGCGCTACGTCGACTACCCCGCCCTGCGCGAAAACCTCAAGGAGCAACTGACCGCGTCGCTGCAGCAGAAGCTCGGCGCGGCGCCGGTCCTGCGCGACACGCCGCTGGCCGGCATCGGGCAGGCCATCGGCCAGGCCGTCATCCACACCATGATCGACACGATGGTGTCGCCGGCCGGCGTGATGGCGCTGATGGCCGGCGAGAAGCCCGCCGCCGCGCCTTCGGCACCTTCGGCGCCGCCGGCATCCGTCCCCGCCCCGCGGCAGGACTCGCCGGGCGCGGAAGACAGCGCACCGAAGCGCGAAGCCGCGAAGGACGCGATCAGGTATGCGCTGTCCTACCGCGGCCTGAACACGGTCGAGGCGTCGGCCACGAAGGACAACGGCGAGCGCATCGTCATCGGCCTCACGCGCGACGGCCTGTGGAGCTGGAAATGGAGCCGCATCGCCTTGCCGGACGTCGCCTTGCCCGCGCGCTAGCGCGCGGGAGGCGGCCGGCTCAGCGCCCCCACTTGGCCTCGAGCAGCACCGCGGCCTTGATGGCCGCGACGGTCTCTTCCTCGCTGCGGAATTCGCCCAGCAGGCGCTTGGACTTGCCGCTCAGCACCGCGGCCTGCAAGGCCTTGGCAGAAGCCTCGGAGGTGCCCGGGTGCCAGCAGTAGCGCGCCGTCCAGGTGCCGTCCTGCAGGCGTTCGGCCACCCAGATGACGCGGAAATCCTCGAACACAACCCCGAAAGGTTCGTCTTCGTCCATCACACATACCTCCAAGACTCGTGATCGCTCCCCTCGGACAACACGGCCGTGCGCGGGCGGCCGGTGCCAGCAAGGCTGTCCGGCCGCGATCGGCTTCGGCACGGGCAGCGTGTCGCCGTCTTGCGGCGATCTGATCGGTCAGGGCTGGAGGCCCCCCTGATTTTTGCGTGATGCTAGCATGCGGCGCGGCGGTTCTGCCAGCGGTGCCGGCCGCCTCAGGTGGGGGGAATGTCGTGGCTGCCGCGTACCAGCAGGTCGGCCGGGCCGTCGCCCAGCACGCGCGGGCGGCGTGGCTGCAGTTCCAGCCCGAGGCGGATCAGCAGCTCGAACGCATCCGCCAGCAGATGCTGCTGGCGCGGCAGCAGGCTGGCGTACGGCATGTCGTAGATGGACTGGTGGGCACCGCGCGTGCCCTTGAGGCCGCGGTCGCGCGCCATGTCGGACAGCAGCGCGGCGAAGCCGTGCAGGTCCTCGGCGGCCAGGGCGGTGTTGAGCACGGCCGCCAGCACGTGTGGCGGCGACGAACCCCAGCCTATGGCGTCGGCGTTGGCCGCGCCCTTTTCGGATGCATCGAATGAGTTCATACCCCGATTAACGACCGCGACCCGCCGCCATGTAGGCCGGGACGCAAAACTTCTGGCGCGCGCGGCACCGCCGCTCAGTCCGCCGCATAGGCAACATGGTCCACCGTGGCATCGATCAGGCGGCAGGCGCGCGCCTGGGCACGGTCCGCCACCGCCAGCAGATCGCCCTGCTCATGGCCCATCCACGACTGCAGCGGCGAAGGATTGCGCACCTCCCCCTTGCCCTCCCGCACGATCGACGCGCTCACCAGGCAGCCGCGCGCGTGCTGCTGCACCGAGATCAGGACCACGTGGCCGCGGTAGTGCAGCGTTCTCGATTCGCTCATGATGTCTCCCTTTGCCGGGCATCGTAGCATGCCGCGGCGCAACGGGAGCGCGGCGCCGGCAGCGGGTCAGACACACTCCAGCGGCCGCTCGTGCGGGCGCCGCCCCATGCGCCAGACATTGGGCGGGTCGCCGTGGGCCGCGTTCTGGAACATCCACGCGCCGCACACCGTGCAGTGCCACGGCCGGTCCACCCAGCGCGAGTTGATCTCCAGGCCGAGCGCGCCCGCGCCGGACGCGGCCAGGTTCTCGTGCGGCAGCACCGAGGCCGGCGCGCCGACGAGCAGATGGCAGGGATCGCAAGCCTGCATGCCGTTACTCCAACGAGGCCGCCGGCGGCCGCTTCACGAAGCGCCGCCGAACGGGTCGGCCGCGCCCTGGCCCGGCAACTCGGCCAGGTCGAATTCGTCGCGCGCCTTGTCCACCACGATGCGGATGCTCTTCTCGAAGCCGCTGGCATTGCCGAATGCCTTCATGTCCCAGTTGCGCCCGCGCGCGTCGCGCGGCTGCGCCTGCGGCAACGGCACGCGCACCTTCGCGCCGTCCTCGATGATGTCGTCGATACGCTGGATGCGCCGGCTCACCTCGTCCTGCAAGGCCCGTGCAGAGCGTTCGCGTTTGGCCATCGTCCACTCCTCGTCGTTGCGACCGGATGCTGCGGAAACCCGATGCCGCGAAAAAAGGCCGCGGCGATGCCGGCGCCTGCAGCGAACAAACGTCTGTTCCGAAAGACATGCAGAGCGCGCGGCCACGCCTTGATTGTAGAGTCAGCGCCGGGGCACTACAAACCCGATCATCTGCCCGCGTTCGCGCAAAGCGCCGATGTTTTTCCGGCCATGACGGCATGGCTTCGATCCTTCGCGGCAATGGCCCGGCAATTACGTAAATTGACCGATGCGCGGGTATTGCGGATATTCGAACATTTTGCGGATGCAAAAAGAAGCGCGGACAAAAAGAAAAAACCCGCACAGTCTTCACTGTGCGGGTTTCTCATGATGCTGGTCGGGGCGAGAGGATTTGAACCTCCGACCACCTGCACCCCATGCAGGTACGCTACCAGGCTGCGCTACGCCCCGAAAGAAAAAGATTATATCAGAAGCATTTGCTCGCTGGCTAGACCCTTGATGCACTTTTTACTGGTGCCGCGCGATCTGCCGAAGCTGCGCGAGCAGGTGCTGGACTTCCACCAGCTCATTGCGCAGGTTGTTGATGTCGAGCGAGAAGACCGGCGCCTCGTCGGCCGCCGCCGCGACCGCGGCCTGTTCTTCCTCGGCCGGCGCATGGCCGTGCTGCCGCCCTTCGTCGAGGCGGTTGCGCGCGCCGTTGATGGTGAAGCCCTGCTCGTACAGCAGGTCGCGGATGCGGCGGATCAGCAGGACTTCATGGTGCTGGTAGTAGCGCCGGTTGCCGCGCCGCTTGACCGGCTTGAGCTGCGTGAATTCCTGCTCCCAGTACCGCAGCACGTGCGGCTTGACAGCGCAAAGCTCGCTGACTTCGCCAATGGTGAAGTAGCGCTTGGCGGGAATCGGCGGCAACGAAATGCGTTCGCTGGGTCTTTCCGACATACGGTGAATGGGCGGGCTTCAGGCCGTGCCGGCAGTGGTTGGCATGCCCGCGCGGACAGGTGCGCGGGCACGCGGGGCGATTCGGTACGGCAACCGAAGCGGCAATCGAAACGACGGACAGATGAGCAGGATAGCGACTGGCGGCGCGGCTGGCAAACCGGCGTGAACCGGCGACGTGAACGCGCGACGCCAGCCCGCGGCGTCAGCCCGGCACCGCGATGCCGGCGCGTTCCTCCACCAGCGCCTTGAGCTTCTGGCTGGCATGGAACGTCACCACGCGCCGCGCGGTAATGGGAATGATCTCGCCGGTCTTGGGATTGCGCCCCGGGCGTTGCGGCTTGTCGCGCAGCTGGAAGTTGCCGAAACCGGACAGCTTGACGCTGTCGCCGTGTTCCAGCGCTTCGCGAATCACGTCGAAAAAGGCTTCGACCATGTCCTTGGATTCGCGCTTGTTGAGACCGACCTGGTCGAACAGCATTTCGGCGAGCTCGGCCTTGGTGAGCGTGGGTACCTCGGCGGCACGGGCGTCGGCGGCCTCGTCGTCGAGCGATGCTGCCTGCCGGTCGCCTGCCTCACCCATTGCTGCGGCCATGAGATGCGCGTGTCGATCGTTCATTGTCATTCAGTGTGCGATCCGCCCGGATGCGGATGTCCGGGCGCTCCATTGTCATGTCGTCACGCCAGCCGGCGTGCCCGCTGGTTCAGCCGCGCAGCCGCGCCTGGAAGGCAGCGCCCGCGGCTTCGACCATGCAGCGCACCGCGCTGTCGACGGTTTCGTCCTGGAGGGTCGCCCCAGTATCTTGCAAGGTCAGGCGGAACGCAAGGCTTTTCTCGTCCGCGCCGATGGCCGCGGAAGCGGCCTTCGGGCGGAACTCGTCGAACAGCGCGAGGCTCTGGCAGTAGCGCCCGTAGCCCTGTTTTTCGAGCGCCGCGCGCATGGTGTCGAGCAGGTCCTGCACGCGCACGGCCTGCTTCACCACCAGCGCGAGGTCGCGCACCGCGGCCGGGAACCTGGAGATTTCGGTGTAGCCCGGCAGCCCCACTTCGCGCAGCGCCTGCAGGTCCAGCTCGAACACCACCGGCGCCTGGCTGAGCTCGTATTCCTGCAGCCAGCGCGGATGCAGTTCGCCGATCACGCCGGCCGGCTTGCCGTCGATCAGCACCTGCGCGGCGCGGCCCGGGTGCAGCGCCGGATGCGAGACCGGCTCGAAGCGCGCCATGCGCGGATGCAGCAGCGCCTCGACGTCGCCCTTGACGTCGAAGAAGTCCACCGGGCGCGTGGCCACGCCCCACTGTTCCTCGAAGGCCGGGCCGTAAGCGATGCCGCCGGCCACCAGCGGCTGGCGATAGCCGGCCACCGTCAGGCCGCCGTCCGCCACCGACGCGTCGCGGTGGAACACGCGGCCGACCTCGAACAGGCGCACGCGCGAGGCCTTGCGGTTGAGGTTGTAGCGCACCTTGTCGAGCAGGCCGCCGATCAGCGTCGAGCGCATCACGGCAAGCTGGCTGGCGATCGGGTTGAGCAGGCGGATCGGGTTGTCGTTGGCGGCGAAGTCGCGTTCCCACTTCTCTTCGACGAAGGCGAAGTTGATCACTTCCTGGTAGTCGCGCGCGGCGATCGCGTGGCGCACCACGTGGTTGGAGCGGCGCGCCTCGCCGGTCGGGCGCATCTCGCTCTCGGCCACCGGCGGGCGCGCCGGGATGCGCTCGAAGCCGTAGATGCGCGCGACTTCCTCGATCAGGTCTTCCTCGATCTCGATGTCGAAGCGGTAGCTCGGCGGCGTCACCACGAACACTTCGCCGTCGGCGCCCTGCTCGCGCGTGAACTGCAGCCGCAGGCGCTGGAACACGTCGGTGATTTCCGCCGACGACAGCGCGATGCCGAGCACGCGCTCGGCGCGCGCCACGCGCAGGCGCACCGGCTTGCGCTGCGGCAGGTTGACGATCTGGTCGTCGACCGGGCCGGCCTGGCCGCCGCAGATCTCGAGAATCAGCGCGCTGATGCGCTCGATGTGCTCGACCGTGGTGGCGTAGTCCACACCGCGCTCGAAGCGGTGGCCCGCGTCGGTGGCGAAGTTGTAGCGGCGCGAGCGGCCCTGGATCGCCTCGGGCCACCAGAACGCGGCTTCGAGGTAGATGTTGGCGGTGTCGAGCGAGACCGCGGTGCTGTCGCCGCCCATGATGCCGGCCAGGCTCTCGATTTCCTTGTCGTCGGCGATCACGCCGACCTGCTCGTCGAGCTCCACGGTGTTGCCGTTGAGCAGCTTGAGCTGCTCGCCCTTGCGGCCCCAGCGCACGTCGAGCCCGCCGTGGATCTTGTCCAGGTCGAACACGTGCGAGGGGCGGCCCAGCTCGAGCATCACGTAGTTGGAGATGTCCACCAGCGCGGAGATGCTGCGCTGGCCGGCGCGCTCGAGGCGCTGCACCATCCAGGCCGGCGTGGCCGCGCGCGCGTTCACGCCGCGGATCACGCGGCCGGAGAAGCGGCCGCACAGATCGGGCGCCGACACCTTGACCGGCAGCTTGTCGGCCAGCGTCACCGCGACCGGCGTCATCTCCGGCAGCGTCAGCGCGGCGCCGGTGAGCGCGGCGACTTCGCGCGCCACGCCGTGGATCGACAGGCAGTCCGCCTTGTTGGGCGTGAGCTTGATGACGAAGACCTGGTCGTCGAGGTCCAGGTACTGGCGGATGTCCTGCCCGACCGGCGCGTCCGGCGGCAGGATCATCAGGCCGCCGTGGTCTTCCGACAGCTTGAGCTCGCGCGCCGAGCACAGCATGCCGAAGCTGTCCACGCCACGCAGCTTGCCGACCTTGATCTCGAACGGCTTGCCGCCCGCCTCGGCCGCCGGCAGCACCGCGCCGACCAGCGCGCACGGCACCAGGATGCCGGGCGCCACGTTGGGCGCGCCGCACACGATCTGCAGCGTCTGGCCGGTGCCGGCATCGACCTGGCACACGTTGAGGCGGTCGGCGTTGGGATGGCGCTCGGTGGCGAGCACGCGGGCCACCACCACCTTGTCGAACGGCGGCGCGACCGGGCCGACCTCTTCCACCTCCAGCCCGGCCATGGTCAGGCTGTGCGAGAGCGCGTCGGTGGTGACCTTGTCGGGATTGACGAAACTGCGAAGCCAGGATTCCGAGAATTGCATGGCGCTTCTGATCCGGTAAGTATTCTGTTCTGTTGAGTCGGTGACGTTAGGCTCTGGCGCGCGGGCGCCTCAGGCGAACTGGCGCAGGAAACGCGCGTCGCCTTCGAAGAACAGGCGCAGGTCGTTGATGCCGTAGCGGAGCATGGTCAGGCGTTCGAGGCCGGAGCCGAAGGCGAAGCCGATATAGCGCTCGGGGTCCAGCCCCATGTTGCGCAGCACGTTCGGGTGCACCTGGCCCGAGCCGGAGATCTCCAGCCATCTGCCGTTGCCGAAAGCCATGTCGATTTCCGCCGACGGCTCGGTGAACGGGAAGTACGACGGGCGGAAGCGCACCTGGATGTCGTCGCGCTCGAAGAACTTGCGCAGGAAGTCGGTGTACACGCCCTTCAGGTCGGCGAAGCTCACGTCCTCGCCAATCCACAGGCCCTCGACCTGGTTGAACATCGGCGAGTGCGTGGCGTCGCTGTCGACGCGGTACGTGCGGCCCGGACAGATCACCTTGATCGGCGGCATCGCGCGGCCCTTGTACTTCTCCACGTGCATGCGCGCGTAGCGGACCTGCATCGGGCTGGTGTGGGTGCGCAGCAGCAGGAGCTTGCCCTCGCTGTCGCGGCCGTCCACGTAGAAGGTGTCCTGCATCGAGCGCGCCGGATGGTTGTCCGGGTTGTTCAGCGCGGTGAAGTTCATCCAGTCGGTCTCGATCTCGGGGCCGTCGGCCACGTCGAAGCCGACCGAGCCGAAGATCTGCTCGACGCGCTCCCAGGTGCGCATCACCGGGTGCAGGCTGCCGCGTGCCACGGCGCGCCCGGGCAGCGTGACGTCGATGGCCTCGGCGGCCAGCCGCGCGTTCATCAGCGCGTCGGCCAGCGCCTGGCGGCGCGCGTTGAGCGCGGCCTCGACCTGCTGCTTGGCCTGGTTGATGCGCGCGCCTTCGCTCTTGCGCGTCTCCGGGTCGAGCTTGCCGAGGCTCTTGAGCAGCTCGGTGAGCGCGCCGGTCTTGCCGAGAAAGCGGGCTTTTTCGTTTTCCAGCGAGGCGTTGTCGTTGGCGGCGGCGAAGGCGGCCTGGGCGTCGGCGACGATTTGATCCGGATCCAGAGACATGGCGGCGGTCGGCGATAAATTTGGCGTCCGGGTCACGGGAAGGGCCCGGGCGTGGGTTGGCACTAGGTGCGATGTGGGTGCCGGGCCCCGCGCGGCACCGGGAGCGGCGCGGGGCTCGTTTCGAATGCCGTCTCGCCCGCCGCGCCCGCCTGGCCGGCGGCGCGCAAGAAGACACAAACGGCATGCGAAATGAAAACGGGGCTCGGTGAGGAGCCCCGTTCTTGCAGGTCCGCCGGACGCGAATCCGGTGGAGATGCTGTCGACCTTGCGGTCGGTGCTTGCCCCCGGCCCGCCGCGCAGCTAGCGCGCCGGGCCGGAGCCGGCATCAGGCAACGGAGGCTTTCACCTGGTTGACGATGGCGGCAAAGGCAGGCTTGTCATGGATGGCCATGTCCGACAGCACCTTGCGGTCCAGTTCAATCGAGGCCTTCTTCAGACCGTTCATGAACACGCTGTAGGTCAGGCCATGCTCGCGCGTCGCGGCATTGATACGCGCAATCCAGAGCGCGCGGAACACGCGCTTCTTGTTGCGGCGATCGCGGTACGCGTACTGGCCGGCACGCATGACCGCCTGCTTGGCGATGCGGTAGACGTTATTGCGACGGCCGCGGAAACCCTTGGCAGCGTCGATGACTTTCTTGTGGCGGGCCCGTGCAGTGACCCCACGCTTGACTCGAGGCATGAAATGCTCCTTTCGTTTTCGTTAGGGGTTATGCGTAGGGCATCATTGCGCGAACGGACTTCAGGTTCGTCTCATGGACGTCCTGGGTGCCGCGCAGTTGACGCTTGTTCTTGGTGGTCTTCTTGGTCAGGATGTGACGCTTGAAGGCCTGGCCACGCTTGAACGAACCGTTCGGACGCGCAGTAAAGCGCTTGGAAGCGCTTTTCTTGGTCTTCATCTTCGGCATGAAAAACTCCAGCTCTATGACATGCATGCAGGTGGCCGGCTGGCGCCGACGCTTGCATGACCCGCATCCACTTGTTGTTGCGCGGCGCCCCGAGGGGCTGTCCGCGCCGTATTCGCGCACCGCCGCGCCCGGCGGAATTCTCCACCTGGCCGCGGCGACGCGCAGAATCTTACTTCTTCTTCTTGGGAGCCAGCACCATCACCATCTGGCGCCCTTCCATCTTCGGCATCTGCTCGACCTGGCCGACTTCTTCCAGGTCCGCCTTCAGGCGTTCGAGCACACGCGCGCCGATTTCCTGGTGCGCCATCTCACGGCCGCGGAAGCGCAGCGTGATCTTGGTCTTGTCGCCGTCTTCCAGGAACCGCTTCAGGTTGCGCAGCTTGACGTTGTAG
>Ga0255338_1002079_pt1 | contig 32211 bp, 36 predicted proteins | sample MeOH1_35cm_T4_19_FD_203715 | JGI IMG/M metagenome (GOLD analysis project Ga0255338, IMG submission 203715) | Sandy soil microbial communities from University of British Columbia, Vancouver, Canada - MeOH1_35cm_T4_195 | ecosystem: Engineered > Artificial ecosystem > Sand microcosm > Unclassified ... | reverse complement strand
TGGAACGTGGTCGTCGGAGCGCGCGCGACCCGAGACGTGTCAAACATCAGCGACGGAGCCCAGATCTATGCCTCCGTGGGCCGGCAGACCCTCACGCCGATTGGGCTCCTCCAGACGATCGGCTATGCGCGCGCTGGCGACAAGAACGCTGTCCGCGCCTACTATGGGATATCGACGTCGGAAGCCGCCGCCAGCGGCCTGCCGACGTACCGCCCCGATGGCGGTCTGCAGAACGCCGGCGTCGCCGCGCTGCTCATGGCGCCGATCGGCGAGCGGTACGGCGTGGGCGCCCTTGCCAATTACGAGCGCCTGCTGGGCAATTCCGCCGACAGCCCGATCGTGCGCCACAAGGACGTCTGGCGCGCTGGCCTGATCGTAGTGCGCCGCTTCAGCTGGAACTGAGGCGCCGCGCCCTCGGCGGGCCTGCCAGGCTGAGGTCCGCCCCCACGCGGCCAAGCCCTCCCGTGCTACGCTCCGTGCTTCCGAGCTCGGCGCGTCAGCGCCGCCCGGCCATGACTGCGTGCACATCAAAGCCGGGGCGCCGGTCCTCGCGACGCCGCCCGGCAACATGCCTTTCTGCGGCGGCGCAAAGGAACGTCGCGAACGCCTGGGGGTCGATTCGGTCCGCGACGAGCACCCGCCTCGTCAGCGAATCCTGCACGAACTCTCTCCATGAACGGAATTCTTGGCAAGGGCGCTGATCTTTCACGGCGCGTCCTCCGACTCCGGTGAGGGGTCTCGTAGTTGGGTGAGCGGCCTTGGCGCGGCAAGCTCCCAAAGCCGATGAGTCGGGGACGATGCAGCCTATCACATGCCACCTCCATCGCGTGTGTCGGCGCCAACGTAGCGGACAATCGGGTCCGTTTCGTGTCGGAGACGCGTTTCAACGTCGGCGGTGAACCGATCGCTGCCCGCGAGGACGCCGCCTAGCACATGCCAACGGGCCACGGCCCCACGCTGATTCAGAGGCGAGCTCTTGCCTAAACGATGCGGCGATCCAGCTGCTGTAGTGCTCGCGTATCCCGCCGCGCCAAGGCGGAGGAGAATGAAGAGCACGTCCATGGCGACGCTGGTCCCGGTGTTGGCGCCTTTCACGTCGAAATGGGAATTTATGCGAAGTCGGGACATGTTCGGTCGTGTTGCATTTCAACCCTGCGAGCGGTCGATTCCGCGGAATTCCACATCTTTCCAAGTGTTGCAGCGTTAGGCTCGCGTTCGTCCATGGCGCGGAGTTTCCACCGTCGCAGCGACATGGACGATAAGCGCGCTCAGCGGCTCAGCCGAAATCTGTCCGGGCACCCGGCAGCGTGACCGGCACTGAGGAATCCGCCGCCTACGCTGATGGTGCCGGATGGCGCCGCTGCGCTATGGGCGGGACCTCAAGAGCGCCGCCGCAGATGGAAATTGAAACCTCGTTGCGTCCCCTGCGGGTCGAACACCGTCGTCGGCTGGTGGCCAGGATGCGGACATTCGCACCAAGTCCGCTTTGACGTCGGATGCCAATGACGGTGTTCGACCGAGGCTGTGTGAAAACGGTCTGCGGTAACCCTGCGGCGAGTTGACTCAGGAGGCGCGCGAGGGCGCCTCAAAGCGGCCGCGCCGTGATCTACTTCGCTCGTGGAACTGCCACGTGCCATCGACGCCGGGACGCTCTGGGAACTGCTCCAGGCCGAGCGCGCGCGCCATGCCGCCGATCTCGCCGAGCGCGATCGGAAGATCGCCGCTCACGAGGACGCCCGGGCCGCGGACCACGAGGAGATCGCGCGGCTGACGCGGATCATCCGCGATCTCCAGCGAACCACCTTTGGCGCCCGCTCGGAGAAGCTGGATCCCGATCAGCTCGCGCTGGCGCTGGAGAATCTCGAGCAGGAGCTGGCCAGCGCTGAGCTGCGCCTCTCGACGCCGGCCGAGAAGGCTGCCACGGCGGCGAAGCGGCGGGCCAACCGCGGATCCCTGCCGGCCCATCTGCAGCGCGTCGAACGCGTGATCGACATCGACGACAAGACCTGCCCCTGCTGCGCGGGCGCCCTGCACCGGATCGGCGAAGACGTCGCCGAGCGGCTGGACGTCATCCCGGCGACCTTCCGGGCGCTGGTGATCCGCCGGCCCAAGTACGGCTGCCGCGCCTGCGAGGAAGTTGTGGTGCAGGCCCCGGCGCCGACGCGCCTGATCGAGGGCGGCCTGCCGACAGAGGCCACCATCGCCCACGTCGTGGTCGCCAAGTACGCGGACCACACGCCGCTGTATCGTCAGGCGCAGATGTACGCGCGCCGCGGCGTCGTGCTCGACCGCTCGACCCTGGCGCACTGGACCGGGACCGCGGCGGAGCTGCTGAAGCCGCTGCACGCCCGGCTGCTCGAGAAGCTGAAGACCTCGGGAAAGCTCTTCGCCGACGAGACCCGGGCGCCGGTGCTGGACCCCGGGCGCGGCCGAACCAAGCTCGGACAGCTATGGGCTTACGCGCGTGACGACCGAGCCTGGGGCGGCCCCGCGCCGCCGGGCGTGGCCTTCGTCTATGCGGGGGATCGAGCGACCTCGTCGCCGGCGCAGCATCTGGCCGGCTACCGCGGCGTGCTGCAGACCGACGGCTATAGCGCCTACAAGGCCTTGGCCAAGGGCGGCGCTGTCGAGCTCGCCTTCTGCTGGACCCACACGCGCCGCTACTTCCACAAGCTGCTGGACGAGAAGAACCCGGCGAAGACGCCCATCGCCGCCGAGGCGATCGCCCGCATCCAACAGCTCTACGCCGTCGAGGACGAGATCCGCGGCCGATCGGCGGACGACCGGCGGGCCGTGCGTCAGGCAAAGAGCGCACCGCTGCTGGCCGATCTGAAGCCGTGGCTGAGCGCCCGCCTCGAGCTGATCAGCCAGAAGGGCGACCTGGCCAAGGCGATCCGCTACGTCCTGAACCACTGGGAAGGCCTCACCCGCTTCCTCGACGACGGCCGCGTCGAGCTCGACACCAACACCGTCGAGCGCGCCATCCGGCCGCTGGCTCTGACGCGGAAAAACAGCCTCTTCGCCGGCAGCGAAGGCGGGGCGGAACACTGGGCGGTGCTGGCCTCGCTCATCGCCACCTGCAAGCTCAATGGCGTCGAGCCCCAGGCCTACATCGAGGACGTGATCACAAAGCTGATCAACGGCCATCTCCAGAGCCGCCTCGACGAACTCCTGCCCTGGGCCTACGCCCCGACGTTCGCCGCAATCGCGGCCTGATCTACATCCCGATCGCCGACTGCAGCGTGCCCGCCCGTGGCCACGCGGCGCCGCTTACGGAGCTCTGGGGCTACAGGACTTACATCGCGGAGCAATCACCTTTCGAGACGCATCAGGGGGTGAAGGGCGCCGAGTTCAGCCGCGTGCTCACGGTTCTCGATGACGAGGAAGGCCGCCACAACCAATTCTCATACAGGAAATTCTTCGGCATCACGCCTCCTTCAGACACTGACGAAGCCAATCTCCGGGATGGCAAAGAAACGACTCTCGATCGCACCCGTCGCTTGCTCTACGTTTGCTGCTCGCGGGCGGAAAAAGACTTGGCAGTCGTATTCTTTGCGGATGATCCGGCGGCCGCCCATTCTGCGATCTCAGCGCTAGGGCTTTTCCCAGCGGAAGACGTGCACAACCTTGCAGTCGTCTGATCCGGGTGGAACCACGGCCTGCCACCAGCTGCTGAGCGGACCTTGCCAACGGGAGAAGGGCTCACGAGCAGCTATCCGCCAGCGTTTCGATGACCCCCAAAGCCGAGGGTCACTGCAACACTCATACTTCAGTGATTGCCGTCTAGCCGCTCGTCCCCGATCTACGGCGCGCAACAGCCAACCGCCTATGTGACTGCAACACCTCGCACGGCGGTGAAGCCAGAATTTTCTACGGAGCCCGGAGCTTAGCCTCTGCAACACACGCCGAAGCCGTCCAGTTTGCGAAATAATTCAATGACCTCGCGCGTTTTCTGCGCGCCGGTGTCAACTCTGTCCCGCTGATCCAGCTGCGTCAATCGGGAAACAGGATCGGCTCGTAATCCATCGCGCCGGCCAGGACATGGATCACCACCACTCTGTCCGTCTCCACGCGGTAGAAAATGAGGTAGCGGCCGTGCACGCGCCGCCGGACCCCGCGGGCTTCGTAGCGTGGCACCAGAGGATACCGCTCCGGCAGATCGCCGAGTTCGAGACACTTTTCCCGAAGTTCAAGCACGAAGCTCAGGGCCCGACGGGGGCTGTCAGCTGCGATTGCGTCGCCGATCGCTTCTAAATCGATCTCCGCCGGGTCCGAGAGTTCGACGATCATTCCTTCGGCTGCGCCATGGCGCGATACTTGGCTTCCAGGCGATCGAAGACCCTGTCCGCCGGCTTGGTCCGACCCGCATCAGCGTCGGCCAATCCCCGTGCGATGGAACCATCGAGGGCCGCAAGCCGGGCTTCTCGCTCCTGCACCAGGCGAACGCCCTCGCGGAGCACTTCGCTCTTGGAGTTGTATCGGCCAGTCTCCACGAGACGGCTGACGAAACTCTCGAGTTGAAGGCCAAGGTCGGCGCTGATCATGACACTCCTCCGTCGCCGCGAAATATACGACCGCTATCAACTATTATCAACGCCCCGGCGCCACGATGGCTCACGCCTCGCTCAGCCTCCGCCCCGCGCGAGGGGACGCGCCGCGGCACGTGCCGGCGCGGAATATAGAGTCGCGTAGTCGGACCCTTGCTGCCGAAAAGCCGGGAGCGTGGCCATGCTCATGCTGCTGGAGAGCTGGAAATTAAAGTCACCGAATCGACGCTACACAATGAAGACGCCTTTGGCGGTCATTGGGGTTGGTTTTGGCATGGGCCGCGGCACCGGCCCAAGGGGCCCTTCGGCAGTGCTTCCGAAGCGGTGAGCGTCTTCGCCGACTGGCTTGCTCAACAGGAAAGCCCTCGCCGCCCAGCACCGACCAGGTGCTCGCGCAGACCTTCCTCGTTCGCGGATGACCACACCGCTACGCCGCTCGCTACACCACCACCTGGGACACGACCCCGGGTGTCCCGCCGGCTCCAGCAGCAGTTCGATCCCGTCGGGTGCGTCGGACGCGACCAGCGCCAGCCAGTTGGCGGCGCCCAGAGGGACGTCGCGCTTGATCACGAAACCGAGGACCCGGGCATAGAAATCCCGCGCCTTGTCCTGATCGTTGACCAAGATGCTGGCCAGCCTGACCTCTATCACCCTGCTTCTCCGCAGCTCGAGCTGGGCTGGCGGATCTCCTTTGCCGCGACGGTCCGCGGTCCTCCGAAACGCAGCGGATGGGATGTGGCTCCAGAGGTGCGCGCCCGAAGCGGCACTCGGGCCCGTGGGCCCGGATGCCGAATGCGCCAGCCGCGGGCCCACGGTGTACTCTGAGCCCGCCGTCGAGGCCGAGCGGCTGACCGTCAAGGACGGCGCCGCGACGGTCAACGCCACACAGGCTCAGCTGAAGGACATGGCCAAGAAGCCGAAGTCCTGACCCTTGCCGCGCACCGCCGGGCGTCCCAGCAGCGGCGCCGCCGTTTGCACGCCGCGGTCAGGCAAGCTGGTCGGGGAACGCCTGGAGCGGCAGTGTGCACGATGGCGAGCGTCCGAACGGAATCGGGCCCTCGCCTGGGCTCGCGTCGCGCGCCTGTCTAGCGCGTCGCAGCCGCGCCGCCGTGACGATCGGCTTCGGCGTCGACTTCGCCGAGGCGCCAAGCGCGCAGGAACGGGATCAGCTGCCACAGCGCCGAGAGGCCGACGAAGCCATAGAACGCGCGGGCGCCATCGCTGTCGGCCCCGCCGAACGCAGAGGCCACCACGTCCATGTCACCGCCGCCGATCGTGGCTGCGGGCACGTTGAGGCCGCCGATGATCAGCAGCGCGAGGGTCGCAAGGTTGATCCACTTCATCCATTTCATGGCTGTTGTCCTCGAAGCAGGGTCGGCCCCGGCTCGAGGCCGACTTGGTCTTCACCCTAGAACCAGGGCGCCTCGCCGCCGGCGGACAGCAGGCCGTAGATCATCGCCGCCGCTAGGATCATGGCCCCGCCGAGACCGGCGTAGGCGATGGCGTTCTCGAAGCGGCGCAGCCGCTGATCCCTTGGTCCGGAGTGATGTTGCGCTCCCTTCGCCGCGCTCCACTGAGGGAGGGCGAAGTGAGGCATGTGGATCCGTGCCGACGACGCCGTTCGCCGACCAGGCGCCGGGAACGTCGGGCCTGCGCAAACCGGTCTCGGCGTTCCTGCAGGCGAACTATCTCGAAAACTTCGTGCAATCGATCTTCGACGGTGCGGGCCTGTCCCGGGACGCCGCGCTCGTGGTGGGCGGCGATGGGCGCTATCATAACCGCACCGCGATCCAGCCCGTCGTAAAGATGGCGCCACACGAATGGCTTTCGCACCATTCTCGTGGGGCAGGGCGGTCTCCTGTGTGATCCGCAAGCGCGCGGCCGCCGGCGGGATCCTGTTGACGGCGAGCCATAATCCCGGCGGGCCGTCTGGGGATTTCGGCGTGAAGGTGGATGTCGCCAACGGCGGGCCGGCGCCCGAAGGGGTGACCGAAGCCATCTTCGTGGCGTCGCGGCGCATCGCCCGGTACCGTACACTGGAGGCCGAGGACATCGATCTCGACCGGCTCGGCCCCACCCGCCTCGGCCCGGCGGCCGTCGAGGTGTTCGATCCCGTGGCGGACTACGCCGACCTGATGGAAACCCTGTTCGACTTCGGAGCCATCTCTTGGCTTTTTCCGGCGGCCGGTTTCCGGATGCGCTACGACGCCATGCACGCCGTCAATGGCCCCTACGCGCATGAACTCCTCGCGCGCCGCCTGGGCGGTGCTATTCTGGCTCAAATATCCTGGCGGTCCGCGGCGAAGGCGTGGAAGCGATCCTGCGATCGCATTGGCGGCGATATGGCCGCCACTACTACGCGCGACACGACTACGAGGGCTTGGACCCTCAAAAGGCCGACGAGCTGATGGCGGCCTTGCGGCGGCTCCTGCCGGGTCTCGCCGGCCGCGACATCGCCGGCCGACGCATCAGCCAGGCCGACGACTTCTGCTACTCCGACCCCATCGACCACACCGTCTCCGAGCATGAGGGTGTGCGGATCGTCTTCGAAGCGGGCGCCCGCATCGTCTACCGGCTGTTCCGGCACCGGCACCCAAGGGTCGATCCTGCGGGTCTATCTGGAGCAGTTCGAAGTCGATCCGGTGCGGCATGGCCTCGCCGCGGACGCCGCCCTCGCGTCGCTCTCGACGGCGGCTCGCGACGTCGCCCAGATCGAATCCCGGACTGGGCGCGCCGAGCCGTCTCTCGTCACCTAGCAGCACCGCCGGCGCGCCGCTCGACACGCGCAACCGCTCTTCGCGGGCTCGCGTTGCTGTTCCTATGGCCATCTCACGATCCGTGCGCCGGCAAAGAAAGGCTTACGCGCTTGATTTGCATCAACGAAGGTCCAAATTCGTGAGCCGACAGTAGAAAGGTGGCCTCGGAGGCGCACGACCATGCATGTATTCAAGGTTGTGAAGGAGCCCTATGGTTGGGCCGTACGCATGAATGAGGCCATGAGCACGCCCTTCTGGTCGCGGGAGTTGGCGGTGCAGGAAGCCAATTGCCTTTGCGACGAGCTGCGAAGCCACGGCGTACTCGCCAAGGTGATCGTGGAAGGCGCAGACCCGGCCGAAACCATCTTGGCGCCCGGCCGGATGACCGCAAGTCTCTTGGCCGCCCGCCTGAGAAGCCGTGGTCCAAGGCGCCTTTGAGATGATCTTGGCGCCCCGTAGTTCCCGGAACGGCGTGTGAGGCCCATCCCGCGGTTCGGCAAGACCCTCATGCAGTGGCCAGGGTCGGACCCATCGTCCGGCGGTCTGCGCGGTCTATTGGCCGGCGCTCCGACTTCCCCGTGGGATGAACGGCCGATCCGCGAAGACCTGTTCAGCGTCGAGCGCCTTGAGGAGCATGCCCGCAGCCTGGCTGCGGCGCAGGTGCTGCTGCCGACGCCAGGTCGAAGCGATATCCTCGCCCGACGGCTGGCGCAGAATGAAGCTGTGCTGATCGACGCCTATCATGACGTCGCCGCGGCGGTGGCGGCGGGCGCGGCGATCACACCGGCCGCAGAATGGTTGGTCGACAATTTCCATGTGGTCGAAGAGCAGATCCGCAACATCCGCTCCGATCTGCCGCGAGGATATTATCGACAGCTTCCCAAGCTCGCGGCGGGTCCCTTCGCGGGTCTGCCACAGGTCTTCGCCGTGGCCTGGGCCCTTGTTGCGCACACCGACAGCCGGTTCGACCCCGAGCAGCTGCGGCGCTACATCCGCGCCTATCAGGAGGTCCGGCCGCTCACCATCGGCGAGTTGTGGGCGGCGCCTATCACCCTGCGCATCGTGCTGGTCGAGAACCTCAGGCGGCTTGCGGACCGCGTGGTCGCCAGCCGCGCCGGCCGGCGCGACGCCGACGATCTGGCCGACCGCCTGCTGGGCGCCGGCGGGCGTCCGGCGGAGCCGCGCCCTGGGGAGTCTCCGAAGCCGCCTACAATACCCGCGACGTGGAGTTCACCTACCAGTACTCCAACTTCGGCGTCCCAGGACTCGGTCTCAAGCGCGGCCTGGCGGACAACTTCGTGGTCGCGCCCTACGCCACGGCGCTCGCCGCCATGGTCGATCCACACGCCGCCATGCGCAATTTCGACGCCCTCGACGCCCTCGGCGCGCGCGGCCGATATGGTTTCTATGAAGCGATCGACTTCACGCCATCGCGCGTGCCCGAAGGTGAGCGGGCAGCGATCGTGCGCACCTTCATGGCCCACCATCAGGGCATGAGCATCGTCGCCATCGCCAACGCCCTCCTCGACGGACTGATGCGTGCGCGGTTCCATGCCGAACCGATCGTCCAGGCCACCGAACTGCTCCTGCAGGAACGCGTGCCGCGCGACATCATTCAGACGCCGCCGTCGGTCGCTGAATCGGCGACGGCGCGTCCGTCGCTGGTCGCCGGCGGCGACTGGCGCACGTCCAGCCCCTGGAGCGCCACGCCCGACACCCAGCTGCTGTCCAACGGCCGCTATTCGGTGATGCTGACCGCGGCGGGCTCCGGCTACAGCAGCTGGCGCGACATCGCCGTCACCCGCTGGCGCGAGGACGCCACTTGCGACGACTGGGGCTCGTACATTTTCCTGCGCGACGTCGCCAGCGGGGAGGTGTGGTCGGCCACGGTGCAGCCGATCGGCGCGGCAGCCGACAGCCAAAGCGTGATCTTCAACGAACATCGGGCCGAGTTCGCGCGGCAGGGCGGCCCGATGACGACAGCGCTGGAGATCGTGGTCTCCGCGGAGGACGACGCCGAGGTGCGCCGGCTGACGGTCTCCAATTCCGGCGTGCGGACGCGGGAGATCGAGGTGACATCCTACGCCGAGCTGGCCCTGGCCCCGCCCGCCGCTGACATCGCCCACCCCGCGTTTTCCAAACTATTCGTCGAGACCGAGCATCTTGCTGGATCCGGCGCGCTTCTGGCCACGCGACGGCGGCGCTCGCCGGACGAGCATGAGATTTGGGCGGCCCATCTGGCCGTGGTGGACGGGGAGACGGTGGGGCACCGGGAGTTCGAAACCGATCGCGCACGCTTTGTCGGCCGCGGCTCCGACGTCCGCTCGCCGATCGCGGTCGTGGATGGACGGCCGCTGTTCGGCGCGACCGGGCCGGTGCTCGACCCGATCTTCGCGCTCCGCCGGCGCCTGCGTATCGAGCCAGGCCGTAGCGCGCGGATCGATTTCTGGACCCTGGTCGCCGAAAGCCGCGCCCAGGCGCTCGATCTGTTGGACAAACACCAGGACACAGGGTCGTTCGACCGCGCGGCCACCCTGGCGTGGACCCAGGCCCAGGTGCAGCTGCACCACCTGGGGATCGACCGGGGCCAGGCCGCCACCTTTCAGCGTCTGGGCGGCCATCTGCTATTCGCGACGCCAAGCCTGCGGCCGCTATCGGAGGTCATCGAGACGGGGGGCGGGGGGCAGCCCGGCCTGTGGGGCCTGGGGATCTCCGGCGACCTACCGATCATCCTGGTGCGGATCGATGAGGCCGGCCAGCTCGGCCTGGCCCGCGAGGCGCTGCTGGCGGTGGAATACCTGCGGACCAAGCGGTTCGCGGTCGATCTCGTCATTCTCAACGATCGCGCCGCCTCCTATGTCCAGGAACTCCAGGTCGAGCTCGAAACCCTGGTGCGCGCCAGCCAGTCCCGGCTGCAGGCCGGCGAAGATCATGCGCCGGGCCACATCTTCATGCTGCGCGCCGATATCCTCGCGCCCGAAACACGCGACCTGCTGCTCTCGGTCGCGCGGGTGGTGCTGGTGGGCGAGCGGGGCCGTCTAGCCGACCAACTGGACTGGGCGATCGCGCCAGCGCCCAGTCGCCCCGCCGAGCTCGCGCCGCAGCGCCGCGGTTCGGCGCCGCACGAGCTGCGCATCCCGCGTCCGGCGGCGGACATGGAGTATTTCAACGGCATTGGCGGCTTCGCCGCCGACGGGACGGAATACGTCACGGTCATCGGTCCCGGCCAGTCGACTCCCGCCCCCTGGATCAATGTGATCGCCAACGCCAATTTCGGATTCCAGGTGTCTTCGGACGGTGGCGGCTACGCCTGGTCCTGCAACGCGCGGGAGCATCAGTTGACGCCCTGGTCGAACGACCCGGTCCGCGATCCCGCAGGCCAGGCATTGTTCGTTCGCGACGAGCGCAGCGGTGAGCTCTGGACGCCGACCGCTCATCCCCGCCGGGAGGAATCGGCCACCTATGTCGCCCGGCACGGGTTCGGCTACAGCCGCTTCGAGCACAGCTCCCGGGGCCTGACGCTCGAGCTCGTGGAGTTCGCGCCCCTTGAGGATCCGGTGAGGATCTCGCGGCTGACGATCCGCAACACCGGCGCCGAGCCGCGGCGGCTTTCGGTCACCGGCTATGCGGAATGGGTGCTGGGCGCCTCGCGGGCGGCCACCGCGCCTTTCGTCCACACGAAGATCGACGCCGAGACCCGGGCGCTCCTGGCCTCCAATCCTTGGAATCCCGCCTTCGCGGGACGGGTGGCGTTCATCGACCTCGGCGGACGCCAGACCGCCTGGACCGGCGACCGGCGGGAATTCATCGGCCGCAACGGCGCCCTCGGCGCGCCTGCGGCCCTGTCGACCGGTGCACCGCTGTCGGGCCGAACCGGCGCGGGCCTAGACCCCTGCGGAGCCCTGCAGACCAGTCTCGACCTGGCGCCCGGCGGCGTCGTTGAGATCGTCTTCTGCCTGGGCGACGCCGAAGGGGAGGCGGAGGCCAAGCGGCTCGTGCAGCACTACCGAAAAGCCGATCTCCCCGCGGAGCTTGCCCGCGTACGGGCGTTCTGGGACGAGACGCTCGGCGGCGTCCAGGTCAAGACGCCCGACCGGTCCATGGACATCATGCTGAACGGCTGGTTGCTCTACCAGACGCTTGCCTGCCGGTTTTGGGCGCGCGCCGGATTCTACCAGGCGAGCGGCGCCTTCGGATTCCGCGATCAGTTGCAGGACGTGATGGCGCTCGTGACCAGCCGGCCAGGGCTGGTGCGAGAGCACCTCCTGCGGGCCGCCGCGCAGCAGTTTCCCGAAGGCGATCTGTTGCATTGGTGGCTGCCTCACAGCGGGCAGGGGGTGCGCACGCGGATCTCCGACGACAGGCTCTGGTTGCCCTTTGCCGTCGCCCATTACATCGACGTCACTGGGGACGCTGCGATCCTCGACGAGACATTGCCGTTCCTTGACGGTGCGGCCCTGCAGCCAGGCCAGATGGAGGCGTTTCTCCAGTGGGCCCCCGGCGCCTCGACAGCCACGCTCTACGAGCATTGCGCCCGCGCCATAGACGTCAGCCTCCCGGTCGGCCGGCACGGGGCGCCGTTGATGGGCGGCGGTGATTGGAACGACGGCATGAACCGGGTCGGGGAGGGCGGCAAGGGCGAGAGCGTCTGGCTGGGCTGGTTCCTGATCGCCACGGTGAAGGCGTTCGTCGGCGTCGCCGAGGCGCGCGGCGACGCCGAACGCACGTCCCGCTGGCGCGCGGCGCAGGAGGCGATGGCCGCCGCCCTGGAGCGGGAGGCCTGGGACGGCGACTGGTATAGGCGCGGGTGGTTCGACGACGGGACGCCGCTCGGGGCCGCCGCCAGCGAGGAGTGCCGCATCGACTCCATCGCCCAGTCCTGGGCGGTGCTGTCGGGGGCCAGCCCGCCAGAACGCGCCGCCCGGGCGATGGGCTCGGTGGAGCGCGAGCTGGTCCTGCCGCAGGAGAGCCTGGCCCTGCTGTTCACGCCGCCCTTCGACCGCACGACCCACGATCCAGGCTACATCAAGGGCTATCCGCCGGGCCTGCGCGAGAACGGCGGCCAGTACACCCACGGCGCGCTATGGTCCGTGATGGCCTTCGCCGCACTGGGTGACGGCGACAAGGCGGCGGCGCTGTTCTGGATCCTCAATCCGATCAACCACGCCCGCACCCGCACCGACGCCCATCGGTACAAGGGCGAGCCCTATGTGGTGGCGGCCGACGTCTATGCCTCGCCCTCCCACGTGGGCCGGGCCGGCTGGACCTGGTACACGGGGTCGGCCGGCTGGATGCAGCGCGCCGGCCTGGAGAGCATTCTCGGGCTTCGCCTGCGAGCGGGAGTCCTGGAACTCGATCCGTGCATCCCGAAGGACTGGCCGAAGTTCGAACTCTCGGTGCGGCGCGGGGAGGGTCGCTATGATATCGTCGTGGAGAACCCCGATAACGTCTCGAGCGGCGTCGCCTCGGCGGAACTGGACGGCGTCGCCGTCACCGATCGTCCACTGCGCGTGGCGCTGACCGACGACGGGCGGATTCACACGCTCAAGGTCCGGATGGGGGCCGAGTCGAAAGCAGCCTGAACGCCTAATCAGCGGCGGCTCCGCCACGCCTGCGGCGTCGAAGGCGTCGGCGGTTCCCCGGCTCGGACGCGCCGATCGACCCGGGTTGAAGAACGCTGTGATCGCCGCCAAGCCTTCTCCGAAAACACCAACAGCTCCCACGCCCGTTGGAAGAACCGTCACATTCCCGCAAATTGGCGCCGCTCCGCTCTCCCTTGAGGTTCACGCGGGGTGGAGTCTGCTGTCCGCCGTCGTGGCGTAGATCGTAGGCGCGCTGCTGCTGTTCGATCCCTTCGCTGGCGCGCTGAGCCTGGTTCGAGCATGGCGTTGGCGGCCGCGTAGAGGGTGGCGCGGACGTCGGCGTCGCCGGCATGCGAGATGCGGCCGGGGTTGTCCTTCTCTCCGGACTGGAAGCCCCTAGGCGTCAGCCCGAAGTGGGCGCCGACAGCGCGCGAGCTCTTGAAGCGGGCCTCTGGCTCCTCAGGACCCCGGCCGAGCTGGAAGCGACGTCCAGCCAGCGCCTTGAAGACCGTTGGCTCGACCATTTGTCGCGCGGTTCGATTGGCAGGCCTGTCCGACGTCCACCAACTCCCATTGTCGGCTCCCGCCGCAGGATCTGCAGGATCGGACTCATTCCGCCGGGCGCGCCAGGACCTCGCGGAGTAAGTGCTTTCGTACCGGGAGGACGAGGTCGAGGCCTGGCGTGTGTCGCGCGACCACAGTGCGGCGCGGGCCTCAAGGCCAACTCAGGCTATGGCTCCGGGTGGCGCGGCGAACTCAGAGCCCGCCCTCGCTGCAAGGTCCCGAAATCCCGGGCCGTCGGAGGCGGCGTGCCCCAACAGTGGGTCCGCGCCGCCGCATCTCGACCGCAAATCTGACCCGCGCCCGGTGCAGTCGGCCGCGGGCCTCGCGCCGCGCAAGCCCGCACTGCGTGGGTGATCGCAGCACGCCCTGGCCATCGCCCAACAAATGCGGTTCGACTTCTGACGCCGGACGACGGCTCGGGCCTGCTGCGGCTCGAGGCCACGCTCGTCGGCGGCTTGAGCGATTGGCGGGGTCCGCATCGCGGCGCCCTGTCGACAATAGCTGGTCGCAAGGATTTTGCGGCTTGGGTTGGTGGGCGTCGGGAAGCCGAGCCCGGGGACTAGGGACGCCGTCTCAGTGTTCATCCCGACCGGCGTCGGGCGGATCGCGCCGGGACTGCCAGCGATCCTGCGGGACACTGTGCCTGCGGCGGTGCTGGAACCCGCCACCGGCTCAACCTCGTCGCCGGCCCGACCCTAATGGCGCGCCGATGCTGCTGGCGCGCCTCCCCGCCGGCGCCCGGCGACTCGACGGGCCTGCTGCACGGCCTGGACATCGCCCTCGTTGGCCTCGACCCGACTGGCGCTCACCGCCTTCGCCGATCGAAAGGCCCTCGACCGGCGCGGCGCCAGGAAGATGGACCGGATCCTGCCGTGATGACTCGCCGGAGTTGAGGTGTCATCGCCCGACAAAACAATCACCAAAAGGCACAAGGCGGGCAGACAACGCTTTTGCACACTCGATTAAGTCAGGCGTAAGGTGTCCGCAGTCGTCCATCCCGCCGGCGCTCGACATCGAAAGCGCCCCCACCGCTTGGCCTTGGGCATCGTGGACTGGCACCGCAACGCAATACAAGTCCTCCGCGGCTTCAGCGCGATCAAGAGCGTAGCCTTGAACTCGCACTTTGTTGAGTTCTTCTCGGATCATCTCAGGTTCAGTCAGTGTGTTCGCCGTCATCGGGATAAATGGCCCATCGTCCAGATATCTATCCAGCATTTCTGGGGGAAGGTGAGCGAGAAGGACTTTCCCGATACCAGAGCAGTAGGCCTCCAACTGCATGCCTTCGCGCGTGAACACGGGGCCGCCGCTCCCTTCCTTCACGACATACGTGACCATGTCGTCTTCAAGGACACCCAGGTGGACCGTTCGACCAGAGTGACGACCTAGCTGACGAAGCAGCGGCCGGGCCACGGCGGCGAGTATGACATTTTTTTCCGTGAGTCCGGCCATCTGGGCCAATACTGCACCCGCTGCGTAGCGACCGCGGCCGATCCGCGCCAGCAGCCCTCGGGCCTCAAACACCCCGATCCATCGGTGGGCGGTAGAAGGGGGGACCGCGAGTCTTTCCGCCAGTTCGCTGAGCGAACAATCCGGCTTTCTCAAGACCTCAATCCAGAAATCCAGGGCCCTTTCGAGCATTGCGGCGCCAGTCGTGTGACCCGGGTTCGCATCTGTAGCGTCAGACATTGTCTCACCACGTGGGAGAAGCGCGAGCGCGCGCATTGCCAGCGCCGATACCTTCATTTAGCGTTCCCATCAATTAAATAGAATAAATCGGGAGTAAACGCGGGTAATGGCATCTGAGTTTTCAGTGCTCGCCGAACGACTTCGCCGTGCATACAATTGCGGGCCGGTGGAGCCTTTGCGTGATGGTCTCGGAGCACAAGACGCCGAGGGTGCGTACGCTATCCAAAGGCTGAACGCACGCCATTGGATAGGCGAAGGTCGCGTAATGGTGGGCCGAAAGATTGGTCTGACTGCTCTGGCTGTTCAGAAGCAATTGGGCGTCGATCAGCCGGACTTCGGCGTTCTGTTCTCGGATATGCAGATTGCTGATGGCGGCACCCTGCACGCGGAAAGCGTCCTTCAGCCGAAGGCGGAGGCGGAGATCGCGCTCGTCATGGCGCGTGACCTGAGTGATCCCAGGGCCAGCGTGGATGAGGTCTTGGCCGCTGTCGATTGCGCCATGGCCGCCATCGAGATCGTCGATAGCCGGATAGCCGACTGGAAGATCACTTACGCCGATACGGTCGCCGACAACGGTTCATCCGCCTTCTTCGTGCTTGGGCCCCCACGCCGGCCAGTAGCGGAGTTGGACCTGAGAACCTGCGGCATGATTCTGGAAGTCAATGGCGAGGTGGTCTCGTTGGGAGCAGGGGCTGCTTGCCTGGGCCACCCGCTCATCGCCGCGGCGTGGTTGGCGCGGATGTTGGCCTCGATGGGGGAAGGGCTGAGGGCGGGGGACATCATTCTCACCGGCGCGCTGGGTCCAATGGTGCCCCTCAGCCCTGGGGATGCTGTTCAGGCGACTGTCGGTGGGATCGGCAGCTGCGGCTTTCGCTACCAGGCGGCCAGCCGATGAGCGGTCTGACGAAGGTGGCGATCATCGGGTCCGGCAACATCGGTACGGACTTGATGATCAAAGTATTGCGCACGTCCACACACCTGGAGATGGGAGCGTTGGTTGGGATCGAGGCGCAATCGGAAGGCCTGGGTCGCGCGCGACGTATGGGCGTGGTGACAACCGATGCCGGCATCGACGGCCTTCAACGGCTCGCTGTCTGGCCGGAGATCGGCATCGTATTCGACGCCACATCGGCCGCCGCACACCGGCAGCACAACGAAGTTTGCATCCAAGCGGGCAAGGTCATGATCGACTTAACGCCCGCCGCCATTGGACCCTACGTCGTGCCTGTCGTGAACGGCGAGGAGCATCTGGGCGCACAGAACTTGAACATGGTGACTTGCGGTGGACAGGCCACGATCCCAATCGTCGCTGCGGTCTCCTCGGTTGCGCGGGTGCGCTACGCGGAAATCGTCGCTTCGATCGCTTCAAAATCGGCGGGTCCGGGCACGCGCGCGAACATCGACGAGTTTACGGAAACCACGACCCTGGCGATCACGGCCGTGGGCGGCGCTGAACGTGGCAAGGCGATCATCGTCCTGAACCCGGCTGAACCGCCGCTCATCATGCGCGACACCATCTACTGCCTGACCGAGGGCGGCGAACCGGCGGAAATCGAGGCCGCTATCGAGGCCATGGTGACCAAAGTTCAAGCCTACGTTCCCGGTTACCGCCTCAAACAGAAAGTCCAGATCGAGCGGATCGGCGACAACGCGCCACTCTACATCCCCGACATGGGCGAGTTGGTCACGGGCCTGAAGGTGACAACCTTCCTCGAGGTGGAAGGCGCTGGCCACTACCTGCCGGCCTACGCCGGCAATCTGGACATCATGACCTCCGCGGCTCTGCACACGGCCGAAAGGATTGCGGGCCGTCTTGGAAAGGGGCTCGCGGCATGACCTTCGACCCCAAAGTCTCCAAGCTCTACATTCAAGACGTGACACTGCGCGATGGCATGCACGCGATCCGCCATCAGTATGGCCTCCCGTCGGTTGTCGCGATCATGAAGGCGCTCGACGCGGCGAAGGTCGATGCGATCGAAATCGCCCATGGAGACGGCCTCTCAGGCTCCTCCCTAAACTATGGTTTCGGGCGCCACACCGACGGCGACTGGATCGCGGCTGCGGCCGAGGTGCTCATACACGCGAGGCTCACCACCCTGCTCGTGCCGGGTATCGGCACGATCCATGACCTCAAGCGGGCCTATGAGTTGGGGGTCCGTTCCGTGCGGGTCGCGACGCACTGCACCGAGGCTGACATCTCGCGACAACACATTGGCTTCGCCCGCGACCTCGGGATGGATGTCAGCGGCTTCTTGATGATGAGTCATATGGCTCAGCCGGAGCCACTGGCCGAGCAGGCCAAGCTCATGGAGAGCTACGGGGCCCATTGCGTCTATGTCACCGACTCCGGCGGCGCCCTGACGATGGACGGTGTGACCGCCCGGCTTCAGGCCTACGACCGCGTGCTGAAGCCGGATACCGAGCGTGGCATCCATGCGCACCACAATCTGTCGCTTGGGGTCGCGAACTCGATGGCGGCCGTTGAGGCGGGCGCCGTGCGGGTGGACGCAAGCCTGGCGGGGATGGGCGCCGGCGCTGGAAACGCGCCCCTGGAGGTGTTTATCGCCGTCGCCGAGGTTTGCGGTTGGCGCCACGGTACGGACTTGTTCGCGCTGATGGACGCCGCCGAGGACCTCGTACGGCCCCTTCAGGATCGGCCCGTTCGCGTGGACCGCGAGACGCTGAGCTTGGGCTACGCGGGTGTCTACTCGAGTTTCCTGCGCCATGCGGAGCACGCCGCCGAGGCCTACGGCCTCGACACCCGTCAGATCCTCATCGAGCTCGGCCGAAGGGGCATGGTTGGCGGTCAGGAGGACATGATCGTCGATGTCGCCTTGGACCTTGCCGCGAGCGCCGCGGCGACCCCTTCGGCGCGCCCGGGCTCCAGGAAGATCGCCAACTAGAAACCTGACAATATGAGGAGAGGAAAAATGGAACTCACGAAGGCGTCGACCAGCAAAACAATTCAGGTCGGTAGTTTGACTCTTCACTACAACGAAGCTGGTACGGGGCCAGTGTTATTGTTCATTCACGGGTCAGGTCCTGGCGCGACGGGGTGGAGTAACTTTCAGCGGAATCTCGATTATTTCGCAAGACGGTTCCGAGTAATTGCCGTTGATCTGCCCAATTTTGGTGAGAGTACGAAGTTGTCCGTGCCGATCGACCGCGTTTACAGCTACTACGCAGAAACACTGATCGACTTCCTCGCTGCCTTAGGGATCGACAAGGCGGATCTCGTGGGCAATTCGCTCGGGGGCGGGATTGCCCTCAAGATGGCGATGGACCGTCCCGACCTCATCGGCCGCCTGGTGCTCATGGGGGCCGGGGGCAGCATTCCAATATTCTCACCATCGCCCAGTGAAGGCATCAAGCATCTCTTAAACTACTACGAGGCGCCTGGGCCGACGCGAGAAAAGCTTAGAAGCTTCCTCGACGTGATGGTCTACGACACGTCCGAATTGACCGACGAATTGATCGAAGAGCGGTTCGCGTCCAGTTCCGACCCGCAGATCGCTGCAAATCCGCTCTTCAGCCGCAGCCGACTGCCATCTGGTGAGCCGCTGTTCGCTCGCCTGCCGGAACTCACCCACAGGACCTTGCTGATCTGGGGCCGCGACGACCGCACCGTGATGCTCGACAACGCCTTCATCTTGCTCAAGCTGCTCCCGGATGTCCGGCTGCATGTGTTCGGCAAGTGCGGTCACTGGGCTCAGTGGGAGAAGGCGGATGAGTTCAACAGCCTTGTCGACGCCTTCCTGGAAGAGCCGAAGTAGTGGCCACCGCACCCACGATGACGGGCTTCATCGGCCTCGGTGAGCAGGGCGCGCCTCTGGCGCGCAACCTGCAATCCGCCGGCTACGCGACTGTCGTCTTCGACAGTCGCGCAGACGCCGTCGAGGTGCTGGTAGCCAATGGCGCGCAGGGCGCGGGCTCGGCCGCCGAGGTCTCCGCCAGGGCGGACATCGTCTTCGTCTGTGTCGCGAACGACGAGCAGATCCGGAATGTGATCGAGGGCGACCAGGGCGTCGTCGCCGGCATGGGTCCCGGCGGCCTCATCGTCGTGAACAGCACGGTCTCTCCTGCCATGATCGCCCGCATCGTGGACTCGGCCGGCGCAAGGGGCATCGACGTCGTCGATGCCCCCCTTAGCGGAGGGCCCGCGGGCGCCGCCAACAGAACCGTCGTCTACTTCGTCGGCGGAAGTGAAAAAGCAATCAACAGGTGCTGGCCGCTTCTTGAGGTTTCGGCGCGGAAGATCATCCGGGCCGGCGGCTCGGGCGCCGGCGCCCGCGCGAAACTGGTCCATCAGCTGATCCTGTGCGGGAATATCCTGGCAGCGAGAGATGGATGGGAATTGGGCAGGCGCACAGGACTGGATCAGCAGGTCATCCTGGAGGTGATCAAGGGCGGCGCTGCACAGAGTCTCATCGCGGAACGGCTTCCAGGTATTTCCTGGTCGCGACATGCCGCGGAGCTCTTCCAAAAGGACCTCGGCCTTTGCCTCGAACTGAGTGCCCAGATGGACCTTGTATTACCGAGCGCTCGGTTTCTCGAACAGATCATCGAGACGATCACCGATCCTGAATGATCGTCCATTCCTAAGGCTACGGAGCGGCAAAATGGGAATTTCGACCCCAATGATTCAAAATCTCGTCAATGGACAACGCGGTGAGATCAGTCGCGAAATCTTCGTCAACGAAGATATCTATCAACAGGAACGCGAGCGCGTCTTCGGTCGAGCGTGGCTCTATATTGGCCACGAAAGCCAGGTCAAGGAGCCAGGCGACTTCGTCCTTTCTCGGATGGGCGAAGAGTCGGTGATCATGACCCGCGACCGAGCCGGCGCGGTCCAGGTCATGCTCAACAGCTGCCGGCATCGCGGCATGCGGGTGTGTCGATATGATGAGGGGCATACCGAGAAGTTCTACTGCCCCTATCATGGCTGGGCCTACAACCTCGATGGGGCGCTCAGCCACGTCACGGAATTCGATACCGAGTACAAGAGGCAGGACTTCAAGTGGGAGGAATGGGGCCTCATCAAGGTCGCGAAGATCGCCATTCTCCAGGGCACGATCTGGGCCACATGGGACCCCAAGGCCGACTTCGACGCCTACCTTGGTAACGCCCGCCAGATGATCGACCTTTCCTTCCGCGCCTGGGACGGCGAGGGCGAGGTGGAGGTGATCGGAACCACCCAGAAGTGGATCATCCCATCTAACTGGAAGATCGTCGCAGAGAACTTCGCCGGCGACATGCTGCACGTGGTGAGCCATCGGTCGGTCGATATCGTCGGCATCGGCCCCAACAAGGCGGCTGGCCGCCGCGATGCCAGCAGCAGCGGCAACTCCAGTTATGTCCAGGCCAGCTATCCGGAGGGACATGCGGGCGTCATCGGGCTCTTCGATAAGGACGATCCAAGGCCAGACTACTCTGCGTCGCCGGCGACGGCCGAATACTTCCAACGGTGCTACGCAAAGCGCAAGAAAGCGCTGGGCAACGAAGCTTTCATCAGTCCCGCCGTCGGCTCGATCTTTCCCAACATGTCCTTCCACGGAAACCAGCCGCGCACGATCTTGGTTGGCCACCCTATTGGCGTGGATAAGACGGAGCTCTGGCGGCAATACTTCGTCGACAAAGATGCACCTGACGAAGTTAAGGCATTTTTGCGGAGTTACTATATCAAATACTCTGGCCCTGCAGGTCTGACAGAGCAAGATGATATGGAGAATTGGAACTATGCCACGAACGCCAGTAAAGGCTACATGGCCCGCAAGTTCCCATACAACTATGCCGCAGGCATGGGATACGAGACTTCCGTGGACGAGTTGCCGGGGGCTGTAAGCGCGATCAAGGGGTCTTCCGAAAGTAACGCTCGCGCCTATTACAATAGATGGTCCCAATACATGGACGACTCACACGTCGTTTTCAAATAGGTAGCCGACAGGCAGCGCGGAGATAAGATTATGAGTGCCACCGACAGCGACAGGTTGAATTACCTCTATCTCGTTCGTGAAGTCGAAGATTTCTTTTATGAGGAAATGGAGATTCTCGACGATCGGCAATTTGAGCGATGGCTCGACTTCTTTTCCGAAGACGTTCGATATTGGATGCCGATGAGAAAAAACATGGCGTTCCGCGACCGGGAGCGAGACATCACCGGTTCGACTGACGTCGCGTGGATCGACGACGACAAAATAAGTCTTACGAAACGCGTAAAGCAGATTCTTACCGGCATACACTGGGCTGAGGAGCCACTCTCGCGTGTATCGCATCTGATTTCGAATATTCGGATTGCCCGTGACGCTGCCGCGCTGACGGAAGGTGATGAACTAGAGGTGCGGTCGAACTTTTTACTGCATCGCAATCGCCTTGAGACAGAAACCGACTTCCTAGCCGGGCGTCGTATTGATGTCCTTAGGCGAACAGGCGGACGTTTTCTGATCGCGAAGCGGACCATCATTATAGATCAAAGTGTATTGCTAGCGAAGAACCTTACGTTCTTCTTCTAGTGGGCGTCCTATACAAATAGTATGGCGGAATTTGCCGTCGGACTCTGGGATGTAATGTCAACCAAATCGAGCCACGTGCGCCTATTTCGCGATGCGCGGCCGAAACAACGGGGGAAATCAATCATGTTACCGAATGCGAAATCACTCGGACTAGCAATGCTCGTCAGCACCACGTCTGCTTATGCCTACGCTTACCAAAGCCCGTCGCAAGGTGGCGTTGTTTCCGGGGTCGAGGCTGAGACCCCACGCGCGGGTGCGCAACTTGAGGAAATTGTTGTCACCGCTACGCGGCGCGAGGAGCGGCTTCAGGAGGTTCCGATCTCGGTGAGCGCCGTGACGAGCGAGGCCCTCGCGGCAAGTGGCGCCACAGACGTCCGCCAAGTGATGTTCGCCGTGCCTGGTTTCACCGGCGGGCGCAATTTCGGCGTCTTGCAGCCGTCGCTGCGCGGCGTGGGCTCCACCGGCAATTCGCCCGCGGATGAATCGAACGTCGCGATCTATGTCGACGGCATCTATCAACCCCACGCCAACGGCAACATTGTTGATTTCGTGGCCATAGATCGGGTTGAGGTCCTCCGCGGGCCCCAGGGGACGTTGTTCGGGCGAAACGCGACTGGTGGTCTCGTCAACATCATTACTCCGGATCCAAAGTTCACCACGGAAGGACGCGTGAGCACGCAGTACAGTCGCTTCCATGGCGCCGACAGCGTTGGCGTGCGCGGTTACATCACGGGACCGATTACTGACCACATCGCCGCAGATCTCGGGGTCCTGTATTCTGACAGCGATCCTTACATTAGCGACTTGGTCCGCGGCGGGAAGTTCGGGGATTCGCGCTCGCTGAACGCGCGGGGGAAGATCCTCTATCGACCTTCTGATCGCGCACAAGCGATCCTGACGGTGGGTTTCGCGGATCAGCGGGGAGGCAACGGAAACATTGTTGTCCCCCTCGATGGCAATACGATCGGCAACTCGATCCCCGGCACAATTCTGGCAACGCGGCCCTACGAGGCCGCGTTAAGCTTGCGACCTAGGCTGGAGATCAAGCAGTCGACCTTTGCGCTTCGCACCAAGTTCGATCTAGGTCCCGTCGGTCTCGAGACCAGCAGCGGATACCTTCGCGATAAGGTCTTGCAGTTGTCGGATACTGACGGGTCGCCTGTTATCGCGAGCCAGAACCTCACCCAAATATACAACTCCACCTGGAGCCATGAAGTACGCCTGCTCTCTCAGGAGGAGGGTAAGCTAAAGTGGATTGCCGGCGGGTATTACTATTACATGCGAGGGCGCGCGCGATCCGACGGCGTTACGGGCATCGGACCGTCCTACACCAGCGTCAGACTGAGCCTTATCGAGCCGCGCGTGCGGGTGACATCGCTGGCGGCGTTTGGTGAGGCCACATACGCGTTTACCGAGCAGTTGAACCTCACCCTCGGAGCAAGATATACGACTGAGGATCGACACTTCACCCAGGTATTCAATGGCGCACAACCCTTCGCGCCTCAGAAAAATAGCTCAAATAAACTTACATACCGTGCGACTGCCCAATACTTCTTGGCCGAACGCACTAATGTATATGCGACCTATAGTACGGGTTTCAAAAGTGGGGTCTTCCAGACATACGGCGTTGTGCCAACGCCTGTTGATCCCGAGACAATTGACTCAATTGAGATTGGAATCAAGTCCGATCCGTTACCGTGGCTACGCACGAATGTTGCGTTCTTTGATTACAGCTACAAGGATCTGCAGGTCGTAGCGAGGGAGAACACCGCTACGGGGGCTGCCACATATGTTCTGCTCAATGCGGCTCGTGCCAAAATTCGTGGCGTGGATGTCGAAGTACAGGCGGTGCTTCGGGACAACCTGAGAATCAGCGCTTCAGCCAATATCATGGACCCGAAGTACAGCTCGTTCCCGAACGCGCAGGTCTTCAGCGCGAACGTAGTTCCCACAAACCGTTTCCCCGCTGGGAACCTGACGAGCACAGGCAACGTCACGGGAAACGATCTGATTAGAGCGCCGAGACATACGGTGTCACTTAGTGCGGATTGGACACATCCATTCTACGACGGCACCCTGGCTCTCAATGGCGCTTTATTCTACAGCGCAAAAACTTACTATGATTTCGCGAACAGAATTCAACAGCCCTCATACACCCGGGTGAATGGACAAGTTTCCTGGACGACTGAAGATGAGAGGCTTCGCGTGAAGGTGTTCGCTACCAATCTGACGAACGAAGTCATCATCCAACAGGCGACCGCGACACCGATTGCGGATCAGGCAACTTACGAGCGGCCTCGCGAAATCGGTGTCGCACTTGAGGTTCGATTCTAATACCTCGCGTGGCCGCGACATTACGACGAAGTCGGGAGATTGTGCGCGGCGGGGTGGGCCAGTTGATCTCCCCGCCGCGTCGCCGGGGAGCCCTTGGATCGGAGCAAAATGTCTGAGCGACATCTGAATGGGAAGGTTGCCATCGTCACCGGAGCGGCGCGCGGAATCGGCCGGGCAACCGCCTTGCGGCTGGCCAAGGACGGCGCCTTGCTCGTCTTAAACTACGTCGCGAATGAATCCGCGGCGCGGGAGCTTCAGGCGCTCATTCGCGCCCAGGGCGGCGAGGCGGTAGTCGTCCGCGCCGACGTGAGCGTCCTTTCGGACATCCCTCGACTTTTCGATGAAGCGAACGATCAATTCGGGAACATCGACATCCTTGTCAACAACGCCGGTGTGTCGGGCCGTGGAGCTGTAAGCAACACGAGCGAGGAGACTTACGATCGGCTCTTCGCCCTGACGAAGGGAGTATTTTTCACCCTGCAGACGGCCGCCGAGCGGGTGGCGGACGGCGGCAGGATCATCAGCGTGTCAACGGGTTTGACCCGCAACTGGGCCGTCGGGGCGGCGGCATATGCAGGCTCCAAGGCCGCCATCGAACAGTTTTCCCGATCATTATCCAAGGATCTGGGAGCCCGGGCGGTGACGGTAAATGTCGTGCTCCCCGGGGTCATCGAAACAGACATGACCTCCGTCATGTCTCCACAGATGAAGGAGCACGCCCGCTCGCAGACAAGCTTTGGGCGGCTGGGGCGACCGGAGGATATCGCCGACGTCGTGGCCTTCCTGGCCAGTGATGACGCGCGATGGGTAACCGGACAACTAATCGTCGCCAACGGAGGAAGCACGCCATGAGTTATGATTTCTAGAGATAGAATCATGATGCGATCGTGATGGTATAGCGACCGATTGCGTGGTGAAAGATACCGGAAAGTCCGTAAGAGGAGAAAGGAAACGAAATGGCCATCTTGGCGCTCGGCTATATCGGCCTCAATGTTCGTGATCTTGAGGCGTGGGCTCTATTTGCGAATGACATTCTCGGCGTCATGCTCGCTGATTCCCGCGAAGGGGCGCGACGCTTTCGCATCGACTCCCAAGCCTGGAGAATCTCTGCAGAAGCCGGCGATGAAGACGATGTCGGGTACGTAGGATTCGAGGTCGCCGATGCGGATAGTCTAGCCGCTGTTCGCCATCGTCTCACTGCAGCAGGGGTCCCGACCGTTGACGGTGACCCATCAGTGATTTTGGAACGACGGGTGACCGGGATGTTCAGTTGCCAGGATCCACAGGGCCTTCAAGTCGAAATTTACTATGGTCCGGCGCTTGCGACGGAAGCGCCCTTCATCTCGCCCGCCGGCGTAAGCGGGTTCGTGGGCGGCCAGCAGGGACTGGGTCATGTGGTGCTCTCCGCTCCGGACATCGATGTCACGCGCCATTTCTTTCAAGATCTGCTCGGGTTTCGTCTGTCGGACATCATCAGGATGAAGTTCGGTCCCGAGGCGACGATGGACTTAGAATTCTATCACTGTAACCCGCGCCACCATACTCTAGCCCTGGTGCCGGCGCCGACCCCGAAGCGCCTGCTTCACTTCATGCTTCAGGCCCGCGCTTTAGATGACGTTGGCTTTGCGCTGGATCGTGCCGAGAGAGCGCAGGTTCCAATCGTTCAAACGTTGGGCAGGCATACCAACGACCAGATGGTTTCTTTCTATGCCAAAACACCTTCTGGTTTTGAGGTGGAGTTCGGGTTTGGAGGGCAGGAGGTCGATGACGACACTTGGCGTGTCGTTCGGCATGACAAGCCCAGCATCTGGGGTCACAAGCGGATGGCTCATTGATGCCCCGGTTATCCAGTCGTCGTGCCCTCGTCTACGTGGGAAATGGTTGCGACGGCGCCACCGTCGTTCGTCCAGGCCCGCGCTTACGGCATGCGCTTTGGAGTGTGCCATGACCATCGGCGCCGCCGACGCGCCGGAGATCGCCGAGACCACCGCCTCGGTCGGCTATCGCAAGTACGTCGTCTGGCTGCTTTTTCTGATCGCGGTGGTCAACTTCTTCGATAGGCAGATCGTCAATATCTTGGCGGAGCCGATAAAGCGCGACCTCGGCTTGGCGGACTGGCAGCTGGGGGTGCTCACCGGTTTGTCGTTCGCTGCCCTTTACACGATATCCGGGATTCCCATCGCGCTGATCGCCGACCGGACGAACAGGGCCAAGATCATTTCAGGTGCGTTGCTATTTTGGAGCGTTTTCACCGCTGTGTGCGGCTTGGCGCAGACGTTCACCCAGCTGCTGCTCGCGCGCCTGGCGGTCGGCCTAGGCGAGTCCGGATGCCAACCCCCCTCGGTATCGCTCATCTCGGACTATGTGGAAAAGGAGCAGAGATCGTCAGCGCTCGCGCATTACTCGCTCGGCATATCAATCGGTGGGCTGATCGCCCTAGCCGCTGGTGGCGTTCTCGCCGACCGCTTTGGCTGGCGAGCGGCATTTCTGATGGCGGGCGCGCCGGGCGTCGTCCTTGCGATCGTCGCATGGTTTACGCTCAAGGATCCCAGGTCCGGGCGAGCGGCCCGCGCCTCGGCTTCTCCACAGCGCCCGGTCATGGAATGCCTCAGGGAGCTCCTGCGGACGAACATCGTTTGGTGGTTGTATGCGGCTTCAGCCGCCAAGGGGATGCTAAGCTATGGCCAAGTGGCTTTTCTTGGTTCCTTCTTCCAACGCGTACACAAAACCGGCCTTGAGGAGATATCCGCCACAATCGAGCGGTCGACGGGGCTGCAGATGGGTCCGCTCGCGCTCGTCGGCCTCGGTCTCGGTCTCATCTCCGGCCTGGGAGCGGTGGCGGGCACCTGGCTCGGCGGCAACCTCGGCGACAAGCTTGCGAAGCGGGATATATCGACACTTCTGCTGATCCCGGCCGTCGCAGCTCCGCTCGCCGTGCCGTTCCACATTTCCGCATTTCTCGCGCCGTCAGTCTGGACGGCATTCCTGCTGCTCATACCGGCGGGGTTGCTCGGCGCTGTGTGGCTTGGCCCTACCTTCGCGGCTTTGCAAAGCGTGGTCCGTCCCGACGTGCGCAGCACGGCCGCGGCGATACAGGCTGCCTTTGTTCTCTTCATCGGCCTCGGCCTGGGTCCGCTCCTGACGGGAAGCTTGAGTGACCTCCTTGGGGGACCGGTGGGCTTGGGTTCTGCAGATGGGGTGCGCTGGGCTCTTATCGCCGTATCGGCTGTGGGTCTCTTGGCGAGCTGGCTGTTCTTCATCGCATCGAGAAAGCTCAAGGCCGCAATAGTGAGTTGATCCCAAGCTCGGACGACCGACTGTGGTCCCGGCTGCGCGCGATGCCAAGGTCTTCGCCATGAGGGCGCATTGCCGCGGCTCCGCGTAGACGTGGGTCGACACCCCATCGCCGCGAAAAGTGGCTTCAGGGGCTCGACGTCGTTGAGCTTGCAGGTGGCGGCCAGCTGCACCGACGTCATCCGCATCACGCCGCCCTCGATCTGGGGCCAACGGAAGCCGCCCTGCTCGAGCCGCTTGGCGTAGAGCACCAGCCCCGAGCCGTCCCAGTACAGAAGCTTTATTCTGTCGGTTCGCTTGGCCCGGAAGACGTAGACGACGCCGGAGTAGGGGTCCGCCCGAAGCTCCTCCTTCACCGTCCGCGCCAGCCCGTCCATGCCCCGGCGGAAGTCCACCGGCCTGGTCGCCACCAGCACTTTCACACCCGCGGGCGGCCCCGAGCCTGGGATCACCGCCCGGCCTTCAGGGCCTGGATCACCGCCGCCACCGTCCTCGTCTCGGCGCCGCGCCCGATGCGCACCGTCACTCCGTCGATCTCGACCTCGATCCCGCCGCCTGCGCTCCGCTTGCGACGCTTCTTCGGCGTCGCCGCCACCGGCGTCGTCGCCGCCGGCTCGATGACCACCGGCACGAACGCCGTGGGCGCCTCCGGCGCCGTACGCACCTCTCGCAACCAACCGAACAACTGCTGGGGCCGGACATCGTGCCGCCGCGCCACCTCGGACACCACGGCGCCGGGCGCCAGGGCCTCCAGCATGATCTCCGCCTTGGCGTCCGCCGACCACCTGCGACGCCTGCCCAGCTCGGTGATCACTTCCGCCCGCCGCACAAGCGGCTTCGGGTCGAGCGTATGGTCGAAACTATGCACGTGCCGATCCTACCTGCCGCCAGGATCGTCCACTCTCACCGCAGATACTCAGCACCGAAAGGTGCGGTCAGGGCTCCGCTTACCGTGCACGGGTGGCCAAGCGAGGTGATCAGCCGATGCAGGCCGTATCCCGTGGGGCCGGCCTCGTAGCAGAAATGCGCCCGCTCGCAGGTCGCGGCGATCCGCGTCACCACCCTGCGCATGCTCTCTTCGGCGGCATCCACCTCGCCGATGAACCGCACCTCGCCGCCGCGCTCGCCGTCAGCGACGGCGATGGCGTTCCGCGCCTTCGCCACATCGATCCCGACGAAAATCTCGCTACAATGCTCCACGGCTCGTCCTCCTGCGGTGAGGATCGGCTCGGCCACTCCGAGCAACCCTCGAAGACGCAGTGTAGGGCGAGCCACCTCGGCTCAGCGGACATACGGTCTTGAGCGATCGCGTCCAGGGTGGGATGGCCGGACACCAGGGTCTGCAATCGTGCTGCATAGGTCCGCGGCGTTGTGGCACCGACCTTCAGCCCGAAGCCGCGCAAAATACCGCGGATGCTCATCTCTACGTCATGAAGCTTTCCTTGCAGGAGTTTGCGCGCCGTCAGGACCGCGCGCACTTCCTGAGCCGGCAGGGACTTGCAATGCACCGGCCGGAACCAGCCTAACCGCATCAGTTGGGCAATTCCGCGAGCGTCCTTCTTGTCGGTCTTCACCGGCATGGTCTTGAAGGCGGAGCGCACGTGCCGCGTCTCCAACAATTCCACCGCAAGCCCCGCCTTCGCCATAGCCGCATGGAGCCACTGCGACAAAGGTCCAGCTTCCAGTCCGATCCGCTCTGTCGGCGCGCCATTTGCCGCGAACCAGCCGATCAGCGCCTCGGGCTCGCTCAACACCTTGGCCTCACGAATGATCCGCCCCTCCGCGTCGACAACGCAAACGCTGGAGAATTCCAAAGACACGTCGATCCCGGCATAGTGCTTCATGGTCGTCTCTCGATGATGTTTGGCGCAGGCCCAAAGTCCTGCTGCCGCGGTTGATGACACCATCATTCTGCGGGATGACCGCCTCGCCTCAAGAGGCCAGGGGAGCCGGCCAACCCGTTACCCCATCTTACAAAGTAGTGCTAGCTAGCCGAAGTCGTTCCGGAACGCCCGGCCGACCTGGCTCCCGAATCCACCGCCGAAGTCATCGGAATGCGCAGCCGCCGGTCGGCAGCACGCCGCGGTAGCCGGCCAGGTGCTGCGCCGGCGACGCGGTCGCCCCACCGCGCCAGGGGTGATCGTCGCGCGCGTAGCCCCATAGCTGCCCGAGCTTGGTTCGGCCTCGTCCCGGATCCAGCACCGGCGCCCGGGGCACCATCTCAATCAACTGCTGGAGATGCGCGGCAGTCATTTGGGCCGCGAGGTCGCGGGCTCGCTTCGTATTGTTCAGGTAAGCTTAAAGCTTCGCGTCGATAGCCAACAACCGCGGGGCGTCCCACATCGCCGTCAGCTGATCAGCTCCTCGCGGATAGTCTTTCGGGCCGCCCAGAACAACCCGAACGTGAGGAGTCCGATCAGGCTGGACAGGATCAAGGCCCATCTGACGCCGTCGCCCGGGCCGAGCCCGCCTGGTCCAGCCAGATAGTCGCTGATCAGTCCGACTGTAATCGGTCCGAGCCCTAGCCCGATCAGATTGAGAACAAACAGCAGTACCGCGGTCGCCATCGCACGCATGTGCGGTGGCACCAGACTTTGTTGAGCGGTGTGCACGGGGCCGTACCAAATGTTGTTTAGGACGGAGGGGATGACGAGAAGCATGATGGCGAGCAAGGCGCTGTCGGCAAGAAAGGCAGCTATTGTAAAGGGTATTGTCGCCACGGCGGCGATGGCTGGGACGCTCATGTAGGCTCGAACGTCCCTCGTAGCTGCATGATCCGCCAGTCGTCCGCCAATCCACGCACCGCTCACGCCTGCCAGACCAAAGATCAGACCGAGCGTTAGCCCCAAGAACCCCGCTGGCTTCAGCCCAAAGCCCGCAGCCAATGCCGCAAGCTCCTCGCCATGAACGCGGAAGAAGAAGGAGGCTGTGAACGGCGCGTGTCCATACCCGATGAACGCCTTGAACGCTGTTGCGAGGCTCAGAAGCCAAAAGGTGCGCCTGGAGGCAAGCACCCTTAGCGTGGTGGCGAATTGTCCGCGTTCGGCGTTGGCGGAACTGGGCTTTGCAGCTGCGCGTCGGTCCCGGATCGTGAGTAGCACGAGGAGCGCCATCAAGATGCCCGGCGCGCCGGCTGCGACAAAGGCGACCCGCCAGCCGAAGGCGTCAAGCAACAGGCCCCCCAAGGCGAGACCGAAGAGTGAACCGATCGGCACGCCCATGTGATACACAGAGAGCACCGAGGCTCTGCGAGCCTTCGGGGTGTCGTCTACGATGAGTGACTGGGCCGGGGGAGTGCAACCGGCTTCGCCGACGCCCACACCGACCCGACAAAGGACGAGTTGGCTAAAGTTCTGGGCGAACCCGGATAATGCCGTGAACGCGCTCCATATCAACACAGACGCCGCGATGATCTTTGAGCGGTTATAGAAGCCGGCAAGATGCGCGATGGGCAGGCCGGCGACCGTGTAGAGCATCGCAAAGGCGAAGCCCGTCATCAGGCCGATCTGCCAGTCCTTGATTTCAAGGTCGTGTTTGATGGGTTCTGCGAGGATGTTGATCACCTGCCGGTCTAGGTGATTGAGGACAAAGACGAACAGCAGCACGCAAAGCGCATACCGCCTGTAAGCCGTCGAAGGCGGCGGTAAAGCGACCACAGCGTTCTCGGCGCCTTCATCCTTCATCATATGCCCTCCAACGTTTTCTGACCGGCGTTCTAAAACAGCCGCGCTGTGCCAGGATGTCAACGCGATACCATCGAATAGGTCGGCGCTTGTGGAACGATATTCTGACTGCTAGAATGTGAACAACACCGCCGGAGCGCGGATTTTTAGGGAGGGGTGTATGCGGTGTTCTCGATGGATGCTCCTGGCAACGGCCGCGTTCGCCTGGGCGAGCGGCGAGACCCCTGCTCAAGCCCAGGCGGACGTGGATGGCTCAAGGAGCGCCGAGCCAAACCAGGCGGCGGCTCCCAGCGAAGTAAGCGAGGTGGTTGTAACCGGGACGCGGCTTGGATCGGCTATGAACGCGCCGACGCCTGTCGTCAGCTCTTCCGCCGAAGAATTGAAGGCGGCCGCGCCGGGTCTGATTTCAGACGCGTTGAATCAGCTGCCAGCGTTCAAGGGATCATCGAGGTCAGCCAACGCAGGCATATCCGCGGTCAGAGGGAACGGAGCCAGTCTGCTGAGTTTGCGGGGCCTTGAGCCACAGCGGACGCTCGTGCTGCTCGATGGGCGGCGTGTCGTCTCCTCCAGTGCTGCGGGCTCACCCGATACCAACCTGTTTCCTCAGGCGCTTGTCACGCGAGTAGAGGTCGTAACCGGCGGTGCTTCCGCCGCGTACGGATCGGACGCTGTTGCTGGGGTTGTCAATTTCATTCTCGACCGCAACTTCACTGGTGTTCGGCTGAGCGCTCAGGCAGGGACATCAAGCCGGCGTGACGGCGACAGCGAGCTGGCGTCGGTGGCAGTCGGGACGCCCTTCGGGGAGCGAGGGCATTTCCTCGCCAGCGCCGAATACTCTAATCAAGATGAAATCGGCCCTCCCGGCGGTCGTGAGTGGGCCGAAGCTGGCTACGCGATCATTCAGAACCCCTCGCCTCCGCCCACCCGTTTAATTGCGCCCAGCCGCGTCTCCAACGCCACGTTTGGCGGGCTCATCGTCGGGGGACCGATGGCTGGCCTACAGTTTCTGCCGGGCGGCCAACTTGCGCGGTTCGCGACCGGGCAGGCGGTTACAGCAACCACGATGGTGGGTGGTGACGGCGCGGTCAACGAGTACAGCCTCACGTCCGGTGTCGAACGGTGGACGGGTTTCGCCCGCGCGAACTATGAGTTGAGCGACGCTATCGACGTCTATGTCGAGGCCGCTTATGGCCAATCCACTTCGGACTATGCGGTGGCGAGGCCCTCTCAGACAGGCGCCACGGCCTACACAGTCT
>Ga0255338_1002078_pt1 | contig 32211 bp, 27 predicted proteins | sample MeOH1_35cm_T4_19_FD_203715 | JGI IMG/M metagenome (GOLD analysis project Ga0255338, IMG submission 203715) | Sandy soil microbial communities from University of British Columbia, Vancouver, Canada - MeOH1_35cm_T4_195 | ecosystem: Engineered > Artificial ecosystem > Sand microcosm > Unclassified ... | reverse complement strand
CGGTCGCGTGCTGCTGCACGATGGCGCGGATCTGCTCCCTGGTCGCTTCGCGCGGCGGCCGGAAGTGGGGCAGGGTCTGCGGCACCACCGAGGGCTGGATGCAGTAGCCCAGGTCGATGCCGCCATAGCGGCCGGCGTGCAGGATCTGCTGGATTGCCACGCCGCCGTTGTCGTGGATGTAGCCGGCGATCGTCTCGAACTGCGGCAGGAACTTGTCGTCGAACAGCGCGACCTGGCGGAAATACGCCTTGCCTTCGCCGAGCGGGTCGGGATACGCGCCCTGGTTGGTGATGATGCCGCAGCCGGTACCCGCAATGACCCGCGTGCGTGCGAGTTCGCGCGGCGTGATGTGGCCGTCCCGGGTGTTGTAGTTCGACACGCAGCAGGCGCCGTACTTGACCATGTTCCGGGTCTTGAACCGGCCGAACTGGCCGGGTTGGAACAGGTGTTTCAGTTTTTTCTCGCCGGGGCGGGAGGACATCGGAAGCTTCCTTGGTGGATGCGATGGGAAAACGGACGAAACGATCAGCGAGGGGCTGCTCTGCGGCCCGGCGCCGGGTGGGCCGGCTCGCCTGCGCTCCAGCCGGCCGCGAAGGCCGCCAGCGCCTCCTGGATCTCGGCCAGGTTCTCGGGCGTGACGGCGGCGCCGCACTCGTAGCAGGTGCCGGCCATGCGGTCGAACCAGCGGCAGCCGCATTGATCGCACGCCAGTTCCGGCGCGCCGCCGGGGTTGGTGAAGATCATCGGCAGGCCCCCAGGAAGGCCAGCCCCAGCGAATCGAGGAAGTCCTCGTAGCCGGCGTCCTGCAGTTCGTACTTGGTCTTCATGACGAAAAACAGGATCGAGCCCTTGCGGATCTGGCGCTTGATGATCGACAGGGTCTCGCCCTCCAGCGCGTCGCGCATCGCCTGCAGCGCGTCGTCTTCGGCAACGAAGAGAAGATCGGCTTTCACGTCCTTGAATCCGGCGTAGTCGCACATGGCGGCGCGCATCCGCCGGCCGTCCGTCGACCAGACCAGCATCTGCCCCGCGCCTGCGGCATCCAGGAGGCCCGCGACATGCTTGCCCGGGTGGATGCCTGACCCGGCGCGCGGCACGAAGCCGACGGCCGAGCCTGGCAGCAGCTCGGTAAAGAGAGCTGCGTGGCGATCGAGCATGGACTGCCATCCGGCGATTTCCCCGAACGCGCTGCAGGCGGTGGTGTTCGTCATTTGGGTGCCGGCCGGAATTCCACTGGCTGGCCCGTTGCGGGGCCGGCCGGCCGCGCGGCCGCGCGCGGCAGGCTCGGCGCGATCAGTGCGCGCGCGAAGCGCACGAGGAACACGGCGAATGCGCCCGCCCACAGGAGCGCCGCCGCCACCAGGACCGCAGGCGCGGGGCGGATCTCCGCGGCCAGGCGGAGCACGACCGCGGCGGACATCGCCGCATGAGCGAGCCGCAGCGGCGCCGGCACCACGAGCGGCCGGCCCGTGTGGCGCAGCGCCACCCGCGTCATCAGCCCGAGCATCATCAGGCCCAGGCTGCCGATGGTGAAGACGTGCAGCCATGCGGCCTCGGGCACGAGTCCGGTCAGGGCGGCCGCGGCCTGCAGCAGGAAGGCCACCACGAGCCACGCGAAGGCCAGGTGCATGACGCACAGCAAGGGCTGGCGGGCGACGCGCCAGCCGCGCCAGCGCGCGGTACGCACCGCATGCACCCCGGCGCACGCCAGCGCGGCGACACCGACCCAGGCGGGCGGCGCGCGCGCCAGATCGAGCAGGGCCAGCAAGGCGATGCTGCCGGCCGCGGCCCATTCGAGCCGCCGGTTCCAGCGCGGCGAAGCGCCACCGGCGGCGTTGCCCGTGAAGATGGGCGTCAGCAAGCCGCCCATCAGCGCGAAGAGGATCATGATCGTGTAGACACCCGCCTTCAGCCCGAGCCCGGCCAGCGCGGCGTCGCGCAGCAGCAAGCCTGCGTGATAGGCCGCGTCCGCGGCCGCCAGCGCCAGCAGGATCGGCAGCAGCCAGCGGAAGAACCGGTTCGGCGCGCGCCACAGCGCCGGCCCGAGCAGCGCCAGCAGCGCCGGCAGCAGCAGCAGGTCGGCCGCGGCGGCGAGCGCCTGGGGCAGCAGGGGACCGGCCCACAGGGCCACGCGCCCGATCAGCCACAGGCCGACCAGGAATGCGAGCGCACCGCCGCGCACCTCCGGCGTGCCCGCCCAACTGGGCAGGGCCGTCAGCAAGGTCCCAACGATGAGGGCCGAGGCGAATCCGAAGACCATCTCGTGGCCGTGCCACAAGGCGGGCGTGCTGCCGCCGGCCGGCAGCGCCAGCCACCCCGCAAAGGCCGCGGCGGTGCCCGCCAGCAGCAAGGGAGCATAGAGCGTGCCGAACAGGAAGAACGGACGAAAGCCGCTGAGCCAGATGGCGGCCCCGGCCGCAGGCGGGGCATTCGCGTTCAGCACGGGCATCCGGCCACTCCAGCCTTGCCGCGCGGAACGAGCCCCTGCTCGACCCAGTCATCGAAGATCGCCAGGGCACGCTGGACGAACTGCGCGTCGTTGATGTGCAGCTCCAGCTCCTCGTACTGCACGGGCGCCCGGACGCTGCGGCGGAACTCCTCGACGTAGGCCTCGTGCCCTTGCGGATCGTGCAGGGGCTGGCCGGCCACGTCCCACGCGTGGATGCCCCGCGTCGGAACCAGGAAGGCCGTGGCGCCCTTCGCCGCATTCACCTTGGCAGCGATCGTGCGCGCCAGTTCGCGGCGCTCCTCGGTCGTGCTGGCCACCGATCCGATGAGCCGGTTGTGCGCATGGTAGGGACGATCCCGGTAGGCCGCAGGCAGCGGGGCCCAGGCCTGGACGTCGATCATGTCGCTCGCGCCCGGCGCCACGATCTGCGGGACGCCGAGGCGGCCGGCGGCTTCGAGGCGCGACGGGCCGGCCGTCACCACGGATCCACCTCGATGATTGGCCACCTCCTGGAGCGTGAAGTCGAACACGGCGGCGAACACGCCCTGCTCGATCAGGCGCTCCATGGCGCGGCCGCCCATGCCCGTGCAGTGGAACACCACCGGCTCGTAGCCGCGGCGCTCCAGCTCCGGATTGAGGGTCACGATATAGCTCAGGCAGGACTTGCCCAGGCTGGCGATCGCGATGCGGGGCCGGTCGGCCACGGGCTGCATCACCGTGCCGCACGCACCCAGCACCGCCCCGGCCGCCTGGCTGAGGGTGGACTGGCAGATCGAGTTGAGGCCGTAGAGGCCGCCGGCCCACAGGATCATCATCACGTCCGGCGCCAGCCGCTCGGGCGGCACCAGGTGGGAATAGGCGATGGTGGTGACGATGAACTTGGGCATGCCCAGCGGCAGCGCCGCCGTGACGTCGAGCGCGAGATCCGTGCCCATCGTGCCGCCCAGCGCCAGCAGCCCCTGGACCTGGCCCCGCGCGTACAGGTCCAGCGTGAGCGCGACGGCGCCCTCGGCCATCTTCGTCATGGCCAGGTTCTCGTCGCCGAGCCCGGCCAGCGCGGCGATCGTGCTGCCTGCCGCAGCGGCCACCCCGGCGTTCGTGTAGTCGGGATCGAAGCGCGGCGTCCCGAGCACGCCCACGTCCATGATCGCCGCCGACGCGCCTGCGCGCTCGATGCACGCCTTGATGAACAGCAGTTCGTCGGCCTTGGTATCGGCCGTGCCGACGATCAGGATCCTGGGCGCCACGCTCACGGGCCGTCCTCCATGCCGGCCGGCAGCGAAGGCTCGAACAGCCCCTTCTTCATGACGAGCTTGACCCATGCCGCGCCGACCACGGCGAAGAGGGCCAGCACGAAGCCCGTGTAGCGAACGATCTGCCCCGTCATTTCCGGCGCGGGGGAACTGGTGCTCACCACGAACACCATGCCCGCGATCGCGAGCACGGGAACCAGCGGATGGCCCGGCACCTTGAACGGACGCGGCCGCTGCGGATAGCGCCGGCGCAGCACGATCAGCGAGACCTGGGCCATGATGTAGGCCAGCAGCCAGGCCACCGAGGCGGCGATCGTGAGCGGGAGGATGGAGCCCGGGTCGCCACCGGACCAGACGAGGCCCACCACCGGAAGCGCGGCAACGAACACGATCGCCGCCACCGGCGTCTTGCGGCGCGGATGATGGAGCTTGAAGATCGGGAACACTTGGCCGTTGTCGGCCATGCCGCTCAGCATCCGCGGCACGCTGGCCAGCACGGTATTGACGAGGCTGGCGGAAGCCAGCAGCGCCAGGCCGGCGAACCAGACCTGGGCCGACGGCCCGAACACCGCCACGGCGTAATCGAGGTGCGGCGTGGGCGAGCTGGCCAGCTTGTCGCGGGGAATGAGCAGCCCGGCGCCGACGCCGAACACGATTTCCGCGGCGAAGATCGCCAGCAGGCCGACGATCATGGCGCGCGGCAGGTCGCGGGAGGGGTTGCGTGCCTCGGTGACCAGGGGCGTCACGAACTCGCTGCCGACGAACACCCAGAAGGCGAGCGCGACCAGGCCGAGGGTCACCGTGGCCTGCGCCATGGCTGGCGCCGCGGGCGCGCTGGCGGCCAGCGCCGGCGCGGCCGCATGGCCGCTGATCGCGACCACGCCCGTCACGACGAGAAAGCCCAGGACCGTGAAGCTCAGGGCCGTCTGCACCCGCGCGAACACGTCGCTGCCCAGCATGTTGAGCACCGCGAACAGCACGATCAGGGCCAGCGGCCACGTGAAGGGCGGCAGCCCGATCGGCAGCGCCTGCGTGAGGATCTGGTCGGCGAGGATCAGTTCCGCCGGCAGCCCGAACATCGCCGGCGTGATGTAGCCGGCGAACACCAGGAGGATGGCCGGGAAGTTGCCGAGGGCCGCCTCCGCATAGGTGCTGAGGCTGCCCCGGCTGGGCAGCAGCAGCGCCATCTCCGCGTAGGCCAGGGCGTTGGACATGGCGATCGCGAAGGCGGCGCACAGCGCCACGAAGAAGCCCCAGCCTCCGATGCCCACGCCCTGCATCATGGACACCATGCCCACCTGCGCCACGATCACCCCGATCGAGGCCGAGAACAGCGCCCGCAGACCCAGGCCGGGACCGGCGCCGGCCGTGGCCGGGGCTTGCAGGGATGCGTCAGTCGTCAATTCCGCCATGGTCTTGCTCCAGTACGCTGGTGAGCTTCAGCCCTCGACCCTGGCGAACGCGGCTTCCAGCGCATCGCACAGCAGGTCCACCTGTTCACGCTCGATCGTGAGCGCGGGCGAGAGGATGACGTTGGGGCCGGAGGTGCGCACCATGGCGCCCAGCTTGTAGGCTTCGCGCGCCACCATCGCCACCTCCTTGGCGCCGCGGCCGAAGGGCGCCTTGGTTGCCTGGTCCGCCACCATCTCCAGGCAGACCATCAGGCCGATGCCGCGCACGTCGCCGATCAGGCGCGACTTGCGTCCGAGCGCACGCAGCCGCTCCATCAGGTGGGCGCCCTGCTTGCGCACGTTGCCGAGGATGTCCTCGCGCTGCAGGATGTCCAGCGTGGCCAGCGCCGCGGCTGCCGCCACCGGGTGGGCGCTGTAGGTATAGCCGTGGGCGACCGAGCCCGTGCCGGGGTCGCTGTCGCGGAACGCTTCGGCCACCTTGGCGCCGATCGCCGTCGCGCCGAGCGGCACGTAGCCCGAGGAGATGCCCTTGGCGAGGCACCACAGGTCGGCCTTCACGTCCCAGAGGCGGGTGCCGAACAGGTGGCCCGTGCGGCCGAAACCGGTGACGACCTCGTCGGCGATCAGCAGGACCCCGTACTTGTCGCAGATCCTGCGCACCAGCGGCCAGTACGACGCGGGCGGAACGATCACGCCGCCCGCCCCCTGCACCGGCTCGGCGATGAACGCGGCCACCGTGTCCGGCCCCTGGAACACGATCTCGCGCTCGAGCAGCTCGGCGCAGATGCGGGCCAGCTGCTCGGGGTCGGAGGTGTAGGGGTTGCGGTAGACCCACGGCGTGTCCACGTGGAAGCATCCCGGCAGCAGCGGCTCGTAGGCGCGCCGGAAATTGGTGTTGCCGTTGACGCTCATGCCCCCGAAGTGCACGCCGTGGTAGCCCTGGCGCAAGGCGATGAACTTGATCCGGTCCGCCTGGCCCAGCACCTTCCAGTACTGGCGCGCCAGCTTCAGCGCGCCTTCCACCGCGTCGGAGCCGCCGTTGCTGAAGAACACGGCGGCCACGCCATCCGGCTGCATCAGGTCGACCACGCGGTCCGCCAGCTCGATCGCGCGCGGGTGCGTCGTCCCGCGGAAGATGTTGAAGTAGGGCAGCTCGTCGAGCTGCTCCACGATCGCATCGCGGATCTCGCTGCGGCCGAAGCCGAGATTGGCGCTCCACAGGCCGCCGACGCCGTCCACCATGCGGTGGCCGTCGACGTCCCAGATCCAGCTGCCCTCGCCGCGCACGATGATGTCCGGCGGCTGGTCCTGCATCGCCTTCGGGTGGGCCATCGGATGCCAGAGCTTGCCCGCATTCGCCGCCTTCAGTTGCTGCACCGTCATCTTCTTCATGGGAACTCCAGTGGGAGATCGAGCCGTGCGGCCACCGACGCGATCTGGCCGGGCACGTCACGCAAGTCGAAGTGCTGGGTCTGCAGGCCGGCCCGCACCGCGCCGGCGATGTTGCGGAACTGGTCGTCGACGAACAGGATCTCCGCGCCGCGCAGGCCCATGGCGGCGATCGCCAGCGCGTAGGCGCGCGGGTCGGGCTTCAGGATGCCGGTGTGCGTGGCATCGACGATCGCGTCGAAGTGCTCCAGCACCTCCATGCGCGCCAGGAGGTCCTTGCCGTAGAACAGCTCCAGTTCGTTCGTGAGCATGGCGACCCGGATGCCGCGCCCGCGCGCCGCGCGGATCAGCCGCTGCATTCCGGGCCGCACGACCTCGTTCGGCTCCACCTGCCGCACCCGGGAGAGCATGGCCAGCATGTCCCAGCCGCGCTCGCCGACCAGCTCGCCCAACTCCCGCGCGCGGATCGCCCAGTAGTCGCGCTCGCTGATCTCGTCGCGCTGCATGGCCTGCCAGAGCGGGTCGGTCTGCGGCGCCAGCGGGCCGAGCCAGGTGAGCGTCCCGCGCGGCAATCCAAGCAACGCCTCGGTCTGCCGGTGCCGCTCGAACAGGGAAACGCTGATCACGCTGCCGAAATCCAGCAGCAGTCCGCGCGGGCGGCCGGCACGCTGCGCGGTCTTCATGCGGCAACGCTCACCAGCTTCGCGTCCGTATAGGCGAGCAGGCCCTCGAGCCCGCTCTCCGATCCGAGGCCGCTGTCCTTCAGCCCGCCGAACGGGGTCTCCGGCTGCGAAACGCCGAAATGGTTGATCCCCACCATGCCCGCCTGCAACGCGCGGCCGAGCCGGTGCGAGGTGGCCAGGTCGCGTGTGAAGGCGTACGCGGCGAGTCCGTAGGGCAAGGCATTGGCGCGCGCGATCGCCTGCTCCAGGTCGTCGAAGGCTTCCAGCAGGCCGATCGGGCCGAACGGTTCCTCCTGCTGCACCCGGCACCCGGGCGGCGCATCCTCCAGCACCGTCGGCTCGAAGAAGAAGCCCGGACGCTCGATCCGGCGGCCGCCACAGAGCAGCCGGGCACCGGAGCGCACTGCATCGTCGACGAAGGATTGCATCTCCCGGATGCGGCGCTCGGCGATCAACGGGCCCATGGTGACACCTTCCTCCAGGCCCGGGCCGACGCGCAGCGCCGCGGCGCCGGCGAGGAAGCTTTCGCGGAAGGCTCGGTAGATGGAGCGATGCACCAGGAAGCGGATGGGCGAAGCGCAGACCTGCCCGGCGCCACGGAACTTGGCCGCGACCGCGAGCCTGGCCGCGGCGACCGGGTCGGCGTCGGCGCAGACGACCACGGGCGCATGTCCGCCCAACTCCGCGGTGTAGCGCTTCAGGTGCTGGCCCGCCTTGGCGGCCAGCAGGCGGCCCACGCGGGTGGAGCCGGTGAACGACACCTTGGCGATGCGCGGGTCGGCGATCAGGGCGTCCGAGATGCGGGCCGGATCGCCGAACACCACGTTGAGCACTCCCGGGGGCAGCCCCGCATCGGCAAAGGCACGGGCGAACGCGAGGCAGGTGGCCGGCGTCTCCTCGGCCGGCTTGATCACCACCGAGCACCCCGCGGCCAGCGCGGCACCCAGCTTGCGCGCCGGCAGGTTGGCCGGAAAGTTCCAGGGCGTGAAGGCCGCCACGGGGCCCACGGGCACGCGCTGCACGGTCTGCGTGAGCACGTTGGCGAGCCGCGGCGGCACGTTGCGCTCCGGCATGCGCCTGGCCTCCTCGGCCAGGAATTCGATGATCTCGGCGCTCAGCGTGACTTCCCGCGTCGCCTCGGCGAGCGGCTTGCCCTGCTCCAGCGTCAGGATGCGGGCGATCTCGCCGGCGCGCTCGCGCAGCAGTCCGGTCGCCCGGGTGATGACCTTGAAGCGCTCGAGCGGCAAGGTGGCGGCCCAGCCGGGGAAGGCCCGGGCGGCGGCCCGCGCGGCGGCATCGACCTCGGCGGCGCCGGCGACGGGGGCTTGCGCGAGCGGCGTGCCGTCCGCGGGATTGGTCACCTGGAAGGTTCCCGCGGCGGTGCGCGCGATCCATTCGCCGGCGAGGTACAGGTGGAGCTCGGGATAGAACATGGGGATTCCGTCGGCCATCACCCGGCTCTACTTGCGCGGGCCTTCGCGCGAAAGCAGCACCGCCTGCCCGCCGCTGCCGAAGACCAGCGCGGTCAGGGCCGGCGCGCCGGCGCGGCCGGCTTCCGGCTGGAAGGACGCGCCCCCGTCGGCGCTGCGCAGGACGGTGCCATCCACGGCCACCGCCACGATCCGGTCCGCCCCGCTGCCGGGCGCCACCTTGAGCGCGGGAATCGACGCGCTGGTCCCGCTCTCGACCTTCGTCCAGGCATCCTGGCCGTTCGGGCTGCGGTAGATGGTTCCGCGCAGGCCGGCGACGAGGACCGAGCCGTCCGCAAGACCCGCGCCGGTCCAGAACGAACCGCGGTAGCCGGTGGCGATGTAGCTCCAGCTCTGGCCGCGGTCGCTGGAATGCAGCAGCGTCCCCCGTTCGCTGGTGGCGACCAGCTCGCCGCGTGCGGTGGCGAACAGGCCGTACAGGTTCAGGTCCGCCTTCCTCGCGCCCGGGGGCACGGGCACGACGCCCGGCGTCCAGGTGCGGCCGCCGTCTGCCGTGACGAGCACCAGCGACCAGAGGCCGACGGCCACGCCATGCTGCGCGTCGAAGAAATGCACGCCGAACAGCGGCCGGTCCTCCTGCGTCGCCTGGCGCTGCAAGGCCCAGGTCTCGCCGCCGTCCTCCGTGCGCAGCACCACGCCCCAGTGGCCCACGGCCCATCCCTGGCGCGCATCGGCAAAGCTGAGCGCATTGAGCTGCGCGTCCACCGGCACGGCCTGGGCCTGCCGCCAGCTCCGGCCCTCGTCGTCCGACAGCAGGACGACGCCATGGTCGCCGACGGCGACGATCCGCTGGCCGGCGCGCTCCGCCGCCAGCAGCTTGGCGCGCGTGGCGTGCTCGGCGCGCACGGCGGGCCGGGCCTTGGGCGTGAGATCGGCGGCGGTGGCGCCCGCGCAGAGCGCGCAGGCGAGGAGCGCCCGGACCAGCAGTCCCGGTGCGCGGCGGAAGGAGTGCGGAGCGTGGGGGTTCATGTTTCTAGTGCTGGAGAATCCCCGGCGCGTGGACCGCCGAGCGGCGCGGGAACAGCCGTTCGAGGCAGACGGCGAACGCCGGCAGCGCCGTCATCGCCATCACCATGTTCACCATGAACATGAACGCCAGCAGCTTGCCCATGTCCGCCTGGAACTTCAGTTCCGAGAAGGACCAGGTCGCCACTCCGACGGCCAGGGTGATGGCGGTGAAGATCGTTGCCGTGCCGACCTCGAGGATCGCGTGCTCGACGGCCTTCACGATGGTTTGCCCGTTCGCCAGGTGCAGCTGCAGCCGGTTGTAGATGTAGAAGGCGTAGTCGACGCCGATGCCGACCGCCAGCACCATCACCGGCAGGGTGGCCACCGTCAGGCCGATCTCCAGTTCCTTCATGAACCAGTAGCCGATGAAGGTGCCCACGGTCAGCGGCAGGCAACAGGCGAGCACCGCGCGCAAGTCCCGGTACACGGCGAACACCAGCAGCACGATGGCCCCGTACACGTACAGCATCATGGGCAGCTCGCTGTGTTCCACCTCCTCGTTGATCGCCGCGAGCACGCCGGCATTGCCCGAGGCCAGCCGGATCCGCACGCCCGGCACGGGCTGGCCGTCGCGGAAGGCCTTGACGGCCGCGATCACGCGGTTGATGGTGGTCGCCTTGTGGTCGGTCAGGAACAGGTGGACCGCCGTCATGCTGCAGTCCTTGCGCATCATCCCGCGGATCCGGCCGATCTCGGTGGCCAGCGCGGCATAGTTGCCGGCATCGATGGGAACGACCCCCATCTTGGGATTGCCTTCGTTGTAGCCCTCGTTGTACAGGCGCAGCTGCCCCGCGAAGGAGGCGATCGACAGCACGCCCGGCACCGGTTGCATGGCCCACGCGAAGCGGTCCTGGTACAGCCCGATGTTCACGTTGTCGCAGCTGTCGGGAGCCGCCTCGAAGACCACCGTCAGCCAGTCGAGCCCGGTGTCGTAGTTGCCCGCGATGGCCACGGCGTCGCGGTTGAAGCGCGCCTCGGCGCGCAGTTCCGGCGCGCCGGGCTGCAGGGTGCCGATCACCCGGTCGCGGCTTTGCCAGACGGCGGCCGCGAAGATCAGCGCGACCGCGGCGAGGCACCATGCGGCGGCCCTGGGCTGGGCGACGCGCGCCAGCGCGCGCAGCCAGCCGGCGCGCTGCTCCCGCTGGAGCATGGCATTGCGGGCATAGTTGCCGTCGACATTGCAGTAGGAGGCGGCGACCGGCAGCATCACCAGGTTGGTGACGATCTTGAAGGCGACGCCGAGGGCCGCGGCGATGGCCAGCTCGCGCACCATCGGAATCGGGATGAGCAGCAGCGTGACGAAGGAGACGAAGGCCGTCACCAGCGCCAGCGTCCCGGGAATCAGCAGGCCGGTGAAGCTGGCCCGGCTGGCGTCGAAGCAGCTCCGGCCGTGCGAGATCTCGCGCACGATGAAGTTGATCTGCTGCACCCCGTGGGAAACGCCGATGGCGAACACCAGGAAGGGCACCAGCACCGCCAGCGGATCCAGGCCGAAGCCGAGCAGGCGCAGGACCCCGAACTGCCACACCAGCGAGGTGAGCGAACAGGCGATGGGCAGCAGCGTGAAGCGGACGGAGCGGCAGTACCAGTACACCGCGACCGCGGTCAGCAGCAGGGCCATCGCGCAGAACTCCAGCACGGCGGCGGCGCCGTCCGCGATGTCGCCGATCTGCTTGGCGAAGCCGATGATCTGGATCTCGAAGCCGGCGTCCTCGAACCTGGCGCGGATGCGCTCCTCGAGGATGCGGTTGTAGGCGACGTAGTCCAGGTGCTTGCCATCCTTGTCGGTCTCCGACAGTTCGGCGACCACCATGGCGCTGGTCTGGTCGCGCGAGACCAGGGTGCCCACGAATTCCCCCTGGGCCGCGGCCGCACGGATGCCGGCGATGGTCTCGGGCGTCAGCTGGGCCGGCATCACGGTCCCGGCGATCAGGGGATCGGCCCGGAAGCCCTCCTCGGTGATCTCGTTGACGAAGGTGTTGGGCGTCCAGAGCGACTGCACGCCCAGGCGGTCCACGTTCGGCAGGAAGGTGACCGCCTGCGTCACCTCGTACAGGCGCGCCAGCCCCGCCTGGGTCCAGATCTCCCCCTGGCGCGCCTTCACCACGATGTTCAGCCGGTTCGCCCCCAGGGTGTCGTCGCGGTACGTCTTGAACGTCTGCACGTACTCGTGGTGCAAGGGCATCTGCTTGTCGAATCCCGCGTCCATGCGCAGTTGCAGGGCGAACCAGCCCATGACCGCGGTGATCGCGGCCAGGGTGGCGAGCAGGACGGCGCGATGCCGGAAGCAGGACACTTCCAGCCAGGCGAGGAAGCGGCCGCCCGGGCCGGGCGCAGGGGAGGGACTCACGGCGGGCTATCGGGGCTAGAAGTTGCGGGACAGGTACATCCCGAAGTAGTCGCGGTCGCCCAGCGGCTGGTCCAACGGGCTCGAGCCGCCGCGGAAGACCGCGTAGTTGAAGCCGAACTGCCACTTCGCCGGGTTCTGCGCGAAGTTCAGGTAGAAGTTCGCCGACTTGGCCCCTTTCATGAACAGGCCGGAGGCGTTCGGCGTGCGGCCGGACAGCGCCTGGAAGTAGTAGACGCCGGGGATCATCTGCCAGCCCGGAATCACGGTGCCGTCGTAGACCCAGCTGAAGTCGAAGTTGATGCCGCTGGAGGTCTTGGTGCCCACCGGCACGGGCGCCGCGGTGGGATCGGTCTCCTGGCCCCAGCCCCAGCCGCCGGCGGAGATCGGGTCGCCGCCATAGGTCCGGCGCAGGTTCGGGTAGTGGATCACCACGGCCTCGGCCAGCAGCGTGGCGGTCTGGGCGCCCAGTGCACGCAGGAAGGCGCCGCCGGCGCCGTTGGGCGTCAGGCTCAGCAGGCCGGTCAGGTGCCACTGGAAGCGCTTCTCGTCCACCCAGCAGTCGCCGTTCTGCGAGGCGCAGCCCGAGTTGGCGTTCAGGGCCACGGCGTCACGCGGCCGGTAGGACAGCTCGGTCCCGACCGCCCAGTCGCCGAGCGGGAAATTGGCGCTCACGCCGAACAGCTTGCGGTTTTGCGCATAAGCCCAGCCGAAGGCGCCGTTGCGGTCGGCGTTGAAGCTGAAGTTCGGCGTCTTGTCGTGGTACTTCAGGAAATAGGCGCCGAGGTTCAGCTGGGTGCCCGCCGGTTCCCACTTGATGGCCGCGCCCCACTGGCCCGAGTTGCGCGCATCGACATCGGCCAGCCCGTAGGCATCGGCCCCCTTGCCCAGCCCGTTCACGACCGACCAGTAGCTGCCCGAGGGCGGGAAGTAGCTCTTGTTCCAGTTGGTCTGCACGTAGGCTTCGACGTTCACGCCCTTGCCCAGGCCGCTGGCCACGCTCACCATCGGCGCCGGCAGGAAGACTTCCTTCAGCTGCGTGCCGGGCTGCGACAGCCGCATGATGTCGATGGCATTGGTGCTGTTGATGCCGCCCGGCAGGAACAGGCTTTCGCCCCAGCTGACCACCTGGTTGCCGATGCGCACGCGCGCCTGCTGCTCGCCGACCGGGAAGCTCTTGCTCACCCACAGGTCCAGCAGGCGCGCCTTGAAGTGCAGGTCGTCGCGCGCGGAGTCGGCCAGGCCGTCGGTCAGGTTCGGCGGCGTGGTCGCGCTGAGGATCCCGGTGGTGTGGGTCGCGGTGAAGTCGCGCACCCAGTTGGCGCGCGCCATCGCCGAGATCCCGGCGGGCATCTTCAGCAGCAGTTCGTGGTTGCCCTTCAGGTAGGTCGTGAAGGCGTCGCCCTTGTCGTAGTTCAGGTTGCCCTGGTCGCCCAGCATCGAGGTGGGCGCCAGGCAGCCCGCCGGCGCGCCGGGGCCGGTAGCGCCCTGGGTCACCAGCGAGCAGGACGGCGACCGGGTGCGGATGCCGGTGCCCGCGCTGATCGTGGAGTCGAAGCTGCCCCTGATGTTCCCGGTCTCGAAGGTCACGGCCTGGCTGCCGGCCGATGCCAGCAGCGCGCAGGCGAAAGCGGCGGGGCGCAGGGCGCCCCCTTGTTTCTGTTGCATGGGTCCCCTCGTCGTTGTTGGAAAAGGCGGCCGGCGCTCAGCGCTCGCTGATGGCGCGCAGGTTGTCGGCGGTGTAGAAGCTCTCGCGGAAGCGCGGCTCCTTGGCTTCCACCACCCAGCGGAAGTCCTTGCCCGAGGCCAGCGGCGCCTGGTCCACCAGGTAGCGGCCCTCGGCCAGGTTGTACTGGACGAAGGCCGGGTTGTCGCAGGCGCCCGTCTCGTAGACCGGGATCACGAAGGCCTCGCGCAGCTTCCACACCTTGCCCTGCGCGTCGTAGTCGTCCGCCGCCACCAGCGACCAGCTGTCCTCGTCGATGTAGAAGGTGCGCCGGGGCGCGACGTGGCGCACGCCCTGCCTGACCGTCGCCTCCACCACCCACACGCGGTGCAGCTCGTAGCGGCGCAGCGCCGCGTCGATGCCCTCGGGCCTGGCGACCGCATCGAACTTGGTCGCGGGGTCGTACATGCCGAAGGCGTTGTAGCCGACCAGCATCTCCTTCTTGCCCACCAGCTTCCAGTCGAAGCGGTCCATCGTGCCGTTGAAGACGCGCGGCTCGTCCAGCGTGTACTGGTTCTCGAAGCCGATCTGCGGCGCGTCGTAGGCGTAGGTGGGCATGCGGCGCACCCGCCGCTGGCCGGGGAAGTAGTAGAAGGTCTCGCTCGGCGCGTTCGAGTGGTTGGCGAAGATCAGGGCCTGGCCGGCCAGCGCCGCCGGCGACTCGTAGGCGAAGTAGGTGAGGTACTCCAGCTGCGGCAGCTGGGCGAGCGGGGTGGAGCCCTTCTTGCCCCAGGGGTAGTAGTAGGTCTGGTTGGACATCGCCTGGATCCACTCGCTCGCGCCCTTGCGCGGCGACAGGGCGGTGTAGAGCAGCGGCATGTCCAGGCCGACGCCCGCGTATTTCATCTTGCTGTTCCACATGGCCTGCGCGCCGTTCTGCGGGAGCGGGAAGGGGATCCCCGGCATGGCCGCGTCCTGCAGGCTCCAGCCGTCGGCGCCCAGCCTGGCGGCGCCGGCGGCGTTCTTGCGCGTGTTCTCGACGACGAAGTCGGGACTGCCGCAGGTGCGTCGGGTCGGGTACACGTCCATGCGGTAGCCCTTGGTCTGCTTGACCAGCGCCAGCTGGCCGGGCGAGAGCTTGTCCGCGTACTTGTCGGCATTGGAGGCGTCGATGGAGTACAGGGGCTTGTCGCCCTTGAAGCGGAAGAAGTCGACGCGCCGCTTGCCCGGTGCCCAGCCCGGCGTGGCGGCGTCCGGTGCGGCGTAGGCGGGGATGCTGCCGTCCTTGCTGGCGGCGGGGTCGGCGCCCAGCGGCGTGAGGTCCTTGCCCAGGCGGGCGGGATCGGCGTGCGTGCCGGCGGCACCCAGCGCCAGTACGGCGGCGGCCAGGGCGGACCGCACGCCGCGGTTCGTTCGTTCGAGGGTCATGCTTCGCTCCAGGAAATTCGTCAGGGAACCGGTGCGCAAGGGCGGTCTCACTTGGCCATGCTGATGACCTGCGGCTGCGTGACCGCCTTCAGGCCTTCCGCGCCGAACTCCACGCCCCAGCCGGACTTCTTGCTGCCGCCGAAGGGCACCATGGGGTGCACCATGCCGTGCTGGTTGATCCACACCGTGCCGGCCTGCAGCCGCATGGCGACCGCTTTGGCCTTGGGCAGGTCGGGGCTCCAGACCGAGGCGCCGAGGCCGACGTCCACCCGGTTGGCGCTGCGCACCGCGTCGTCGACGCTGCGGTACTTGATGATCGGCAGGACCGGGCCGAACTGCTCCTGGTCCACCAGGCTCGCGCCGTCGGCGATGTCGGTCACCAGCGTGAGCGGGTAGAAGTAGCCCGGGCCCCTGGGCGCCTGGCCGCCGCACACGACGGTCGCCCCGCCCTGGCGCGCCTGGTCGACCAGGTCGCTCACCTTGCGCAACTGCATGCCGTTCTGGATCGGGCCGACCACGGTCTCGGGCTGCAGGCCGTCGCCCATGGGCATGGCCTGCGCCAGGGCCTTCAGTTCGGCCACGATGGCATCGTGGCGCGACTCGGGCACGTACAGCCGCTTGATGGCGGCGCAGGTCTGGCCCATGTTGATGAAGGCGCCCCAGAACAGGCCGATGGCGATCTCGGCGGGATCGGCGTCGTCCAGCACGATGGCGGCGTCGTTGCCGCCCAGTTCCATGGTGGTGGGCGTGAGGTGGCGCGCCGCGACCGCGGCGATCTTCGCGCCGGTGGCGCCCGAGCCGGTGAACATGATCTTGTCGACGGCGGGGCTGTCCACCAGCGCCGCGCCGACCTCGCCGTCGCCGCTGACGGAGTTGAGCACGCCGGGCGGCAGCACCTGCGCGATCAGGCGCACCATCTCCAGGCTGCAGATGCTGGTGTGCTCGGAGGGCTTGATCACCACGGTGTTGCCGGCCCGCAGCGAGGGGACGATCTGCCAGATGGCGATCAGCAGCGGCCAGTTCCAGGGCGCGATGGCGGCGACCACGCCGAAGGGCTTGCGGTGCACCTCGTCGCGCCGCGACTCGTCCTCGAACGCCACTTCCACCGGCAGCTCCAGGCCGGCCGGCACCCGGGTCCAGGCCTCGCAGCCCCACAGCTCGAAGCGCGAGCCCGGCACCTGGCCGGGGCCCACGCCGCCGAGCGGCTTGCCCTGCTCGCGCGTCACCCACTGGGCCAGCAGGTCCGCGTTGTCCTTCAGCACGTCCGCCACCTTGTGCAGCAGCTCGCGGCGCTGCTCGTCCGGCAGCGCGGCCCAGGCGGGCTGCGCCGCCTTGGCCGCCGCGACCGCCTCGGCGACCTGCTCGCGCGTGGAGCGCGGCACGAGCCCGAGGGTCTCGCCGGTGGCGGGGTTCTTCGATTCGAAGCTGCTGGTGGCGGTGACCTGCCGGCCATTCACCGTGTTCACGAAGGTCTGCATAGCGGGTCTCCTCGGCCGTTGATGCCGCGGAAGTTTGCGGAAATCTGCGCGCGCCGGCATCGCGAAGATTCGCTCGGGGTATTCCCTCGTGCTCTTGTGCACCGCGCAAGAGAATCGCGAGATTTCGCGATACGACGCGCGCGCTTTGCCGCCTAGACTGGCTCGCGGTACGGCGCATGTGCCGTGCGGAGAACCCGATGCCCCCTGCCTCATTGCGACTTCTTCCGAGCCTGGTGTTGGCGGCGCTGCTGGCCACCGCGGCCCAGGCGCAACTCGCGGTGGAAACCCTCAGGGTCGAGCCGCTGCAGCCGGCCGATGCCCAGCGCATCTACCTGAGCGACCCCACCATGCCGCACCTGGTGGATGGCCGCGTCTACGTCATCGACGGCGCGGGCATGCGCTATCTCGGCATGGTCGGCTCCGGCTACGCCGCCACCAGCGTGCTGTCCCCCGACCGCAAGACGCTCTACGTGGCCACGACCTACCTGAGCCGGCTGCAGCGCGGCACCCGCACCGATGTCGTGGAGGCCTATGACACGGGCGACCTCACGCTGCGCTACGAGATCGAGATCCCGCCCAAGCACGCGCAGTCGCTGCCGATGAAGGCCTTGTCCGCCGTGACGCCCGACGGCCGCTTCCTGCTGGTGCAGAACTCCACCCCCGCCACTTCGGTGACCGTGGTGGACCTGCAGCAGCGCCGCGTCGCGAGCGAGCCGGCCAACCCCGGTTGCTACGGCGCGATCCCCTGGCCCTCCAACGCCAGGCGGTTCACGACCGTGTGCGGCGACGGCACGCTCGCCACCTTCGACCTGGACGCCGACGGGAAGGCGCAGGAACCGGCGATCAGCAAGCCCTTCTTCGACCCGGACCGCGATCCGGTGTTCATGCACTACGAACTGCTCGGCGACGAGCTGGTGATGGTCTCCTACCACGGGGCGGTCTACACGGCCCGCCTCGCCGGCGCCGCACCGGAGCTGCGCGCGCCCTGGAGCTTCGTCGACGCGGCCGCCCGCAAGCAGCGCTGGGCGCCGGGCGGCTACGCGCTGTTCGCCATCGACCCGGACACCCGCCGCCTCTACGTCGGCATGCACGACCGGCAGGCCGAGGGCAGCCACAAGACGCCGGCCAAGGAGCTCTGGGTGATCGACCTGGAGGCGAAGAAGCGGGTGGCGCGGCTGCCCGGCGACATGGCGCTGTCGATGGCGATGAGCCGCGGCACGCCCAGGCAGCTGTACCTCCTGAACGCCGAGAACCGGCTGGTCCGCATCGACCCGGCGGCCCCGGGATCCGCGCGCAGGAAGCGGTCCGATCCGTTCGGCGAAACGCCGATCTACCTGGAGATGCACTGATGCTGCCCGCCCTCGATCCGGTGGTTGCGCACGCAACGGCCTCGGCCCTGGCGGCGGTGTTCCTGCTGGCGGGCGCCGGCAAGCTGCGCGACCCCGCGGCTTTCCAGCTCGCCCTGGAGGGCTACGAGCTGCTGCCGGCCGCCGCGGCGCGGGCCCTGGCGTGGCTGCTGCCGCTGGCGGAACTCGCCGCGGGCGGGCTGCTCCTGGCGACGGCCACCCGCCCCTGGGGCGGCCTGCTCGCGCTGGGACTGCTGCTGCTCGTCACCGCCGCGGTCGGCGTCAACCTGATGCGCGGCCGCACCCGGATCGAATGCGGCTGCGGCTGGGGGCCGGAGGTCCCGCTGGGCGGCGGCCTGGTGCTGCGCAACCTCGTGCTCGCCGCCGCCACGCTGCTGGTCCTGCTGCCGGTGGCGCCCCGCGAAACCGTCTGGCTCGACATCGCGGCCGCCCTCTTCCTCGCCCTCTTTCTGTTCGGGCTGAACGCCCTGGCCACCGCGTTGCTGGCCCAGCACGCGCGGCTGCTTTCCCTCAGGAACCAACCATGACCCAAGCCCTGATCGTCTCCAACATCCTGCTCTGGCTAGCCGTCCTGGCGCTGCTGGCCACCGTGCTCGCGCTGGCCCGGCAGATCGGCATCCTCTACGAGCGCATCGCTCCCATGGGGGCGCTGATGATGGACAACGGCCCCGGCGTGGGCCAGCCGGCCCCGGTGTTCCAGCTCGCCACGCTGGGCGGCGGCGCGGTGCAGATCGGCGGCGCAGCGGCACGCGGCACCCTGCTGTTCTTCCTCTCGCCCACCTGTCCCGTCTGCAAGAAGCTGCTTCCCATCCTCAAGTCGCTGCAGCAGGCGGAGGCGGCCACCACCCAGGTCGTGCTGGCTTCCGACGGCGAGCTGCCGGACCACGAGGCGTTCCGCCGGCGCGCGGCGCTCGAGCGCTTCCCTTACGTGCTGTCGGCGGAACTCGGGATGAAGTTCCACGTGAGCAAGCTGCCCTACGCGGTGCTGCTGGACACGCAGGGACTGGTGCGCGCCAAGGGCCTGGTCAATTCCCGCGAACAGCTCGAAAGCCTGTTCTCCGCGCAGGAGCTGGGGGTCGCGTCGGTCCAGGAGTTTCTCGACGCGCAGTCCGCGCAGGTGAGCGCATGAGCCGCCGGGCCGCCCCGAGGCGAATGCCGCAGCGCGTGGCGCGGAGGGTCATCTGATGAACCGCCTGCTCGCCTTCATCGACAGGCTCGCCGAGCGCAACAGCCGCTCGCTGGCCAGCACCAGCTCGCGCCGAGGCCTGCTGGCGCGCATGGGCCGCCTCGCGCTTGGTGCCACGCTGGCCCTGCCCGTGCTGCCCTTCGACCGGACCTCGCAGGCGCATGCGGCCGGCGCGCAGGGCGCGCAGCGCAAGGGCAAGGCCCCGGGCGAGACCGACTGCGACTACTGGCGCTACTGCTCCGTGGACGGCTTCCTCTGCTCCTGCTGCGGCGGCAGCGCGACGACCTGCCCGTCCGGGACCTCGCCGTCCAAGACGACCTGGGTCGGCACCTGCCACAACCCGGCGGACGGCCGGGACTACCTGGTCAGCTACAACGACTGCTGCGGCCGCACGAGCTGCGGGCGCTGCTTCTGCAACACCAACCACGGCGACCGGCCCGGCTATCGCCTGGGCGTGCACAACGACATCAACTGGTGCATGAGCAACGACAGCTCCATGTACCACTGCACCGTGTCCGTGATCGTCGGCGTAGAGGAGAAGGAGAAATGAAGCGCACCTGCATGGCGGCGGCCGCGCTCGCTGCCGGCCTGGCCTGCGGCAGCGCGTGCGCGCAGGCGGAGCCGGCCGCCGGCCAGGCCCTCTTCGACAAGGCCTGTGCCGCCTGCCACCAGCCGGGTGGCAGGGGCCTGGCGGGCCTGGCGCCCGCCCTGGCCGGCACGCTGGGTCCCCTGCTGGCGCAGGACGAGGGCCGGCACTACGTGGCGCAGGTGATGGTGAACGGCATCTCCGGCCGGATCCTGTCGCAAAGGCAGGTGTTCAACCTGGCGATGCCGCCGCAGGGCGGCTTCTCCGACGCGGAGCTCGCGCAGACGGCGCGCTACGTGGCCTCGCTGAACGGCAGCAGCGCCAGCTTCGCTGCCGAAGACATTGCACGGGCGCGTGCCGGCGCGCTCACGCACAAGCAGCTGCGCGAGCTGCGCGAGAGGTTGCTGAAGTGAGGGCCGCCTGCACCTTGCGCCTGCTGCTGCTGGCGGCGCTGGCCTGGTCGGGCAGCACCCACGCAGGCAGCGAGGAACGCGCGCGGCTGCAGTTCGTGCGGTACTGCTCCGGCTGCCATCACCAGGACGGCAGCGGCTCGCCGGAGTTCGGCGTTCCCTCCATGCGCGGCCTGCTCGGCCAGTTCCTGCAGGTGCCGGGCGGCCGGGCGTTCATCGTCCAGGTCCCCGGGGTGATGAACTCCGCCCTGGGCGACGCCGAGATCGCAAGGCTGATGAACTGGCTGCTGCCCGCCATTTCGGCCCCCACCTTGCCGGCCGGTTTCCAGCCCTATACCGCGGCGGAGATCGCCCGCCTGCGGACCACCCGCCCGGCCGACGTGCCGGCCACGCGCGCGAAGCTGGTCGAGCAGATCGAGCGGCTGCCTCGGCGCTGACGCGCCGGGGCCGGGGCTGAAGGCCCGCCGCCGGGCCGCCCCGAGGCGGGCCGGCAGCGCAGTCCACAAGTGACAGGCGTGGGGGGCTCCACCCCCTTTCACGCCGCTACGAGCACCCCCACCTGCGGGTCGGCGAAGCGGGCCAGCTCGCGCATCAGCTTGGCGGTGGAGTTCACCCCCAGCTTCTGCCGCATGCTACGCAGCTGGTGGTCGATCGTGGAACAGGAACGATTGAGCCTGCTGGCGATCTCCTTGTAGCTGAAGCCGGCCAGGACCAGCTGCGCGACCCGGAGTTCGGCGGCGGTCAGCGGGCACCCGGGGGCCGGGGGACGGCCGGGAGGAAGCTGATGGCCGGCGGCATCGGCCAGGTCGCGGACGGCCCCCAGCACGGGGCCGATCACCTCGCGGGCGACGCGGTCGATCCGCTCGTAGTCGTCGCGCGTCCAGGCGTGGGGGCGGCGGCTGTCGAGGCACAGCAGGCCGATGTCCCGGCCGCGATCGCGCACCGCGACCGCGATCTTGCTGCGCGTGCCGGCCGCCAGCAGCCCGCTGCGCACGGGCTCGCCGACCCGGCTGTCCTCCAGCACGTCCTGGTACACCACCGCGTGCTGGGCCCGCCACACCACGCGGATGGCCTCGGCACGGGCATCGAACACGGCGCCCAGCACCGAAGGCACCCCGTCGCCCTCGCGCCGCTGCTCCATCCATGGCGTGTACACGCGGTCGGTGGCGCTGGCGAAACCGCCATCCACCCGGTCGGCGCCCGTCTGGGCCATCAGCCAGCTCGCGCAGACCGCCCAGCAGGCGAAGGGATCGTCCAGGTGCAGCAGCATCTCGGCTGCGATGCCGCGCTCCTCGGCCTGCAGCTGCCGCCCCTGCAGCAGGCGCTCGCGCAGGCGGCGCTGCGCCGCGAGCAGGGTGTCGGGCGCCACGCGAAGTCCGCTCGTTTCCATTCCTGGCCGTCCTTTCCTGTTGTCCCGCAAACCGCACCGGTCTACCGAGGCTCGGGCTGCGCGCCCGCGAGCTCGGTGATCCGGGTGGAGAACCATGTTTTCATCGCGCCGGTGCCCTCATCCGGTCACGCCGAAATCCGGCGCGCGCCGCTCGACGAACGCCGTGATGCCTTCACGGGCGGCGGCGCAGCAGGCCACCGCGCCGAAGGCGCGATAGCCGGCCTCCAGCGCTGCGTGGAGCGTGGGCTGCGCCGCGGCTTCGCGCACGGCCCCCTCGATGAGGGCGATGACCGTGGCGCTGAGGACGCGGCCGTCGGCGGCGCGGTTCGGGCCGGTCCGGAAGGGCGGCACCGCCACCGGCGCGTCGGCCAGCGCCTGCACCCGGCCGGCGAGCGCGTGCACCCGCGCCACGGCGCGCGCGATCAGGTCGTCGTAGCCATCGGCCAGCTCGTCGACGATGCCCAGTTCGCGGGCCTCGGCGGCCTTCAGGCGCTCGCCGCGCGTGAGCATCCCGTGGAACACCGGCGCCGCCCCGGGCCAGCGCCGGTACGGCACGACCATCGCCCCGATGGCGGGCAGGATGCCCAGGGTCACCTCGGGCAACTGCATCCAGGCGCTGCGATCGGCAACCAGCCCATGGCAGCGGATCGCCAGCTCGAAGCCGCCGCCCAGGGCCATGCCGTTGAGCGCCGCCACCACCGGTTTGCGCATGCGATCCAGGTGCACCAGCAGGCGCGAGCACTCCCGCGCGTACTGCGCCGCGGCGTCGGCATCGCCCAGCAGGGATGGGAAGCGGCCGATGTCCCCGCCGGCACAGAAGGCCTTGGCTCCGTAGCCGACGATCACGAAACCGGCCACCCGCGGATCCTCTTCGTGGCGGCCAACGACGGCCAGGATCTCGTCGGTGAGCTCGTCGTGCAGCGCATTCAGCGCTTCGGGCCGGCGCAGCGTGATCACCTTGACGCCGTCCACCTCGTCGACCAGCACGTGGCGCTCGGCCGGCAGGTAGGCGGCGGGCTCGCGGCGCGGCGCCGGCATGCCGGGCCGCTCGCGCACGAAGCGATCGAGCACGCGCGTGCACTCGGCGGCGCCCTGCGAGCGCATGAGCTCGAGCGGGCCGCGCCGCAAGCCCAGCGCGAGACGGCAGCCGAGGTCGAGATCCGCCGCGGTGCCGATGCCGCGGTCCAGGATATCGACGCTTTGCGACAGCAGCACCCCCAGCAGGCGGTCGCGGATGCGCGCGCGCAGTTCGGCGGGCACTTCGATTTCGCGTCCCGGCGCCACGGTGTTCCAGCGCTCCACCGAGCGGAACACCGGCGCCGGCCGGTAGTGCTCGCCCTCCTCGTCGGCCTGCAGCGTGTTGGTCTCGATGATGATCGGGTTGCCGTGCGCCAGATTGAGCACGAAGAAGGGCCCGGCCTGGACGAACTCGGCGGCGACGCTGTCGATCTGCGCCGCGCTGGCTTCGCCCAGCAGCAGCGCCGCCTCGTTGCACCAGTTGTCGAACACGCGATCGAGCATGAAGCAGGGCGCATCCGCGGTCACCAGGGGCAGCTTGCCGGTCTGCGCGAACAGCCGCCGCAGCCACGCCACCAGCGCCGGCTCGGCGCCGGGCCAGGCGATCACCTCCACGACCGGGTTGCGCCAGGCCGGGGCGAAGAAATGCGTCACCGTCGCGCGCCCCGGACGCGCCATCTGCGCGAAGATGCGCCCGGCGGGCAGCGAGCTGGTGTTGGACGTGATCGCGGCGCCCCCGTCGACGCGCGCCTCGACCTCGGCGAAGATGCGGCGCTTGAGCGCCAGGTCCTCGGTGGCTGCCTCGATCACCCAGTCGCAGCCGCGCAGCGTCTCGTAATCGGTGCTGCCGTGGAGTCCCGCCAGCGTGGCCTGCGCCGCCTGCTCGCTCATCTTCCCGCGCGCCACCGCCTTGTCGGCATAGCCCTTCAGGCGCACGAGCGCGGCGTCGACGGCGGCCTGGCGCACGTCGAGCAGCACCAGCTCCAGCCCCGGCAGGGCGGCCTTCAGGTAGTAGGCGATGTCCGGGCCGATGGTGCCCGCGCCGATCACGGCGACGCGGCGCGGCGCCGGGCGGGTGGCGGGCCCGAGCAGGGGATTGGCGAATACAGGGTTCGTCATGGTCATGTTCTCCGCAACGCGTTCTTGTCCGTCTTGTGGTTCGCCGTCTTCGGCAGCGCGGGGGTGAAGCGCCACTCGGCCGGCAGCTTGTAGCGGGCCAGCCGTTCGCGGCAATGCGCCAGCAGCGCGTCGGCGTCGGGCCTCGCGCCGGGTCGCGCCACCACGTGCGCCACCAGCGCCTCGCCGCGGTAGGCGTCGGGCCGGCCGACCACGGCGGCATCCAGCACGTCGGGATGCGCGAACAGCACGTCCTCGACCTCGCGCGGGTACACGTTGTAGCCGCCGACGATCACCATGTCCTTCTTGCGATCCCGGATCGAGAGATAGCCGTCGGCGTCGAACTCCCCGATGTCGCCCGTGTACAGCCAGCCGCCGCGCAAGGCCAACCCGGTTTCCTCGGGCCGGTTGCGGTAGCCGCGCATCACCTGCGGGCCGCGCACCCGGATCTCGCCGCAGGTGCCGGACGGTAGCACCTGCCGGCCGGTTTCGACATCCACGATCTCGATCTCCGTCAGCGGCACCGGCACGCCCACGGTGCCCGGCTTGACCGGGCCGCGCACCGGGTTGAACGTGAGCACCGGGCCGGCTTCGGTCTGGCCGTAGCCCTCGTAAACCGGTGCGCCGACCGCGTCGCGCCAGCGCTCCAGCGTGGCCGCGGGCAAGGCGGACGAGCCCGAGTAGCAGGTGTGCACGCTGCGCCAGTCGGTCGCGGCGAAGCCGGGGTGCGCCAGCAGGCCGACGAAGATCGTGGGGCTGCCCAGGAAGACACCGACGCGCTCGCGCGCCACGGCGGCCAGCGCCTCGTCCGGCAGGTAGCGCGGCAGGATGACCAGCGTGCCGGCGCAGTGCAGGGACAGGAACAGGCCCATGGCCATCGCATAGGCGTGCGACAGGGGCGTCATGCACAGGATGCGGTCGCCGCGGCGGGTCGGCAGGAGGGCCTCGCGCTGGGCGACGTTGACGGCGATGGCGCCGTGCGTGAGTTCGACGCCCTTGGGACGGCCGGTGGTGCCGCCGGTGTATTGCAGCAGCGCCAGCGAATCCGGCGGCGCCGCGGGCGGCAGGCTGGCCTGCCCGGGCCGCCAGGCGTCCAGCCGGCGTGCGCCCGGCCCCGCCACGATCACGTGCGCCACGCCGGCACGCCGGGCGACGGGCTCGGCCATCTGCGCCAGCGCGGCATCCACCACCAGCACGGCCGGCGCCGCGTCCTCGAAGATCACCGCGAGCTCGTAGGCGGTGTACAGCGGATTCAGCGGCACCTGCTGCGCCCCGGCCGCCAGGCTGGCCAGCGCCGCGATGCAGGCGTCGACCGAGTTGCCCATCAGCGTTGCCACGCGGCCGCCCGCCGCGCCCAGCGCCTGCAGCTCGCGCGCGAAGCCCGCCACGCTGGCGTGGTAGCCGGCATAGTCCAGCCGCCGCTGGCCGCACACCAGCGCCGCGGCGTGCGGCTCGGCCGCCGCGGCGGCGGCGAGCATCTGCACCACGGTCGGTTCGGCGCGCGGCAACACTGGCCTGTTCATTCGTTCACCTCCGCCGCCGCGCCCTTCAGCCCCAGGTAGGAGGCGACCACGCGCGGGTTGCCGGCCAGCTCCGCCGCCGTGCCGCGCAGCACCAGGTCGCCAGTCTCCAGCACGTAGCCGCTGTCGGCGATCTGCAGGGCGGCGCGCGCGTTCTGCTCCACGAGCAGGATGGCCACGCCCTCGGAGCGCAGGTCGGCGACGATGCGCAGGATGTCGCGCACGATGCGCGGCGCCAGCCCGAGGCTCGGCTCGTCGAGCATCAGCAGCCGGGGCCGGGCCATCAGCGCGCGGCCGATCGCCAGCATCTGCCGCTCCCCGCCCGAGAGCGTGACGGCCAGCTGGTCGCGCCGCTCCTGCAGGCGCGGCAGGCGGGCATAGACCGCGCGCAAATCGTCCGCCGCCCCGCCTTCGCCCCGGCGCACGCGCTGGTATGCGCCCAGGCGCAGGTTGTCCTGCACGCTCAACTCGCCGAACAGCTCGCGGCGCTCGGGCACCAGCGTCAGGCCCGCGGCCACGCGCGCTTCGACCGGCAGCTGCGCCATGTCGCGGCCGGCGTAGCGCACGGCTCCCCGGCCGGGCAACAGGCCCATCAGGGCGGCCAGCAGCGTGGACTTGCCCGCGCCATTGGGGCCGATGACGGTCACGATGGAAGCGGCCGGCACCTCCAGCCCGACCCCGTGCACCGCCTCCACCTTGCCGTGGGACACGTGCAGGTCGCGCACTTCCAGCAGCGGCTGCAGGTCCGGGCTCATTCCACGCCTCCGAGATAGGCCTCGATCACGGCGGGGTGGCGCTGGATTTCGGCCGGCAGGCCCTCGGCGATCTTCTCGCCGAAGTCCATCACGACGAGCCGGTCCACCAGGCCCATCACGAACTCCATGTCGTGCTCCACCAGCAGGATGCTCATGCCCTCGCCGCGCAGCCGCCGCAGCAGCTGCGAGAGCACCTGCTTTTCGGCGTAGCGCAGTCCCGCGGCCGGTTCGTCGAGCAGCAGCAGCAGCGGGTCGGCCGCCAGCGCGCGGGCGATCTCCACCACGCGCTGGCGTCCCAGCGACAGGCTGCCCGCCGGCGCGTGCATCGCGTCGGCCAGGCCCACCCGCTCGATCTGGCGCGCCGCCTCCGCCAGCAGGCGCGCTTCCTCGGCCCGGTCGCGGCGCAGCACGGCCGCCAGCGCGCCCTTCGAGCCGCGCAGGTGGGCGCCGAGCGCCACGTTGTCGAGGACGGACATGCGCGAGACCAGGTGCACGTGCTGGAAGCTGCGGGCCAGGCCGCGGCGCGCGATCTCGCGCGGCGGCCGGCCCGCGATCGGCTCGCCGAGCAGGCGGACCTCGCCGGCGTGGGCGGACAGGGTCCCGCTCACCAGGTTGAACAGCGTGCTCTTGCCGGCGCCATTGGGGCCGATCAGCCCCAGGATCTCGCCGGCACGCAGCGAGAACGAGATCTCCCTGACCGCCAGCAGCCCGCCGAAGCGCCTGCTCAGGCCGCTCACGTCCAGCAGCGGCGAGCCGGCCGCGGGCTGCCGGCGCTGCGGCAGCCGCGGCGCGTCGGGCACGGGCACGGGCACGGGCACGGGCACGGGCACGGGCACGGGCACGGGCGCGGGCGCGGAGCGCGGCGCCCCCGCCCGGCCCCGGCCGGCCGGCCACCAGCGCGCCAGCGCGGGCATCAGCCCCTCGCGCGCCCGGCACAGCAGCAGCACCATCAGCACGCCGAAGACGATGCTCTCGTAGTTGCCCGCGTGCTGGAAGATCTGCGGCAGGACGTCCTTCAGCCACTCCTTGGCCACCGTGACGATCGAGGCGCCCACCAGCGCGCCCCACACGCTGCCGGCGCCGCCGATGACCGCCATGAACAGGTAGTCGATGCCGGCGTTGACCCCGAAGGCGTGCGGGCTGACGAAGCGCAGGAAATGCGCGTGCAGCCAGCCCGCCAGGCCGGCCAGCAGTGCGGCCTGGAGGAACACCGCCTGCTTCAGGGCGGCCGTGTCCACGCCGCAGCTTTCGGCCATGGCAGCGCGGAAGCGCAGCGCGCGGATCGCCCGGCCCGGACGCGATGCGAGCAGGTTGCGGGCCCCCGCGAGCGCCGCCAGCGTGCAGGCCCAGATCAGGAGGTAGGACTTGCGGCCGCTGTCGAACGCCCAGCCCGCGATCGACACCGCCGGCAGGTTGTCGATGCCGCTGTACTGCCCCAGCTGGGGCAGGTTGCCGAACAGGTTGTAGATCGCGATGCCCCAGGCGATCGTCGCGATGGAGAGGTAATGCCCCGACAGCCGCAGCGTGATCCAGCCGATCAGAGCCGCCACCGCGGCCACCAGCGCCAGGCTGGCGGCGAGGCCGAGCCAGGGCGACCCGTGCGCCAGCACGGTGAGCGCGGCGGTGGTGTAGGCGGCGATGCCCACGAAGGCCTGCTGGCCGAAGGAGACGATGCCGGCCACGCCGGTCATCACCACCAGCCCGATCGCCACCAGCGTGGCCAGTCCGATGTAATTGAGCAGGGTGACGTGGAACTCCGGCAGCAGCCAGGGCGGCAGCGCCAGCACCAGCAGGGCGCCCAGCCACCACCGCGAAGCGCGGGTGGACCTCGCCTCGCCGTGCGCGAAGTCATGCGGCACCGCGCTCATTCTTCCTCTTCCTCCACCGCCGGATGGCGCGAACTGAGGGAGCGCCACAGCAGCACCGGGATCAGGAAGCCGAAGACGATGCTCTCCTTCAGCGGGCTGGCCCAGAACGAGGCGAAGGCTTCCAGCAAGCCGACCAGCAGTGCGCCCAGCGCGGCCAGCGGATAGCTCAGCATGCCGCCGAGGATGGCGCCGACGAAGCCTTTGAGGCCGATCATCAGGCCGGTGTCGTAGTAGATGGTCGCGATCGGCGCGATCAGGATCCCCGACAGCGCGCCGATCGCGGCGGCCAGCCAGAACGCGAGCCGGCCCGCCGCGGCGGAGGGGATGCCGACCAGCCGCGCGCCGATGCGGTTCATCGCGGTGGCCCGCAGCGCCTTGCCGGTGAGCGAACGCTCGAAGAAGGCCCACAGCGCCGCCATGCACAGCACCGAGGCGCCGAGCACCCACAGGCTCTGCGCGCTCACCTGCAGCACGCCGAGCGGGAACTTCAGGTCGGAGATCGGGCTGGTGCGCAGCCCCTCGCCGCCGAAGATCACCAGCGCCAGGCCGGACAGCGCGTAGTGCGCGGCCATCGAGAGGATGAACAGCACCAGCACGGAGGCGTCGGCCAGCGGCCGGTAGGCCAGGCGGTACAGCATCGGCCCCAGCGGCACCACCAGCAGCAGCGTCAGCGCCATCAGCCACACCGCATCGAGCTTGCGCGGAGCGGCCCACGCGGTGAGCAGGGCGAGCATCGCCGGCAGCGCCACGTTGACCGCCGCGATGCGCAGCAGGCGCCGCGGCGCGCCTTGGCGCCAGGCGGCGTAACCATCGAGCACGGCGATCAGCGCGCCGCCGCCCATCAGCAGGTAGACCGTGCCGGGCAGTTGCCCGAGCTGCAGCATCCCCAGGGTGAGCCCCGCATACGAGATGAAGTCGCCCTGCGGCACGAAGATCACCCGCGTGACGGCGAAGACGAGCAGCAATGCGAGCGCCAGCAGCGCGTAGATCGCGCCCGTGGTGACGCCGTCCTGGACCAGCCAGAGCGCGATGTCGGGGGTCATCGCCGGAAGCGGGTGATCGCTGCGGTCCGCTTTACTTCATCAGGCGCCACTCGCCGTTGACGACGTGCACCAGCACGCGCGCGCGCTCGTCCAGGCCGTTGTGGTTGGCCGGCGTCAGGTTGTAGACGCCGTGCGTGCCGACCACGTTCTTCACGTTCTCGAGCGCATCGCGCAGCGCGGCGCGGAACTCCGGCGTGCCGGGCTTCGCCTTCTTGAGCGCCACGGCGGCGGCGGCATCGAGCAGCAGCACGCCGTCGTAGGTGTAGCCGGCGAAGGCGTTGCGCGTGCCGGCCCCGAAAGCCGCCTCGTAGCGCTTGACGAAGTCGAGCGACACCGCCTTGGTGGGGAAGTCCGCCGGCAGCTCCTCGGCCACGATCAGGGCGCCGGTGGGCGCGATCGCGCCTTCGGCCGCCTTCTTGCCGGTCTGGATGAAGGGCAGGTTCACCGTGCCGTGGTTGTGATAGATCGGCCCCTTGTAGCCGCGCTCCACCAGCGCGATCTGCGGGGTGGCGCCGGGCGAACCGGAGCCGCCGACGATCACGGCGTCCGGCGCGGCCGCGGTGATCTTCAGCACCTGGCCGGCCACGCTGGTGTCGGCGCGGGCGTAGCGCTCGTTGGTGACGATCTTGAAGCCGCCGGCCGGCGCCAGCGTGGAGACGGCGTTGTAGACCAGGTCGCCCCAGGTGTCGGAATAGCCGATGAAGCCCGCGGTCTTGATGCCCTTGGACTTCATGTGCTGCACCACGGCGCTCATCATCAGTTCCGTGGTCTGCGGCACGATCATGGTCCAGTGCAGGCGGTCGGGGGCGAGCGGCGGCAGGGGCGTCAAGGAAACGAGCGGCGTCCTGGCTTCGGCCGCGACCTGCGCCATCGCCGCGCCCGAAGGCACGCCGTTCGAGCCCATCATGGCGTCGACCTTGTCCTCGGAGACGAACTTGCGCGCGTTCTTCGCCGCGTTGTCCGGCTTGGATTCGTCGTCCAGGATGATGTAGCGCACCGGCTCGCCACCCAGCGTCCTGGGCACCAGCTGGAACGCGTTCTTGTAGGGAATCCCGAGCGACGCGCCCGGGCCGGTCGTTCCCAGCGAAACGCCGATGGTGATCTCGGCGTGGGCGGCGGCGGCGGCGAGTGCGCCGGCGGCGGCCAGCAGTGCGAGGCGGATCGATTGCATGATGTCTCCTCTTGGTTGCCCTTGGTGGCTCTTGGTGGCGGTAGCGGGAAGCGGTGCGTCAGGCCACGACGCCCGCACCGTAAAGCGCCTGGATTTCGCCGGCCGCCAGGCCGGCCTCGGCCAGGACGGCCGTCGTGTGTTCGCCGTATTTCGGCGCGAACCCCAGCGTGCCGACGGCCTGCGGCAGGTCCACCGCCAGCGGCGGCATGCGGATCGTGCGGCCGTCGGGCAGCACGGTGCGCGTGAGCTTGTCGCGCAGCGCGGGCAGTTCGCGCACCTGCGGGATGTCGTGGATGCGCGTGGCCGGGATCGTCGCGCCGCGCAGGTCGGCGAGGATCTCGGCGGCCGGATGGCGGCGGATCACGGCGGCCATGTCGGCCTGGACCGCGGCCCGCTCGGCATGGCGGCCCTCGTTGGTGGCGCGCACCTCGTTCGCGACCCCGGCGAATTTCGGGATCGCGGTGAGGCGCCGCCACTGCACATCGCTGCCGATGGCCAGGAACACGAAGCCGTCGCTGGCGGCGTAGACGTTGGTGGGAATGAACTTGCGGTGCTCGTTGCCCGCGCGGGTGATCTCGTCCGGCCGGCAGCCGAAGTCCAGCAGCGGCAGCACGGTGATCAGCCACGAGGCCGCCGCCTGCAGCATCGACACGTGGATCTCCTTGCCGGCGCCGGTTTCGTGGCGCTCCAGCAGCGCGAGCATCACGTTGGCATAGAGCTCGTCGCCGGCCTTGAGGTCGACGATGGGGATGCCGCCCAGCATCGGCGGGCCGTCCCGCTCGCCCGTCACTTCCATGTAGCCCGCCATCGCCTGGATCACCGGGTCGTAGCCCGGTGCCTCCGGGTGGTCCGGCCCCATCGCCGAAATCCCGGCCCAGACGAGGCCGGGGCGCGCCGCGCGCAGCGTCGCCGGCGCGATGCCCAGGGCGGCATAGCGCGCGGGCACGGTGTTGCAGCAGAACACGTCCACCTCCAGCTCGCCGAGCAGGCGTGCCAGCAGCTGCTGCCCGCGCGGGTCCTTGAGGTTGAGCGCGATCGCTTCCTTGCCGACGTTGGGCGCGACGAAGTAGCTGCGCCGGTCGTCGTCGGCCACGCGCGAGCCGATGTAGCGGTTCGGATCGCCGGGCAGCCCCTCGCCGCCGGCCGATTCGACGCGGATGACACGCCAGCCGAGCTGCCGGAAGCGCAGCGTCGCGTACGGCAGCGACAGCGCCTGCTCCAGCGAAAGCACCGTGCGCCGCTTCATGCGGGCACCCTGCCCACGGGCGGCACGGATGGCAGCGCGCCGTGCAGCGCCCGGTACACGCGCTCGGGCGTGAAAGGCAGGCTCGTGATGCGCACGCCGGTGGCGTTCTCGATCGCGTTGGCGATGGCGGCGGCCATGCAGATGGCGGGCGCCTCGCCCACGCCCTTGGCGCCCTGCGGTCCTTCGCCGTCCATCGACTCGATGAACGCGATGTCCATCTGCGGGATCTCAGGCGCGGTGACCAGCTTGTAGTCGCGGAAGTTCGGGTTGCGGATCCTTCCCTCGTCGACCGCCAGGTTCTCGGTCAGCGCGTAGCCCTGGCCCATGACGATGCCGCCCTCGATCTGGCCCTCGATGCCGAGGCGATTGAGCACGCGGCCCACGTCGTGCGCCGCCGTCACCTTGAGCAGGCGCACGTTGCCGGTGTCGGTGTCCACTTCCACCTCCACCACCTGCGTGCCCCAGGCGTAGGCGGCCGAGACGTCGCCCTTGAAGCCCTGGTCCTGGTGCACGCTCGGCGGCTCGTAGTAGTAGGAGGTCATCACGAGCTCGGCGCGATCGCTGAAGTGCAGGCCGCGCAGGAAGCGGGCCAGGTCGCTGAGCGTTTCACCCGTTGCCTGGCGGACGATGCAGCCGCCCGTGAGCTCCAGATCGTCCGCCGCGCACTCGAAGCGCTGCGCCGCGCGGGCGAGGATCTTGGCCTTGGCCGCGCGCGCCGCCCCGAGCGCCGAGTTACCGGCGATGAAGGTGGTGCGGCTCGCGTGCACCCCCACGTCCCAGGGCGTGATGTCGGTGTCGTTGTTGACGACGGTGACCGCCGACATCGGCAGCCCGAGCTCCTCGCACACGAGCTGGGCGAGCACGGTCTCCGAGCCCTGGCCGATCTCGGAGGCGCCGGTCATCAGCGTCACGTGGCCGAAGTCGTCGAGCTTG
>Ga0255338_1002077_pt1 | contig 32257 bp, 28 predicted proteins | sample MeOH1_35cm_T4_19_FD_203715 | JGI IMG/M metagenome (GOLD analysis project Ga0255338, IMG submission 203715) | Sandy soil microbial communities from University of British Columbia, Vancouver, Canada - MeOH1_35cm_T4_195 | ecosystem: Engineered > Artificial ecosystem > Sand microcosm > Unclassified ... | reverse complement strand
CACTCCTTGTACTCCGCCGGATAACGTTTCATCTCCCAACCGTTACCGCCCTCCATTGTCCTTCATCGAAAGGTGGCGGGGCGACAACTATCCTGACATGGAGGGCAAGACAAGAAAGTAGGTCGCCCCCCGCAGGGGGGTGAAACCGCCTTTGACTTTAAGCCTTTGACTTTGACGTTAAGCCGTCTTTAAGGCCAGCTTTTCAACCCACCACTATAAAGTGAAGGCCGTGCGTCACCGCAGACGGCTTTGGCGCATGCCGCCTCCTGCCCGGCGCTTCAGGCTACCGCCCTGGCGTCGCCATGGGCCCTGGCCAGCCGGAACTGGCTCACCGCATCGGCAAGCTTGTTGGCTTGCTCATGCAGGAACCCGGCAGCGGCCGACGCTTGCTCGACCAGCGCCGCATTCTGTTGCGTCGTATTGTCGAGCTGGCCCACGGCCTGGTTGACCTGCATGATGCCGACGCTTTGTTCGCTGCCGGCGGCCGAGATTTCCCGCAGCACCTGCTCGACCTGCTTCACGCTGGCGACGATGCTGTTCATGGTTTCCCCGGCTTCCTGCACAAGGTCCGCGCCCGAATCCACCTTCGCCACCGACTTGCTGATCAAGGCCTTGATTTCCTTGGCGGCCTGCGCGCTGCGTTGCGCAAGGGTGCGGACTTCGCCGGCCACCACGGCGAACCCGCGGCCTTGTTCACCGGCGCGGGCGGCTTCCACGGCGGCGTTCAGCGCCAGGATATTGGTCTGGAATGCGATGCCGTCGATGACACCGATGATGTCGTGGATCTTGGCCGATGCCGTGGAAATCTCCTGCATCGTGGTCACTACCCGCGCAACGGCTTCACCCCCCCGGTTGGCGACCTGCGAGGCCGAGGCGGCCAGTTCGCCGGCGCGCACGGCGGCTTCGGCCGAGTTCTGCACGGTGCCGGTAAGCTGGTCCATGGATGCGGCCGTCTGTTCCAGGCTGGCGGCGGCCTGCTCGGTGCGCGATGAAAGATCGATGTTGCCCTGGGAGATTTCCGCGGCCGCGGTCCGGACGGATTCGCTGCTGTCGCGGATATCGATCAGGACGGTGGACAGCTTGTCGGCAAACTGATTGAACGAGCGGGCGATCTGGGCGACTTCGTCTTCTCCGTCAGCGGGCAGCCGCTTGGTCAGGTCGCCGTGCCCGGAGCCGATCTCATCCATCGCTTCGCGCACCTGGGACAGCCGCCGGAACGCCGAGGCAGTCATCACGGAGCCCACACCGGCCGCGAGACCCGCCACGACCACCAGCGTCATGAACATGGCCCGCAGCACACTGCGCAGACCGGCCAGGGCCTCTCCCTCATCCATGGCGACAACCAGTTCCCAGTCCGAATTCTTCACCGGCTCCGCATGGAGCAGCTTGGCGGCGCCGGCAATCTTCACCGCGAGCGGCTTCTCGGGATCGGCCAGGTTGCCCAGCGCGTTCGTTGTCAACTCGGCGGACAGGTCGGTGGCCGGCTTGAGGTTGAGCTTCGCATCGGGATGCGCAACGATGCGGCCGTTGTTGTCGGCCAGGAAGGCGAAGCTGGCAGGGGTGGGATGGATGCCCGTCACGATGGAAGTGACGGCATCCAGGTTCACGTCGGCGGCCACGACGGCCTTCAGCTCGCCATTGGCCAACACTGGCAGGGCCAGCGTCACCACGAGTTTCTTCGAGGCAATGTCCTCATAGGGTTGCGTGATCACCAGCTTGCCGGTCTTGACGGCAGCCTGGTACCACGGGCGGCCCGTGGGGTCGTAACCGGCGGGGATGCCAAGGTCGCGGGAGAACACGGCGCGCTTGTCGGGAAAGCCGGCGTAAGCCACGACAAAGCCGCCGGATTTCTCCAGTTGCGTGACTGCGGACATGGGGTCGCTGGCGAGGCTCTCGGGGGAAACTGCTTCCACCATGGCGGCTCTCGCGGTCAGCCATTCGGTGATGGCCTGGGCGTTGCCTTGGGTGATCGTGGCGAGGTTTTGCCTCAGGGCGCGTTCGTCGCTGTGCTTCGTGACAACGTAGGTGATGGCGGTGGATGCCGACAGGGCGGTGACAACAATGGCGACACAGGTCGCCGTAATGCGTGTACGTAGCGAGAGAAGCATGCGCGATGGGTAGGGGGCGGTTGTGAAAAAAAGCCTCCGACAATTTTGTTGTCGGCCAGCATGCCCCGGCTAACGGAAGGCTGTTGGAGAACTGTAGGGCTGGAGCGGAAATGAGAAGACATTTCGCTGCGCGGGGGAATCCTGGGGGCAGGCGCGTGATGAATTCGTCGCTATTGCGCGTTGAAAACGCGCTCGCTGCCTGTCTGGTTTCCCGGACATTCAGGCGTTGGAAAGCCCTGTGCTTTCTTGCCAGCTACGCCCCGGCCGCCCGCTTCCGATAGGAAGCGACGCACAGGAATCCAGGCTTCGGGCCACGCCGGCGCGGTGTCGGCGGCATGGACGGCATCGGGGAGGAGCCAGCCGTCCGGAGCCGGCGTGGACTGATGCCCATCTGAGTGGCGCCGCGGCCGGGCCGCGGCGCCTTCTTGCGCTGACGCCGCTTAGCGCGGCGTGAAGGTGGGCATGGGCGGCCCATCCTCCGTCGGCGTGAACACGAGTTTCACTTCCTGCCCGATACGCACGGTATCCAGGTCGCAATCCACGATGTTGGTCATCATGGTCACGCCCTCTTCCAGCGCCACATAGGCGATGCAGAAGGGCGTGGGACCCGCACGGCGCGTGACGCTGAACGAGTAGACGGTGCCGCGGCCCGAGGCCTGCTTCCATTCGGTCTCGCCCATGCAGAACGGGCACAGCGTGCGCGGGTACCAGTGCGGCTTGCCGCAGGACTTGCAGTGCTTGACCAGCAGGCGGCCCTCACGCGCGGCTTCCCAGAACTCGGTATTGTCCGGCGCGACTTGCGGCGATTTGAGGGGAGTGGCTGTGTAAGGTGTACTCATCTTGTTACTCCCGTTCCATGATCAAGGTGGCGCTGCCATGGCGCGAGCCGAGATAGCCGCCGGTGCCCTGGGCCAGCGCCAGGTCGCAGTTCCTGACCTGCACGGCCGGGTGCGCTTCGCCGCGCAACTGGCGCACGGCCTCGATCACCTTGGTGATGCCGCCGCGGTTGGCCGGATGGTTGTTGCACAGGCCGCCGCCGTCGGTATTGAAGGGCAGCTTGCCCACGCCGGAAATCAGGTTGCCGTCGGCCACGAACTTGCCGCCTTCGCCCTTCTTGCAGAAGCCCAGGTCTTCCAGCTGCATCAGCACCGTGATGGTGAAGCTGTCGTAGATCGAGGCGTACTTGATATCGGACGGTCGGATGCCGGCTTCTTCAAAGGCGACCGGGCCCGAGATGGCGGCGCCCGACCAGCTCAGGTCCACCATGCCGCCGAGCTGGCCCTTGACGGCTTCGCCGGCGCCAAGGATCTTGACCTTGGGACGCTTGAGCCTGGCGGCGATTTCCGGGCGCGCCACGATGAGCGCGCCGCCGCCGTCGGACACCACGCAGCAGTCGAGCTTGCGGAGCGGATCGGAGATCATTGGCGAGTTCAGCACGTCGTCCACCGTCACCACATCGCGCAGCATGGCATGGGGATTGTGCTGGGCATGATGCGACGCTGCGACCTTGATCCAGGCCAACTGCTCGCTGGTGGTGCCGTACTGGTACATGTGGCGCATCGCCACCATCGCGTACAGATTCACCGTGACCGGGTTGAACGGCGCCTCGAACGGCTGGTCGGGCAGGTTGGCGCCCCAGTTGCGCGCCTGCGTGCCGCTCGACCCTTCCGAGCGCGGCCGCCCCGCCAGCGTGATCAGCGCCACATTGCACTTGCCGGCGGCGATGGCCTGCGCGGCGTGCGACACGTGGACGAGATATGCCGAGCCGCCGGTGTCGGTGGAATCGACGTGGCGCACCTTCAGGCCGAGGTAGTCGACCATGTTGAGCGCGCCGAGGCCGGGCGCGTCGCCCGCGCAGAAATAGCCGTCCACGTCCTGCAGGCTGAGCCCTGCGTCTTCCAGCGCGCCCTTGGCGCACTCGGCGTGCAGTTGCGCGACGGTCTTGTCCGGTGCCTTGCGGGTCGGGTGCTCGTAGGCCCCGACGATATATGCCTTGCCGTTAATGCTCATGGGTCTCCCTGGTTGTTCCGGGTACTTTGGTGTCCTGCAAGCGTCGAATCGTTGAATCAACGAATCATCGAATCGACGAAATGATTAAAACAGATGCTTCGCGTTCTTGCTTGTTGCCGCGCGCTTCGCGCTCAGGGCGCGCGCCCGTACTGTTCGCGCAAGTCGCGCTTGAGCACTTTACCGATAGCGTTGCGCGGCAGTTCGTCCGCCAACACCAGTGCGGCTAGCCGCTGCATTTTTTCGAGCCGCCCGTTGACCCAGTCCAGCAGTCCGGCTGTATCGGACGTGGCGCCCGGCTGCAGCACCACGAAGGCCACCGGCGTTTCGCCCCAGCGCTCCGAGGGCACGCCGACCACGGCCGCGTCGGCGATGTCCGCATGCCCCAGCAGTACCGCTTCGATATCGCTCGGATAGATATTGAAACCGCCCGAGATGACCATGTCCTTCTTGCGGTCCATCAGAATGAGGAAGCCTTCGGCATCGAAGTAACCGACATCGCCGGTGCGGATGAAGCGCTTGCCGGTGGCATCGAACCACTCGGCCTCGGCAGTCTTTTCCGGATGATTGTGGTAGCCGGACATCATCGCGGGCGAGTGCCCGACGATCTCGCCCGGCGTGCCGGCGGGCGCATCGGCCGGCAATTCCCGGCCATCGTCGTCCAGCAGCCGCATATCCGTATCCGCGGAAGGGCGCCCGACCGTGTGCAGCTTGTCCGGATGTTCATGCGCGCGCAGCTCGCACCGCCCGCCGCCCTCGGTCATGCCGTAGTACTCGATCAGCGCGCCGGGCCAGCGTGCCAGCACTTCGGCCTTCAGTGCGGCGGCAAAGGGCGCGCTGGTGCAGAACTTGTAGCGGAACGACGACAAATCGGTGCGGGCGAAATCCGGGTGCGCCAGGATGCGCTGGTACTGCACCGGCACCAGCATGGTGTGGGTGACGCGGTGCCGGGCCGCCAGTTCGAGATACTGGCCGGCGTCGAACTTGCGCATCAGGACCACGGTGCCGCCCAGCGACAAGGTGGGAAACAGGCTGACCAGCGTGGTGTTGGAGTACAGCGGGGTCGATAGCAGCGCCACGCTGTCGGCGCCGTAGCCGCCCTGGGTGGCGCGCTGCACGTGCGACGAGCGCATGCCGAAGGGCTGGATGATGCCCTTGGGCACGCCGGTGGTGCCGGACGAGTAGATCAGGTTGAAGGCCCAGTCGGGCTGCACGTCGACGCTCGCCGGGCGCGCGTCCTGGGGGGCCAGCCACTCCGTGAAGGCCAGGCCCGCGCCGCTGTCGTCCAGCGCGATGCAAGGAATCCCGAGTTCGGCTTCCAGCCCTTGCAAGGCGCCGCGCGTGCCGGCATCGATAAACAGCCTGCGTGCCCCCGAATCCTGCACCATGCCGCGCAGCGTCTCCGGGTTCAGGGCCGGGGACAGCGGCGCCACCGCCACGCCGGCGCGCAGGCTGCCGAGGAAGGCGGCGACGTATTCGATCGAGGTTGCCGCGCAGATAACCACTGCCCCCTGCGCCGGCACGCCATCGCGCTGCAGCGCGGCAGCGACGCGGTCGGCGAGGCGGTTCAGGCCGGCGTAGTCAATGCTGCGCTGGTCCAGCACCACGGCCGGGTGCCGCGGCCGTAGCGCGGCTTGAGCGTCGACCAGGGCGGCGAGGGGGGTGAAGTCAGTGCTTGTGGGTGACATAGGGCTGCCGTTGCGGCTCTCGGGGTATTCCTGCTTATCGCGTGGCTGGCATGGTGCCTTGTTCTCGTGCCAGGCTGGCGGGCGCAAGGCCGGGCGGGCGATGGCTTGCCCGCCGCGCCCGTGGCGCCCGCTGCAGGTAAGGAGTGTCGCGCCTTGTGCCGGCTTCGACAATTTGGCTTTTTGGAAGAGGGGCTTGCCGGGAATGGTTGGTGCGGTGCACAAACGGCGCGAAAATGGTGCGGAAACGGTGCGGAAACGGTGCGGGAACGGTGCGGAAACGGCGCGCAAGGGGCTGGCGCTGCCTCGCGCATCCCCGCCAAATCATGCTGTTTGCGGCGCCTGAGCCGTCAAACGGCGCCTGATTGTCGTCAGAATGCCTTGGCCACGGGGCGCGCCTTGCGATACAGGATGCTGGTGGCCAGCAACCCGCACGCAGCGGCAAAGGACATCCAGTAACCCGGCGCGGCCTTGTCGCCGGTGGCCTCGATCAGGTAGGTCGACACTGCCGGCGTAAACCCGCCGAACACGGCCGTGGCCAGGCTGTAGGCCAGCGAGAAACCCGCCACCCGCACCTCGACCGGCATCACCTCGGTCAGCGCCACCACCATGGCGCCGTTGTACATGCCAAAGAGGAAGGAGAGCCACAGCAGCACCAGCAGCATGCGTTCGAAGCTGGGTGCACCGGCCAGCCACGATAGCGCGGGATAGGCTGAGGCCAGGGCGATCGCGGAAATCGCCAGCAGGATAGGACGGCGGCCGATGCGGTCGGAGAGCGCGCCGCCAACAGGCAGCCAGATAAAGTTGGAGATGCCCACGCACAGCGTCACCGCCAGGCTGTCGGCGGTGCTGAGCTTGAGCACCGTCTTGCCAAAGGTCGGGGTATAGACGGTGATCAGGTAAAAGGTGGTGGTGGTCATTGCCACCAGCAGCATGCCGGCCAGCACCGTGCGCCAGTTGCGCAGCATGGAATCGAATACCTCGCGCGTGCTGGGATGGTGCCGGCGGGCGCGGAACTCCACGGTTTCCTGCAACGAACGGCGCAGCACGAAAAGGAAAGGCACGATCAGGCAGCCGATAAAGAACGGGATGCGCCAGCCCCAGGCACCCAGTTCCTGGGCGGTCAGCCAGTGGTTCAGGCCAAAGCCGAGCCCGGCCGCCACGATGATGGCGATCTGCTGGCTGGCCGACTGCCAGGCGGTATAGAAGCCCTTGTGGCCCGGCGTTGCCATTTCAGCCAGGTAGACCGAAACGCCGCCCAGTTCGGCGCCCGCGGAGAAGCCCTGCAACAGGCGGCCGGTGAGCACCAGCAGCGGTGCCGGCAGGCCGATGGTGGCATAGCCTGGCACGAGGGCGATCAGGATGGTGCCGCTTGCCATGAGCGACAGCGTCACGATCAGTCCCTTGCGGCGTCCCACCTTGTCGATATAGGCACCCAGCATGATGGCGCCCAGCGGGCGCATCAGGAACCCCGCGCCAAACACGGCGAAGGTCAGCATCAGCGAGGCGAACTCGCTACTGGCGGGAAAGAAAGCGTGGGAGATATAGGTGGCGTAGAAGCCGAACAGGAAGAAGTCGAACTGTTCGAGGAAGTTGCCGCTGGTGACGCGCAGCACCGCGCCCAGTTTGGAGGAATCGGGTGCGGCTGTGCCCGCCATTTCCGCTTGCATCGCCAGTCTCCTTTGGCACGCAGTCCCGGCCATCCACCCCCAGAGGCGGAGGCTGGCCGGCCAGTTGGCCGCCTTGTGCTGGTCAATATATGCGCTGCAAGCGGCCATTGCCAGCCCGGTGCATGCCAGCGCCGGTGCTTCGCCACGGCTGCTACTCCCGCTCACGCCCCGCGAAACACCGCCGGACGCTTTTCGACGAAGGCGCGGCTGCCTTCGCGCGCATCGAGCGAACCCGCGGCGATCATGAACTGCATGGCTTCCACCGCCAGGCCTTCGTCGATCGGCAGGTTGATGCCCCGCGTGACCGCGCGCAGCGAGGCGGCGACGGCAATCGATGAATGCCGCGCAATCCGGTCGGCCAGCCGCAGGCAGGCGGGCAGCAGGTCAGCGGCATCCACCACCTGATTGACCAGGCCGAACCGCAGCGCGGTGTCCGCGTCGATGGGCTCGCCTGTCAGGATCATTTCATTGGCGCGCTTGCGGCCCACATGGCGCGGCAGGCGCTGGGTGCCGCCGAAGGTGGGCGGGAAGCCCAGCTTGATCTCGGGTTTGGCAAAGGTAGCGTGCCCGGCCGCGATGGCCAGGCTGCAGGCTTCCACGGTCTCGCAGCCGCCGCCGAAAGCCAGGCCGTTGACCGCCGCGATGACCGGCTTGGGGAAGGCTTCGATGCGCCGCGTCATGGCCTGTCCCCGCTGCAGGAAGCTGCGCAGCGCCTGTTCCGGCGAAGCCGCGATGTCCGGCGCGAAGCCTGCGATGTCGGCGCCCGCGCTGAAGGCGCGCGTACCGCTGCCGGTAAGGATGACACAACGCACGGCGGGGTCGGTCTCAAGCGCATTGAGCCTGTCCATCAGCGCGTCGATGAGCGGATAGCTCAGGGCGTTGAGCTTGCCGGGGCGGTTCAGTGTCAACAATGCATGCTGGCCGAGTTGTTCGTATTGCACCAGCTCTTTCGCGTTGGTCATGTCGGTAATATCGGTCATGTTTGCATCCCGTGGTTGTCCTCATTGTCTTGACTGCATAGGGCCGTGCTGGTGCAGGCGAGGCGAAATGGTCAGGCGGTTCCGCGAACGGCGATGCGTGCCGGGCGGCCGCGAAAGCCGGAAACAAAGACCACCGCCTCCCGCCCGGCGCAAAAGCGTTCGCCGCATGCCAGTATCGTGTCGCGTCCGGCCGCTTCCAGTGCGGCAGACTGCTGCGTGAGCCACACCATGCCCTCCGTGCAGATCAGGTAAGATCCCATTCCGAGCGGGATCCGCAGCGGGTCCGGGCCGAGGATCCAGTTGCCTTGCGTAGTGCTCACGATAGCCTCCTGGCGAGCGCGCCAATCTCTGGAGCGGTGCTTGCATTCTTGCCGGGAACCGCCAGGGCCGCCCGGAAGCTTTTTCATCAAGGGTATGCCTGGCCGTCATGTCAATCCTGAGCCGAGCCTCGACCAATGCACTGCGCGCCATGTCGCTCGAAGCCCTGCGCGGCTTCGAATCCGCGGCACGCCACCTGAGTTTCACCGCCGCCGCCGAAGAGCTTTGCATCACGCAGTCGGCGGTCAGCAAACAGGTCAAGAGCCTGGAAGACGTGCTTGGCGCCGCGCTGTTCCTGCGCGGCGGCAAGGGCCTGAGCCTGACACCGGAAGGCCGCCAGCTCTTTGAAGCGGCGCGCTTGTCGATCGGCCAGCTGGGCGCCGCGATCGACCGCCTGCTTGCCGTCGACCGCATCTCCATCGCCGTCACCACCACGCCGTCCTTCGCCTCGCTCTGGCTGGTACCCAAGCTGGCCCGATTCCAGGCGGCCGAGCCCGGTATCGACGTTCGCATCGATGCCTCGGAAGCGACGCTCAACCTCGAACGCGAAGGCATCGACCTCGCCATCCGGCTCAACGCCCATCCCCCTGGCCGGGACGATCCCCGCCCACTGCTGCAAGAGCGCCTGCTGCTCGTAGCCGCGCCGGCCGTGGCGGCACGCATTACCGAGGCGCGGCAGATCCTCGATACGCCTTTGCTGGTGTTCCATGACCCCGGCGCCCGCTTTGACTGGATGTCGTGGACGCAGTGGTACCAGCGCCTGGGCCTGATGCGCTCGTCAAAGCAGGCGTGCTTGTATTTTTCGCAGTATGCGCACGTGCTGAATGCCGCCGCCCAGCAGGCGGGCATCGCCATAGGGCGCACGCCGATGGTGCTGCCGATGCTCAAGAGCGGGCAGTTGCAGGTGGTTCTGCCCGAGCATGTGGCAGAGGGACCGACCTACCAGATTGTTGCGTCGAGCGTGGTGCGGCCTGGGGTGGAGCGGTTTCGGGCCTGGCTTGAGATGGAGTTGGCGGCGGAAGTGATCGGGTGAGGGCGGATACGCCTGGCGGCAAAGGTGAGACAGCCGTTGGCGTAGCCGATTTTCGCAAGCGACGAAGCGCGCCGGTTTCCGAGGCGCGATTGGCGTCTTTCGAACATGGATTGTTGAAGATCGGAAATTTCCGCAAATCCAATTAAGAATCTTCCTCTTGCAGCCAGCGCAATTTCGCAAGACCTGTCCGAATCGCAGCGCCCCAACTTGGCGGCGAGTGCTAGGGGATTGCGGATCAAGGCGTCAAGCCAGACTTCAGTGGGGTACTGGACGCCAACTTCGACGCCGATACCAACGAGACGCTGGTGATGCGCCTATCCCCGCCCCAATCCGGGGCTGCGGACGCGAGGGGCGTGAAAAGTCAGGTCGATATGGCGTCGCCATCTCTCGTAGCTTGATTCACTTCCCCTTCCATCCGTGGGCACGGATGCGCCACCGGCAAAAAAAGAGAACGCACCACGTGGTTAGGCAAGCCTCGCCATGAGGAATCTGGCTCGGGGTTGCCGCCAGCGCTGCGTTCGACGACGTAAATCAACAAGGAAAATCATGGGTCGTATCCGTCTTGCCGGGCTGTTCCTGGCGCTCAGTTTGCTGGCTGGTTGTGCTGTCGTGCAAAAGCCCATCCCCGCCTCCACGAAGCTCTTCGATGACCGGACGAGCACTGTGGCCGTGGCAGTGCAAAAGCTGCCGGATCCCAACCACAGCATGATCGGCGCGCAGGGGATTCTTGACTACGCGATCAACAAGGCCAACGCGCAGGCGATCGTGGAGCGCTTGCAGCGTCAGGATTTCTCCGTGGTGAAGGCGCTGCCGCAGGAATTCGCGAAGGGCCTGGAATCGCGTCAGATCAAGGTCGTGCTGGTGCCTGAGCCGCTGGATATGGAGCAATTGAAGAAATTCACGGAAGGCTCCGGAGACGGCGTCGCCGAGATGGACTACCGGCCGCTGGCAAAACAGTATGGTGCGGACCGGCTGCTGCTGGTGGCACCGCGCTGGCTTGGCACGGCGCGCCAGTACTACGGCTTCATGCCGCTTGGCGCACCGGAGGGCTATGTGTCGCTCGTGGGCCAGTTGATCGATCTGCGCACCAACCGGCTGCAATGGTATGAGCCGGTACGGGTCAACACGCCCGTGACCGGCGAATGGGACGAGGCGCCGGAATATGCCAACCTGATGAAATCGGTGGACGAGAGCACGCAAGCCGCTGTTTCAAGGCTGCGCGCGGCGTTCTTCATGGAACAGGTGACGAAAGCAGCGACTGCCGGTGTTTCGGCAGCCCCGGTAGTGCGATAAACACTGGCGTATTGGCGCGCGCCCCTGGCAGGCTGGCGGGGGCGTCTTGCCGGATGAGTTGCGGTGCACGGCGGCTGGGTTGGCGGCTGTGATGTGCAATACGTCAATGTGCAATACGTCAGGCCAGACTTTGGTGGGGTGTCGTGCGCGGATTCGTGGCCGTTATCCGAGTTGGGAAAAAAGAATGCCGAGTGCAGGTCCAAGATCCCGATGATGCAATCTGTTGTCTGTGTTGAATATTCTTCGATTCTGCGTTTTGCGCATGCTTCGAAAGAAGATTCTTCTAGCTTGACCAAGCTGACGTGTGCGATCTGAGTTTCCGGTCCGGACTATGGTCTGGCCAGTTCCTGGACCTCCTGCGGCCCGGTGCAGCATGGATTTGGGCAGCCAGGGACAAATTCGATAGCCAATGCTGAAGGGGACGCGCCGCTATTACCCACCTTCTCGGCACTGTAGACCGTGGTGCCACCATATACGACACCATCGCTATCTTCGCCCATCTGAACAAGAAAATCTTTTACCCATTTTGCTCGTCGCTTGGCAAGAATCTCGGACTTCTCCGCTGGCTTAACATATCCAACTAGCAAAAAAATCTGATGATTTGGATATTTTTTTAAACTAACTATCCACGATCCGAGTTTTCCTGCCTCTGCGCCGCTCAATTCATCTGACGAATCGGCAAAGTGAACATAATGGTGCTCTCCCGGGTTGCAAGCGATCGAATTGTTAACCCCGAATAAAAGTGCCGAAATTGTCAGGAATTTTGCCGTGAACGACAATGTATCCTGCCACGTTATCCGCATTTCTAATGCACAACGGCGACTTTTTTCGAGCAAGCGCAATCGCATTCCATAAAAAATAGTGGTCATCGTGAGTGTCCATCGTGTCGGAAAAATGGGAGACCTCGTGCGCAATAGTCAAGAGTTTTGAGTCCTGCCTGTCATTGTCGTCATCTATTTGGCAAAATTTCAATGCGATGGCGATGGTGCGCGTTTTCACATCTGGCTTGCATACCGCTGCTAGTAGCTGGCGATGTTCTGCCCCCGGCTTGGGTATGCACCCTACATACTCGAGCGCCGTCGCGGAGTAGCGAACAAAGTTCGAAGGAGTCAGAGCCTCAAAGACTGCCTTCATTCGTCCCAGCCCGTCCGTTAGTGTTTTTCTGGTATCTTCATCAGCTACACCAAACCACGTCACAACGTTGCGTTGATCTTCTGCATTCCACCGTCGTAGTTGAGTTAGCCGTATGCCGGTGCGTATAGCAAGATCTGCGCAGAGTTTCATCGCTAGCGATGCAAAAGCCTCGTTAGTCATGTTTGGGCAAATGAGAGTCTGGCTCTCCGCGTAGTCGCTTTTGCTTGGCTCGCTGGCAAGTTTATTCACCGCCTCGGGTATCTCGGCGCGCATGGGCGTCACCGCAGGGGAAATGCCAGCGGCAGGAGCGCCCATGCCTCGGTTCACCTGCACGGTCATCGTGTTTTGCGTGGCGATGACGAATGGCTTAGTGGGGCACTTGCAGTAAACCCTGGCTCCTTCGACAAGCAACGGCTTGCCCATGAGTGAGGTATGCGTATCGCAATCGTTGAAAACTGGCCCTCCATCCTTGCACACGGGGCATGTTGCAAAGTCGCCTTCCACGGCAAGCCGTTTGCCATGGTTGGTGGAGTCACTTGAGCCGATAAGAATGCCTTGATTGCTGGTCGGATCGCCGTTTTGCAGGGCACGCCGCATGTCGATCATTTTCATTTATTTGCGCTCCGCTGGCTTTCGTCTGTGCGCTCATAAAAGACGCTGATGGGCAGGAAATGCCATTGTGCAGCCTCCGGGTCGTAGATGGCCAGTTGATTTATTTCGTGCCCTACGTCGACCGTACCAGGAATGCTATGGATGGCGCGCCCCAGCACCTTTTGTCTCGCTCGATCATTGAGGCCCAAGAACGCATCATGGGTTTCTGAATGAGCAAACAAACCAGCCTTTTCGCGCATCCCGTCATAGGCAGAAAGATCGTCTTCCTCGATTCTCAGATCAATGGCATCCATGCCACGGGGGGGCACGTCAAGCGTTGTGAGACCGCAGAGACTGGCAATGCTGCCGTCGCGTCGGATGACCAGACGGCCATTGTTGGCGCCCCATCCACAATGCAGAGCCGTGTGGAATTTTCCCCCGCTATCGCGTATCAGTTCGCGCGGGTCAAAATCGGCGGCAGGAATCGCGTGAAACGGATTTCCTGGCTTAGATACGTACGCAGCAGCCAAGTACGCATCGAAAGGCGAGAGGTAAATTGAAAGGCCGTTACCAGCCTGCGGATTTCCTTCCTCGACAGCCTCGCAGGATGCGCGCACATAGTTGGACTCGCTGCCCTTCGGCTGATAGCTGATGAGGATGTAGAGGTCCGGATACGTGTGCAGGATGTGCCCGCATGGCCGGGCGCTTGGGTTTTCCTGTGTCTTCAAGGTGCTCTCACTCTGGATTGGTTGTTTGTGTGCATGTGCATGACCACCTTTTTGCACCAAGTTCCACCGCCAATCAATCAGACAAATCCGATTTCGAGTAAAAAAATGTTAAATAGTAAAAAAATAATAAATGTAATATTTTCAATGACTTAGGGCGCTGTTAGGGAAAAGCTGATCAATTGGGTGGTCACGGTGACGGTGCGCTTTGGCCCTGCCGAGGCCTGTGCGGCGCCAGTCACGGACCCGAACGCGCCGTTGCGCTTCACGCCGTCGATTACCGCCACCACGGGGCCGGGCGCGCCTCAGGGCGGCGTCCCCGTCGTAGGCATCACGACGCCCAACGCCCAAGGCATTTCGCTGAACCAGTACCGGTCCTTCGTGGTGGACCCGATCGGTCTCATCCTGAACAACAGCACGGTTGGCGGCGGCACCTTCCTCGGTGGCCAGGTCGGCGCAAGCGGCAATCTCGCCGCATCCGGCCCGGCCAGCCTGATCATCAATCAGGTGAGCAGCCAGACGTCCGCGCAGATCAATGGCACGGTGGAGGTGTTCGGTGCGCCTGCCGGGCTGGTCTTCGCCGCCTCCGGCGGGGTCTACACCAGCGGCACCGCGGCCGCGCCGCCGCTAGACCAGAGTGCCGCCGAGCGTTAACCAGGTATTCGATCCGTCCGCCGCCACTACCGGTTCCCTGAACGCCAACGGCACGCTGACCCTGGCAGCACTGGCCATCAACAACACCGGCACCTGGAACGTGCAGGGCGGCAAAGCCATACTCAACGCCAGCCAGGGGATCACGAACTCGGGGACCATCCAGAAGGCCGGCGAGCTGTCATTGGCTACCGGCGGCACGCTGACCAACAGTGGCCAGATCGTGGGCGGCAGCAAGCTTTCCCTGTCGGCCGGTGCGCTTGCGAATACAGGAACGGTGCATGCCAACGGCGATCTCGCGCTGAATGGCAACGTAAGCAATGCCGGCACGGTCGAGTCGCTGGGCAATATCGCCGTCACGGGCGGCGACTACGACAACCGCCGCGGCACCACGCAAGCCAATGGCGACCTCAAGTTCGATATTGGTGGCACCCTCAACAACATCGGCAGCGTGCTCGGGGCCAACGGCAACCTGCATATCGCCGCCGGTGCGGTCATCAACGACCGCACCGCGCCCCTGGATGCGGGCAGTTTCACCACCAAGGTTGTCAACGACAGCCTGCTCAAATCCACCATCATTGGCAGTTATTCGCCCTGGCTGCAAGGGGGAAGCTGTGACAATTGCGCCGCCTATGTATCGGGCGCACCGATCAACATCACGCTGGCCGACGTCACGCGCAATCCGGATGGCACCGTGTTGCTGGTCCTGGGCGAAGAGGTCATTCCCTCGAACGGCGACCAGCAACTTGTAAAGCCGCTGTGGCATCTGGTCCCGGGCATCCTTGGCCGGGACAGCGTGCCGGTATCGCTGCTGAACTCGGGCAGCGTGCGCAATATCGGCGGGGTGCCCACCGTCGATCATACGGTGGTACGGCAATCTGACGGCACCGCCGGCCAGATCATCAGCGGCGGCAGCCTCGACATTACCGCCGCATCCCTTTCCAACAAGGGCGGCGTGATCTCCGCGGTCAAGGATGTGACGCTGAATGTCGGCGCTCTGGACAACAGCCGGTCTGCGACGCTGATCAACAGTGTGGCCGACACGGTGAACCAGGGCGAGCTGTCGGCGTTCATGGCGCAGCTCACGGCACTGACGAAGGACAGCACCAACGCCTACGGCCCCGGGCCGCTGGTCTATGGCACGCCGCCAAGCATGGCTGCCTGCGACTCGTGCACAGCGCCGCCCCCGTGGTCGCCCATCGCGCTCGGGCAGACGGCCGCTGGCGCGCAGCCGGGCGCGCCGGGCCAATCCACGGTCAGCCAGCAACTTGGCAAAGCCGGCCAGATTACGGCCGGCGGCAACCTGAGCCTGAATGGCACCGGGGACCTGACCAACGCCGGCGATCTCGCCGCCGCCGGCAAGGTCGCGATCACCACGCCTGGCACCTTCACCAACCAGGGCACTTACGACAGCAAGGTCACCAGCACAGCCGGCTGCCTGCCGGGGGCCGCAAGTTGCCCGGGCGACAGCGCCCCCCATTATCAAACGCTGGCGTGGCAGCAGACGCCCAGCACGGTGGCCGCTGGCAACACCCTCACCATCAGTGCGGCCAACATCCAGAACCTGCACGGCACGCTCGCCGCGCAGGGTGATGTCAAGCTGACGGCGGGCAACGGCGTCACCAACCAAGCCGGCGCCATCCAGTCGCTGTCCGGCGACGTCGCGGTGACCGCACCCACGCTGGTCAACAAGGCCATGGACCCGGTGAGGCTGCGCAAGAGCTACGGCAGCACCAATCCGAGCTACGCCGGCGGCTGCAACCCGGGCGGCACCCACGGCAACAGCCAATGCGAGGCGAACGAAGACAGCGCGGCCGGGCCGGCGGCGGTCATCACTGCCGCGCGCGACGTCCGGCTCAGCGGCGGCACGCTGGCCAACCACGGTGGCCTGATCAGCGCCGGGCAGGACGTGACCGTACGGATGAGCGGAGCGGTCGACAACAACAGCATCGCGCTGAACGCCGACTGGATCGGGCGCTGGCAGGAAGACCGCAGCGGCGGAGACCGCTGGCATGACACCGGGGGCCGCTCCGTCCTCGGCAGCCTTGAATCCGGCATCCAGGCCGGCCGCGCGCTCGCCGTCATGGCAGGCGGGCAGGTGCTCAACACCGGCAACCTGATGGGCAACACGGTCGACCTGACCGGCGCAGCCCTCACCAACGGCCATACCAGCCCGTCCCAGCCCACGCCGCCCTCCACCGGCGCGCAGCAAGTGATCCCGCTGGGCCCGGTAGCGGCGCCCGGCGGCGCAGTCCCGGCCGCCACGCCGGTGGACAACCCGACCAGGCCGTGGCAGTTCAATCCGGTCATCGTCGCCACGCCGGCCGCGCCGGACACGGGCGGCAAGCAAACGATCGACTGGCACTTCAATGCCAACCTGGGCGGCAATCCGGTCACCGCGCCCGGCACCCACATCGACCGTGCGCAGTACCTGAACCACAGCCCGGCCGTCGCGGTGCTGGCCGGCGTGACGCCCGACAGCCTGCTGGCGCAGTTGCCGCCAGCACTGCGCCCGGGCAGCGTGAGCTTCTACTACGACCCCTACACCGAAGGCCAGAAGCTGCAGCAGGCGGCGCTGCAGCAGACGGGCCAGGCGAGCTTTGTCAGCGGGCTGGCGTGGGACAGCCAGAACCAGCTCTCGGTGACGGACCAGGAGAAGCTCACCCTCTACCGGAACGCGGCGGACTACGCCAAGGAGCATCACATCCAGTTGGGCCAGGCGCTGTCGCCGGGTCAGGTGGCGGCGCTGGATGCGCCGATGCTGTGGTACGTGCAGCAGGCGGTGCCTGATCCGACTTGCAACACGGTAGCCAGCACGGCGTGCCCGACGGTCAATGCGCTGGTGCCGCAGGTGTACCTGCCGGAAGGCTACGCGCAGGCGCTGACCAAGCCGACCGGCGGCACCATCGCGGGTGAGAACGTCAATCTGGACATTGCCGGGCAGCTGCGCAACAGCGGGGTGATCACGGCGGGCGACACGCTGAACGTGAAGGCGGGCAGCATCGATGCGGCTCCCAATGTGGTGGACATCGGCACGTCGGCCTACCAGGTCAAGGGCGGCTGGAACGTGATCACCGGGACGGTGGTGCAGCCGGGCGGGTTCATGAGCGCGATGCACATGAACATCGCGGCGGACAGCATCAACGCGGTCAACGATGCGTTCCTGATCCGTGGCGCCGACGGCAGGGTGGACGAGGCCGCGACCGTGGCTCTGGTCAATCAGCTGAAGGCCAACCTCGGGTTGAACTACACCGAGGGCACGGTAGCCGACGACATCCACACGCGGTTCATCAAGGAGAAGAAGGGGTTCGGGCCGCTGGGGCAGATCGTGGCGATCGCGGCGGCGGTGGCGATTTCGATTGTGACGGCGGGCGCCGGGGCGGTGGCCGTGACGGCCGCCTTTGGTGCAACCTTCGCTGCCACGGCGGCGGGCGCGGCGATGTCGCTCGCGGTGTCGGGGCTGATTGCCGGCACGCTCTCCAGCATGGCGAGCCAGCTGATCCTGACCGGTTCGCTGAATATGGGCGCGGCGCTCAAAGCGGGCGTGGTGTCGGGGGTGACGGCTGGGCTCACGCAGGGTGCGCTGGGTGCGCTGAACCTCGGTGGCGCGGGTGTGACCAGCATCGGCCAGAACATAGCCAAGGGCAGCTGGGAGGCGGTGCAGGCCAACCTTGGCAGCTATATCCAGGCGAGCGTGGTGCGCTCGGTGATCAGCGCCGGGGTCAACACGGTGGCGTACGGAGGCAGCTTCGGTCAGGCCTTTGCGAATGGTCTGGTGCGGGATGTGGCGGCGGTGGGTGCGAATGCCATTGGCGTGACATTGCCGGGCATTGGCATGGCTGACGCATCTGTGGGCACGATCCTGGCGAATGCGGCGGGTCATGCGCTGCTGGGGTGCGCTGCACAGAGCCTGTTGGGCGGGGATTGCGCGGGTGGTGCGATTGGCGGGGCGGCTAGTGCGATTGCGGCGCCACTGATCCGTGACGCTATCTACGATGGCAGCCAGACGGTGGTTGAGAACGCCGATGGCACCCGGGCTACGCAGTACAACGACCTCGGATCCAATGCCACCATCGCTGCGCTTGCTACCCTGGTCGGCGGCGCGGCGGGCGCGCTGCTGGGCACGAACGCGACGTCAGCCGCAGGCGCTGCGCAGAATGAAGTCCTCAACAACGCGCTGTCGGCGAAGCTGATCTCGGAAAAGAGCGCCAGGCTGGCCGATTGTGGCGGTAACGCGATGTGCGTAAGCGCCGTCACCGCTGAGTTCCGTCTGAAGAGCAACGCTCAGACCGCGGACTTTGTTCAAAAGGTGAGCGATCCGAATCAGCGTACGCTACTTGCCCTCAACCTACAGAACGACCGGGCTCAGGTTCAGGAACTGCTCGCCAACCCGGATTGCCAGGGTGTCTGCCGGGACAGTGCGCAAGCCAGTCTCGTCGAGTATGGCCGTCAGATTGCGATGGTCAACGATTCGCCGGGTCGGGATCTGAATCGCGCTATGCTGGGAACAGCGGTGGATGCCGGGTTGGCTGTGGCATCCGGCGTTGGGCTGCTGACGCGCATTCTGCGGGGTGGCGCTGCGGCGGCGGATGTGACTGTCTCCGCAGACAGCGCGCTCAATCTAGCGGAAACTCAGGCGACACTGACCCAGCAAGTTGGGGATTTGCGCGCAACCCTGACGGGGAATGCTAAAACTGGCGGCAATATGGGGGTGGCGCAGATTGACATTCCAGGCATTCAGCCAACCATGGCGGCCTCAAGCCGGATTGCCAATCCGACCCCAGAGCAGCAAGCGCTAGGCTTTGTGGGGCAAGTTACTGAGGTATTCCCGAGTTCAGTTGTACCATTGCCGAATGGATTTCCGTTGCTTCGCGAGGTCGATTCAGAAGCCAAAATCCTGAACAACGTTGCGACGCAACTTGGCAATAACAGGTCAGCAACCGGCACGATCAACCTGCTGACTGAGCGGGCTCCATGTGCGAGTTGCTCGAACGTGATTCAGCAGTTCCAGGCCAAGTATCCGAATATCAAGGTCAACGTGTTAGACAATGGTGGGGTCATACCACCGACTAGGAAAGGGCCATAAGATGTTGCATGAGGAACGCGTGTCCTACGACACTCTCAAGTCCTGGGCGTTGGAATCCTACTATGACGGATGCAGGGACCATGCCGTAATGCAGGGTTGGCCGCATGAACAGATTATGGGATACGTGTCCTATACCTTTGAAGATGGCTTCGAGCGTCCCATAGAAGACTTGATGTGGCGGGTGATCCTTCTAGTTCTATCGGGTGGATGGCATCCTGACTGGGAGGTACGTGCGAGGCAAGGTATTGCCGAGCAGCTTGCTGAGCACGATCTAGAAAGCCTGTTGCGGGACGTACCGAAGGAGGAGGCCGAGGTGTTCAAGCATGACCTTCGCATCCTAAAATTGATCTGACACGAGATGTACCGATCACGACAAGCCCGGCACTAGCCGGGCTTGTCGTTTAACGGAATTGTTTAGCCCTTGAGCAAGACAAGACAACATTCGGTGAAGACGGGCGGGGGCTTGGTTCTTGACGGGTGTCGCTCCGCAACTTGCCTGCAACTTGGGCGAGCCACTGGGGTTCCGAATTGAAGTTGGCTTCCTGTCGTGCACCTGTCTGGCCCTGATCGATCCGGTAGCGCAAAGCGTAGCCGCGAGTATAGAAAAAGCACCCCATAACCCCAGGACAGGATGCCAGGTAGCTATCTCACGATAGCTACCTGATCCTGGACCGCTAGGTCGCTTCGCGCCCGTCGCAGCCACTCGGGGCTTTGCCCCGAGACCCCGGCTTAGCTGGCCGTTCGGCTAGACTGGTGCATCCGCGCGCATGTGCATGCGCGCCTTGCTCTTTAACGAAACCGGATTGCGCGGGCAAAAACCGCGTCTGGGGCAAAAACCTGCAACGGAGACCCGCGTCGGGGCGCTGACCGCCCGCAAAGCCAAGCGGCGTCTAGGGTTGCGGGCCGTCGCCAACGCGGGACACGTCGGGTGCTGGATATGGTGCGATTGGTTGGGGCGGCCAGTGCGATTGCGGCGCCACTGATCCGGGATGCGGTGTATGCAGACAGCCCGGTGCTGAACTACAGCGACGACAAGGTCCGCCAGGCGATTACCGTGGGGCTGGCGACGCTCGTTGGCAGGGGGGCTGGTTCGCTGCTTGGCACCGATGCGACGTCGGCGGCGCTCGGGGCGCAGAATGAGTCGCTGAACAATGCGACTAGTGGGGCGAAGCCTGTTCTGGTGCCGATGCCAGTGCCTGGTGGTGCGGTTGCTTTTATGCCGTTGCCTGGATCTGGGGGGCCAGAGGGGACTTCGACGCCGAACAACGGGCCGCAAAAAGCTGATCCGCTGATCAATCCGTTGGAAGCGGCCAATGACGGGAAGGTCATCACGACACCCAACAACGGCCCGCAGGGTTCGACGCTGACAGGCACGCCGGGAAGCGGTCCGCAGGGACCAACGCTTCTGTCCAATCCTGGGTGTATGCTGTTTCCGGCGATTTGCGCGGGTCTGACGGCCATTGCGCAGATCCAGGATGGGACTGGGGGCGGGGCAGCAAATATCGCTGTGACGTCGAACGGTACAGCGAATGCTGCGACTGGCGCGAGGCTTGCAGATTATCTCGCCTCGGGCATGTCAAAGCCGCTTGTCTCGGACTCAAAGCTTGGTGGACTGATGGATGATCTGTATCGTGATGGCGCTAAGATTGGTACAGGGAGCACTGCAGACGCAGTCCGCTACGAGACTCAAACTGGGAATCCGGTCGGAGGAGTACTTCATACGCAGAAGGCAAAGGACTATTCAGCTGCGTCGCAAAAATGGCTGGAAACGAATCCTAACGCCTCGTTCAGCGACCGATCGGCGGCGCATAATGTGTTGAAAGACCTACAGAACGCACTTAATAGAAAATGATGGAAAATTGGAATGGTTTTATTACAAACTTGACCCAAGTCGAGTTGCTCAAGTTGGCAAGAGACGATGCCATTAGTGATTGGGGGGAGGATATAAAAATTACAGTGCTGTTCGCGAGTATAGGAAGGAAGATTGCAGAAGAGTTCGACGAGTACCTACCAGATGAGCTAGTTTACATCTTTAATATTATCGAATCGGCAATGAGCGCGAGCGATATTGGTCTCAAAACTCTCGTAGCGACAGGTCTACTGGAAGCCCTTTACTCGAAAGCTGCCAGTGATGCTATCTTGTGGAAGAGGATTGAAAATCAACTCGGTGAGGCGTCAAGAAAATACCTGATCGAATGGGGGAGTTGGAGCGAATAGTCATTTGTTTTAAAAAAGCGGATTCGGGGCGGTGGCTGGTGATGCTGCTGTCAAACTGTGTGGCTTGCGACGGCAGAGAAAGAATCAGCATGCTACAAGAGGGAGCGGACTGAAAATGAATAGCCGCTATTCGCGGATGAGGAAAAATGGAAGGGATCAGGGTAATGGCTGACTACCAATGTCATCCATTGTGGGACTTATCCACAGGGATGTATGGCGATGTTGATCCAAATTCCTTACCCATTTCCACAGAACTTCGACAACAACTCGGAGACTGGGCGCGCGCATTTGGGCGACATTTTGCAGGTGTTAACTTCGCGGGGTGTTGCATATGCGCAAGTTACGCATAATAACCCGGGGTTTGGATTTTTAATTCGTGTTTTTAATGGGTTTTATAGTGAGCAGCCAAAAGATTTTTCTGTTTTGGTTGACTGTGAGCTGCAGTTTTCTGCATTTTTTGTTGTTAAAAGTGCGGTAAATCAAGGTGTATTGTCCGTTGTGGCAAATGTTCCGGTTCCAGAGAGTTTAAAAGTGTTTCCTATATTTCGCTCCAGAAATGGTGGGAATGGGGGGCAATATGGCTTTGGAATGGGGATAAATCAATGCGACTGGAGGGGGGTGTTAGCTCCGAAGAGATGAAGTATTCCACAAGAGGAATTATTAGTGCTCCATTGCTTGTTGAGCGTATTGAAAACAACTACAGGGCTGAACCCCACGATGCCTGGTGAGCGGTTAATAGTTGCGTTCTGTGGCGTAAAAAATGTAAAAATACCAGATGGCGGGTATTGAGATATAATATCGAGATAGGTTTTGTGCGGAATTATTGTCGGGGTCGATATGGCGAGGTATTGAGTGAAGTTGTGGGAGTGAGATGGGGTGGGGTAAAGGCTAATGGTGATTTCATTTTTATAGAAACTTGGTCAGGCTACCGAAGCGCCAGTCGCGATCCGCGCAGCGTTCAGTATCTATTCGATGTGGATGCGAGTAACGAAGCACTGGGCGCTGCCCTAGTAGAAGTTTTAGCGCATAGCCGCTTTGTTCTACCTGCTCCTCGAACGGATGTTTTGATTCATCCCGAGGTGACGTTTGGCGCTGATCTCTACGACTACAAGAATGACATCGAGCGATATGCCGAGTGGACGAAGGCGCTGATGGAAAACTACGGGTACAAAACCAAGCGAGCGCTCTTCAAGGATATGAAGAGTTGCGAAATTGAAGAGCGGGAAGGCATGATCATCATTGGTCCGAGCCACCATGAAAAGCTGGAGGCATGGGGGCGAGAAAAAGGCGATGGAATCGAAGACGTGGTTATTGCCACGAGTAGTAGTCATGCAGGGATCGGCGCGGCACTCCGCCTAGCGTTCAGCCGCTGCACTGGATAGCCACACACCCGACCGTCATCGTCGCCACGCCGGCTGCGCCGGACACGGGCGGCAAGCAAACGGTCGACTGGCACTTCAACGCCAAGCTGGGCGGCAATCCGGTCACCGCGCCCGGCACACACATCGACCGCGCGCAGTACCTGAGCCACAGCCCGGCCGTCGCGGTGCTGGCCGGCGTGACGCCCGACAGCCTGCTGGCGCAGTTGGCGCCAGCACTGCGCCCGGGCAGCGTGAGCTTCTACTACGACCCCTACACCGAAGGCCAGAAGCTGCAGCAGGCGGCGCTGCAGCAGACGGGCCAGGCGAGCTTTGTCAGCGGGCTGGCGTGGGACAGCCAGAACCAGCCCGCATCGGGATGCCGGCCGCCGAGGGATATCCATCGATTTCCTACACTGAGGCATTCGTGAATGCAGGTCATCCAATTGGACTTCGATTCATGCTCGTGGGGCCGGGAATCTACGACACGTACTATGCACAGGTCACGGCCAGGTTTGAGCCTGGCAGGGACTATGAGGTACTCACGGAAAATACCCCAAATGGAATATCAGGTATTGCCATATCGGAGCTTGTACCGGAGAGAAACGGCGTTCGTGTTGTCCCTCTGCGGGGTGTTCTGAAGACGCCTTACTGCATCGGCTAGGCTGATGAAGGCCGCCGGCCTGGTCACGCGTTACCCAAGTAATCGGTTCAAACGAAAATTGGATTTCATAATGCATGTATCATTTCTGCCGTGCTTTTGTCGCCGCTGGCTGGTTTTCGGTGCCAGCCTTGCGCTCCTTGGCTGTGCCCCGATGATCGCGACGACGCCCGCCAGCGTCGAACTAGCGCAGGGCGGGGCTGCGGCGCACACCATAAAACTCCTGGCCCCGGCGCTCATTCAACTCGATACCGGCTATACCCGCCAGCTCGCGGCCAATTCTGTCTGGAAACGGGTGGGCCATGTGCCGCAAGGGGAAGTCTACCGCCCGGTCGGAACGATTTTCACGATTGAGGGCCGTCAGGTCCACGAAGCCTACCTGGTGCTCAAAGACAACAAGCTGGTGGGCTTCTATTTGCCGGGGGAGCAAAACTATTCCCCGCTTTCAACCGCAGTACCCCTGACCTTGGGAGAAATTGAATGAAACGCGTTGTACGTATGGTAATGGGCGGGATGGCGATATCGTTCCTGATGGCTGGGTGCGCGTCTGGTGTGAAGCATTCCGAGATGGCGGCCTCTATCCCAACGATCAAGCCCGGGGAAGGTCGCATCTATTTCTTGCGCTCGGCATCCATGTTCGGCGCCGCGATTCAACCCGACCTTCGCCTCAACGGCCAGGTCGTCGGGGAATCCAAGCCAGGAGGCTTCTTTTTCGTGGATCGTCCGGCCGGCAAATATGTTGCCTCGGCATCGACGGAAACGGAGAAGACGCTCAGCTTTGTTGTCGACGGAGGGGAAACCAAATACGTGCGCAGTTCGCCGTCGATGGGTCTGATGGTCGGCCGTGTGGTGCTAGAGTTGGAGACGCCGGACAAAGCCAAGGAGGATCTGTCCTCCCTGAGTTATACCGGAGACGTAGTGAAGACCTCGGCAAAATGAGCTAGCGCTCCACCCTGAACTACACCAGCTGCACGGCAGCCGACGACCTCCACACACGATTCAATCCGAACTCAGGCTCAACATCGTGTGTGACGGCTCGCCGCGCGCTTAGCGTGCTCCGGCCCCCGGCTCCGTGATCGCGCTGTAAACCAGCGTGCGCAGTTGGCGGCGCACCGGGTAGGCGGAGGAGGGCAAGAGCTGGGTCAGGAACAGTCCGATCAGGTCCTCCTGCGGATCGACCCAGAAGAAGGTGCTGGCAGCGCCGCCCCAGAAGAAGTCGCCGGCGCTGCCGGGGATCAGGGTGGACGCCGGCGCCACCGTGGTGGCGAAGCCGAGTCCGAAGCCGACGCCATCGTAGGTGGCCTCGCTGAACATCGAGCGCGACATGCGCGGCAGGTCCACTCCGCCCGGTAGGTGGTTGGCGGTCATCAGCGTCAGCGTCTTCGGCCCCAGCAGGCGCACGCCGTCCAGCTCGCCGCCTTGCAGCAACATGCGTGCGAAGCGCATGTAGTCGGCGGCGGTGGACACCAGGCCGCCGCCGCCGGAGATGAAGCCGGGCGGTTTCAGGTAGGGGCTGGTAAGGGGATCGTCCTGCAGGACCGGCTCGCGCGTGGATATCACCTTCGAGCCGAGCGCGCCGATGGCGTAGCACGCGCAAAAGCGCGAGGCCTTCTCTTCCGGCACGTGGAAGGCGGTGTCAATCATGCCCAGCGGATCGAATATGCGTTCTTTCAGGAAGGTCTCGAAAGGGATTCCGCTGACCTTGCCGACGAGGTAGCCAAGCACGTCGGTGGCGACCGAGTAGTTCCAGGCCTCGCCCGGCGAGAACTCGAGCGGCAGCGTGGCCAGCTTTTCGATCATGTCGTCCAGCGTGCCGTCGGTGGCGAGTTCGCCCAGTTTCAGCTTGCGGTAAGCTGCGTCGACGTTGGTGTTCTGCTGGAAGCCATAGGTCAGGCCGGAGGTGTGGCGAAGCAGGTCGACCACCAGCATCGGGCGCGCAGCCGGGCGGGTCTGGAAGCTTTCCATGAAGCCTCCGTTGTAGACGCCGAGGTTTTCCCATGCCGGGATGTATTTGCTGACCGGATCGTCCAGGGCGATCTTGCATTCCTCGACCAGCATCATGACCGCCACCGAGGTGACGGGCTTGCTCATCGAGTAAATGCGGAAGATCGAATCCTCGGCCAACGGAACCTGCCGCTCGCGGTCGGCCAGGCCCTGCACCGAGTTCAGGACCAACTCACCGCGCCGCCACACCTGGATGAGGGCGCCGGGCAGCTTGCCGTTCGAGATATAGGATTCGCCGACGAACCGTTCGACCCGGCCGAGCCGCTCCCGGCACATCCCCTGCGTTTTCCTGCCTTGCATATCCATGGCTCCTCCTTGTTATTGCTTTCATGCCCTTGAGCAACTCAGGCGACGTGGTGAAGACCGGGTTCAAGTGATAAAAAAACCAGGTCGGTCGCCGCGCCGGCAAGTCCCCATTGCGTTTCTTGGACTGCGATCCGCCGGATGATAGCCGATCCGTCCGCAGCAACCACGCAGGCTCTTCCGGCGTTCTCGCACCTTGCCCTAGGGTAATCCCCAATATGCCGTATCATCTCGCCCTGGCGCTGCGTTGCCAGGGCTTTTTGCCGTGCTCGCCAGTGGGCACGTCCGTCGCACTTTTTCCGGTTTTCAAGGACAAAGCCATGTGACGCACCAGCAGCATGCTGAACGCTAACCGGCTCTCTTCAGGTGCTGAGTCCTACATTTTGAATAAACAGGGGCCATGGATTGGTGGCCTCGGAGACATCCGGACGCTTTGTCGGGGCCCCGGATTGCCAGGTATTGCAGGAGTTGCTTTTGTCCATGATCGAAACCCAGCGCAGAACTGAGGTTGACCTGATTCGCGGCATCGCGCTGATCTTCATTGTGGTGGACCACGTGAACGGCAGCGTGCTGGCCGATTACACCATCCGCAATTTCGCGTTCTTCGACGCGGCGGAGATTTTTGTCTTCCTGGCCGGTTACTCGGCAGGGGCAGCCTACATAGCCATGGAGGCGCGGCATGGCGCATCCGCCGCGCAGAACCGCCTGATCCGGCGCAGCTGGGAGATCTACAAGGCGTTCGTGCTGACCGGCGTGCTGATGCTGGTCTTCGGCTTGCTGCTGGCGCTGGCGCGGGTGCCCGCGCCGGCGATCCGTTCCACGGAGGCGCCGGTCTTCATGGCGCATCCGTTCAGCACGCTGGTCGAGGTGTTCAGCGTGGCGCGGCAGCCCTTTGTCTCCGATGTGCTGCCAATGTACGCGGTCTTCATTCTGTTCGCGCCGCTGGCAATCCGTATGGCGCGGGCCATGCCGCTGACTTTTGTCGGCGCGAGCGCGTTGCTCTGGCTGATGGCGCCGATGCTCACCCCGCTGCTGCCGAGCAGCGACGGCAATGGCTGGAGCTTCAACCCCTTCGCCTGGCAACTGCTGTTCGGCCTGGGCCTGATGGCACGCCTGCGGCCCGATATCATCCTGCCGCGCCAGGCGCTGGTGCGCTGGGTTGTGACAGGGCTGGCGGTGGCGGTGACCCTGGCCTGCGTGTTGCTGGCCTACCTGTGGATGCGCCCGCATGTGTACGAGCCGTGGCTGCCCGCGTGGCTGCCGACCATGGTGTTCCCGCTGCCCAAGAAGAGCTTGGCGGCGCTGCGCATCGTGAGCTTTCTCGGGCTGGCCTGGCTGTGCTACCTCGCGGTGCGCGCGGGCTGGGTGGCGCGTCTGGCATCGGTGATGGGGCCGGTCGTGCAGATCGGCCGCCACAGCCTGTTCTGCTTTGTCTTCGGCGCAGTGGTGTCGGTGGTGATCGAGGGCTTTACCCACGGCATTGCCGGCGGGCGGCCTTCGCGGCCCATCGCGCTGGGTGGCGACATCGTGGCGGTGGCGCTGCTGCTGGTGATCGGCGGCTGGTACGGGCGGCGCAAGGAAGAGAGGAAAGAGGCGCGCAGAGAAGAGGGCAAGGAAGGGCGGAAGGAAGGGCGGAAGGCGCTCGCCTAGGGCGCCTTTGGTCAGGCCGGTCGTGCGGCCTGTGCGCCGGGCGGGGCTCTACTCGCCCAGCGCGATACCGTCCTTGCGTTTGTCCGAGGCGCCGAGCAGCGCGCCCGACGCATCGCGCATGACGATCTGTGCGCCGCCAAAATCGCTGCGCCCGCCGAGTTCGCCCAGGCCGGCGGGGTCCGCGTAGCCAGCTTCGCGCAGGGCCCGCACGATGTCCGGCGGCATGCCGGCTTCGATGGCAAGGGCGGTATCGGATTCAAGGCGCCAGCGCGGCGCGTCGAGCGCAGCCTGCAGCGGCTGGTGCCAGGCGGCCAGCCTGACCAGCAACTGCAACTGGCCCTGGGGCTGCATCAGCCCGCCCACCACGCCGAAGCCGGCGTGTAAGCGGCCGCCGCGCAGCGCCGCGCCGGGTACCACGGTGTGATAGGGGCGCTTGCCGGGGCCAGGGCTGTTGATATGGCCGGGGCCGGCAAAGCCGAAGCCGCGGTTTTGCAGCACGAAGCCGCAACCGGGCACGGCAATGCCCGATCCGAAGCGCTTGAAGATGCTGGTCATCAGCGTGACCGCCAGTCCGTCGCGATCCACCACCACGGTGCAGACGGTGTTGCCAGCCGGGTCCGCCACGGTTTCGCTGGCGTACCGCATGGCGCGGCCCATGGCCTGCACGGTACGTACCACGGCTGGGGGATCGTCCTGCGCCAGCATGGCGGGATCGAGTTCTCCCAGTTCGTCCAGCGCATGCAGGATGGCGACGCCGTGTGTGTTGGGCGGACATTCGAGGATCGTCAGGCCGCGGAAGCCGGTGGAGACGGGGGTGCAGAAATCGCCCCGGTGGGCCGCGAAGTCGGCCGCTGCCAGCGCGCCGCCGGCATGGCGGCTGGCCGTTTCGGCGGCCTGGGCGGGTTTGCCGAGGTAGTAGGCATCGGCGCCTTCGGCGGCGATAGCGGCCAGTGTGGCGGCCAGCTCCGGATTGCTGAAGGTTTCGCCGGCGGCCGGGGGCCGGCCAGCGCGATACAGCGCGGCGCAGACCGGATCTTGATGCAGCACGCGGTCGAACAAGGCCCATTCCCGCGCCGCCACCGGCGCTACCGCGAAGCCGTCGCGCGCCAGTGCGATGGCGGGGGCGAACAGCCGTTTCCATTCCAGCCGGCCATAGCGGCGGTGCAGGTCTTCCCAGCCGCGCACCGCGCCGGGTGTGGTCAGCGACAGGGCGTGGCGTTCGGGGATGCGCTGCCTGGGCAGTGCCGCCAGCGCCTCCATCGGGAACGCGGCGGGCGCGCGGCCGGTGCCGTTGTAGCTCACGGCGTGGCCATCGGGCTCGACGATCATGGCCAGCATGTCGCCACCGATGCCGGTGGCCATCGGCTCCACCACGCCCAGGATGGCATCGGCCGCGAGCGCCGCGTCGATGGCGCTGCCGCCTTCGCGCAGTACCTGCAGCGCGGCCTCGGCGGCGAGCGGGTGGCCGGTGGCGACCATGCAGTGCGCGGCGCGCACGCCTTCGCCGCCGGCGATGGCAGGGGTGGCGGAAGGACTGGCGAAAGCTGTCGTTCTCATGCGTGGCGTTCCAGGGGAATCAGATTCGGTTCAATCGGGTTTGACGCAGCGGCATGCGTGAGCGGATCCTCACCGCCACAGCACCACGGCGCACATCGTCGATACGGCAAGACCCGCCAGCACCGGCAACAGCAACGCCCGCACCGCATCGAGCACCGGCACGCGCGCGAAGCCGGTGATGGCCACCAGCGAGGACCAGGCAATCAGCGTGCCGCCACCGGTCCAGACCGCGCCCATCTGGCCCACCGCGCACAGCGTGGCTGCGTCGATGCCGACGGTCGGGCCCAGCGCGCCGGCCAGCGTGCCGGTCAGCGGCAGGCCGGCAAAGCCGGAGCCGTCGATGCCGGTGATCATGCCCACCAGCAGTACGCCGAAAGCCACCATGACGTGGTTGTTGGGAATCCATTGCCCGGCGCCCTGGATCAGTTCGAACAGCAGGCTCGGCGCATGGCCGGGGCCGATGTGCAGGATGGCGCCGGCGGTATCGCCCGCGCCGATAAAGAAGAAGCCGGCGATCGGCAGCACGGAGCCCATCGCCTTGAAGGCAAAGACAAAACCATCGGTGATGTGCTCCGCGCTGACATCCAGCATTTTGCGCGGGCCCTCGGCCGCCAGCGTGCACAGGATCATCAGCAGCGCTGCCATGCCGCCCACCATGGCGGCCGCCTCGCCGCCCTTGAGTTCGGCCACGCCCAGGCCCAGCCTGGGCACGACCATCAACGCGATCACGGCGGCGAACGCTAACGGCGTCAGCACGGCAAACACCTTCGACCACTTGATCTGGCGAAGCTCCACCATCGACAGGCTGCGCGCGATATTGGCATCGGTGCCGAGCGGCTCGTCGTGCGCGGTGCCGCGTGCCAGTGCGCTTTTGTCGAAGCTGCCGGCGGCTTCGGCACTGGCCAGGCTGGCATCGTGCGCGCGGCCTTGCCAGCGGGCCAGGTGGCCGGCATTGGCGGGACGGATCTGGGCGCGGATGGAAAAGTAAGCCATCGTGAGCGCGATGCCGCCGGTGATCAGCGACAGCACCAGCGCGCGGTCCGCCACCATGGCGGCGCTGACCGCGGCCCCGGCTGCCTTGGCGCTGATGCCCGGCGCCACCCCGATCACATAGTCGGACGACAGCGCGGTGCCCTGGCCCGCGATGGCGATCGCCATGGCGCCGGCCAGCGGCGGCAGGCCGGCGGCGATCGCGGCGGGCAGCAGGATGGCGGATACCAGGGGGATGGCAGGCGTGGGCCAGAAGAACAGCGAGATGGTGTACGTGATGGCGGCCAGCATGAAGTAGGCGGCGTGGCCGTTCTTCATCACCGCGCGGAAGGGCTCCACCATGCGCACGTCGGAGCGCAGCGCCTTGAGCGAATTGAGCAGCGCCGTCATCAGCGCGATCACCAGGAAGATATTGAACAACTCGCGCGCCGCCACGAAGCTGGCGTTGAAGATGCTGGCCAGCGCGCTGACCGGGCTATGGGTCCAGGCCAGCGTGACGAGGAAGGTCGCGACGATCGCGGGCACGACCACGTTGGCGCGAAACACCATCGTCAGCACGATGGCAAGGACGCCGGCGAGGTAGACCCAGTGGGCCGCGCCCAGGGCGATATGTGATTCCATTTTGGGGCTTGTCTCCTGTGCCGGCGTGGCTGGGTGGGGGCCGCCGGTCTGTGCCGAGGGGGCATCGTAGCTGGCCTGGCACCGGCGCGGCAACCCATGGCGTGGCCGCCCGGCGCGCAAGTGCGCGGCAGTTCCCCTTCATGGCCGCCGTGCGCGCGTTGCGTCACGTTGCGGCCGGGTACCGTGCCTGCGCCGGGGCGGGCAGGCCACGGTGACTGGCGCGCACTTATCCGGCGACTGTCCCGACGGCCTTCGCCGGGCTCACCTGGACTTCCCAGGACACGCTGATATCGCCGTTGACGAAGGTCTGGCAGGCCATGCGGTAGCCTTCGCCAAACTGCGCCTCCGTCAGATGCTTGCGTTCCTTGGGCTTGATGGCGTCGGTGAACGCCAGTCCGCGTTCGATCTTGCACTTGCAGGTGCCGCACAGGCCGCCGCCGCACTTGAAGGGGATGCCGCCTTTCTCGCGCAGGGAAACGCGCAGCAGGTTGCTGTTCTCGGGGGCGCTGACGACCTTGCCGCCGTTGCTGACAAAGGTGATTTCAATCATGGAAACGATCCGATTGCATGAGGGGGCTGCCCGGCGCTATGCCGGCCATACTCGGTTTATTCAGCGCGCGCTATTCACGCCTTACCAGTGAGATGTCCATGCTGCCAAAGGTGGCCAGGCGCTTGAGCTCGTCGCGGGCTTCCTGCAGCGTGTCGAACTTGTCGAGGAATTTCGAGGGCACGTAATTGATGGCCGGCGGCTGCGGGCTGGCGTCATCGGCATCCTGGCCGGATTCCTCTATTACCTTCACCTTGACCGGATGCGCCATTTCGGCGATCACGAAGTGCGCGGTCTTGCGGCCGTAGAAGAGATAGTCGTATGCCTCGACGGCCACCAGCCCCTCGACCAGTTCGGTCCTGAATTGCCCCGGTTTGCTGCTGAGTATCACGTACATGACTGTGTTGCCTGGTGGTTGCTGGTGTTACTGCGGGCTGGCCGGGATGCCGGCTTGCGCAACGTTGGCCACACTGCTCGCCGTGGCGTTCTCCACTGGCAACTCGTCCTGGCTGAGCTCGATGTCGTGCTCCAGCCAGATCTGGCAGGTCAGGCGATAGCCCTGTTCCAGCCGCTCGCCCAGTTGCTTCTTTTCCTTCCAGTTCGGCGGCGGCAGGTGCTCGCCGCCGGCGATCACGCGGCAGGCGCACTTGGAGCATTTGCCCATGCCGCACTCGTAGCGCAGGTTCGGATAGGGAAACTGCTTGATCCCCGCGCGCACCACCAGGTTGGTGCTGGGCTTGACCTCGTCCTCGAAGGTCTGGCCGTTCTTGTGAAATACGACTTTCGGCATACAACGTTTCCGCAGGCGGTCTGTGAGGGGGGGCGGCCGGGGCAATGCGCCCGGCCTTGCTCTATTGCGCGCTCAGGCGGCCATGCCGAGTTCAGGCAGGGAGATCTCCTGGGCGACGTAGTCGTGGTAGAGCGCGGTGGTGTAGAGCAGACGCATCTGTGCGCCGATCTCGCAGATTTTCAGGCAGCGCTGCTGCAGCTCGGGCGTGTTGGCGTGTTCCAGCACGATCTGGTAGCCGCGTTCGCCGTGGATCTCGTCGGAGACGATATGCAGGTCGA
>Ga0255338_1002076_pt1 | contig 32265 bp, 19 predicted proteins | sample MeOH1_35cm_T4_19_FD_203715 | JGI IMG/M metagenome (GOLD analysis project Ga0255338, IMG submission 203715) | Sandy soil microbial communities from University of British Columbia, Vancouver, Canada - MeOH1_35cm_T4_195 | ecosystem: Engineered > Artificial ecosystem > Sand microcosm > Unclassified ... | reverse complement strand
CAGCTTCCTCCAGATTCGCAGTCGCCCGCGACACCCTTGCCGTTCGGCTAACACTTCCCCGTGCCGGGTGTGTAGAGGACTTCCACCTCCAAGTGAGTGCGCCCTGCCGGGCGCACACAAAAAAAGAGGCAGCGCGAACGCTGCCCCGGGATTGCCGCACTGCGCGGCGTCAGGCTGCTTCCGCCAGCGCCTCCTTCTCGAACACCAGGCGCCCGCCTTTCGCATCCACCTTGATGACGTCCTTCGGGCCGAAGCGGCTCTCCAGTATCGCCTTCGCGAGCGGATTCTCTATCTGCGACTGTATCGCGCGCTTCAGCGGCCGCGCGCCGTACACCGGATCGAAGCCGACCGACGCGATTTCCTTCAGCGCCGCATCGCTCACGTCGAGCTTCATCTCCATCGCCGCCAGCCGCTTCTCGAGATACTGCAGCTGGATGCGCGCTATCGACTTGATGTTCTTCTCGTCGAGCGCATGGAACACCACGATCTCGTCGATGCGGTTGATGAACTCCGGCCGGAAATGCGTCTTCACTTCGCCCAGCACCGCGAGCTTGATCACCTGGTAATCGTCGCCGGCCATCGTCTGTATCATCTGCGAGCCGAGGTTGGACGTCATCACGATCACCGTGTTCTTGAAGTCCACCGTGCGCCCCTGCCCGTCGGTCATGCGACCGTCGTCGAGCACCTGCAGCAGCACGTTGAACACGTCCGGGTGCGCCTTCTCCACTTCGTCGAGCAGGATCACCGAGTACGGCTTGCGGCGCACCGCTTCGGTCAGATAGCCGCCCTCCTCGTAGCCGACGTAGCCGGGAGGCGCGCCGATCAGGCGAGCGACCGAGTGCTTCTCCATGAACTCGGACATGTCGATGCGGATGAGATGCTCTTCCGAATCGAACAGGAATTCGGCGAGCGCCTTGCACAGCTCCGTCTTGCCCACGCCCGTCGGCCCGAGGAACAGGAAAGAGCCGTACGGACGGCGCGGATCGCCGAGACCCGCGCGCGAGCGCCGTATCGCATCGGACACGAGGCGCACGGCCTCGTCCTGGCCGACCACGCGCTGATGCAGCTTCTGCTCCATCTGCAGCAGCTTCTCGCGCTCGCCCTGCATCATCTTGGACACCGGTATGCCGGTCGCGCGCGACACGACCTCCGCAATCTCTTCGGCGCCCACCTGCGTGCGCAGCAGCTTGTGCCTGACCTGGCCCTCGCCGGTTTTTTCCGCCTGCTTCAATTGGGCTTCGAGCTGCGGCAGCCTGCCGTACTGGATCTCCGCGACCTTGTCGAGCTTGCCTTCGCGCTGCAGCTTCGTGATTTCGAGACGCGCGCGATCGATCTCTTCCTTGATGTGCGCGCTGCCCTGAACCTGCGCTTTCTCGGCTTTCCATATTTCGTCGAGGTCCGCGTATTCGCGCTCCAGCGAGCGTATCTCGTCTTCGATCAGGCCGAGCCGCTTCTGCGACGCTTCGTCCTTTTCCTTCTTCACCGCCTCGCGCTCGATCTTGAGCTGAATGAGGCGGCGGTCGAGACGGTCCATCGCCTCGGGCTTGGAATCGATCTCCATCTTGATGCGCGACGCAGCCTCGTCGATGAGGTCGATCGCCTTATCCGGCAGGAAGCGGTCCGTGATGTAACGGTGGGACAGCTCCGCGGCCGCTACGATCGCCGGGTCGGTGATCTCCACGCCGTGGTGCAGCTCGTATTTCTCCTGCAGGCCGCGCAGGATGGCGATGGTGGCTTCTACCGACGGCTCTTCGACCAGCACTTTCTGGAAGCGCCGCTCGAGGGCTGCGTCTTTCTCGATGTACTTGCGGTACTCGTCGAGCGTCGTCGCGCCCACGCAGTGCAGCTCGCCGCGCGCGAGCGCGGGCTTCAACATGTTGCCGGCGTCGATCGCGCCTTCGGCCTTGCCGGCGCCGACCATGGTATGCAGCTCGTCGATGAAGACGATGGTGCGGCCGGCGTCCTGCGCGATTTCCTTCAGCACGGACTTCAGCCGCTCTTCGAACTCGCCGCGGTACTTCGCGCCGGCGAGCAGCTGCGCCATGTCGAGCGACAGGACGCGCTTGTTCTTGAGCGTTTCCGGCACCTCGCCGTTGACGATGCGCTGCGCGAGACCTTCGACGATCGCGGTCTTGCCCACGCCCGGCTCGCCGATCAGCACCGGGTTGTTCTTGGTGCGCCGCTGCAGGATCTGCACCACGCGGCGGATCTCGTCGTCGCGCCCGATCACCGGGTCGAGCTTGCCGCTGCGCGCGCGCTCGGTGAGGTCCAGCGTGTATTTCTTGAGCGCTTCGCGGCTGCCTTCCGCTTCCTGGCTACTCACGCTTTCCCCACCGCGCACGGTCTGTATCGCCTTCTCGAGCTGGGCGCGCTCGCCGCCGTGCTGCTTGAGCAGCCGGCCGGTCTCGCCCTTGTCCTGGGTGAGCGCGAGCAGAAACAGCTCGGAGGCGATGAACTGGTCGTTGCGCTTCTGCGCTTCCTTGTCCGTGAGATTGAGCAGGTTGTTGAGATCGCGCGAAACCGTCACCTCGCCGCCGGTGCCTTCCACCTTCGGCAGGCGGTCGATGGCGCTCTTCAGCGCATTGCGCAGCCCGCCGACGTTCACGCCGGCGCGCGACAGCAGCGACGCGGTGCCGCCGTCCTGCTGGTTGAGCAGCGCATAGAGCAGGTGCTGAGGCTCGATGTAGGGATTGTCGTTGCCGACCGCAGAGCTCTGGGCGTCGGCAAACGCCTGCTGAAATTTGGTCGTGAACTTGTCGAAGCGCATGGAGTGCCCTCTGCGAAATACCGTATGGTGCGTAAATCGGGTTGTATCCGCGCTTTTTCAAGGCCCCACGCCGCACAGGGGTTTTTGCCCTTGGGGCCATAGTCCATTAGAAGAACGCCCCCGCGCATCGTTCATGGCCGGCCGCCCGGCGTCGCCATGCCTCGGATGCGATAATAGCGCCCGATGCACGGGATTACGGCAACCATGAGCAATGAATTGAACGACGAAATCGAGCGCAACGTCCGGGCAGCACTCGCCGAGGACGTGGGCGGGGGCGACTGGACTGCGCAACTGCTGCCTGAAGGCCAGACAGCAACGGCCACGATCGTGTGCCGCGTGCCTGCAGTGATTTGCGGCCAGCGCTGGGCCGAGAACACCATGCTCGCCCTCGACCGCGGGATGCGCATCGAGTGGCTCGTGCCCGAGGGCGCAAGCGTGGCGGGCGGCGAGACGATCTGCCGCATGCACGGCCGCACGCGCGCCCTGCTCACCGGCGAGCGCACCGCGCTCAACTTCCTGCAGATGCTGTCCGCGGTCGCCACGGCGACCTGGCGCTACGTCGAGGCCGTGCGCGGCACGCGCGCGAAGATCCTGGACACCCGCAAGACGCTGCCGGGACTCCGGCTCGCCGAAAAGTACGCGGTCACGGTCGGCGGCGGCATGAACCACCGCAAGGGCCTGTACGACGGGATACTGATCAAGGAAAACCACATCGCCGCCGCAGGCAGCGTGTCGGCCGCGTTGAAGCGCGCTCAAGGCCTCGCGCCGGCCGGCGTCTGGATACAGATCGAAGTGGAAACGCGCGCTCAGCTCGAAGAAGCGCTGAGTGCCGGCGCGAAGATGGTACTGCTGGACAACATGACGCCCGCGCAGATGGCCGAAGCGGTAAAGCTCGCCGCCGGACGCGCCGAGCTCGAAGCATCCGGCGGCATCACCCTCGATACCGTGCGCGAAATCGCCGAAACAGGCGTCGATCGCATCTCGATCGGCAGCCTCACGAAGGATATCGATGCAATCGATCTGTCGATGCGGCTCGCGTCGAAGTGAGGAGTGAGGTGTGAAGAGTAAGGAGTAGAACCGCGTCGCGCCGCGACGCCGCTTTACGCCTCCCGCCTCCCGCCTCCCGCCTCCCCATTCGACGGCAAATACCGTCGAATGATCTTCTCGATCTCGCCCAGCTCGGCATCTACCGTCAGCGGCGCGATGCACTGCTTGATTGCCGTGTCGGGATCCTTCAGGCCGTGACCGGTGAGCGTGCAGACGATGGAGCTCCCCTCGCCTATCCGTCCCATCTCGAGATCCTTCAGCACGCCGGCGAGCGAAATCGCGGACGCGGGCTCGCAGAATATGCCTTCCGTCTGCGCCAGCAGCTTCTGCACATGCAGGATCTCTTCGTCGGTGCATTCGGCGAACCAGCCGCCGGATTCCTGCTGAGCCTTGAGCGCAAGCTCCCACGACGCCGGGTTGCCGATGCGTATCGCCGTTGCGACCGTTTCCGGGTTCTCGACGACGCGGCCACGCACGATAGGCGCGGACCCCGATGCCTGGTAGCCGAGCATGATGGGCCGGCGCGTGGCGATCTTCCCGCGGTGGAACGAGCACTTCCCGGAACAGAACGCGCACGCAGCGGTCTGCTCGCACACGGCTTCGCTATAGCCCGTCCAGTGCGCCCCGATGTTGCCCGCGTTTCCGACGGGCAGCGCATGGTAGTCAGGCGCATCGCCGAGCGCTTCGATGACCTCGAACGCAATGGTCTTCTGGCCCTGCGGACGAAACGGATTGATGGAATTCACCAGCGCCACGCCGGTCGTCTCGGCCGCCTGCTGCACGAGCCGCATGCCGTCGTCGAAATTGCCGCGGATCTGGATCACGATCGAGCCGTGCATCATTGCCTGCGACAGCTTGCCGAGCGCGATTTTTCCTTCCGGTATCAGCACGAAGCACGTGATGCCGGCGCGCGCAGCGTACGCCGCAGCGGCCGCAGAGGTGTTGCCGGTGGACGCGCAGATGATCGCTTTCGCACCCGCCTCGACCGCCTTCGTGACCGCCATCGTCATGCCGCGGTCCTTGAACGAGCCGGTGGGATTGAGCCCGTCGAACTTCGCGTAGATGCGGACGTTCCTGCGAACCAGCCGCGGCAGGTTCTTAAGCTCGATGAGCGGCGTGTCGCCCTCGTTGAGCGAGATGACGGGAGTCGTGTCGCTGACCGGCAGGCGGTCGCGGTATTTTTCGATGAGGCCGGTGTAGTGTGTCATGGCGAGGCAGACGCGCGAGCGCGCCTGCGGAGTGAGTTGAGTCGTGCGGCTAGTTGAATTCTTCGAGACGGATGCGCGTCACTTTGCCGGTGACGACGGGCAGTGCCTCTATTTTCCGCATGGCAACGTCGACGTTCTTTTCCACGGTGAGGTGGGTGAGCATGATGATGTCCACCTGGTCCTCGCCTTCGTTCGGCTCCTTCTGGACCATGGCGTCTATCGAGATGCTGCCGTCCGCGAGGATGCGCGTGATGTCGGCGAGCACGCCCGGCTTGTCGAGCACCCGCATGCGCAGGTAGTACGACGTCTCGACCTCGCCCATCGGCAGTATCGGCGTGCTCGAAAGCTGATCGGGCTGGAATGCGAGGTGCGGGACGCGGTGCTCCGGGTCGGCCGTGAGCATGCGCGCGACATCGACGAGATCCGCCACCACGGCCGATGCGGTCGGTTCTGCGCCCGCGCCCGCGCCGTAGTACATCGTCTGGCCGACGGCGTCGCCTTTCACCAGTATCGCGTTCATTACGCCTTCGACGTTCGCAATGAGCCGCTTCGCCGGAATCAGGGTCGGATGCACGCGCAGCTCTATGCCTTTCGACTTGCGCTTCGCGATGCCGAGCAGCTTGATGCGATAGCCCAGCTCCCCGGCATAACGGATGTCTTCCTGCGTGAGCTTCGATATGCCTTCGATATAGGCCGCGCCGAACTGCATCGGTATGCCGAAGCCGATGGCTGCCATGATGGCGAGCTTGTGCGCCGCGTCCACGCCTTCGATGTCGAAAGTGGGGTCCGCTTCCGCATAGCCCAGCTTCTGCGCCTGCGCCAGCACGTCCTTGAAGCTCGCGCCCTTGTCGCGCATTTCCGACAGGATGAAGTTACTGGTGCCGTTGATGATGCCGGCGATCCATTCGATGCGGTTCGCCGTGAGACCTTCCCGCAGCGACTTGATGATCGGTATGCCGCCGCCGACCGCTGCTTCGAACGCCACCATCACCTCCTGCTTCTGGGCGGCGGCGAAGATCTCGTTGCCGTGCTGCGCGAGCAGCGACTTGTTCGCGGTGACCACGTGCTTGCCGTTCGCGATCGCCTTGAGGATCAGCTCTTTCGCGATGCCGGTCCCGCCGATCAGCTCGACCACGATGTCGATGTCCGGATCGTTCACGACGTCGAGCGCGTCGCCCGTCACCGTCGCCTGCCCCCCGACCAGCGCCTTCGCTTTCGCGACGTCCTTGTCGGCGACCATTTTCATCGTGATCGCGATTCCGGCGCGGCGCGAGATCTCCTCGCGGTTGCGCGCGAGGACAGTGAACGTGCCGCAGCCGACGGTGCCTATGCCGAGCAGCCCGACGTTGATCGGTTTACCTCTGGTTTGCATTGCCATGGATTCTTTGCGGTGTTTTAGCGGTTGAGCGCGGCCGCGCTACAGCAGGCCGTCCTTCCGGAACATGTCCTTGATGCCACGGACCGCCTGTCGTGTGCGTGCTTCATTTTCAATGAGAGCAAATCGCACGTGGTCGTCGCCGTAGTGGCCGAATCCCACGCCGGGGGCGACTGCGATCTTCGCATCCGAAAGCAGCTTCTTCGAAAATTCGAGCGACCCCATCCCTTTGTACTGCTCCGGTATCGGCGCCCAGATGTACATCGTCGCTTCGGGCTTGTCGGTTTTCCAGCCTGCGGACTCCAGCCCCGACCACAGGACGTCGCGGCGCGCCTGGTACGTCCTGCGCACTTCCTCGACGCACTCCTGCGGCCCTTCGAGCGCGACGATGGACGCGACCTGTATCGGCGCGAACGTGCCGTAATCGTGATAGCTCTTCATGCGCGCGAGCGCCGTGACCAGCTCGCGGTTGCCCACCATGTAGCCCACGCGCCAGCCGGCCATGTTGTAGCTTTTCGACATCGTGAAAAATTCGACCGCGATGTCGCGTGCGCCCGGCACTTGCATGATGGACGGAGCGACGTAGCCGTCGAACACGATGTCGGCGTAAGCCAGGTCATGCACGATGTAGATATGATGCTCCAGCGCCATTGCGACCAGCCGCTCGAAGAACGGCAGGGTCACGCACTGCGTCGTCGGGTTGCTCGGGAAATTGACGATGAGCATCTTGGGCTTGGGGTAGGTGTCGAGGATCGCGCGCTCGAGCGCCTCGAAGAAATCCACCCCGGCGTGCATCGGGACGTGCCGGATGTCGGCGCCCGCGATGACCGGCCCGTAGATGTGTATCGGGTAGCTCGGATTGGGAACGAGCACGATGTCGCCGCGATCGAGCGTGGCAAGCGCGAGATGCGCGATGCCCTCCTTCGAGCCTATGGTGACGATCGCCTCGCTGTCCGGATCGAGCTCGACGCCGTAGCGCGTCTTGTACCAGTTGCAGATCGCCTTGCGCAGCCGATGCACGCCTTTGGACACCGAGTAGCCGTGCGTGTCCGACCGCTGCACCGCTTCGACCATCTTGTCGACGATGTGCCGCGGCGTGGGCCCGTCCGGGTTGCCCATGCTGAAGTCGATGATGTCCTCGCCACGCCGGCGCGCGGCGAGCTTCAACTCGCCGGTGACGTTGAAGACGTACGGCGGCAACCGCTTGATTCGGGGAAACTCTTCCATGGATAGCGCGCGAGGCGACCTGCCAAAAAGGTTATAATTCTAGACTAGCGCGTAACTCGAAGCAAATCATAAGGTTATGATTCAAACATGAAATTGCAGCTGAGCCAGAGCGGCAACGACCCTTATTTCACCAGTTACGGCGACGGGTATGTCGCGGTGAGCGGCGAGCGTTACGAGCATAACCTGCTCGTGATGCCCGGCCATGCGGTCGAGCGCTGGGAAGTGGCCGGGTTCGAAACGCTGAGCTCCGCTGACTTTGCCGCCCTGCTCGCCCTGGAGCCCGAGGTCGTGGTGCTCGGCACCGGCGCGGCACTGCGCTTTCCGCATCCGTCCGTCACCGGTCCGTTGACCGCGGCAGGCGTGGGCATAGAAGTGATGGACACGCGCGCGGCCTGCCGCACCTACAACATCCTGCTGTCGGAGGACCGCAAGGTCGTGGCGGCGATTCTCGTCGCCTAGCGATGCGAAGCCGCTATCCCGCCGCCTCGTCGCTGCGCTTGAAGTCGAGCTGCAACGGCGGCGGATCGAGCAGCATCGCCAGCGACTCGTCGCCGGTGAGCGGCGGCGAATAGTAGAAGCCCTGTATCTCGTCGCACCCGTTGGCGACCAGGAAGGACAGCTGCGCCTCGTTCTCGACGCCTTCGGCCACGACGCGCAGACCGAGGTTGTGCGCCATGCCGATGACCGCCCGTATGATCGTCGCGTCATCGAGGTCGCTGGTGATGTCGCTCACGAACGAGCGGTCGATCTTCAGCGCATCGATCGGGAACAGCTGGAGGTACGCAAGACTCGAGTAACCGGTGCCGAAATCGTCGATCGACAGGTGCATGCCGAGCGACTTCAGCTCGCGCAGCGTCTGCACCGCGTCGTCGGTGTTGCTCATCAGAGAGCTTTCCGTGAGCTCGAGCTGCAGCAGGTCCGGAGGCAGTCCGTGATGGCTCAGCACCTGCTCTATCATCTTGCCGAGATCGCGTGAAGCGAACTGCCGCGCTGATAGATTGATGGCGATCGGAATCCCGGTTATGCCGGCGCTCTCCCAGGCTTTCAGCTGCAGGCAGGCCTCTTCGAGCAGCCATTTGCCGATCGACACAATGAGGCCGCTGTCCTCGAGCAGGGGAACGAAGTCTGCGGGCTGCACCATGCCGCGCCCCGGCCGCATCCAGCGCAGCAGCGCCTCCATGCCGGTAATGCGGCCTGTCACAAGATCGACCTTCGGCTGGTAGTGGAAACGGAACTCGCGGCGCTCGAGCGCGCGGCGCAGGCTGTTCTCCATCTCCAGCCGCTGCAGCGCGCGCGCATTCATCTCCGCCGTGTAGAACTGGAAATTGTTGCGCCCCATCTCCTTCGCACGGTACATCGCAGCGTCGGCATTCTTCATCAGCGTGCCTTCCTCGTCGCTGTCGACGGGGAACACGCTGATGCCTATGCTCGCCGACACGTAGACTTCGCTGCTGCCGAGCATGAACGGCTCGCGGAAAGCGCCCATGATCTTCTCCGCAACCGCGCGAGTGTCCTCGAGATGTCGCAAGTCCGAGAGTATGAAACCGAACTCGTCGCCCCCGAAGCGCCCCACGGTGTCGCCGACGCGCACGCGATCGGACAGGCGCTGCGCCACCTGGACCAGCAGGTCGTCGCCCGCGCCGTGGCCGAGCGTGTCGTTGGTGACCTTGAAGCGGTCCAGATCGAGGAACATGACCGCCACCAGCTTGTTGCGCCGGCGCGCCTGCGCCATCGACTGGGTGAGCCGGTCGTAGAAGCGGTTGCGGTTCGGCAGCCCGGTAAGCGCGTCGTAATGCGCGAGGTAGAGCAGCCTCTCTTCCGCTTCCTTGCGGTCGGTGATGTCCTCCGCGATGCCGGCCACGCGGTACACGCGGTCGTTGCTGTCGCGCACCGGGAACGCGCGGTCCTGCACCCACCGCACCGTTCCGTCCGCGCGCACGATGCGATAGGTTTCGTCGTACCTGCCGTCGGCGGCGGTCTTGCGCGCATGGTAGACGCGTGCGCGATCTTCCGGGTGAACCGCGCGCACCAGAAGGCGCGGCAAGCGCTTGATCGTGTCCACCGGCAGGCCCAGCATCTGCTCGCAGGCGGGGCTGAGATATATCGTCTCCCTCAACTGCGCGTCGCTGATCCAGAACACCTGCGGAATGTTGCTCGAGAGCTGCACGAATTTTTCCTCGCTCTCGCGCAATGCCTGCTCCGCCTGCTTGCGCTGGATGTACTGGCCGATCTGGCTGCCCACCGAGCGCGTGATGAGCAGCAGCATCTCGTCGGGCTGCCGCACGTCGCGGCCGAAGAACTCCATCATGCCGATCACTTTGTTCATCGCGATGATCGGAAATGCATATGCGCTCGCGAGGCCCAGCTTCTGCGCGCTGGGCCGGCGCAGAAAGGACGCGTCGGCCTGCACGTCGACGATCCAGGTCGCCTCGCGCTCGTACAGCCCGCGGCGCAACAACCCGCCCACGCCTCTCGTGTCCGCAACTTCCCAGTAGCGCCGGTCCCGCTCCTCGAGCTCGAGCGGCCTCTCGCTCCAGCATTCGACGCGACGCAGCAGTTCCGCCTCCTCGTCCCAGCTCCACAACGCACCGTACGCCCAGTCCATCGCCTCGCACATGGTGCGTATGAGCCGCGGCATCGCCTCGGACAGCGTGGACGATTCGGCGAGCACGCGCGTCACCGCATGCTCCATCGCCCGGCGTCGGTGCGAAAGCGCGCGCTCCGTGATGTTCTCGAAGGAGATCACCGCGCGCCCGGGGCCGCCGGCAGGAAAGCGCGTCACCTTGACCGCGAACCAGCGCTGCTCCGCGTTGGCGTGGCACGAGTACTCCGTGGTGAACTCGTCCTGCGCGCCGGACAGCACGTCGCGCATGCCCGACGCCACGTAAGCAACCTCCGCGGCGCTCATGCCGGTCGCCGTCTCGCTGGTCATGAAAAAGCTCTCGTGCTCCCACGTGGTGTCCGCACGATAACCGTTGTCTTCGGCGAAGCGCCGCCACGACTTGTTGACAGCCATGATGGTGCCGTCCTCGTCCACCACGCAGATGTGCTGGCTCAGGGCATCCATCGTCGCGCGCGCGAACCGCTCGGATTCCGTGAGCGCGTTTTCGGCCAGATGACGCTCGGCAACACGCGCGAGCTGAGCCGAAATCGTCGGCACGGCCTGCAACAGCGCCTCGTCCCTGGGCAGCGCGCGGTCGGCGTAGAGCTCGATCAGCGCGTAGCTGTGTCCCGCGGCAACCACCGGGAATGCGAACGCCGAGCGCAACCCGCAGGCCTTCGCCGCTTCCGCGCGGCGGAAGACTGCGGGTTCGGCGGGCAGATCCTCGATCCACATCGCCTGTCCGTCGGCGAACACCCGGCTCAGCAAGCCGCGGCTGGGCAATGGCGCGAACGGCTCGGACGCGTCAACGAAGCGCTGCCAGCGCGCGTCCGCACCGTGCCAGATGGACATCTGCTCCGCGTAATTCGCTCCCATCCTGTCGAAAATCACCACGCGCCCGAGCACCCAGCCGCCGAACGCGCTCAAGTGAGCCAGGCAGGCGCGCAAGGCCTCCTCCGGCGTCTCGGCCTCGTTCGCGGCCGTCGCCAGCTGCTTCAGGAGCGCATTGAGCTGCGCGGTTCGCTCCAGCGCCAGCTGCGCGCGCTTGCGCTCCGAGATGTCTTCGATGATGCGCAGGAAGTACAGCGGCTTGCCGGCCGCATCGCGCACGACCGATACGGTGCGGTTGGTCCACACCTTGCTGCCGTCCTTGCGCACGAACAGCCGCTCGGAAGAGAACGACGACATCTCGCCCGCGAGCATCTGATCGAAGTACTGGGGACGGTCCCTGCGCCGCGTGGCCGGATCGAGCAGGTCGGTCGTCCGCCGCTCGAGCAGCTCCTCCGCGGAATAGCCGAGGATCTCGCACAGCTTGTGATTGACCTTCAGTATCCGGTCATCCTCGATGCCGGTATGCAGTATCCCGACCGGCGCATTGTCGAAGGTCGCGCGATAGCGCTCCTCCGCCTCGCGCGTCCCGGTGATGTCCTCGACGATGCGCACGAGGTACAGCGGCGCGCGCGCCGAATCGCGCACTACCGATACCGTGCCGCGGACCCAGATCGCGGCGCCGTTCCTGCGCAGCAGCCGCTCCTCGCTCGCGAACGACTGTATTCTTCCCTGCAGCAGGCGCTTCGTCTCGACGCTGTGCTGCTGCCCCGCGTCCACCGGATGCGCGATCTGCGCGTGCGTCATTTTGAGCAGGTCGGCCTCCGCATAGCCGACGATCTCGCAAAACCGCGGATTCACCTGCAGGATCGTGCCGTCCAGCGCGGTGTGCACGATGCCGACCGGCGCCTGCTGCACCGTGGCGCGGTAGCGCTCCTCGACTTCCTTGCGCTCGGTGATGTCCTCGAACACGCCGATGAGATAAAGCGGCCTGGCATCGGCATCGCGCGCGAGCGACACGGTGCGGCGGCACCAGATGACCCGATCGTCCTTCCGGATGTAGCGCTTCTCCAGCGAGAACGTGCGGATCTCCCCGGAGACGAGCTTGTTCTCCAGCGCTTCGTCCGCATGCGCGTCCACCGGGTGATGCAGCGTGTGCTCGGGACGGTCCGCCAGCTCCTCGGCGCTGTAGCCGAGCATCTCGCACAGGCGCTGATTCACGAGCATGACGCGCCGCTGCAGCGAGCTGTGCATGATGCCCACGGCCGCCTGGTTGAAGGTCGCCTCGAAACGCTGCTCCAGCGCCTTGCTCGCGGTGACGTCCTCGATCACGCTGATGAGATATTGCGCGCGTCCATGGTCGTCGCACCCCACCGAGGTCGTGCGCCGCGTCCACACCGCGCGGCCGTCGCGCGCGAGATAGCGCTTCTCGTCGGACCATGGCCTGACCACGCGTGTCGCGGCGCGTATTCGCGCGCGCTCGCCGCGCGCGACGTCGTCGGGATGCGTGATATCCCGCACCGGCTTGCCGATGACTTCCTCGACCGCGTACCCCAGCATGTCGCAGAACTTCTGGTTCGCGTCGGTGAGCACGCCATGCAGGTCGACGCGCGTGATGCCGACCGCCGCCTGGTTGAAGGTTTCGCGGTAACGGCGCTCGCTTGCGCGAAGCTGGCGCTCGGCGTACTCGCGCGCCACGCGGGTGCGCAGCGCGGTGATGCCGAAAGCAAGATCGTCGGCGAGCTCGCCGACGAGCCTGATCTCTTCCTCGTCGAACGCGTCGGGCTCGCCGGCATGGATGCTGATCGCGCCGATCACCCGGCCTTCGACGACGAGCGGCATGAGATATGCCGACTGGTAGCCCAGCTCTTGTGCGCGCTGGCGGTCCCACGACGGATGGTCTGCCGTCATCACGTGCCGCGCGAGCACCGGCTGACCGGAAGAGATCACGTCGCCCATCGGCCCGCAATAGCGGCCGTTGGCGTCCCACGAGGATTGCGAGCCCATCGGCTCGCTGTCCCCGAACCCGGCGTGAGCCCCGATGCGAACCGGGCGCTTCGGATTGCCCGTCGCAAATCCTATCCACGCCTGCACGTACCCGCCGGACTGCACCAGGATGCGGCACATCTCGCGCAGCAGCTCAGGCTCGTCGGTTGCGTGCACCAGCGCATGATTGCACTCGGCCATGACGCTCCGCGCGCGCAGCACGCGGGCGAGCTGGGCTTCGGCCCGTTGACGCGCCGACTCGCGGCGCAGCGCGCTCATGCCGTATGCGAGATCCTTCGCCAGCATGTTGAGCAGCGCCACGTCGTCGTGATCGAAGGCGTCAGGCTCGCGGGCGTAAACGCACAGCGCGCCCACGCACGCGCCGTCGACGTGCAGCGGCGCGGCGTAGCGCGCGCGATATTCCGGGTCGCCCTGCTGCGGGTCGGCCTCGCTCTCGATGTGCCGCGCGAGATCGGCCTCACCGGTGCGGATGACGCGCTGCACGGCGCGGTCGCCGGCGCCCAGGCGCGCGAGCACGGCCGCGGGCAGGTCTTCGCAGCCGGCGACAGCAGACGTGACGACGGGCTTCCGGCCTTCTGCGGTCACGAGCGCAATGCACGCCCTCAGAAAGCCTCCGGAGTGCACCAGCGCGCGGCACATCTCATCGAGAAGGCGGTCTTCACGCGTCTCGTACGCGAGTGCGCGGTTGCACTCGAGCAGCACTTGCTGCGCGCGCCGGGCTCGCGCGAGACGCGCCTCGGCAACCCGCTGCTTCTGCTCCTCGTGCTTCCGGAGGCTGATGTCCTTGAGGACCTGGATCAGGTACGGCTCGCGCGTGAGCAGGCGGCTTTTGTCGGCGCCGTGGTCGGAGATGAAAATGAGCGGCACGTCGATGTCGCGCTGGCGCATCAGGTCGCTCGCGCGCATGCGGTCCCGCGCCGAGAAATGCCAGTCGGCGATGACGATGTCGAAGCGGCTCGAGAGCAGCGCGCGGAACTCGCGATCGTTGCGCGCGCGCTCCAGCGTGTACGCGATGCCCGCGTCCGTCAGCGCCTGCTGGATGGCAAGCGCGTCCGCGTCTTCGCGCTCGACCAGCAGAACGTGCAGCACCTGCCCTGCCCCGAGCATGTTATCGGCTCTATCCATACGTCCTGCCGTGCGCCCCCCGGTCCCTCTTCTTCTGCCCGGTGCTTCCCGGCCTTACGGCTCGGGACGCGGCTCGCGTAAAACGCGCAACACCGCCGCTAACCCTTTGACCGTTAACCTGTTCAGCGGCTTTATACAGCATTCTACCGCCTTTGCAATCGACGAATGCGCAAACCCGCGAGTTTCATCGAGCGCAGCCGCGCGCCGACGTTCATGACATATGCGCGCACACGCATCCGGAGCGTTGTGGCAAACTCGCGGGCGATGTCGCAACCGCTACAACAAGTCGTCGCGCAGGTCGGACGCGTCATACTCGGCAAGGAACTGCAGATCAGGCTGGCTGTCGCTTGCCTGCTCGCCCGCGGACACCTGCTGATCGAAGATATTCCCGGCGTGGGCAAGACCACGCTCGCGCACGCGCTCGCCACCTCGCTCGGCCTCGCGTTCCAGCGCATACAGTTCACCAGCGATCTGCTGCCGGCCGACATCCTCGGCGTCTCGGTCTACAACCGGGAGCGAGGGACATTCCAGTTTCACCCCGGCCCGATCTTCTCGCAGGTGGTGCTCGCGGACGAAGTGAACCGCGCGACGCCGAAAGCTCAAAGCGCGCTGCTTGAAGCGATGGAAGAGCACCAGGTGACCATCGAAGGCGAGACACGGCCGCTGTCCAACCCGTTCTTCGTGATCGCGACCCAGAATCCCTCGTACCAGGTGGGCACTTTTCCGCTTCCCGAGTCGCAGCTCGACCGCTTTCTCATGCGGCTGCAGCTCGGTTATCCCGACGGCGACGCCGAGCGCGCGCTGCTGCAGGGGGAAGACCGCCGCGACCTGCTCGCCGTGCTCTCGCCGTGCATGGCCGCCGAGGATCTCGCGCGTCTGCAGCGCGAAGTCCAGCAGGTTCACGTCGCCGGGCCGCTCGTCGATTATGTGCAGGCGCTGGTCGCGCACACGCGTCGCTCGCCCGACTACGTGACCGGGCTGTCGCCCCGCGCCGCGCTCGCGCTGCTGCACGCCGGCCGCGCATGGGGCTACATGCAGGGACGCAAGCATGTCGTGCCTGAAGACGTGCAGGCCGTGCTGCCGGGTGTCGTGGGCCACCGCCTGGTGCGACCGGGCGAGGTGCGCAGCGCATCGGGCGACGAGATCGCTGCCGAGCTGGTGAAACAGGTCGCCGTACCCTAGCCGCTCACAGCCGTGCCAGCGCCTGCGGCTCTCAAAGAACGTTTTGCGCGATGGCTGTTCCTCGTCGGCGGCGCGGCTTCGCACGACGTCGTCCTCGTGCAGCGGCGCGTATTCATCCTGCCCACGCGCCTCGGCCTCGCGTTTGGCGTGACGCTCGCGCTCATGCTGACGGCGTCGGTCAACTACAACCTGAGCCTGGGTTACGTGCTGACCTTCCTGCTCGGCGCCATGGGCCTCAACGCGATGCTGCATACGTACCGCAATCTCGCGAACCTGCGCGTGGCCGCGACCCACAGCACGCCGGTGTACGCCGGAGAGAGCGCGCGCTTCACCGTTGAGCTCGGCAACAGCAGCGCCTACGGACGATATTCCATCGCCTTCACGCGCGACGGCGCAGACGACACGCTCGTCGACGTGCCGGCGCGGCAGGCGAGCCTCGCAACGATCGCCATGGACGCGCCGCACCGCGGGATCCTGCGGCCCGGGCGGCTGATGCTTTATACGCGCTACCCGCTCGGACTGTACCGCGCCTGGTCGTACCTCGAGCTCGACTTGAGCTGCCTCGTGTACCCGCGGCCGGCAACGCCCGGCATACCGTTGCCGGCGCAGACAGCGGCGCATCGCGACGGCGCGGCTGCGGGCGCCGGCGAAGACGATTTCTCGGGGCTGCGTCCGTACCACACGGGGGATTCGCCGCGCCGGGTCGCGTGGAAAGCGAGTGCACGCGGGGACACGCTGCTTGCGAAACAGTTCAGCGGACGCGCAACAGCGGAATGCTGGCTCGACTGGCACGACACGCCGCCGGGCCTGGACCTCGAGGCGCGCCTGTCGTGGCTGACTCGCTGGGTGCTCGACGCTCATGCCGCGAACATCGGCTACGGACTGAAGCTGCCCGGCGTCGCGGTGCCGATATCCGTGGGCGAGCTGCACCGCGCCCGCTGTCTCGAGACGCTGGCACTGTTCGGCGTGCTCCATGACTAGCGCGCCCGCACAACGACTCACGTACGCCGACTCCGCGTGGATTGCGCTTGCGCTCGCGCTCGCCGCCGCCCCGCACGCGACACGCATGCCGTGGTGGATAGGCGGCCTCGCGATCGCGTTCGGCGGCTGGCATCTCTACATCGTCCGTATGCGCGTTCCATTTCCCGGCCGCTGGGCAACGGCGATCATGGCGGTCGGCGCGGCGGCGGCTGTCTACCTGCAATTCCGTACCGTATTCGGCCGCGATCCCGGCATCGCGCTGCTGATCGCCATGCTGTCGCTGAAGATGCTCGAGATGCGCAACGCCCGTGAAGCGACACTGCTCCTCGCGCTCGGCTTCTTCCTCGTGCTCACGAACTTTCTCTTTTCCCAGTCGATACCGACCGCGCTGTACCTGCTCCTGTGCGTGTGGCTCATCACCAGCGCCATGACGCGGTTGCAGCAGCGCCCTGAAGCCGTCGACGCGAAGCTCGCGCTGCGCACGGCCGGCATACTGCTCGCGCAATCCGTTCCGCTGATGCTGCTGCTGTTCCTGCTTTTTCCCCGCGTCGAAGGCCCGTTGTGGGGCATGCCGTCCGACGCGCACAGCGGGCTTTCGGGCCTGTCGGACACGATGACGCCGGGCAGCCTGAGCAACCTCGTTCTCTCGGACAGCACCGCTTTTCGCGCGCAATTCACGTCGCGCATGCCGCCGACGGACCGGCTCTACTGGCGTGGGCCGGTTCTGTCGAACTTCGACGGACGCACATGGACGGCTGCGTGGGCGCCCGAGCAGCGCGCAGTCAGCTTCGAGGCGAGAAGCCGGCCGCTCGACTACGAAGTAACCCTAGAGCCGCACAACAAGCGCTGGCTGTTCGCGCTCGAGCTGCCGAGCCGCGTTCCCGTTTCAGCGGTTGCGACCAGCGAGTTCCTGCTGCTCCATCGCACAGCCGTGACGAGCCGCATGCGGTACGACATGGAGTCCTATCTCGACTATCGCACCGGCGTCGATGAATCGGAGTACGTGCTGCGTCGAGCGCTGCGTCTGCCGGAGGGCAGCAATCCGCGCACGCTTCAGCTCGGCCGCGCGCTGCGCGCGAGGTATCCGCAACACGCCGACGACAAGGCGCTCGTCCGCGCCGTGCTGCAACGCTTCCGCGAGGAGCGTTACGTCTACACCTTCGAGCCGCCGCTGCTGCACGAGCATCCGGTGGACGAATTCCTCTTCGATACGCGCCAGGGATTCTGCGAACACTATGCGTCGGCGTTCACGGTGCTGATGCGCGCTGCCGGCATACCGGCGCGCGTCGTGACGGGCTACCAGGGCGGCGAAGTGAATACCATGGGCAACTATCTCATCGTGCGCCAGGCCGATGCGCACGCATGGGCCGAAGTGTGGCTCCGCGACGAAGGATGGGTGCGTGTCGATCCAACCGCTGCAGTGTCTCCGGCGCGCGTGCAGCGCGGCATCGCGGCGGCCGTCGGCGCGACTTCGGCCTTGCCCTTTCTCGTGCGCACCGATTTCGCGCTGCTGCGCCAGCTGCATCTCGGATGGGACACGATTGCGCATCACTGGAACCAGTGGGTGCTCGGCTACAACTCGACGCGCCAGCGCCACGTTGCATCACAGCTGGGGCTGGGCGCCTCGTGGCACGGGCTCGCGATCGCGCTCACCGGCGGCGCGGGCATGGTCACGCTCGTGCTGGCGATCGCGATGTTTCGCCGCCGCGTGCGCCTGCCGAGCGATCCGGTGGAGCGCGCATACCGCCGCTTCTGCACCGCGCTCGCGAAGGCCGGCGTGCCGCGCGCGGCGCACGAAGGTCCGCTCGATTACGGCGCGCGCATCGCAGCAGCGCGGCCGCGCGTGGCGGCTGAAGCTCTGGCGTTTTTGGCTTTGTACAGCGAATTACGCTACGGCACAGCGCGCACCGAGGATGCGGTGACGCAGCTCGCTGCAGCAGCTCAGCGCCTGCGACACAAGCTCAGCCGCGCCCGGGCAGCAGCGTAAGCGGATCTATCGGCTTGCTGAAGCGCCTGATCTCGAAGTGAAGCTTCACCTGGTCGGAGTCGCTGTCGCCCATCTCGGCGATCTGCTGACCGCGGGTCACCGTCTGCTTTTCCTTGACCAGCAGCCCCTTGTTGTTGCCGTAGATGGAGATGTAGTCGTTGGTGTGCTGAATGACGATGAAATTGCCGAGGCCGCGCGGCCCGACGCCGCTGTAGATCACACGACCGGCAGCGGCCGCGATTACCGGCTGACCCATCCTGCCCGCGATGTCTATGCCCTTGCTTGTCGTGCCGTTGTACGTCGCGATCACTTTGCCGCTCGCCGGCCAGATCCACGTCGCATCGCCCGCCGCGTGAGCAGTCTCGCTCTTGGGCTCGGGCTTCACTTCCGGTTTCGGCTCCGGCTTGATTTCAGCGGCGGTGTCGGATTTGCTCACCTGCGCCCAGGCCTGCTCGGAGTACGGAACGCGCGCTGCCTTCGGCCCGGTCTTCAGGCGCTCGGTGGACGCGCGCGGCTGTTGCGGGGCGGCCGCCGAAGGTGGCGGCACAGCTGCCGGCTTCGACGCGCGCGCATCGAGGGGCCGTGATTCGACTTTATCGCCCTGTGTCCTGAGCGGCGCCGTGGCAACCGTGCCGGGCGGTGGCGTAAGCCGCAGCTGCTGCCCCTCGCGTATCGCGCCTGCATTCTCGAGGTTGTTCCAGGCGGCCAGCTCGCGAAAGTCGACGCCCTTCTCGCGCGCGATGCTGAACAGCGTATCGCCGTGCCTGACGGTGTACGTGTCGGAGCGCGACAGATCGGGTGCCGGCGGCGCCGGTTTCGCCGCGGGCGCGGGCGGCGCCACGCGCGCCTGCGCCGGCCCGCGATCGCTGACCGGCGCGGGCTGGCGCGACGCGCAGCCGGCGAACACAAGGGGAACGAGTGCGACGAGCAGCGCAGCGCGTGCCATCAGGCCTCAGCCCACACCTGGCAGCAACGGTACGAAACGGACCTGCTCCATTTTCTTCTCGGTGTATCCATGCGCGGTGCGCTCGATGACGAACAGCCATTGCTCGCCATTCTGCACTTTCGGAAAAACCATTCTACCACCCACCGCAACCTGCTCCAGCAGGGCCTGCGGCACGTGCGTGGCGGCCGCCGCCATCAGGATCACGTCGAACGGCGCGACCTCCGGCATTCCCGCGTGCCCGTCGCCATGCCGCACGCGGACGTTGGTGGCGCGCACTTCGCGAAAATGCTTGCGCGCTTTGGTGAGCAGCGGCGCGAGCCGCTCTATGGAGTACACCTCGCGGGCGAGGCGCGCCAGCACGGCCGCCTGGTAGCCGCACCCGGTCCCGATCTCGAGCACCTTGCCGAGATTGCCGCCGGCGCGGGCGAGCTCGGTCATGCGCGCCACCGTGTAAGGACTCGAGATCGTCTGTCCGAAGCCGAGCGGCAGCGAGATCACCTCGTACGCCCGGCTCGCGAGCGCCTCGTCGACGAACACATGGCGCGGAACATCGCCCATCACCGACAAGACCACTTCGTCGCGGATGCCGAGGTCGCGCAGCTTCTCCACCATGCGCATGCGCGTGCGCTGCGAAGTCATGCCGATGCCGCTATGGCGTCCGGTCACGGCTTCTGCTCCAGCCACTCGCCCAGCATGTCGAGCTGCGCGTAACGCGTGAGATCCACCTGTAGCGGCGTTACCGAAACGTAGCCGTTCGCTGCGGCGTGAAAATCGGTGCCCTCGCCCGCGTCCTGCGCGCCGCCCGCCGCGCCGACCCAGTACACGACGTCGCCGCGCGGCGTAGTCGTCTTCACCACCGGCTCGGCCTTGTGGCGCCGGCCGAGGCGCGTGATCTTGAGTCCGCGCAGGTCGGCGGACACGACGTTCGGAACGTTGACGTTGAGCAGCGTCGCATCCTTCAGCGGATGCGCGCGGAAACGCTTCACCAGCTGCACGACCACGGCCGCGGCGCTCTCGAAATGGCCTTCCCCGCTCCCCGAAAGCGACACCGCGATCGATGGAATGCCGAGCAGAAAACCTTCCGTCGCCGCCGCTACCGTGCCGGAGTAAATGGTGTCGTCGCCCATGTTCGCGCCGTGATTGATCCCGGAAATCACCATGTCGGGCAGCTTGTCGAGCAGGCCGGTGACGGCAAGATGGACGCAGTCGGTCGGCGTGCCGTTGACAAAGAAGAACCCGTTCGGCGCCTGCCGCACGGTGAGCGGGCGGTCGAGCGTGAGCGAGTTGCTCGATCCGCTGCGGTCGCGCTCGGGCGCAACGACGACGACCTCAGCCAGCGGCGCAACAGCTGCCGCCAGGGCCTGTATGCCAGGCGCGAAATAACCGTCGTCGTTGGAAACCAGTATGCGCATGCTCGGGGAATAAACAGCGAGGCTCGGCGTGGCGCGTGCAATATCGCGCGCTGTTTATGATGCAGCCGGACACGTCGAATTGTAGCACGGCGGCTGCTCGCCCAAGGCCGCGCGGTGCTAGCATATGCGCCCATCCCGACGCACAGGACACCACCTCAATGGCACAGCCCGGATTTCGCATCCTGCCTTTCGGCCCGCAGGCCGATCCCGCACTCATCGCCCAGCTTGCTGCGGTCGCCACGGCGCATTTGAGCGACAACATGCATCGCATGCAGGCCGTCGCGGCGGAAATCCGCCCGTTTCACAAGGGTGGCAAGCTCGCCGGCCCGGCGCTGACCGTACGCGTTCCGCCCGGCGACAACCTCATGGTGCACAAGGCGATCGACATCGCGCGCCCGGGTGACGTGATCGTCGTCGACGCCGGCGGTGTCACGGCGCAGGCAATCATCGGCGAGATCATGTCCCTGCACGCGGAGAAGCGCGGCGTCGCGGGCATGATCATCGACGGCTCCATACGTGATGCCGGCGCGATCGCCGCATCGTCGTTCCCGGTGTACGCGCGCGGCGTTACGCATCGCGGGCCGTACAAGAACGGCCCCGGAGAAATCAACGTCGCGGTGAGCATCGGCGGACTCGTCATCCATCCCGGAGACATCGTCGTGGGCGACGAGGACGGCCTGCTCGCGCTGGCGCCCGAAGAGGCGCCCGCGCTGCTCAAAGCCGCGCTTGCTTACGCGAAGAAGGAAGAGAACATCCTGGCCGACATACGCGCCGGCCGCGTGGACCGCACGTGGGTCGACGTCACCCTCGAGCAAAAGGGCTGCAAGCCGCACCCCTGAGGCGCGCGCGAGATCAGGCGGCGCCTTTGGCGCGCCTGCTCAACGTCGGCGGCAACGCGCAGTCGTACGCTTTCAGGTACTCGCGCAGGCGGGGCTTGGAGCGGCTCGCCGTCCATTCGCGCCACAGCTCGCACAGCGCGCTCTTTTCGAGACGTGTCACCTCGTGCGTCGCGAGCGTGCGGCCGAGCTGCTCGCGCACGAGCGTCATTGCGCGCAACAGGAAGAGCCTGCGGTCGGACCAGTCGCGCGACGGGCCGAGATTGGCATGGCTGCCGTCGACGAACAGCCCGAGGAAAAACCCCTGCGAAGCTCCTGCGCGCAGCAGCCGCGAACGCTCCGCCGCCACGCACAGCGTCCTGCCCTCGGGCAGCCCCTGCACCCGCAAGAGGTAACGGTAGCGGATCATGCCGGACGCGACGAGATCGCCGAGCAGCTCTATCGTCACGCCGCGCCACACCTCGCTGTCGAGGACCTTGGAATCCTGGAAATGCGGTACGACGCCTGCGGCCACGAGGCCTCCCGCCGTCTCATTCTGATGCTGCAATTTTACACGCTATCCGCGGCCCGCCGACGTTAAAGCGCTGCCGCAATGTCATGGCCTTTGCATGACACGCTTCCGTTCCGACACCCGGTTACACCTGTTAAAGTGCTGTTTTCCGTCGACGACGAGAAGCATGCAGCCACAGCCAGAGATCATCGCGCAGCCGGCAGCGCCCGCAGCGCCTGCGCTGCCTGCGCTGCGCGAAGATCTGCGCCTGTATCCAGGCCCGGTCACGGCGGAAGGCTCGCCCACCTGGCGCATACACGATCCCGTCCGTAACCGCTTCTTCGAAATCGGCTGGCTCGAATTCGAGATGCTGAGCCGCTGGACGCCCGGCGGCGACCCCGCGCAGCTGCTCGAGAGCATGGCGGCGGAAACGCCGATCACGCCGGAGATGGAAGAGCTCGAAGCGGTGCTCAAGTTCCTGATGAAGAACCATCTCATCAAGGCCGAGAGCAAGGGCGCGATGCAGGAGCTCAAGACGAAGTGGCTGGCCGGCGGCAACAAGGCCTGGTACACCGAGCTGCTGCACAACTACCTCTTTTTCCGACTGCCGCTGTTCAAGCCCGACAGGCTGCTCGAGCGCACGCTGCCGTACGTGCGCTTCATGTTCACGCGCCGCTTCGCGATCATGCTCGGGATGCTCGGCCTGCTCGATGCGCACCTGGTGACGCAGCGCTGGGATGAGGTGACGCACGCCTTCCTCTACTTCTTCAATTTCGAGGGGCTGTTCTACTACGCCGTCGCGGCGACGTTCGCGAAGGTGGTCCACGAGCTCGGACACGCATACTCGGCGAAGCATTTCGGCCTGCGGGTCCCGACCATGGGCGTCGCGTTCCTGGTCATGTGGCCGGTGCTGTACACGGACACCGGCGAGAGCTGGAAGCTCACGCAATCAGGGCAGCGCTTCGCCATCGCGGCAGCCGGCATGGCGGCCGAGCTCACGCTCGCGCTGTTCGCGACGCTCGCCTGGGCCATCGCGGGCGACGGGCCGATGAAGAGCATGCTGTTCCTGCTCGCGACGACGACGTGGATCACCACGCTCGCCATCAATCTGAGTCCCTTCATGCGTTTCGACGGCTACTTCCTGCTGTCGGACGCGCTCGACATCCCGAATCTGCACGAGCGCAGCGGCGCGCTCGCGAAGCGCTGGGTGCGCAGCACCTTCTTCGCGCTGGCCCAGGACGATCCGGAGCCGCTGTTCTCCACGAGCCTGAAGCGCCGCCTCGTCGCTTTTGCCCTGTTTACGTGGCTGTACCGCTTCACCGTCTTCATCGGCATCGCGCTGGTCGTCTATCACAAGTTCTTCAAGCTCCTCGGCATCTTCCTGATGCTGGTGGAGGTCGTGTGGTTCATCGCGCGGCCGGTCGTGGTGGAGATGGCCTACATCTGGTCGCAACGCTCTCAGGTGCGGGTCGTCGTCCGCTCGTTCGTTGCGCTGCTCGTCATCGCGGGGCTCGCGACATGGATGTTCCCGGTGGCTACGGAAGTGGAAGCGCCTGCGCTCATCCATGCGTCCCGCGAATACGCCGTGTACCCGCCGTTTCCGACGCGTCTCGACGAAGTGCTGGTGAAGACCGGCCAGCGGGTGACGGCGGACACGGTGGTCGCGCGCCTCGACGCGCCGGAGATCACCGACCGCGCCACTCGCGCGGCATTGCAGGCGCGCGCCTTCGCCGCCGAGCTGTCGCGCGCGCCCGCGAGCACGCTTCAGCAGGAACGCATACGCGTTCTCGAGCAGCAGCTGAGCGAGGCCGTGGCGCAGTACAAGGGCGCCGTCGCGGATCTGCAGCGGCTGGAGCTGCGCGCGTCGATCCCGGGCGTCGTGCGCGACATGTCGCCGGACATGATCCCGGGGCGCTGGCTGCAACCGCGCAATGTCTTACTGCGAGTTGTCGAACCGAACCGTTCCGTGGTGGACGCGTACGTCGCGGAGAACCAGCTGCGTGCGGTAAAGGTTGGCCAGACCGTGCGCTTTTATCCGGACGTAAACAATCTCCCCGTCGTGACCGGCACGGTGCAGCTGGTGGAGCCGGTGTCGATCAAGGTCGTGCCGCACCCGCTGCTCTCCTCCACCAACGGCGGACCGCTGCCGGCGTCGAAGGGCGAGCGCGGCGCGCTCATACCGCACCAGGCGATGTACCGCGTGCGCATTGCGCCGGACAACGAAGGCGCGTTTCCGAGCGTGGTGCGGGGGTCGGTGCGGATCCAGACGGGATTCTTCGCGCTCGCGGAGAACTTCATCGCCCGCGCCATCGCGCTTGCGATACGCGAAAGCGGCTTCTGAGGATCAGAGACCGAAGACTTTGCGCAGGTACGCGATCGGCTTGCGGAACACGTAGTAGAACAGCGGCACGGATTCCGCGTAAAGCTTTGCCGTGCCCTTGGAGCCGACCCGGGGAATGTCCTGTGCCGCGTCGAAAGCAGCCTTGAGGATGTAGACCGGCTGGCCTTCCGGGCTCTGCCCCGTTTCGTAGCTTATCTGCGTGATTCGCGCCGCGTACGACTCGAGCGGCGCGGCGTTCAGGTACATGTGGACCTCGCCGCCCTCGAACAGCTGTATCGCATCGTCCGGCGAAAGAAATATCGTCACATTCGCCTCGGCCGGCTCGGCGAGCATCATGATGCGCTCGCCGGTCTGCACCGGCTTGCCGATCCAGTCGTTCGGATCCGAAAAAATCGCCACGCCTTTGCGCGAAGCGAGCACGTTGAGCCGTCCGAGCATTTCCTGCAGGTAAATGATTTCCGCTTCGCGCTCCCGGACTCGCGCCTCGAGCAGAAGCAGCTCGGCCTTGCTCTGGTCGTCGCTGAAGGCCTTCGTCGACGTGCGCTGCCAGTCGGCGACCGCGATTTCCCGGGACTTGCGCGCCACCTCGAGACGATTGCGAGTCGTCGTATCGTCGAGCTTCACCAGCAGCTCTCCCGCCTCGACCGGCTGGCTGGGCGCCACAAGTATGCGCTCAACGACGCCGTCGACGGGCGCGGTGACCGGCGTCGGCTTCAGCGGAGAAACTTCGGCGGGCGCGAGCACCGACAGCCTGATCGGAATCATCGCCACCGCAGCCAGCACGGCAACGATGACTGCCGTGCGCACGGCGGCCATGCGATGGGCGAACAGCCGGTTGAACGTCGCGCGCCTGGGTTGCCATCCCCACAACGCGAAGCTCAGCGCATCGGTGCACCACGTCGCAAGCGCATGCTCGCGCTCGTCGAACGGCGTGCTGCGCGTGAGCCACAGGCCGCCGATCACCTCGCCTTTCGGCGAGCGCAATATGCCGTGAAGCGCGTAGCCCGGCACCCACTCCGCGCCCTCTTCGACGATCTCTTCGGGCAGCTTCTCCGGCGTGACTTCCTTCAGTCCCGTTGTGCCGTTCTCGCGCACCAGGAAGCGGAACACGCGCGTGAGCCACTGGATGAAAGGCGTGCTGCCCTCGAGAGCGGCCAGCCCGGACACTGCGACGATCTGCGTCTTGGTATAGCCGTTGCCGATCCACAGCACGGCCTGGTCGTACGCGACGAGGGAATAAGGCTCGTTGACGCCGACGAAATAGAGCTCGCGCCGGGATTTGCAGTTGCGCAGTGCCCGCTCGAACTGAAGCAGCGTGCTGCCGTCGGCGAATACGTCCCGTACCGAGGTCACAGCCCGCGCTTGCCGTTGGGTCCCGGCGCTGGTGTGCTACCGCTGTCGCGGCCAGGGAAAGTGGCCGTTCCTATCATGCCGGGAAGTATTTTCGCGTCCTTGGCGTCCAGCGTCGCCTCGATCTCGATCGACTGGCTGACCGCATCCACGCGCGAGTTCAGCTTCGACACGCGGCCCGCGTGCTCGCGGCCGGTCTCGGCGAGCTTCACCTTCAGTGGCGTGCCGGGCTTGAGCCACCCGAGCCACGTTGATGGAACGTGCATGACGGCCTTCAGCTTCGACTGGTCGACGATCTCCATCAGCGGCTGGCCGATGCTCACGTTCTCGAAAGCCTTGATGCGCAGGCGCGCAACCTGACCGTTGTACGGGGCGTTGATGCGGCAGAACGCGATCTGGGTTTGCTGTTGCTTCACGGCAGACTTGGCTTTTTCGGCAGCCGCTGCGGCGAGTGTCACCTCCAGCTCGCCGGCAGCACCCAGCCCCTGCAGCTTGAGCTTGGTCACGTGCGTTTCGCGCGCACCCAGATATTCGGCCTCGGCGCTCTGCAGCTTCGCGAGCTGCTCGTCGCAGTCGAACTCGATCAGCAGGTCGCCCGGCTTGAACGTCTGCCCGATCGCGAAATTAACCTTCTTGACGCGCGCCGCCATCTGGCTCGAAAGCGTCGCCTCGCTGTCCGCGGCGATGAGGACCGCAACCTCGCGCGGATCGGCGGAACGTGGCGTGTTGAAGTCGAGATCGAGCGGCGGGACGGCACGCGGCTTGGCGCCCGGTGCCTGCACGGTGACGATATCGGATGCCATGGCACGCGAAATGCCGCCGACGACGGCATCAGCATCGAGCGTGACAGCCGGCAGGCGGATGCGGCCCGCTACGCCGCTCGCGCGCGATACCGGAGCTGCCGCGGCACCGCCTGCGCTGTTGGATTGCCTGATCTTTCCTGAAACCTGCGGCCATGCCGTCAGGCTGTACAAGGCTGCAGCAAGCGCAATGAGGAGCTTCAACGTCAAGGCGGACCACTCCTCGCTGCAACGGTGTTCGCTGCCCCGGCACCGGATTGCGCCGCAGGCGTGGGGACGGCAGTCGGCGAGTCGTGCGATTCCCGCAGCACTGACCTCAGCGGCTCCACCATCTTGTACGCCGCGCTTTCACCCAGCGCCTCCCACTGCTCGAGCGTGAGCGGCTCCACCAGCATGCTCTTCTGCTCCTGTTCCACCACACGCTTGCCCGCGCCGTCCTCGACTCGCATGCGCAGAATCGACGGCCGGCCGCCGGACTCCGCCGGCTCGAGCTTCACGCTTGTCTGCAACGTAAACCTACCCCCCGCCTCTATCGTCACCGGAACGCGTGACAACCGCAATATGCGCTGCATCGCGTTGCGGAACGGGGTGCCGAATTCGGCCGGCACGCCCTCTGCGGCGGCGACAGTCACCGGCGGCAACGTCACCGGCATCCTGTCCGCAAAATTCTGATTTTCCCATTGCGCCAGCCGTTCCTGCAGTCCCTTCGCGAGCGCCGTGAGGTCATGGCTGGACACCTCGCGCGGCAGTATGTCGAGCCCCAGAGAATTATAGATTCTAGCCATCGACGACTGCACATTGGCATGAACAAAATCGCGCTGTACGCGCGACAGCAGCGCACGCGCCTTCGCCCGTACAAGCTCGAGCTCGGTTTCCAGACCGACCTGGCGCGCCGAGCGCAGATAGTCGACGATCCTCATGTCATCGCGCGCAGCCGCTTCCCACACGCCGAACTCGTGCGACAGCAAGCGATAGCGCACCGCAGACATGCGCGTCTGCGCCATCACAGCGGCCGCCACCGCGAGCCGGCGCACTTCGTCCGCGCTCTGCTGAGCTTCGTTCGCGCGCTTGGCAGCCGGCAACGAGAATGCGCGCAGCAGCCCGAATGACAGATTCATTCCGGCGGATGCCCACTGGCTATTGAGCAGATATTTGTTGCTGTCGTAGTTCGCGCCAAGATCCAGGCCGAAGTTGGGCAGCAGCGAGAGCAGCGATTTCTTCCACTCCAGGTCCGTGAGACGCGCCTTGTACGCCTCTTCGCGCACCTCGGGACGATTGGAGAGCGCAATCGACTCCAGCCCCTCGATCTTCGCCATGAGTACCGGGACGTTGAAATTGTTCTCGTCGAAGGCTTCCACCTTATATGCGAGGCCCGGACGCAGATTGATCATGCTCGCGAGCTCGACGATCGCCAGGGACAGCTCCTGGCGCTTCAGCGAAAGCTGCTGCTCGAGGTCGAGCAGCGAGCGGCGGTACGCGACGATCTGCAGCGGCGGCAGCAGGCGGCGCGTCTCGATGAGCTGCGCGCGCGCCGCGGACTGCTCGACTTCATCGAGCAGCCCGTCGATCTCGGGAAGCAGCCGCTGGGCCGACTCGGCGCGCCACCAGGCGAATCGCACGTCCTGAATCAGGTTTTGCAGCGCCTTGCGCCTGCGCTCCTCGGCGATGAGACTTTGATCGGCGAGCTGCCTGGCGCGCACGTAGCTGGTGCCGAAATCCAGCAGATTCCATGCGAAGCTGATGGTGTAGTTGTCGCGCGAGCGCTCCTGGGACGCCGAGGGATTGGCCGATACCTTTCCGTCCTGGCCGAAACCGAAACCGAAGGAGTCGTTGTCACGGGTGGTGTAGCCGGCGCTGGCTGCGAGTTTTGGCAGCAGATCGAAATTCGCGAGCTCGGTCTGCCCGAGGGCTACCGCGTGGTCCATGAGCTTCACGCGGTAATCCATGTTGTACTTGATGGCCCGCGCAATCGCCTCCGTCATCGTCAGCGGGCCCTTGAGGTCCTCCTGCGAGCCGATGAGCTTGGCGAAATCCACCTGCGCCCGCGCTTCGTTCTCGAAAACGGTAAGCGGAACGGGCTGAACTGCGCAGCCGCCGAGAGCAGCCAGCGCGGTCAATACGGCGATACGAGTGCGATATTTGGCGCTATCGTTGTTGCTTATCACGCTTTTCTCACGGGCGGCGGCAACTTGGGCTTGGCCTTGTCCTTTGCGTCCATGATACGTGCAAGCAGTCCGTCCTGCTTGGCACGATTTAACTGCTCGCTGAACGGAAGCGCCGCAATACGGACCTTTTCGCGCCGCTGATCGTCGCGCGGCTTGTCCTTGCCCTCCTTCGCCTTCTCGGCGGCCTTCTCGGCCACTTCATCCGCATCGTCCGCTTCGCCCAGCACGACAGGCTGTCCGGGCAATTCGGCGCCCGTCTGCGGAGCCGGCCGCTGCCCCGGTGCCGGCACGCCGTCGCCCACGCGGATCGAGAACGTGGTCGACACTTCTCGACCCTCGTTGTCGCGGGCTACGACCTTGATCTCGATGACTCCGTCGGCGCCCCGCGGCGGTTTACCGCTGAATTTGCCGGAGACCGGGTCGAAGTCTATCCACTCAGGCAGCGGCTGGCCGTTGGTGCGCATTGCGTCGAGCTGGACGATGGCCTTCTGGTTGGTATGGCCAAACGCTTCCCGCGGCACGGTGAAGTCGAGATTCTGGCCTGCGTTGGCCGCGGTGCTCGGTATGCCTTGATATACGAACAGCCGGTCGCTGCCGCGCTGTTGCGCGTTGTCAAGCACCGAGCCGCTCGCCTGAGCGGCTGCTGCTGCTGCCGCAGCGGCTGCCGGCGTGGCGGGAGCAGCCGCAGGCGCGCCGCCGCCGGTCGCAGCTGCGGCGGCCGCGGTCGGCGCCGGCACGGCCGGGCCTGCGACAGCGGCCTGATTCACTGCGGCTGGAGCGGCGGCAGTGGCTGCCGCCGCCGGTTCCGTCGCCGCCGCCCTGACGGGCGCGACCGGGGCGGCTGCCGCGCCAGTGTCGGCTGCCGCAGCAACTGCTGCCGGGGCTGCGGCTGTCGGCGCGGCTGTCGTCGTCCTTATGACGTTGAAGCCGCGGTCCGGGGAATCAAGCTGCGCATTGCTTGACGATGACGGGAGCGAAGATGGAACCGCCGACGAGACACTCGCGCCCGACGTATTGACCCCCTGCATCAGATTGATCTGGCCAGTCGGCACCGGAGACGTGTTGCGACTGCCGTCCGAAGGCATTGCGCTTGCCGGGATGCCCGTCGCCGCGATCACATTCGCCTGCGCCGCGACGACGGTGGCGGATACCGACGGCGTAGCCGCAACAGCGCCCGTCACGGGTCTTGGAGCGGCCACCTCCGGCGTGACAGCCGGGGCCGGGGCCGTCGATGTCGTCACTACCGGCGCTGACACTACCGGCGTAGTGACCACGGGCGCAGTGACCGTAACCGGCAACGGTCTCGGGGTTACCGAGATGAACACGCGCTGAGAATTGCCCGCGGCCCGATCCGCTCCGTCCACTTCCGTGGCCTGCACGCCAAGCGCGAGCGTCCCCGTATAGCCCTCCGGCGGCGTTACCCTCAATCCACCGAGTTGTGCTGCCGTAAGCGTCAGCGTTCCAGTCGCCGGCGTAAACGACTCGCCGCTGCCCGTGACGAACTTCATGCCGTTCGGGATGCCGGTCAGCGTCACGCTCACCGCTTCGCCCGGATCGCCGGCCGTCACCGTGATAGGAAGCGTGACCTCTGCGTCCTGGTCGACGCTGACGTCCGTGGTTACGACCGTCGGGGTACCAGCGACGGCAGCGACCGTGTGGGTCAGCAGGACGTTGTCCGCGCTGTATGCGCTAGTGCCGCCGCTCCCGCGCACATCGACCACCGCGCCCGTCGTCACGGTCGTGCTCGTGTCGATCAGCTTCACCGCTACGGCGGGCACCGGCCCGTTGAAGTTCGGCGCAGGAACGAATCGCAGCGAGTCGGTCGATCTCAGCGTGACAGCCGCCGCCGGGTTGGTGACGCTGTTGATCGTCACCCAGGTCGTGCCGTTCGTCGAATACTGCCATTCGCCCTTCGCCGGATCCGCGCGGTAATCGACGATCGCAACGCCGGCCAGCGTGCCGGCCGCAGATCCGCCGGCGACCTGGTCGCGCGCATCGCTGAAGCTGCCCGAAAACAGCGCAGCGACCGACGCGGGCGCGGACGCAGCATCCTCGCGTCCGGCCGGGAGCGTCACGGCACCCGTCGCGACAGGCGCGTCGTTGACCGCCGTCACGTCGACCGTAATGGTGTTGCGCGAGGTGGTGTAGGTTCCATCGCTGTCGCGCAGCGAGACGCTGAAGCGCGCGAGATTCGGCCCGTTGGCATCGGCGTCCGGCTCGAAAGTGAACTTGCCGGCTGCAATATCCGCCGCCGTTACCACAGTGCCTTGCGTAATCGCGACACCGTCGAGTTTGAGCACGCCCATCGCAGGCAACGTATCGACACGCACTGCGGCAACCGTGGCCGAGGTGTTCGGATCGCGCTCGACGAAAGCAAAATCGCCGGCGCTGAATGCATATGCCGTATCTTCTGCCGCCGTGATGGTCTGATCGGCGCCGGAAGGCGCGACATCGGCGATGCGGACAGTCACTGCCTGAACTTGTTGAGCGCTGCCGTCGGACGCGATGACGTTGATCGAGTATTCCCGCTTGGCTTCGAAGTCCGGGGAGGCTATGAATCTCACTTCGCCGGTCGCCGCGTCCACCGTGAACGCGTTGGCGTCCGGGCCCGACAGGGCATAGCTCAGCGTGTCGGCATTCGGATCCGTCGCCCCGATGGTGTAGACCGGGCTGTCGACCGCGTGGCCTTCGCGCACCACGACACTGGCCGGCGACGTCACAATGGGCGCCTCGTTCGTGCCGGTGATGACAATCGTCAGGGTCGCCGTCGAAGTCGCGCCGCCCGCATCGCGAACGGTATAGGTAAACACGTCGCTGGCGGTCTGCCCCGCTGTCAGCGCATGCGCTGCGGCGCCGTTTGCCACGTAGCTGTAGCTGCCGTCTGCGTTGATCGTCAGCGAGCCGTAATTCGTCGTCATGACACCTGGCGCTCCGGTACCAACGTCGGCACCAGACGCGCCCTGCGTGATGCGCGAGACCGTGCGCGTATCGCCCGCATCGACGTCACTGTCGTTGACCAGCACGCCTGAGGCCGCAGTCACGGCTAGAGTCGCGGCGTTGCGCACCGCGCCGACATCCGGTGCCGCCGTCGGCGCATCGTTCACCGCCGCAACGTTGATTCTCACCGTCGCCGTGGAGGTACCGCCTTTGCCGTCGCTGACGGTATAGGTGAAGCTGTCGCTTCCGTTGTAGTTGGCCCCGGGCGTATAAGTGAACGTGCCGTTGCCGTTGTCCACGACGCGTCCATTCGCGGTTTGCGTAAAGGACGTTATCGTCAGCGTGTCGCGATTGAGATCGGCGTCGTTGGCAAGCAGGCTTGCCGCGTTGATGGTCAGCGGGGTGTCTTCGCTGGTCTGGAGTGCGTCGTCTGCCGCCGTCGGCGCGATATTGACCGTGACCGTGCCTACACGAACGATGCGCTCGAAATTCCCGCCGGCATCGCGGTTGATCCTCACCACGCCGTCGTCGGCGCGCACCGTGTAGTCCACGCTGCCCGTGGTCTGCCCCACCGCAATCGTGATGTGCTCGCCGTTGGACAGCGTCAACACCAGCGGGCTGCCGGTCACCGCGTTGTCCACCGTCGCGGTAT
>Ga0255338_1002075_pt1 | contig 32319 bp, 36 predicted proteins | sample MeOH1_35cm_T4_19_FD_203715 | JGI IMG/M metagenome (GOLD analysis project Ga0255338, IMG submission 203715) | Sandy soil microbial communities from University of British Columbia, Vancouver, Canada - MeOH1_35cm_T4_195 | ecosystem: Engineered > Artificial ecosystem > Sand microcosm > Unclassified ... | reverse complement strand
CGTGATCTTGAGCACCACGCTGTCGATCGAGGTGATGCGGGTGTTGGGCATGATCACCGGCTTCTTCAGCGGCGTGGAGACGGGAAGGCATTCGACTTTGACGATCTTGGTCATGGTGTACTTCTGCTGAGGGTTGACGGGCCTGGCGTTACTGGGCCTGGAAATTGGACTTGCGCACCTGCTCGCCCCAGAAGGCGGCGCCCCGCTCCACGATGCGGCGCAGCTCCTCGGGGCCCGCGTAGGCCGGCTCCATGTTGGTGGCGGCGAACTTCTCGACGGTCTTGGGCGAGTCGAACATGCTGCGCGTGGCGTCCGTGATCTGCTTGAGCAGCTCGGGCTTGAGCGTGGCCGAGGCGTAGACGCCGAGGAAGGCATCGGCAGGCATCTTCACGCCGAGCTCGGCGAAGGTGGGCACGTCGGGCATGGCCGGGTAGCGCTTGTCCGAGGCCATGGCCAGCACGCGGACCTTGCCGGCCTTGCGGTACTCGGCCAGTGCGTCGCAGGGCACGATGGCGGCCGGCACCTGGGCGCCCACGAGATCGGCGATGGCTGGCGCGGCGCCGCGGTAGGCCACCGGGTTCATGGCCACCTTGTAGTGCTGGCCGACCACGAAGCCGACGAACTGGGCCTGCGAGCCCGCTGCGGGCACGCCATAGTTGCCCAGCTCCGGCGACTTGCGCACCGCGTCCAGGTAGCCCTGGAAGGACTGGGCCGGCGAGCTGGCCGGCACCGCCAGACAGGTGTAGAAGTTGACGACGCGGCCCACGGGCACCATGTCCTTCTTCACGTCGAAGCCGGGGTTCTTCAGGATCAGCGGCAGCATCACGACCTGGTGGTCCACCACGAACATGATGCTGTTGCTCTCGCGCGGGGCGTTCTTCAGCGCCTGCGCGGCGATCAGGCCGCCGGCGCCCGGCTTGTTGTCCACGACCGTGGTGACGCCCAGCTTCTCGGCCAGGGCCTCGGCGTAGATGCGGGCCAGGGTGTCGGTGCCGGCGCCGGCCGGGAAACCGACCAGGACCTTGATCACGGGCTTGTCCTGGGCCGTGGCACCGCCGGCCAGGGCCAGCGCGGCGGCCGCGGCGACGAGCGGCTTCTGAATCAGGCGGGCGAGCGAAGTGGCTTTTTTCATGTTTGTCTCCATGGATGGTTGAAAGGGGCGTTGAAAAGGGCGTTCAAAGGGGATAGATCGGCGCGGTGTTGCGCACCGTGGTCCACTGCCACTGGGTGAACTCGTCCCAGTTGGCGGGGCCGCCGTGGCGCGATCCGTTGCCCGAGGCGCCGCGCCCACCCATGGGCATGGTGCCGTCGTCGTTGACGGTCTGGTCATTGACATGCGCCAGGCCGACGTGGAGCTGCTCGGCGATGGCCATGCCGCGGCCGATGTTGCGGGTGTGCACGCCGGCCGAGAGGCCGTATTCGCTGTCATTGGCCAGGGCAATCGCCTCGGCGTCGGTGCTGAAGGCGGTGATGGAGATCACCGGGCCGAAGATTTCCTCGCGGAACACCGGCATCTGCGGGGTCACGCCGGCCAGCACGGTCGGCTGGTAGAAGGGGCCGCTGTAGGTGCCGCCGGCCAGCAGCTTGGCGCCCATCTGGATCGAGTCCTGCACGATGCGGTGCACGCGCTCGACCTGCTTGGCGGTGATCAGCGGGCCGATGGCCACGGGCTGCGTGTGCGGGTTGCCCACGGGCAGGGCCTTGGCCTTCTCGGCCATGCGCTGGGTGTAGGCATCGGCCAGGTCCTTGTGCACCAGGTGGCGGCCGGCGCTCATGCAGATCTGGCCCTGGTGCAGCCAGGACGCCCAGGCGCCGCCGCAGACGGCCAGGTTCAGGTCGGCGTCGTCGAGGATGATCAGTGCGTTCTTGCCGCCCAGCTCCAGCGCCACTTTCTTCAGGTGCCTGCCCGCGAGCTCGCCGACCCGGCGGCCCACGGCGGTGGAGCCGGTGAACGAGACCATGGTCACGTCCGGGTCCGTCACCAGGGCCTCGCCGGCATCGGCCTCGCCCGGCAGCATGTGGAACACGCCCTGTGGCAGGCCGGCGGCCTCCAGCAACAGGGCCAGCAGCACGCCGCCGCTGACCGGGGTGCGCGGATCGGGCTTGAGCACCACGGCATTGCCGGTGGCCAGCGCCGGCAGGGCGGCGCGGCTGGTGAGCAGGAAGGGGAAGTTGAAGGGCGAGATCACGCCCACCACGCCGTGCGGCACGCGCCGCGCCAGGCTGGTCACGCCGTCGGCGCTGGGCAGCACGAGCCCTCGGGGCTGGGTCAGCATGGCGGCAGCTTCGTGCAGCAGGTGCAGCACGGAGTCGATCTCGAACATGGCCTTGGGCTGGATGCCGCCGGTCTCGCGGATGATCCATTCGGCATAGGACGGACGGTTGGCGTCCAGCAGGGCCGCGGCCTTGCGGAAGATCGCGGCGCGCTCGCCATAGGGCAGGGCGGCCCAGGCCTTCTGGGCCTGCCGGGCCAGCGCGCAGGCGGCGCGCACGTCGGCGGGGGTGGCGCGTGCCACGCGGCCCAGGGATTCGCCGGTGGCCGGCTCCAGGATGTCGATGGCGCCCCCGCTCAGGGTCTTCCATTCACCGCTCAGGCCCTTGCCGGCCCAGTCGGTGGAGGTCAACAGGCTGCTTGTCATTGCGTCTCCTTTTGGTCGTAGATCTGCGCCCGTGCCGCACGCAAGGCTTGGTGCAGTCGTTCGCTCCGTCGCTGCATAACAGCGACGTGTTCGACTTTAAAGATGATTCTCTTGAATGTCAACCAACTGGTCGGTTGGTATTTGCCCGCATGTCGGCCTGTCTCGATGGGGCCGAGATGCCTTCGGTCAGCATGTCGATGAAGGCGTCCACGACCTCGTCGATGGTCAGCGACCCTTCCGGCTGGTACCACTGCGGCACCCAGTTCAGGGTGCCAAACAGCATGGCCGACACCAGGCCCGGATGACTGGGCTTGATGTCGCCATGGGCCATGCCTTCGCGGACGAGGTCGCGCACGGTGTTGTCCAGTTGCCGCTGGAAGTCCCGGATGCCGTTGCCGGACGCAAGCGCCAGCGGCCGTGAACCCACCAGGACCAGGCAGCGTCCGAAGTCGTTGTTCTGGGCCTTCGCGAGGCTGAGCGCGAAATGGCGCAGGCGCTCCAGCACGGGTACGCGGGTGTCCTTCATGGCCTCCATGACCTGATCGAGATCCTCGAACGACCGGACCAGGCACTGGTAGAGCACCTCCTCCTTGCTCTTGATGTAGTGGTAGAGCGAGGCCTTGTGCAGGCCCAGCTGGTCCGCGATCCTGTCCAGCGAGGTGGCCTCGTAGCCATGGGTCGCGAACAGCTGGGCGGCGGTCTGGAGGATCAAGACCCGCTTGTCCTCATGGCGAGGGCCGGGCGCCTTCCTGGCCGGGTGCTTCGCCCCGGCGGCGCGCGTCGCGCCGGTCAAGGAGGCGGGGGCGACGGACGGTGACATGGCGAACCTTATCCGACGCGGATCACGCCGTTGCGAGCCATCTCATCGACGGCGGTGTCGGACAGGCCCAGGTCGCGCAGGATTTCCTGGGTGTGCTCGCCCAGCAGGGGCGCGCGCTGGCGCACGCCGCCAGGGGTGACCGACAGCTTGACGGGCACGCCCGGCACCGTCGCGGGCTGCGCGCTGCCGGGGTGCTCGACCTGCGGCAGCATCTGTCGCGCCGCGAAATGCGGGTCGCTGAAGATGTCGGCCGCGTTGTTGATCGGGCTGAACGGCACGCGGCCGCCAAACAGTTCGCGCAGTTCGAGCTTGGTCTTGGTCAGGGTGAAGGCCTCGATCAGCTCCTGCAGCGCCTCGCGGTGGGCCCAGCGGCTCGCCTCCGAATTGAAGCGCTCGTCGGTCAGCAGTTCGGGCCGGCCCATCAGCTGGCACAGCTCGCGGAACTGCGGGTCGTGCGGGGCCGCGATCACGATCACGCCGTCCTTGACCTTGATCGTGCCGAACGGGGCCATGCCGGGGATACCGTTGCCGGCCGGCTGGGGCGACACGCCGCGGTAGCTGTATTGGCTGACCACGAGCTCCGACATGGCCAGGATGCTGTCCGTCATGGCCACGTCCACATACTGGCCTTCGCCGGTGCTGCGCGCATGCCACAGCGCGGCCATGGTGCCGAAGGCGGCGAACAGGCCCGGCACGGTGTCGCCCGCGCCGCCGCCGACCTTGGACGGGTGGTCGGCGTCGGGACCGGTGACGCCCATCCAGCCGCCCATGGCCTGGGCCACGATGTCGAAGGCGGGCCAGTTCATGTAGGGGCTCTCGCCGCCGGCCCGGTCGCCGAAGCCGCGCACCGAGGTGTAGACCAGGCTGGGCTTGAGGGCCTTGAGCGCCTCGTAGCCCAGGCCCATCTTGTCGAGCACGCCGGCGCGGTAGTTCTCCACCAGGGCGTCGGCGCTCTGGACCAGGTCCTTGAACAGGGCACGGCCCTCCGGCGTCTTCAGGTTGACGGCGATGGAGCGCTTGTTGCGGTTGCAGGACTGGAACAGGCCGCCGTAGTGGCGCTGCTGGTCGTCGTCACGGAACGGGCCCATGGCGCGGAAGAAATCGCCCTCCATGGGTTCGACCTTGATCACGTCGGCGCCATGGTCGGCCAGGATTTGCGAGCAGAACGGACCTGCCAGCGCGTGGGTCAGGTCGAGGATGCGAAGGCCTTTGAGGGCGCCGGGCGAGGAACGGTACATGGGACTCCTTTTTTCAACCATCCGGTTGGTTGAATATTATTATGTGTGAGTCTTCCCGGTCTGTAAACGTCCGATGGAAGTTCCTGGCTCGCGCGGGGGCCGGCTACCGCAGCGCCCCGGCGGGGTGGCCTGTGGCGCCGGAAAGCCGGTGTCAGGCGCCGGACCGCGCCAGCAGCATCGCGTCGCCGTAGCTGAAGAAGCGGTACTGGTGGGCGATGGCGTGGCGGTACAGCGCCATCACATGCTCGTAGCCGGCGAAGGCGCTGACCAGCATCATCAGCGTGCTTTTCGGCAGGTGGAAGTTGGTGACGAGCACGTCCACGACCTGGAAGGCGAAGCCCGGCGTGATGAAGATCTGCGTGTCGCCGCTGGCCTGGCCCGACTGGGCCCAGGACTCCAGCGTGCGCACGGTGGTGGTGCCGACGGCGACCACCCGGCCGCCGCGCGCGCGGCAGGCGGCAATCGCCTGCTGGGTGGCTTCCGGCACCTCGTACCACTCGCGGTGCATGGTGTGCTCGGCGATGTTCTCGGTCTTCACCGGCTGGAAGGTGCCGGCGCCCACGTGCAGCGTGACGCTGGCGCGCTCGACGCCGCGCGCCGCCAGTTCGGCCAGCAGCGCCTCGTCGAAGTGCAGCGCGGCCGTCGGCGCGGCCACGGCGCCCGGATTCTTGGCGAACACGGTCTGGTAGCGCCGCGCGTCCTCTTCCGAGTCGGCGTGGGTGATGTAGGGCGGCAGCGGCACGTGGCCGTGCTTTTCCATCAGCGCGTAAGGGTCGCCGGACAGGCGCAGGCGGAACAGCGCGCCCTGCTCGTCGGGCCAGCGCCCGAGCAGGGTGGCGGTGAAACCGCCGCCGCGCGTGCCGCCGGCCATGTAGAGCGTGGCGCCGACGGGCGGCTTCTTGCTGACCTTCATGTGCGCCACGACCTCGTGGCCGGGCAGTACGCGCTCGATCAGCAGCTCCAGCTTGCCGCCGGAGGCCTTTTCGCCGAAGAGGCGGGCCTTGACCACCTGGGTGTCGTTGAACACCAGCAGGTCACCCGCGCGCAGCAGGCTGGGCAGCTCGCGGAAGATGCGGTCCACCGGCGCGGCGCCGCTGCCGTCGAGCAGGCGCGAGGCGCTGCGCTCGGGCGCGGGGTGCTGGGCAATGAGTTCGGGGGGCAGCGAGAAATCGAAGTCGCTGAGCGTGTGGGAGCGGGGAGAGGTCATGTCGCTTGAGGGCCTGACAGGCCCGTGCCAAGGGTTGGGAGGGAGGGTGAGCTCGCCATTGTGACAAATCCGGGACGACCGAACCGGCCGCCGGGGCTGGCGTGCAGGAATGCCGGTTTCCGCGTGGCCGCCGCGCGCGGGCTTGGACGACCGAAGGGAAGCCCGTAGACTTTCGGGTTACGTCTGCCGCGCGCAGCCTCGCCACCCCGGCCCACTCCTCTCTGTTGACCGCATGGATACCTTTGTCTGGGACCAGAATTTCGTCACCGGCCTGTCCGACGTGGACGAGCAGCATCACGCGCTGGTGGACCTGTTCAACGAGCTCAGCCTGTCGCTGTTCCTGAGCGATGCCCAGCGGGAAGGGGTGTTGCACGACACCTTCGACCGGCTGGTGGCCTACACCCGGTACCACTTCCGTGACGAGGAGGCACTGATGCGGGAGGTGGGGGTGGATCTCCGGCACATCGAGATCCACCAGGGCCTGCACCAGCAGTTCGTGGAGCAGGTCAACGCGATGTGGGCCCGGCACGCCACGATGCAGGACCCTGCCGAGACCTTCGTCGGCTTCCTGACCGCCTGGCTGGGCCTGCACATCCTCGGGGTGGACCAGTCGATGGCGCGCCAGATCCAGAGCATCCGGCGGGGCTTGCCGGCCGACCAGGCCTACGAGCAGGAGACTCTGGCGCACGACAACGGCACCCAGGCGCTGCTGAAGATGATCGGCAAGCTCTACCATGTGCTGTCCGTGCAGAACACCGAGCTGGCGCAGGCCAACCAGCACCTGGAAGCGCGCGTGGCGCAGCGCACCCGGGAGCTGGCGCTGGCCAACGAGGAATTGCAGCGTGCCAACGTCCGGCTGGAGGGCTTCTCGCGCACCGACGGGCTGCTGCAGATCGCCAACCGCCAGTACTTCGACGAGCGCCTGGCCGAGGCCTGCGCCAGCGCCTTTCGTCGTCGGCAGCCGCTGGGCCTGCTGATGATCGACGTGGACGAGTTCAAGCGCTACAACGACCACTACGGCCACCAGGCCGGCGACGCCTGCCTGCAGGCTGTGGCGCGGGCTGTGGCGCAGGCGCTGCAGCGCGCCACCGACCTGCTGGCGCGTTACGGCGGCGAAGAACTGGTGGTGATCCTGCCCGACACCGACGCCGCCGGCACGGCCGTGGTGGCGCAGCGGGTGGTGGCCGCCGTGGCCGCGCTCGGCCTGCCGCACCAGGGGGCCAGGGCAGCGCGCCAGGTCACGGTCAGCGTCGGCGGTGCCAGCCGGGTGCCGGCCGTGCGCGATGCCGGCGTGGCCCTGCTGGCCGGGGCCGACCAGGCGCTCTACCAAGCCAAGACGGGCGGGCGCAACCGCTGGCGGCTGGCGCCGCCGTGCCCGGATGTCGAGCCCGAGTCCACCATGGCCACCGCCTGAGCGCCAGTTCGTTCCGTATCCCGCGCCCCCATAATCGGCGCATCCATTGCCTTTCACCCAAAGGAGCCGCCGCATGCCGCTTGTCGTGTTCAACCAGAAGGGCGGGGTGGGCAAGTCCACCATCGCCTGCAACCTGGCCGCCATCAGTGCCAGCCAGGGGCTGCGCACCCTGGTGATCGACCTGGACCAGCAGGGCAATTCCAGCCGCTACCTGCTGGGCGCACCCGCCGGCGAGGAACAGCCCACGGTCGCCAGCTTCTTCGACCAGGCCCTGAGCTTCAGCATCCGCGCCGTGCCGCCGACCGATTTCGTCGTGAACACGCCTTTTGCGGGCTTGGACCTGATGGCGGCCAGCGCGCGGCTCGACGAGCTCCAGGTCAAGCTGGAATCACGCCACAAGATCTACAAGCTGCGCGAGGCCCTGCAGCAGCTGGGCGAGGGTTACGACCGCATCTACATCGACACCCCGCCGGCGCTGAACTTCTACACCCGCTCCGCCCTCATGGGCGCGCGCGGCTGCCTGATTCCCTTCGACTGCGACGACTTCTCGCGCCAGGCGCTCTACACCCTGCTGGCCAACGTGCAGGAGATCCGCGCCGACCACAACCCCGCCCTGGTGGTGGAGGGCATCGTGGTCAACCAGTTCCAGTCGCGCGCCCGGCTGCCGCAGCGCCTGGTTCAGGAACTGCTGGACGAGGGCCTGCCGGTGCTGCAGCCCTACCTCCCCTCGTCGATCAAGGTGCGCGAGTCGCACGAGCTGTCCCGCCCCATGATCCACCTGGACCCGCGCCACAAGCTCACGCAGGCCCTGGTGGCGCTGCACGACGGTCTGCGCGGCGCGGGCGCGTAAGGCCTGTCCGGGGAGCCGATGTCCGACGCCGAGGTCATGCCGGCCCTGGTCGCCACCCCGCCCGGCCAGGGGGCGGTCAGCGGCGCCAAGCCCCTGTCCGGGCCGCAGAAGGCCCTGCGCAAGCTCGGGCTGACGCGCGACATCGACCTGGCGCTGCACCTGCCGCTGCGTTACGAGGACGAGACGCGCGTCGTGCGGCTGCGCGACGCGCGCGAGGGCGAGGTGGTGCAGATCGAGGCCACGGTCACCGCCTGCGAGCTCGGCCACGGGCCGCGCCGCCAGCTGCTGGTGACGGTGGACGACGGCAGCGACACCTGCACGCTGCGCTTCTTCACCTTCTACCCCTCGCATCAGAAGGCGCTGGCCGTCGGCGCGTGCGTGCGGGTGCGCGGCGAGCTGCGCGGCGGCTTCTTCGGCCTGACCATGATGCACCCGAGCTTCAAGGCTGCGGGCGGCGAGCTGCCGGATGCGTTGACCCCCGTCTACCCCACGGTGGCCACCCTGCCCCAGGCCTACCTGCGGCGCGCCGTGGCCGGCGGGCTGGCACGCGCCGAGCTGTCGGACACGCTGCCGCCCGGCGTCAGACTGCCTTCAGGGCTGCAGCCCTCGTGGACGCTGCGCAGGGCACTCTCTTTTCTGCACCATCCCACGCCCGACGTGGCGCTGGCCACGCTGGAAGACCACAGCCACCCGGCGTGGCAGCGCCTCAAGGCCGAGGAGCTGCTGGCGCAGCAGCTGTCCCAGCTCACCGCCAAGCGCGAGCGTGACCACCTGCGCGCCCCGGTGCTGCCGACGCGGCCGGGCGGCCTGCACGAGCAACTGCTGGCGGCGCTGCCCTTCCAGCTCACGGCGGCGCAGCGCCGCGTCGGCGAGGAGATCGCGCGCGACCTGGGTCAAGCGGTGCCCATGCACCGCCTGCTGCAGGGTGACGTGGGCGCCGGCAAGACCGTGGTGGCGGCGCTGGCGGCGGCGATCGCGATGGATGCCGGCTGGCAGTGCGCGCTGATGGCGCCCACCGAGATCCTGGCCGAGCAGCATTTCCGCAAGCTGGTCGGCTGGCTGGAGCCGCTGGGCATCACCGTGGCCTGGCTAACCGGCAGCCAGAAGAAGAAGGAACGCGCCGCGATGCTGGCGCTGATCGAATCCGGCGAGGCCGCCCTGGTGGTCGGCACCCATGCGGTGATCCAGGAACAGGTGAAATTCAGCAAGCTGGCGCTGGCCGTGATCGACGAGCAGCACCGCTTCGGCGTGGCGCAGCGGCTGGCGCTGCGCGGCAAGCTCTCGGCCGGCGACGGGCCGGACGGGGGTGGCACCCCGCGCGAGCCGCACCTGCTGATGATGAGCGCCACCCCGATCCCGCGCACGCTGGCCATGAGCTACTACGCCGACCTAGACGTGTCCACGCTGGACGAGCTGCCGCCCGGGCGCACGCCGATCGTGACCAAGGTGGTGTCGGACCACCGGCGCCCCGAGCTGATCGAGCGCATCTGCGCCCAGGTCGCCGCCGGTCGCCAGGTCTACTGGGTCTGCCCGCTGATCGAGGAGAGCGAGGCGCTGGACCTGAGCAACGCCACCGCCACCCACGCCGAGCTGAGCGAAGCCCTGCCGGGCGTGCTGGTCGGCCTGCTGCATTCGCGCATGCCGGCGGCGGAGAAGAAGGCGGTGATGAGCCTGTTCAGCGAGGGGGTGATGGGCGTGCTGGTCAGCACCACGGTGATCGAGGTCGGGGTGGACGTGCCCAACGCCTCGCTGATGGTGATCGAGCACGCCGAGCGCTTCGGCCTGTCGCAGCTGCACCAGCTGCGCGGCCGGGTCGGCCGCGGCGCGGCGGCCTCGGCCTGCGTGCTGCTCTACGGCACGCCGGAGGGCGGGCGCCTGAGCGAGACGGCGCGCGAGCGCCTCAAGGCGATGGCCGAGACCAACGACGGCTTCGAGATCGCCCGGCGCGACCTGGAGATCCGCGGCCCGGGCGAGTTCCTCGGTGCGCGCCAGTCCGGCGCGCCGCTGTTGCGCTTCGCCGACCTGGCCACCGACGGCGCGCTGCTGGCCTGGGCGCGCGAGCTCGCGCCGCTGATGCTGGACCGCTACCCGGAACTCGCGCAACGGCACATCTCGCGCTGGTTGGGTGGAAAATCCGAGTATCTGAAGGCCTGAGCGGCTGATCCGCCAACCGCCAGGGGGCTCGGGTTTTCCCGCATGCGCGGCGTGCGCAGGCGGGCACGGCCCATGCGAAACTGTCCGAATCGCAACAAAAACAACAAGCGACCCTTATGCTATTGGGACACTTTTCGCATCCGGATGGCAGCGCCCACCCGCGAACCACCGCCGATTTCTCGCGACTGATCCACCTGATCTACGAGGCCGCCGTCCAGCCGGCGCACTGGTCCGGGGCCGTGGCAGCGGTGGCGGCCTCAGTGGATGCCAACAAGGGACTGCTGTTCACGCCCTACCTGGGACCGCAGGACGGCGGCCTCGTGTTCCCCTGGAACATCAGCGAGGCCGACATGCAGCGCTGGGCCACCAGCTACATCGAGCACGACATCTGGGCGGCGGCGGCACGGGAACACGAGGGTTGGCACGAAGGTGCCGTGTATGCCGACGAGGATTTGGTACCGCGCGAGATGCTGGAACAGTCGCTGTTCTTCCGGGAGCACCTCTGCCACATCGGCATCGGGCGCATGTGCTGCTGCAACGTGTTCGACAGCGCACCTGGTTTGCCGGCCACGGCCCTATCGCTGTTCCGCCCCCTGACGGCGGCGCCCTTTTCCCGAGACGAGCTCGCCTGGCTGCGGTTGCTGGTGCCGCACCTGTCGCGCGCCCTGGGCGTGATGCACCGGCTCGACACCACGCGACTGCAGGCCGCATCCCTGCATTCGGCGCTGGAGCGCCTGTCCTTCGGGGTGGCCCTGCTCAACGATCGCCGGGAGGTCATTCGCCTCAACGAGGCGGCTCGCGCGGCGATCGCGCGCGGCGACGGCCTGGTCGTCAACGAGCGGCGGCAGCTCGACGCGCTGGAGCGTCCCGGCGGGGCGCCGAGCCTGCCGCAATGGATCGACGCAGTTCATGAGGTGGGCCTGCAGGGGCAGGCGCATTTTTCCGAGGGGTTTTCGGTCATCCGCAGTGGCGGGCCGGACCGGCGCTACGCGCTGCAATGCGCCCCGCTGGCGGCCTCGGGTGCCTGGGCGGGCCAGGACGAGGCGGCCCGCTTCGTGGTCTTCATCACCGACCCTGGCGCCACGGTCGTGCCCGACGCGGATCGCCTCAAGGCGATCTACGGCTTCACCGAGGCTCAGGCGCGGGTCGCGCGCATCCTGGCGGGCGGCGGCAGCTACAAGTCCACGGCGCGCGAGCTCGACATCTCGCAAGATACCGTGCGTTCGCACATCAAGGAAATTTATGCCAAGGTCCGTGTGAACCGGCTGCCGGACCTCGTGCGCGCCATCCTGTCGCAGGGGCTGGCGGCGGTCTGACTCCACACGGCGCAAACCCCACGCCCTGCAAAGGCCCATCGCTTGCCGCCGACCCAACGACAGCCGATCAGCGCCAACGTATCCGAAGGCCCTTGCACGTCCTCACTGCTTCCCCACCGGAAATGAAAAGGCCGTAATTGGGGCGCCGTCAGAGGCAACTTCAAATTCTGCAGAAGCTATTAACTCAAGCTGCGGATTTCCGGAAATCACCTCTAAACGGTAGCGCCCTGGGGACCAATCCTGGCTACTTCGAATCCACAAGTGCAGTGGCTCACTGGAGTCCGCTGGGACAGCTTGTGATGAGAGTTCCATAACGACCTGACTGCTGACATTACGCCACCGCACCAGCACCGAATCGCCAAACCAGGCCGTGCCCGCTGCAAGCGTGGCATGTACGTAGCGCTCCTGCGGAGCGAGGCGTGACATCTCAGTTGTCGAATTTCCTATTGCATCCTCTGGCGTTATGCTCAAAGTGAAGCGAGGTGCATTTTTGAAGTCGGCGCGGCCATCCGATAGTTCATGCAAACGCTGAAGAGCATCGCCGGACCCGAAGCCGTGCGTGGTCAGCCAGTATTCGCTAAGTTTTGAATTCCGAATCAAATCATCCAGTTCACTTCGAGGCGCCTCAGGAAATTCACTAGGGTATGCATCTCCACGTGTTTGATGCGGCGTGGTGGAAGTAATGAAAGGTTTTTTTGCAACATCCCCATGCGATGCCGATTTCGAATTCGAATTCGACTGATATTCGTCTGGCTTAGAGTCGAAGTAAAAGTGGACTCCATAGAGTAGCAATGCCAATACGGATACTGCGCAGCATGCGGTTAACGTTGGTGCGGATAAATTTCCCATCAATGCGAGTTGACCCAGTTTTGACCGGCGGTCTTGCACTCAGTTAAGCTTCTGTATTGCGCTACCAAAGTGTTCGTGCCACTGCCGCAACCGCCTTCTCCCTGTTTAAATGGGCCATAGCAAGATCCTGAATAGGACGGTGTGTTGCTGAGCGATTTGTTCACAACACAGAGGTTATAGTACGTTTGTGCTGACGTGTTTGGCAGCGCCGGAGCGGTATTGGTGCCACAAGATAGAGACTTGCTGACGGAGCGAGCATAGTCCACCATTTGCTGGTAGGTTCCTGAGTAATAGGCATCTGCTGTCGATTTTTTGCCCTGCTGACACGCTGCAATAACACCGGCCAGACCGGCGTCGGCCTGAGCATAGTTTGCCGATACTTGGACGCCGCAGGAATTTGCTTGCGCGCGCTCTGAAGATGTGATTTTGTCCGGGTAATTGCAGCTGCTGCCACCTGAAGATGAACTGCTTGAAGATGAGTGGTCGGAACTGCTTCCATCTCCCGAGCTACCACCTCCGCATGCCACAGTCAGAATTCCCATGGCAGCTATAGGAGCAAAACGGAAAAAGAAATATTTTTTCATAATAAATACGGGTAATTATTTCGGTGTAAGGGGGAAGACTTATTGCTTCATCAAGCTGCTGGAGTCGAGCGTGTTGGGGTAGCCTTCGGCGTCCACCGTCCCGCCGTCGGAAGCGACGACGCCCGAGGTCATTTTCCCGTTCACGATCAGCTGGACATTTTTTTCCAGGGCAGACACACCCGTCGGGTAGATATCTATCTTGTCCGCCGTGTTGGCGCCGATCAGTTTAGTGCCGACGATGGTTACTGTGGCTACGCCATTTTCAGAGCCAGTCGGTGTGCCTGTGCAAATGGCATTGGCGTAGTAGGTGTCAGACCAGTTGACTTTGACGCTGTTGGCGCCAGTCTTGGTGACGACAAGGCTTTCAAGGTCGAAGCCGCCTGGGTTGGAGGCATGACACGCCTTCCAGGTCCCGACATATTTGTCTGCGGCGTCAGGTGGCGGTGTCGTGGCGTCCGATTTCTTCGCCAATTTCGCGGGATCGAGGCTGTTGGGGTAGCCCTGGGCGTCCACCGGACCCTTGTCCTGGGCAGTGACACCGATCGCGAATTGCCCGTTCAGGACGGCCAGGACTTGCTTCTCCGTCTGCGCACCGGGCGTTGACTGGAGAATGTCCGCCTTGTCCACCGTGTCAGTGCCAATGGTCTTGCTGCCGACGAGAGTGACGTTGGCTACCCCGATGTTGGTGCGGGAGGGCGTGCCCAAACACCCCGTGGCGGCGTAATAGGCCTCTTGCCAGTTGGCGGTCAAGGAGGATGCGCCGGTCTTGCTGATGACGTTGGTGTCCTGGCGGGAGCCGCCTCCATCGGAGAAGCATCCGCTCCATGTTCCGACGTATTTGTCGGCAGCCGCGGCGGTTGGGGTCAGCGTGTTGGCCGTGGCGGACGTGCTGTCGTCGCCGCCACCGCCGCACGCGGCCAGGGTGGCCAGACTGCAAACGCCTGCTGCCGGGCCCAACTGCTTCAACAGCATGATCAGTTTCCTCTTTGGCTGAAATATTTAGAGACAAAACAAATGTCTGCATACATTAAGTGGGCCATCAGAGACTGTCATCACACATCTATGTGAGTAGCGCTGGCGCAATAGAATGGGAAAGAACGGCGGTGCCATGGGCACGGTCGCGCCACCATCGACCGCCAAGCCATGACCCTCACCGAACTTAAGTACATCGTCGCCGTGGCCCGCGAGAAGCATTTCGGCAAGGCGGCCGAGGCCTGCTTCGTCTCGCAGCCCACGTTGTCGGTGGCGATCAAGAAGCTGGAGGAGGAGCTGGAGGTCAAGCTGTTCGAGCGCAGCGCCAACGAGGTCACGGTCACGCCGCTGGGCGAGGAGATCGTGCGCCAGGCGCAGGGTGTGCTGGAGCAGGCCGCCGCGATCAAGGAGATCGCCAAGCGCGGCAAGGACCCGCTGACCGGGGCGCTGCGCCTGGGCGTGATCTACACCATCGGCCCCTACCTGCTGCCGGACCTGGTGCGCCAGGTGATCCGGCACACGCCGCAGATGCCGCTGATGCTGCAGGAGAACTTCACTGTCAGGCTGCTGGAGATGCTGCGCACCGGCGAGATCGACTGCGCCGTCCTGGCCGAGCCCTTCCCCGACACGGCGCTGGCCACGGCCGCGCTTTACGACGAGCCCTTCATGGCGGCCGTGCCCAGCCACCATGCGCTGGCGGTGCAGAAGGCCGTGACCGCCGAGCAGCTGAAAAGCGAGACCATGCTGCTGCTGGGCACCGGCCACTGCTTCCGCGACCACGTGCTGGAGGTCTGCCCCGAGTTCGCGCGCTACGCCAGCAACGCCGAGGGCATCCGCAAGAGCTTCGAGGGCTCGTCGCTGGAGACCATCAAGCACATGGTCGCGGCCGGTATGGGCGTGACGCTGGTGCCGCGCCTGAGCGTACCCAAGGACGCGCTGGAGGCCCGCCCGCGGCGCAAGAAGGACGAAGAGATCTACGTGAAATACCTGCCGATCACCGACGAGCAGGGCGGCCCGCCGCCGAGCCGGCGCGTGGTGCTGGCCTGGCGGCGCAGTTTCACGCGCTACGAGGCGATCGCCGCGCTGCGCAACGCGATCTATGCTTGCGAGCTGCCGGGGGTGACGCGCCTGTCCTGAGCGCGCCGCGGCGCCGGCCCGTGCCCGGCTCCGGGTGGGACAGAGGCCGGCGACGCATCGCATTCAACCCCACCACATCGAGGAAACGAACCCATGGAACTTGCCCAACCCGGCATCCTGACCGAGGTGCCGAGCACCGGCCGCTATCTGCTGTTTTCGCTGGCGCAGCCGGCGACGGCGCGCGAGGCGCTGCGGCGCCTGGCCGCGCTGGCGGACGGCCGCGGCGTCGTGGTGGGGCTGGGCCCGAGGCTGGCGGATGCGCTCGGCGCCCCCGTGCCGGGGCTGCATGAATTTCCGGCGCTGACCGGGCCCGAAGTGGCCGTGCCCGCCACGCCGACCGCGCTGTGCTGCTGGCTGCGCGCCGAGGGCGAGGCCGACGCCGGCGACCTGGTGCTGCTGACACGCCGGCTGGAGCAGGCCGTCGCGCCGGCGCTGCGGCTGGACCGCGTGCTCGACGCCTTCCGCCACGGCCGCAGCCCGAGCGGCCATGGACGGGACCTCACCGGCTACGAGGACGGCACGGAAAACCCGCAGGGCGAGGACGCCGTGGCCGCGGCGCTGGTGGCGGGGCAGGGCGCCGGGCTGGATGGCTCGAGCTTCATGGCCGTGCAGCAGTGGGTGCACGACTTCGACGCCTTCGAGGCCATGAGCACGGCCGAGCAGGACGACATGGTGGGCCGCCGACGCGGCGACAACGAGGAACTGGACGACGCGCCGGCCTCCGCCCACGTCAAGCGCACCGCGCAGGAGAGTTTCGAGCCCGAGGCCTTCGTGCTGCGCCGCTCCATGCCCTGGGCCGCCGGGCACCAGGCCGGGCTGATGTTCGTTGCCTTCGGCCGCTCCTTCGACGCCTTCGAGGCGCAGCTGCGCCGCATGGCCGGGCTGGACGACGGCATCACCGACGCGCTGTTCCGCATGTCCAGGCCGGTGTCCGGCGCCTACTTCTGGTGCCCGCCGCTGCAGGGCGGCCGGCTCGACCTGCGGGCGCTGGGGCTGTGATGCGCGAGAAGCTGGACCTCTACCTTGACCTGATCCGCTGGAACCGGCCGGCCGGCTGGCTGCTGCTGCTGTGGCCGACCCTGGCGGCGCTCTGGGTGGCGGCGGACGGTTTCCCGGGCTGGCACCTGCTGACCGTATTCACGCTGGGCACCATCCTCATGCGCAGCGCCGGCTGCTGCATCAACGACGTGGCTGACCGCGACTTCGACCGCCATGTCAAGCGCACCACGCACCGTCCCGTGACCAGCGGCCGCATCAGCGTGAAGGAGGCGCTGGCCGTGGGCGCGGTGCTGGCGCTGGCCGCCTTCGCCCTGGTGCTGACCACCAACGCCATCACCATCGCCTGGTCGGTCCCGGCGCTGATCGTCACGCTGATCTACCCCTACGCCAAGCGCCATGTGTCCATGCCGCAGGCGGTGCTGGGCGTGGCGTTCAGCTTCGGCATCCCGATGGCGTTCGCGGCGGTGACGGGCCACATCCCGGCGCTGGCCTGGGTGCTGTTGCTGGGCAACCTGTTCTGGGTGCTGGCCTACGACACCGAGTACGCGATGGTGGACCGCGACGACGACCTGAAGATCGGCATGAAGACCTCGGCCATCACGCTGGGCCGCTTCGACGTGGCCGGCATCACGCTGTTCTACCTGCTCTACCTTGCGATCTGGGGCGTGGCCCTGCACGAGGCGGTGGGCGGGCCGCTGTACGGGGTCGCGCTGGCCGTGGCGCTGGGCCAGGTGGCCTGGCATTTCACGCTGATCCGCGGTCGCGCGCGCGACGGCTGCTTCAAGGCCTTCCGGCTCAACCACTGGCTCGGCTTCGCGGTGTTTGCCGGTGTGCTCCTGACCTACACGCTGCGCTGAGCCCGCGTCCCGCGCGGGGCGCTTACTTGCCGAATTCGTCGCCCAGCTCGCGCGCACGCTGCTCGGCGGCGTGCAGGGCCCGCTTGAATTGCGCCTTCACACCGTCCTGCTCCATCGACGTGATGGCGGCGTAGGTGGTGCCGCCCTTGGAGGTGACGCGCTGGCGCAGCACTTCCGGTGCCTCGTCCGAGGCCTTGGCCAGCGCCGAGGCACCGACGAAGGTGGCCACCGCCAGCCGGTGGGCCTGCTCGCGCGCCAGGCCCATGGCCACGCCGGCCTCGGTCATGCCCTCGATGAAATAGAACACGTAGGCCGGACCGGAGCCGGACAGGGCCGTCACGGCGTCGAGTTGCGACTCCTCGCTCACCCACAGCGATTCGCCGGTGGTGCCGATCACGCGCTCCACCACCGCGCGCTCGTCGGCGCTGACGGCCGGGCGTGCGAACAGGCCGGTCATGCCCTGGCCGACCAGGGCCGGGGTGTTCGGCATGGCGCGCACGATGCGCCCGCTGCCCAGCCACTGGGCGATGCTGTCGGTGCGGATGCCGGCCGCCACGCTCAGGTGCAGGGCCTGCGTGGTGTGCGGCTGCACCGGCTGCGCGGCTTCCTTGAAGGCTTGCGGCTTCACGGCCCAGATCACCAGCGTGGCGCGCGCCAGCGCCGGGCCGGCCTCGGGCAGGGCGGTGAGGCCGAACTGCGACTTCAGCCGGGCCGCCGCCTCGGCGAAGGGCTCGACCACGTCGATCTGGCTGGCGGCCAGGCCCTGGCGCAGCAGGCCGCCGATGATGGCGCTGGCCATGTTGCCGCCGCCGATGAAGGCGATGTGGAGGGAGGAGGGGAGTGCGGGAGAGGTCATATCAGGGTCGTCCGTCCAGGAGGATGCCGGCACGCCATCGGCCGGGCGCAGGGCCGCATTGTCGCTGTTCGACGGCCGGGGCGGGCTCGCCACCCTGCCCGCGGGCACGGCTTTGCGCTACGCTTGGCCACCATGGACTACCTGCTTGCGCTGGACCAGGGCACCACCAGCTCGCGCGCCATCCTGTTCGACCGGGCCGGCCAGGCCGTCGCCGTGGCACAGCGCGAGTTCCGCCAGCACTTTCCCCATCCCGGCTGGGTGGAGCACGACGCGACCGAGCTCTGGCAGACCCAGTACGCGGTGATGCAGGAGGTGTTGGCCCGGCACGGCGCGCCGGCCACGGCGGTGGCGGCGATCGGCCTGACCAACCAGCGCGAGACCACCGTGCTGTGGGACCGGGCCAGCGGCGAGCCGGTGGCGCGCGCCATCGTCTGGCAGGACCGGCGCACGGCGGCGCGCTGCGCCGAGCTGCGCGCCCAGGGCCGGGCCGCGCTGATCCAGCGCAAGACCGGGCTGGTGCTGGACGCCTATTTCTCCGCGACCAAGCTGCAATGGCTGCTCGACCATGTGCCGGGCGCGCGCCGGCGCGCCGAGCGCGGCGAACTGGCCTTCGGCACGGTGGACAGCTGGCTGCTCTGGCAGCTGACCGGCGGGCGCGTCCATGCCACCGACGCCAGCAACGCCTCACGCACACTGCTGTTCAACATCCACACCCTGCAATGGGACGAGGAGCTGCTGCGCCTGTTCGACATTCCGCCCGCGGTGCTGCCGGCGGTGGTGCCGTCCAGCGGCGTGCTGGCCGAGACCGAGGCGGCGCTGCTCGGCGTGCCGCTGCGCATCGCCGGCGTCGCGGGCGACCAGCAGGCGGCCACCTTCGGCCAGGCCTGCTTCGCGCCCGGCATGGCCAAGAACACCTACGGCACCGGCTGCTTCATGCTGATGAACACGGGTACCGTGCCGGTGGCCAGCCGCCACCAGCTGCTCACCACCGTCGGCTGGCAGGGGCCGGCCGGGGTGCCGCACCGCACCGCCTACTGCCTGGAGGGCTCGGTGTTCATGGCCGGCGCCACCATCCAGTGGCTGCGCGACGGCCTGCAGATCATCGGTTCGGCCGACGAGGTGCAGGCGCTGGCGGCCAGCGTGCCCGACACCGGCGACGTGGTCCTGGTGCCGGCCTTCGCCGGCCTGGGTACGCCGGACTGGGACCCCCAGGCGCGCGGCACCCTGGTCGGCCTGACGCGCGGCACCACGCGTGCCCACATCGCGCGCGCCGCGCTGGAGGCGATCGCGCTGCAGGTGGCCGACGTGTTCGGCGCCATGGCGCGCGATGCCGGCTTTGCCCTGACTGAGCTGCGCGTGGATGGCGGCGCCAGCCGCAACGACCTGCTGCTGCAGCTGCAGGCCGACTGCCTGGGCGTGCCGGTGCTGCGCCCGCGCGTCACCGAGACCACGGCGCTGGGCGCGGCCTACCTGGCCGGGCTGGCCACCGGCTTCTGGTCTGGCGGCGCGGAGATCGCGGCGCAGTGGGCGCTGGCGCAGCGCTTCGAGCCGGCCCTGGGAGCGGCCGCGCGCGCGGCGCGGCTGGCCCGCTGGCGCGAGGCGGTGGAGCGGGCCAAGGGCTGGGCGCGAGCCTGAAAGCGTCGCCTTGCCGTCCCGAACGCTCTCCCCGCCAGCCCCGTTGCCGACCCGCCGCGAGGACCTGCTCGCCCGGCTGGCCGAGCCCGCCGTGTACGACCTGGCGGTGGTGGGGGGCGGCGCCACCGGCCTGGGCGTGGCACTCGACGCTGCGCTGAGTGGTTACCGCGTGCTGCTGGTCGAGTCGCACGATTTCGCCGGCGGCACCTCGTCGCGCTCGACCAAGCTGGTGCACGGCGGCGTGCGCTACCTGGCGCAGGGTCGTCTCGGGCTGGTGCGCGAGGCGCTGCACGAGCGCGCCTGCCTGCTGCGCAACGCGCCGCACTTGGCCCAGCCGCTGCCCTTCGTGCTGCCGGTGCACAGCCGCTGGGAGCGCGCCCTCTATGGGCTTGGCCTGCGCGGCTACGACGCGCTGGCTGGTTCGACCGGGCTCGGGCGCACGGTCTGCCTGGACCGGGACCAGACCTTGCAGGCCCTACCCGGCCTGCGTGCCGAGGGGCTGGCTGGCGGCGTGCAGTACTGGGACGGCCAGTTCGACGATGCCAGGCTGGCGCTGGCGCTGGCGCGCACGGCGGCGGCACAGGGCGCGCTACTGCTCAATTACTGCGCGGTGGTCGGCCTGCGGCATGAAGACGGCCGCGTCGCTGGCCTGCTCTGCGAGGACCGCGAGACCGGGCGGCGCTATCCGGTGGCGGCGCGCTGCGTCGTCAACGCGGCGGGTGTCTGGGTCGATGCCCTGCGCCATCAGGACGGCGTGGCCACCGGCGAGACTCTGGGGCCCCTGGTCGCGCCGAGCCAGGGCGTGCATCTGGTGGTGGACGCCGATTTCCTGCCCGGCGGGCAGGCCCTGCTGGTGCCGCACACGGCGGATGGCCGGGTGCTGTTTGCCGTGCCCTGGCTGGGCAAGCTGATCCTGGGCACCACCGATACCCCGCGGGCCGACCTGCCGCGCGAGCCCAGGCCGCTGGCGAGTGAGGTGGATCTGATCCTGGGTGAAGCCGGGCGCTGGCTGGCGCGTGCGCCGACGCGGGCCGACGTGCGCAGCGCCTGGGTCGGATTGCGCCCGCTGGTGCGGCCCGAGGCGGGCGTGCCGGGGTCAAGCGCCGCTCTGGGCCGGGAGCACGCGGTGCGCGTCAGCCGCTCCGGCCTGGTCACCGTCACCGGCGGCAAGTGGACCACCTACCGCGCCATGGCGGCGGACGTGCTGGCGCAGTGCCGTCGGGCCGGCCTCCTGGCGCCGCGCCCGGCCGCGCCCACGGATCACTTCCCGCTGGTCGGCGCACCGCCGGCCGGCACCGCCTCGTTGTCGCTCAGTGCGCCGCCGGGCTGGCATCTCTACGGCGCCGAGGCAGCCGCCGTGCAGGCGCTGCCAGGGGCCGGGCAAGCGCTGGCTCCGGGCCTGAGCGAAGCCATGGTGCGCTTTGCCGTACGCCACGAGTACGCGCGCACCGTGGAAGATGTGCTGGCCCGGCGCAGCCGCCTGCTGTTTCTGGATGCCACGCTGGCTACCGCGCTGGCGCCTGCGGTGGCGGCGCTGGTGGCCGAGGAAACCAGGCGTGAGCCGGCGCTGGCCGCCTTTGTCTCGCTGGCGTGCCAGTACCAGGCGCTGCCAGGCGGGATCGTGCCGCACCCGCCACAAAGTGCTTGACAAGCCCAGTGAGTGCCTTCAAAATGGCGAGCTTCGCTTGAAAAAGCGGAAGTTTCTGCCCAGCAAAAACGCCCTGAGTGGTTCAGGGCGCGGACGACGGGCCCAAGACTGATCCGGGTGATCGGCAGGTCAAGTGCCTGTCGTCCGCCTGGGTGCAAGTTGGGAATATTGAAATGATCCAGACTGAAACTCGGTTAGACGTCGCCGACAACACCGGCGCCAAGTCCGTGCTGTGCATCAAGGTGCTCGGCGGGTCGAAGCGTCGCTACGCCAGCGTTGGCGACATCATCAAGGTGAGCATCAAGGAAGCCGCTCCGCGCGGCCGCGTCAAAAAAGGCGAGGTCTACAGCGCAGTGGTGGTCCGTACGGCCAAGGGCATTCGCCGTGGCGATGGCTCGCTGGTTAAATTCGACGGCAATGCCGCCGTGTTGCTCAATAGCAAACTGGAGCCTATCGGCACCCGCATCTTCGGCCCGGTCACGCGTGAACTGCGTACCGAGAAGTTCATGAAGATCGTGTCCCTGGCTCCTGAAGTTCTGTAAGGACGCGCCATGAACAAGATTCGCAAAGGCGACCAAATCGTCGTGCTCACCGGGCGCGACAAGGGCAAGCGTGGCACGGTGACGTTGCGCGCAGACGATTCGCATGTCTTGATCGAGGGCATCAACCTCGTCAAGAAGCACGTCAAGCCGAACCCCATGAAGGGTACGACCGGCGGCATCGTGGAAAAGGCCATGCCGATCCACCAGTCCAACGTGGCGATCTTCAACGCCGCTACCGGCAAGGCTGACCGCGTCGGCGTGAAGGTGCTGGCCGACGGCAAGCGCGTGCGCGTTTACAAGTCCAGCGGCGAAGAAATCAAGGTGGCATGACCATGGCACGACTGCAACAAATCTATCGCGAAAAAGTCGCCCCCGAGCTGATGGCCAAGTTTGGCTACAAGTCTCCGATGGAAGTGCCGCGCATCACCAAGATCACGCTGAACATGGGCGTGAGCGAGGCCGTGGCTGACAAGAAGGTCATGGACAACGCTGTTGGCGACCTGACCAAGATCGCCGGCCAGAAGCCCGTCGTGACCAAGGCCAAGAAGGCTATCGCTGGTTTCAAGATCCGCGAAGGCCAGGCCATCGGCTGCATGGTGACCCTGCGTGGCGTTCAGATGTATGAATTCCTGGACCGTTTCGTCACCGTGGCCCTGCCGCGCGTGCGTGACTTCCGTGGTATTTCCGGTCGTGCCTTTGACGGCCGCGGCAACTACAACGTCGGCGTCAAAGAACAGATCATCTTCCCCGAGATCGAGTACGACAAGGTTGATGCCCTGCGCGGCCTCAACATCAGCATCACCACGACGGCCAAGACCGACGACGAGTGCAAGGCACTGCTCGCCGGCTTCCGTTTCCCGTTCAAAAACTGAGGTGGCACGTGGCTAAAGTAGCTTTGATCGAGCGCGAGCTCAAGCGCGAAAAACTGGCGGCCAAGTTCGCCAAGAAGTACGCCGAACTGAAGGCCATCGCCAACGATGCCAAGCGTAGCGACGAAGAGCGCGCTGCCGCCCGCCTGGGCCTGCAGAAGCTCCCGCGCAACGCCAACCCGACCCGTCAGCGCAACCGTTGCGAAGTGACCGGTCGTCCGCGTGGCACGTTCCGTCAATTCGGTCTGGGCCGCGCCAAGATCCGTGAGATGGCCTTCGCAGGCAACATCCCCGGCGTGACCAAGGCCAGCTGGTAAGTCGGCAGGAGAGATACAACATGAGCATGAGTGATCCCATCGCCGATCTGCTGACCCGCATCCGCAACGCGCAAATGGTGGCCAAGGCCTCCGTTTCGGTGCCTTCCTCCAAAGTGAAGGTTGCCATCGCGCAGGTGCTGAAGGATGAGGGCTACATCGACGGCTTCCAGGTCAAGACCGAAGCCGGCAAGTCCGAGCTTCAAATCACCCTGAAGTACTACGCCGGTCGCCCGGTCATCGAGCGCATCGAGCGCGTGAGCCGCCCCGGCCTGCGCGTGTACAAGGGTCGCGACGCAATCCCCCAGGTCCAGAACGGCCTGGGCGTGGCCATCGTCACGACGCCCAAAGGCGTCATGACCGATCGCAAGGCGCGTGCCACCGGTGTCGGCGGCGAAGTGCTTTGCTACGTCGCTTAATCGTGGCATTGAGGAGAAACTGAAATGTCCCGCGTAGGAAAAATGCCTGTGACCGTCCCCGCTGGTGTGGACGTGTCTATCAAGGACGACCAGATCAGCGTCAAGGGTGCCGGTGGCGCACTGACGCTGGCGCCCAGCGCGCTGGTCAAAGTCAACAACGAAGGCGGCAAGCTGTCCTTCGTTCCCGCCGATGATTCGCGCGAAGCCAATGCCATGAGCGGCACCATGCGTCAGCTGGTGAACAACATGGTGCTTGGCGTCAGCAAGGGCTTCGAAAAGAAGCTGACGCTGGTCGGTGTGGGCTACAAGGCCGCCGCCCAAGGCGCCAAGCTGAACCTGGCTGTGGGCTACTCCCACCCCGTGAACGTGGACATGCCCGCCGGTATCACGGTGGCCACGCCCGCTCCCACGGAAATCGTGATCAAGGGTGCCGACCGCCAGCGCGTGGGCCAGGTGGCGGCAGAGATTCGTGCGATTCGTCCCCCGGAGCCCTACAAGGGCAAGGGCATCCGTTATTCGGATGAGAAGATCACGATCAAAGAGACCAAGAAGAAATAAGGAGCTGCAACATGTTGACCAAGAAAGAGCAGCGTCTTCGTCGTGCCCGCCAGACCCGCATCCGCATTGCCCAGCAAGGCGTGGCCCGTCTGACGGTGAACCGTACCAACCTGCACATCTACGCCAGCGTCATCTCTGGCGACGGCAGCAAGGTGCTGGCCAGCGCATCCACGGCCGAGGCCGATGTGCGCAAATCGCTCGGCGGCTCCGGCAAGGGTGGCAACACCGCCGCAGCCCAGGCCATTGGCAAGCTGATTGCCGAGAAGGCCAAGGCCGCCGGTGTCGAGAAGGTCGCCTTTGACCGCGCTGGTTTCGCCTACCACGGCCGCGTCAAGGCCCTGGCCGACGCAGCGCGTGAAGCAGGCTTGCAGTTCTAAGCGGATCGGAAATTCAAATGGCTAAATTTCAGGCAAAAGCGCAGGGTGACGGTCCGGAAGACGGTCTGCGTGAAAAAATGATCGCGGTCAACCGCGTCACCAAGGTGGTCAAGGGTGGCCGCATTCTTGGTTTCGCTGCGTTGACCGTGGTGGGTGATGGCGACGGCAAGGTCGGCATGGGCAAGGGCAAATCGAAAGAAGTGCCCGTGGCCGTGCAGAAGGCGATGGAAGAAGCTCGCCGCAACATGACCAAGGTGGCACTGAAGAACGGCACGATCCATCACAACGTGATGGGTCACCACGGTGCAGCCCGCGTCATGATGGCTCCGGCTCCCAAGGGTACCGGCATCATCGCCGGCGGCCCGATGCGCGCCGTGTTCGAAGTGCTGGGGATCACCGACATCGTGGCCAAGAGCCACGGTTCGTCGAACCCCTACAACATGGTTCGCGCCACGTTTGACGCTCTGTCCAAGTCCACCACGCCGGCGGAAGTGGCTGCCAAGCGCGGCAAGACGGTCGAAGACATCTTCACCGCATCGGGAGTTTGAACATGACGACTCAACAAACTGTCAAGATCCAGCTGGTTCGGAGCCCCATCGGCACCAAGGAATCGCACCGCGCCACCGTGCGTGGTCTGGGTCTGCGCAAGCTCAACAGCACCAGCGAACTGCAGGATACCCCGGCAGTGCGCGGCATGATCAACAAGATCAGCTACCTGGTCAAAGTTCTCTGAGAGGCCGCTGATGGAACTCAATAGCATCAAACCCGCGGCTGGCGCCAAGCACGCCAAGCGTCGCGTCGGTCGCGGTATCGGCTCCGGTCTGGGTAAGACCGCCGGTCGTGGTCACAAGGGTCAGAAGTCCCGTTCGGGCGGCTACCACAAGGTCGGCTTCGAAGGCGGCCAGATGCCCCTGCAACGTCGTCTGCCCAAGCGCGGCTTCAAGTCGCAGTCGCTGAAGTTCAACGCCGAAGTCACACTGACGGCGCTGGAACAACTCGGCGCGGCCGAAGTCGACCTGCTGGCACTGAAGCAGGCTGGCCTGGTGAGCGAGATCGCGAAAGTGGTCAAGGTCATCAAGTCGGGCACGCTCAGCAAGGCTGTGAAGCTCAACGGCATCGGTGCCACCGCTGGTGCCAAGGCTGCTATCGAAGCCGCCGGCGGTTCGCTGGCCTGACATCGTTTGAAGGTACATCGCAGTGGCAACTAGCGCAGCTCAAATCGCAAAAACAGGCAAGTTCGGCGACCTGCGTCGTCGGCTGGTCTTTTTGTTGCTCGCGCTGGTGGTCTACCGCATCGGTGCGCACATTCCGGTCCCGGGTATTGATCCGGACCAGCTGAAGCAGCTCTTCAATGGGCAGCAGGGCGGCATCCTGAGCCTGTTCAACATGTTCTCGGGTGGCGCGCTCTCACGGTTCACCGTGTTTGCCTTGGGGATCATGCCGTACATCTCGGCATCGATCATCATGCAGCTGTTGTCCTATGTGCTGCCAGCCTTCGAGCAATTGAAGAAGGAAGGCGAGGCCGGTCGGCGCAAGATCACTCAGTACACCCGTTATGGCACGCTGGGCTTGGCGTTGTTCCAGTCGCTAGGCATTGCCCTGGCGCTGGAGGCCTCCGCCGGTCTGGTCATCAGCCCGGGCTTCGGGTTCCGTCTTACCGCAGTGGTCAGCCTGACGGCTGGCACCATGTTCCTGATGTGGCTCGGCGAGCAGATCACGGAACGTGGTCTGGGCAACGGCATCTCCATCCTGATTTTCGGTGGTATCGCGGCAGGTTTGCCCGGGGCCATTGGTGGTCTGCTGGAGCTGGTGCGTACGGGTGCCATGAGCATCCTGGCCTCGATCTTCATCGTCGCACTGGTGGTCCTGGTCACCTACTTCGTGGTGTTTGTTGAGCGTGGTCAGCGCAAGATCCTCGTGAACTATGCGCGTCGCCAGGTCGGCAACAAGGTGTACGGCGGACAAGCCTCGCACCTGCCGCTGAAGCTGAACATGGCCGGCGTGATTCCGCCGATCTTCGCCTCGTCGATCATCTTGCTGCCGGCGACCGTGGTCAACTGGTTCAGTTCAAGCGAATCGATGAGCTGGCTGAAGGACATTTCTGGTGTGTTGACCCCCGGTCAACCGATCTACGTGATGTTCTACGCTGCGGCGATTGTGTTCTTCTGCTTCTTCTACACGGCACTGGTATTCAACAGCCGTGAGACAGCCGACAACCTGAAGAAGAGCGGAGCCTTCATTCCGGGGATCCGCCCCGGCGAACAGACGGCTCGCTACATTGATAGAATCCTGGTCCGCTTGACGCTGGCCGGTGCGGTGTACATCACGTTTGTGTGTCTGCTGCCCGAGTTCCTGATCCTCAAGTACAACGTTCCGTTCTATTTTGGCGGCACGTCCTTGCTGATCATCGTGGTCGTGACCATGGATTTCATGGCTCAGGTGCAGAACTACCTGATGTCGCAGCAGTATGAGTCGCTTCTGAAGAAGGCGAATTTCAAAACGTCATTGGGTGGTTGATTGACATGTCGAAAGACGACGTCATTCAGATGCAGGGGGAGGTGGTGGAAAACCTCCCCAATGCAACCTTCCGGGTGAAACTGGAAAACGGGCACATCGTGCTGGGGCATATCTCCGGCAAGATGCGCATGCACTACATCCGGATCTTGCCTGGTGACAAGGTCACTGTTGAATTAACGCCCTACGACTTGTCGCGGGCACGTATCGTGTTTCGTGCCAAGTAAGGCCACGAGAGTTTTAGGAGAGTGAAATGAGAGTTTCGGCTTCGGTCAAGAAAATTTGCCGCAACTGCAAGATCATCCGCCGCAAGGGCGTTGTTCGCGTGATCTGCACGGACCCGCGTCACAAGCAGCGTCAAGGCTGATTGCAAGAGTATTAGAGGACAAACATGGCACGTATCGCTGGCATCAATATTCCGCCGCACAAGCATGCCGAAATTGGTCTGACGGCCATCTTCGGTATTGGTCGCACCCGCGCTCGCAAGATCTGCGAAGCCTGCGACATCGCGTACTCGAAGAAGGTCAAGGATCTGACCGACGCCGATCTGGAGAAGATTCGCGACCAGATCGCCCAGTTCACCATCGAAGGTGACCTGCGTCGCGAGACCACGATGAACATCAAGCGTCTGATGGACATCGGTTGCTACCGCGGCTTCCGTCATCGTCGTGGCCTGCCGATGCGTGGCCAGCGTACGCGCACCAATGCCCGTACCCGCAAGGGCCCGCGCAAGGCTGCCGCCGCACTGAAGAAATAATCCGGGATTAAGGGTTCACCATGGCAAAAGCTCCTAGCAACGCAGCGCAACGCGTGCGCAAGAAGGTCCGCAAGAACGTTGCGGACGGCATCGCGCACGTGCACGCTTCGTTCAACAACACCATCATCACCATCACCGACCGCCAGGGCAACGCGCTGTCCTGGGCCTCCTCCGGTGGTCAGGGTTTCAAGGGCTCGCGTAAGTCCACCCCGTTCGCGGCCCAGGTCGCCTCGGAAGTGGCCGGCCGCGCAGCCGTGGATCAGGGCATCAAGAACCTGGACGTCGAGATCAAGGGCCCCGGTCCTGGCCGCGAGTCGTCCGTGCGTGCCCTGGCCGCGCTCGGGATCCGCATCAATTCGATTTCCGACGTGACGCCGGTGCCGCACAACGGCTGCCGCCCGCAAAAGCGTCGTCGTATCTAATCTCCATCAAGCCCACCGCCACTGCCCCGACCCGGCAGTGGCTCCCGCAATGATTTGCGGAAGATGACACAAAGGAAGCTCAAGTGGCACGTTATCTCGGCCCCAAGGCCAAACTCTCCCGCCGTGAAGGTACCGACCTGTTCCTGAAGAGCGCCCGCCGCTCGATCAGCGACAAGGCCAAGTTCGACACCAAGCCCGGCCAACACGGCCGCACCTCCGGCCAGCGTACCTCCGACTTCGGTCTGCAGCTGCGCGAAAAGCAGAAGGTCAAGCGCATGTACGGCGTGCTGGAAAAGCAGTTCCGTCGTTACTTCGCGGAAGCTGACCGTCGCAAGGGCAACACCGGCGCCAACCTGCTGTTCCTGCTGGAATCGCGCCTGGATAACGTCGTGTACCGCATGGGCTTCGGCTCCACCCGCGCTGAAGCGCGCCAGCTGGTGTCGCACAAGGCTGTGACCGTGAACGGTCAGTCGGTGAACATCGCTTCCTACCTGGTCAAGGCCGGTGACGTGATCGCGATCCGCGAGAAGTCCAAGAAGCAGAACCGCATCCTGGAAGCCCTGCAACTGGCGCAGCAAGTGGGTCTGCCGGGCTGGGTGGAAGTGAACGCCGACAAGACTGAAGGTATCTTCAAGAAGACGCCGGATCGTGACGAGTTCGGCGCAGACATCAACGAGTCGCTGATCGTCGAATTGTATTCGCGCTGATCTGGACCCTGAAGTCCGAACGTTCCCAACCCGCGCTTGTCGCGGGTTGGGTGCTTCACCAGCCTTACCGGTGTAACGAGCCGGGGGTATTGAGAGGAAGTCTGAATGCAAACAAACTTGCTGAAACCCAAAGCCATCAATGTGGAACAGTTGGGCCCCAATCGCGCCAAGGTCACTCTGGAGCCTTTCGAGCGCGGTTATGGTCACACGCTGGGCAACGCGCTGCGTCGTGTGTTGCTGTCGTCCATGGTTGGCTATTCAGCAACCGAGGTCACCATCGCCGGCGTGCTCCATGAGTACTCCTCGATCGACGGTGTTCAGGAAGATGTCGTCCACATCCTGTTGAACCTCAAGGGCGTGGTGTTCAAGCTCCACAACCGCGACGAAGTGACACTGAGCCTGCGCAAGGATGGCGAAGGCGTGGTCACCGCGGCCGACATCCAGACGCCGCATGACGTCGAGATCATCAACCCCGAGCACGTGATTGCCACGTTGTCCCAGGGTGGCAAGCTCGACATGCAGATCAAGGTCGAGAAGGGTCGTGGCTACGTGCCCGGCACCCTGCGTCGGTATGCCGATGAGACCACCAAGTCCATTGGCCGCATCGTGCTGGATGCCTCGTTCTCGCCGGTCAAGCGCGTGAGCTACGCGGTGGAGAATGCGCGCGTCGAGCAGCGCACGGACCTGGACAAGCTGGTGATGGAGATCGAGACCAACGGCGCCATCAGCGCCGAAGAGGCCGTGCGTGCCTCGGCCAAGATCCTCGTGGAGCAACTCGCCGTATTCGCCCAGCTGGAAGGCAGCGAGTTGGCGGCCTTCGACCAGCCGGCCCAGCGTGGCGGCGGCGACCGCTTCGACCCGATCCTGCTGCGTCCGGTGGATGAACTCGAACTGACGGTGCGTTCCGCGAACTGCCTGAAGGCCGAGAACATCTACTACATCGGTGACCTGATCCAGCGCACCGAGAACGAGCTGCTGAAGACCCCGAACTTGGGTCGCAAGTCGCTCAACGAGATCAAGGAAGTGCTCGCTTCGCGCGGCCTGACCTTGGGCATGAAGCTGGAAAGCTGGCCGCCCGCCGGTCTCGACAAGCGTTGATTTAGAATAATGGTCCCCTCGGTCGAGGGGAGTGCACCGGGCAGTACCTCACACGGCTGCCCGTTTTGATAAAGAAAGGAAAGCACCATGCGTCACGGACACGGCCTCCGTAAATTGAACCGCACCAGCGAGCACCGCCTCGCCATGCTGCGCAACATGATGAACTCGCTCATCGAGCACGAGGTCATCAAGACCACCGTCCCCAAGGCCAAGGAACTGCGCCGCGTCATCGAACCGATGATCACGCTGGCCAAGCAGCCCACCCTCGCGAACAAGCGCCTGGCGTTCGATCGTCTGCGCAGCCGCGACAGCGTGACGAAGCTGTTTGCCGACCTCGGTCCGCGTTTCCAGACCCGTCCGGGCGGCTACACGCGCATTCTGAAGATGGGCTTCCGCGTTGGCGACAATGCGCCGATGGCTCTGGTTGAACTGGTCGATCGCCCCGCTGTGGAAGAAGTCGCTTCCACCGAGGCGAAAGCGGCAGATTGATGCTATAATAATTGCATACCGCGCGATGGAGCAGTCTGGTAGCTCGTTGGGCTCATAACCCAAAGGTCGGAGGTTCAAATCCTCCTCGCGCAACCAATATGTAAGCGGTTTCCGCCGACAGCAAAACGCCCACTAACCAGTGGGCGTTTTGCTTTGTGGCGAAGGCTGTATCGTCACATTTCTGTCGCCTGGCATGAGCGACCGTTGGGGCTGTGTCGACTCCAATCCGGATCAGCAGCGGTCAAGTTCGGATTTCGACCTGAATCGGTCGATGACGACAGCGAAATTGAGTTGTCGGTTTGGGGCAGAGGTCGTAACGCTAGACGCCGGCGGTCCTTTGATTGACCCCGGGGACGCCGAACCGTCCCGCCGCTCATCCTGAGCGCGGTGCATCCACAATGCCGCACCCTTGAACGCATCTCGAACTCCTCCCCCATGAACATCTTTGTTAACGAAGAACTGAAAGCCTATATCGACCCGCTGACGCCCGACGAGTACGAGGCGCTGGAGCGCAGCATCCTGGCCGAAGGGTGCCGGGACGCCCTGGTGCTCTGGGGTGATGTGCTGGTGGACGGCCACAACCGCTACGCCATTTGCCAAAAGCATGGCTTACCGTTCCAGACCGTGCAGAGCAACCTGTTTCAGAGTCTTGAGGACGTCCATCTGTGGATGATCGATCAACACCTGGGCCGACGCAGCGTGTCGGATTTCCAGCGCGGCGTGCTGGCCCTGCGCAAGCGGGAGATCGTCGCGGAAAGGCGTGCCCGTTTCCTGGCCTCGTCTAGCCAGGCGGCTGGCGCAACCGACGTGGAGGCGTCGACGGGTGAGCCGCCGTGGGAGGACGCATCGACCCCATCCACGGACTCCGCTGCGCACACTTCAACGTCTGCGCTCGCGGCGCCTGTGCCGCTGAGAAGCCGCGAGGACATCGCCAAGGCGGCTCGCCTGCGCAGCAGCCAGGTCGTGCTGATCGAGAAAATCCACAAGCAGGCCGCGCCCGAGGTGGTCGAAGCCGTCAAATCCGGAGCGATCTCCATCAGTGCGGCGGCGGCCGTCGCTTCCTTGTCCGCCGAAGAGCAGAAGGCCGCTGCCAGCGCCGGCGCGGGCGAGTTGAAGCAAGCGGCCAAGCGTGTGCGTGAAGCCAAGCGCAAGCCGCGCGCGGGCGATGCCGCCTCCCCGGAGGAGGCCGTACCCGCGTCGACATCGGCCGCCGATCAGGTGTCCACCCTGGAGCGTCGAGTGGCGGAGCTGACAGCGGAGAACGATGCCTTGCGCAAGCAGGTGGCTAATCTACTCGCGCAGTTGATCAAGTAGTCACGGGGTTCCGGCCGACGCCGGTCGGCGTGTGCATGGGTCAGCACCTGGCGGTGAAGGCCGCCTGACCGCTGCGGCGCTCGGCGACCGTGAGTCGCCTTGTCGGGATGCATGAGCGCCAGCGTCGCGTGCTCGTCAGGGCTGGAACTGGCTGTGCTTGCTTGCTCCTCGGTGCATCGGCATACCTCGGCGAGCGGCAGGTGTTGCACTTCAGTCCTGAATCCGCCCATGGATGGCGTCCGGGTTTCAGGCTCAATCCGTGGATGGCTTGCCCGTTCTCCTGCCCCGATCGACGTCACCCTGGGCGGCCCGGGACGGGGCGGTGGGTTACCGCAGTGGGCGCCATTCTGGCGGGATTTGCAACCTCTGTGGCAAGGCCGGCGTCGTCGGGCTGCCTAAGATCGACGACGAAACAACGGGCGGCAGTTCCGTGTGGAGACTGGCATGACCATGACCCATCGGGTGCGCCAGACGGTGTCGCAGGGCGCGACCCATCTGAAGCTGATCGACCTGGTCGTACGGGATGGGGGCAAGACCGCATGACCACTCCCGACACCCAAAGCAGTCCGCGCTTGGCGCAATTCCTGGCCAACACCGTTGTCGCTGCGGCACGCCATTCCTGGTGATGCCATCCCGACCCACCCCATCCATTTCCAGGAGACAAGCATGAACCTGCCCGGCCTCAACTTCCAGCTCGGAGACGACATCGACGCGCTGCGCGACGCGGTGCGCGCCTTCGCCCAGGCCGAGATCGCGCCGCTCGC
>Ga0255338_1002074_pt1 | contig 32343 bp, 26 predicted proteins | sample MeOH1_35cm_T4_19_FD_203715 | JGI IMG/M metagenome (GOLD analysis project Ga0255338, IMG submission 203715) | Sandy soil microbial communities from University of British Columbia, Vancouver, Canada - MeOH1_35cm_T4_195 | ecosystem: Engineered > Artificial ecosystem > Sand microcosm > Unclassified ... | reverse complement strand
CTGGCCCTCCAGGGTGATCCGACCGGTGCCCTTGCGCATCCCCATGATCGTCTCGACCAGCTCCTCCTGGCCGTTGCCCTCGACCCCCGCGATGCCGAGCACCTCGCCGCGGTGGATGTCGAAGGTGATGCCCTTGAGCAGGGGGCGCCCGCCCTCACCGAGAAGACCGACGTCCTCCAGCGAGAGCAGCACGTGGTCGGTGACCGTGGACTCCCCGGTCTCCGGCGACGGCAGCTCGGAGCCGACCATCATCTCCGCGAGCTGCTTCTTGGTCGCGGTCTTCGGATCGGCCTCGCCCACGGTGGCGCCACGGCGCATCACGGTGATGTCGTCGGCGATGGCGAGCACCTCGTCGAGCTTGTGGGAGATGAAGAGGATGGTGCGGCCCGAGGCGCGCAGCTCGCGAAGGTTCGCGAAGAGCGCCTCCACCTCCTGCGGCACCAGGACGGCGGTCGGCTCGTCGAGGATGATGATCTGGGCGCCGCGGTAGAGCACCTTGAGGATCTCGACGCGCTGGCGCTGGCCGACCCCGAGGTCCTCGACCAGCTCGTCGGGGTCGAGGCCGAAGCCGAACGCGTCGGAGATCCTGGTGATCTCGGCGCGCGCCTCGTCGTCGATGCCGTGCAGCTTCTCCGCACCGAGCACGACGTTCTCGAGCACGGTCAGGTTGTCGGCGAGCATGAAGTGCTGGAAGACCATCCCGATGCCGGCCTTGATCGCATCGGTCGGCGAGGAGAAGTGCACCTCCGCGCCGTCGACCTCGATGGTCCCGGCGTCCGGCTTCTGCACGCCGTACAGGATCTTCATCAGGGTCGACTTGCCGGCACCGTTCTCGCCGATCAGGGCGTGCACGGTGCCGGGGCGGATGTTGATGTTCACGTCGTGGTTGGCGACGACACCGGGGAACTGCTTGAGGATGTCGCGTACGACGACCCCGCCGGTCGGTTTCCCGGTGGGCGTCCCCGTCTCCGTGGCGGTGGCGCTCACAGACCCTCCTTCTCGCAACGGTCCGCCTCGGCGACCGCCCTGTCAGGGGCGTCCACCGAACCGGGCCCGGATCCAAACGCTACCGTCTGGCTCCGGGCCCGGCGCTCACCTCGCGGTGAGTGTTCCTGCGGTGTTCAGTGCTTGCTCAGCGCCCGGATCAGGGCTTGGTCGGGACCTTGATCTCGCCGGACTTGATCTTCGACGCAGCCTCGTCGATCTTCGACTTGATGTCGTCGACGTAGCCACCGGAGGTCGCGTAGCCGACGCCGTCCTTCTTCAGGTCGTAGGTCTGGTAGCTGGTCAGCGGCGAACCGTCGGCGACCGACTTGATCATGTCGAAGGTCGCGACGTCGACGCGCTTGAGCATCGAGGTGAGGATGTGGGTCTTCACCGTGTCAGCAGCGGTGAGGTACTGGTCGGAGTCGACACCGATCGCCCACTTGCCGGCACCGGCGTCAGCCGCGGCCTCGAACACACCCGAACCCGACGCACCGGACGCGTGGTAGACCACGTCGGCACCCGCGTCGAACTCTGCGGTCGCGGCGTCCTTGCCACCGGCCGGGTCACCGAAGCCCTTGAGGTCGCTCTCCTGGATGTACTTGACCTCGACCTTGACGTCGGGCTTGGTCGCCTTGGCGCCCGCGACGTACCCGGCCTCGAACTTCTTGATGAGGTCGTTGTGGACACCGCCGACGAAGCCGATCGTGCCGGTCTTGGTCTTCAGCGCAGCGGCGACACCGACGAGGTAGGAGCCCTCGTTCTCGGCGAAGCCGAGGTAGGCGACGTTCGCGTTGGCCTGGTCGTCGGGGTCGAAGCCGTCGATCACGCCGAAGCTGATGTCGGGGTAGCTCGGCGCCACCGCGTTGACCGCGTCGCTGTAGGCGAAGCCCACACCGATGATCGGGTTCATCCCGGCGTCGGCCATGTCCTTGAGCCGCGACTCGCGGGCGGACTCGGCCTCACCGTCGGTGGCCTCACCCTCGACGCAGGTGGCCTTGAGCTCCTTGACGGCCTTGGCCAGACCCGCGTAGGCGGAGTCGTTGAAGGACTGGTCACCACGACCACCCACGTCGTAGGCGAGGCCGACCTTGGGCCCGTCGCCCTTGGCGGTCTTGCAGACGTCCGCGTTCGCGGAGCTGCCCTTCTTGTCGTTGTTGTCGGTCTTGTTGCCGCAGCCCGTCAGCGCGACGGACGCGATGACAGCCACGACAGCGATCTTGCTCATGCGACGCAAGATGCCCTCCTCGGGTGTTGGCGAAGCACCGTGAGGACACGGCGCCGATCAACCGGCACCCTAGTCGGGGCGTTGGTCCCGCGAGTAGAGGAAAAGGTCCGTTTACCCGTTCGTTAGCAGGTCGTGACCAAGGGGTCCAGCCCGCCCGAGGTCACGCTGTGGTGAGCGCCTGCACCGCCGCGGCGGCGAGCACCTTCGCCGCGATCGTGACCGCACCCTCGTCGACGCGCAGGTCGCCCTGGTGCAGGTCGTACGTCGGACCGCCCGGCGTGCGCGTGCCCAGGCGGGCCATCGCGCCGGGCACGTGCTCGAGGAACCAGGCGAAGTCCTCGCCGCCGAGGCTCTGCGTCGTCGAGAGGTGCCCGGCCTCCCCCACGACGGACTCGATCGCCCGGCCGAGCAGCACCGTCGAGACGTGGTCGTTGATCACCGGCGGGACGCCGCGGACGTAGATCACCTCGGGCGTCACGCCGTACGGTTCGACGATCTGGCCGACGGTCTCGCGGACCAGCTGCTCGGCGTCGGCCCAGGCGACGGCGTCGAGCATCCGCACCGTGCCCGCGGCGCGGCCGACCGACGGGATGACGTTCATCGCGGAGCCGGAGCGGACCAGGCCCCACACGACGCTGACACCGGCGCGCGGGTCGAGGCGGCGCGACAGCACGGCGGGGAGCTCGGTGACCAGCTTGCCGAGCGCGAAGGTCAGGTCCTCGGTCAGGTGCGGACGCGAGGTGTGCCCGCCCTTGCCGCTGAGCCGGACGTCCAGGGAGTCGGCGGCACCGGTGAGCGGGCCCTCGCGCAGCCCGAGGTGGCCGACGTCGATGCCCGGGTCGCAGTGCAGCCCGAAGATCCGGTGGACACCGTCGAGCGCGCCGGCCTTGACCGACATCAGGGCGCCGCCGGGCATGATCTCCTCGGCCGGCTGGAAGACCAGCCGCACGCGGCCGGGGAGGTCGGCGGCCACCGACTGCAGGGCCAGGCCGGCGCCGACGAGGCCGGCCGTGTGCACGTCGTGCCCGCAGGCGTGGGTGACGCCGTCGATGGTGCTGCGCCACGGGTCCGGGGTGAGGTCCGCGACCGGGAGTGCGTCCAGGTCCGCGCGCAGCGCGACGACCTGCACCGCGTCGCCGGCATCCGGCTCGGGCCCGATGTCGACCATCAGGCCGGTGCTGCCGAGCGGCCGCGTGACCAGGCCCGCCTCGGCCAGCCGCTTGCTGACCAGGCCGGTCGTGCGCTCCTCGTGCCAGGACAGCTCGGGGTGGGCGTGCAGGTCGCGCCGGAACTCCACCAGCTCGGCGGCGAGGTCGTCCACCAGCGCGTTGGTGCGCCCCACCAGGCTCTGGGTCAACGGAGAGTCAGCGGACACAAGCGACAAGGTTACCCGCCCGGACCCGCTCAGGTCGGGTCCTGGGTCCCGTCGTATGCCGCGAGCAGCCGGTCCGCGGCCACCGCGGCCGCGAGCTCGCCGGAGAGCACCTGGGCCCGGATCTGCTCGCGGATCGCGGCCACGCCCGGCGAGCGGCGCAACCGCTCCGCGAGCTCGTCGCGGACCAGCGCCCAGGTGAACTCGAGCTGCTGCTCGGCGCGCTTCGCGGCGAGGCCGGCGTCGCCGAGGGACGCACGGTGGTCGAGCACGCGCTGCCACACCCGGTCGATGTCGTGCCCTTCCAGCGCCGAGCAGGTGAGCACCGGCGGCACCCAGCTGTCCCCGCCGGAGTACACGAGCCGCAGCGCGCCCGACAGCTCCCGGGCCGCCGACCGGGCCTCGGTCTCGCGGTCGCCGTCGGCCTTGTTCACCGCGATCACGTCGGCGATCTCGAGGATGCCCTTCTTGATGCCCTGGAGCTGGTCGCCGGTGCGCGCGAGGGTGAGGAACAGGAACGTGTCGACCATGCCGGCGACGGTCACCTCGGACTGGCCGACGCCGACGGTCTCGACCAGCACCACGTCGTACCCGGCGGCCTCGAGCACCAGCATCGCCTGGGTGGTCGCCCGCGCGACGCCGCCGAGGGTGCCGGCCGACGGCGAGGGCCGGATGTAGGCGTTCGGGTCCGCGGACAGTCGCGCCATCCGGGTCTTGTCACCGAGCACAGACCCGCCGGTGCGCACGCTGGAGGGGTCGACGGCCAGGACGCCCACCCGGTGGCCGGACCCGGTGAGCCAGGTGCCCAGGGCCTCGATGAACGTGGACTTCCCGACGCCCGGCACCCCGGAGATGCCAACCCGGACCGCGCCCGCCGACCCGGCTGATGGTCGAGCCGGTTCGAGATCGTGCAGCCGGGCGAGCAGGTCGCGCGCGGCCGCCCGGTGGTCGGGCCGGGAGCTCTCGACCAGCGTGATCGCCCGGCTGACCGCGCTGCGGTCGCCCGCGCGGATCGCGGTCACGAGCGCGCCGACGTCGACCGGCTTCGAGGCTCGCTGCGCTCGCACCTCAGCCACCGTCGGCTCAGTGACCGAGCCGCGCGGACAGCTTCTCGAGCAGGTCCAGCGCCGACTCGGCGATCACGGTCCCCGGCGGGAAGACCGCCGCCGCCCCCATCTCCAGGAGCGTGGGCACGTCGTCGGGCGGGATCACGCCGCCGACGACGATCATGATGTCGTCGCGGCCGAGGTCGGCGAGCGCCTTCTTCAGCGCGGGCACGAGGGTGAGGTGGCCGGCCGCGAGGGAGTTCACGCCGACCACGTGCACGTCGGCGTCGACCGCCTGCTGGGCGACCTCCTCCGGCGTGCTGAACAGCGGCCCCACGTCGACGTCGAAGCCGAGGTCGGCGAAGGCGCTGACGATGACCTTCTGGCCGCGGTCGTGGCCGTCCTGGCCCATCTTGGCGACCAGGATCCGCGGGCGACGTCCCTCGTCCTCGGCGAACTTCTCGGTGGCGGCGACCACCTCGTTCGAGCCCGCCTCGCGCTTGTACACACCCGAGATCGTACGGATCACGGCCTGGTGCCGGCCGTAGACCTTCTCCAGGGCCTCGGAGATCTCTCCCACGGTCGCCTTCGCGCGGGCGGCGTCCACGGCGAGCGCGAGGAGGTTGCCGTCGAGCGAGCCGTGGACGGCCCCGCTGGACGCCGAGCTGGTGAGCGCGGCCAGGGTGCGGTCGACCTCGGCCTGGTCGCGCTCCGCGCGCAGCCGCTCGAGCTTGGCGATCTGCTGCTTGTACACCTCGTTGTTGTCCACCCGGAGGACGTCGAGCGGGTCCTCGTCGGCGAGACGGTAGGTGTTCACACCGATCACCTTCTGCGCCCCGGAGTCGATCCGCGCCTGGGTGCGGGCGGCCGCCTCCTCGATGCGCATCTTCGGGATGCCCTGCTCGATCGCCTTCGCCATGCCGCCGGCGGACTCGGCCTCGGCGATGTGCGCCCAGGCGCGGTTCGCGAGGTCGTGGGTCAGCCGCTCCACGTAGTAGGAGCCGGCCCACGGGTCGATCGTGCCGGTCGTCCCGGACTCCTGCTGCAGCAGCAGCTGGGTGTTGCGGGCGATCCGGGCGGAGAAGTCGGTCGGCAGCGCGATCGCCTCGTCCAGGGCGTTGGTGTGCAGCGACTGGGTGTGGCCCTGCGTCGCCGCCATCGCCTCGATGCAGGTGCGCTGCACGTTGTTGAACACGTCCTGCGCGGTCAGCGACCAGCCGGAGGTCTGGCTGTGCGTGCGCAGCGAGAGCGACTTCTCGTTCTTCGGGTCGAACTGCGCGACCAGGCGCGCCCAGAGCGCGCGAGCGGCGCGCATCTTGGCGACCTCCATGAAGAAGTTCATGCCGATCGCCCAGAAGAAGCTCAGCCGTGGCGCGAACGCGTCGATGTCGAGGCCGGCGTCGAGCCCGGCGCGGATGTACTCCACGCCGTCGGCCAGGGTGTAGGCCAGCTCGAGGTCGTTGGTCGCCCCGGCCTCCTGCATGTGGTAGCCGGAGATCGAGATCGAGTTGAAGCGCGGCATCTTCTGCGACGTGTAGGCGAAGATGTCGGAGATGATCCGCATGCTCTGCTGCGGCGGGTAGATGTAGGTGTTACGGACCATGAACTCCTTGAGGATGTCGTTCTGGATCGTCCCCGCGAGCTGCTCCGGCTTCACCCCCTGCTCCTCGGCCGCGACGATGTAGAGCGCGAGCACCGGCAGCACCGCACCGTTCATGGTCATCGACACCGACATCTCGTCGAGCGGGATGCCGTCGAACAGGGTGCGGGTGTCGTAGATCGAGTCGATCGCCACGCCGGCCATGCCGACATCGCCGCGCACCCGCGGGTGGTCGGAGTCGTAGCCGCGGTGGGTGGCCAGGTCGAACGCGACCGACAGGCCCTTCTGCCCGGCCGCGAGGTTGCGCCGGTAGAACGCGTTGGACTCCTCGGCGGTGGAGAACCCGGCGTACTGGCGGATCGTCCACGGCTGGGTGGTGTACATCGTCGGGTACGGCCCGCGGAGGAACGGGCTCAGGCCCGGGTACGTGTCCAGCGCGTCGAGGCCCTCGAGGTGCTCGGGGCCGTAGACGGGCAGGACCGGGATGCCCTCGGGGCTGTCCCACGCGTCGGTGGTTGGGGTGCGGTCGTCGTGCGACCGCCTCGAACCATCCGACGCCGACAGCGGAAGTCCCGCGAAGCTCTTCGGAACGGTCATGCCAACTGCTCCCTCGTCCGGCGCAGGAAGTCCAGGGCGTCCAGCCCCGTTGCGCAGGTGTCGTCGACCTCGAAGTCCGGGGCCTTCCCCGCGAGGATGACCCAGCGTGCGCCGGCCTCGCGCAGCGCCGCGACCAGCTCGGCGCCCCAGGCGGCGTAGGCGGCGTCGGCACCGGTCAGGCAGACGACCGGCTGGCCGCCGTCGGGTCCGGTGTACGCCGCGACCACCGCGGCCACGTCGTCGGCACGGCCGGGGTTCACGACCCCGATGCCACCGGCCGCGAAGAGGTTGCTGGCGAACGTGGCTCGCGCCGTGTGGGCGGCCACCGTGCCCATCGTGGCCAGGAAGACCGGGGTGGTGGCGGGGTCGTCACGGAGCGCCTCGAACGCCTGCCCGTAGGGGCGCACGGCGGGCGCGCCCTCGGCGTACGGCCTCCGCTCGGGCAGGGCCTCGGCAAGGTTCGGGAACTCGGAGAGACCCGTGATCGGACGCCTGCGTCGGGCGATCTGGAGGTCACGCTCGGCGACGACCTCGTCGATGCGCGCGAGCAGGGAGCCGTCGGCCAGCGCGGCCTCGATCCCGTTGAGTCCACCGAACGACGTGCCGTCGATCCGGCCGAGCTCGTCCCACGCGGCGACCGCGAGGTCGTCGGTGAGCTTCTCGATCGCGTAGGCACCACCGGCGGGATCGGCCACGCGGGCGACGTGCGCCTCGTGAACCAGCAGCGCCGAGGTGTTGCGGGCGTTCCGGCGGCCGAGCGCGTCGGGCAGGCCGAGTCGGCTGTCGAAGGGCAGCACCGTGACGGAGTCGGCGCCGCCGACGCCTGCGGAGAACGCCGCGACGCAGGTGCGCAGCATGTTCACCCAGGGGTCGTACCGGGTCATCATCGGACGCGAGGTGACCGCGTGCAGCCGCATCCGGCGGGCCGCGGTGTCCTCGACGCCGGAGAGCTCGAGCACCCGGTCCCAGAGCCGGCGGGCAGCCCGCAGCTTGGCGATCGTGGGGAACTGCTCGTCGGAGGCGGCGTAGCGGAACTCGATCAGCGCGGCCGCCTCTGCCACCGGGGTCCCGGCCTCGGCCATGGCCCGGACGTACGCCGCACCCACCGCGAGGGAGTAGCCGAGCTCCTGGACGTCCGAGGCGCCGAGGTCGTGGACCGCCGTCGCGTCGACCACGATCGCCCGGACGCCTGCGTCGCGGGCGAGCGCGACCACCGGCTTGAACTGCCCGGCCGACTCGGGATGCCCGCCGGCACGGACGGCCGCCCCGATCGGGTCGAGGCCGAAGTTCGTGTCGGGGTGCAGCTTCGCACCGGCCGACGCGGCGATGCCGACGAGCGCCTCGGCCGCAGGCAGCGGCGTCGGCGAGTCGAGGACCACCGGCGCGACGTCGAGGAGCACGCCGCCGATCGCGGTCGCGAGGTCGGCCACGGGGACCCCACCGTCCCCGACCTGGAGCCAGACGGAGGTGACGCCGTTGTCGAGGTCGACCTGGATGTCGGCCGCGGTCGCCTTGGCGTCGGGGTCGGCGAACCAGGCACGCACGTCCCACTCGCCGGCACGGGCAGGGCGCCCGCCGGTGGCCGGCGCGCCGAGGTCGTCGGGAGTGCCGAGGGGGGTCACCGCGATGCCGTCGAGGGTGGTCCGCGTGAGCGTGCCCCAGACGAGGTCGTCGGGGTCGTCGGCGCTCAGCCGCCGGGACTTGCGGAGCACGCCCGCGGCGAGCTTCTCCCAGTCGGCCCGCGTGTGAGCGGGGCCCGACACGAGGGCCACCGGCTCGGCCACCGGCTCCGTCGGGGTCGCGACCGGGCGCGCCGGATCAGCCGGAGAGGTCATGGTCTGCAGGATAGGTGTCCCGGGAGCGCGAGCAGAACCGCCGCTGCATGTGTGAGATGTCTCAGGGGTGCGGGCACCTCGTTCACCCGACACCCCTGTGGTGTTCACCGTCGCGTGCGGCGCCCGGGTCACCCTCGAACCATGACCACGTCACTCGCGCCGGGCCTGCGCATCGTGCTGGTCGCCGACGCGTTCGCACCGGACACGGATCCCGCCGCGGAGACCGCTCGCGAGGTCTGCGACGCCCTCCTGGCGGCCGGCCACCGGGTCCTCGTCCTCACGGCGACGCCCGGCAGCGGCAGCTACCGCGCGGCCACCGTCGTCCGCGCCCGCAAGGTGCCGTCCGCGACCGCGGTCCGGGCCAGGGTGCTGGCCTACTCCCCCGACGTCGTGCAGGTGGTGCGACCGCGGGCACTCGGCGCGACCGCGATCCGTGCCCTGGAGGACACCGGCGTGCCGGTGGTGGCGCTCGACCCGGGACCGCTGCACCCGCGCGCGGGCACCACGCTGAGCACCTCGGCGGCGAGCGCCCGGCTGCTCGCCATGGTCGGCGTGGAGTCCCGGGTCTGGCGGCCCGGCGTACGCGTCGACGAGTACCACCCCGGACTTCGGTCCGCGGAGCTGCACGACGCCTGGGCGCGGGCGTCCTCCCCCGAGGGTCCGCGCACGGTCGTCGGGTACGCCGGCCCGGTCGGCGCCGCAACCACCAAGGCGGTCCGCCGGCTGGCCCGGATCGCCGCGCACGAGGCGCTCCGGCTGGTCGTCCTCGGCCGCGGACCCGGCACCGCCGTGCTCAAGCAGGCCGGTGCGCGCATCGTCGGCGACTGCGGCGGCCTCGAGCTCGGCCGGGGCCTCGCGTCGCTGGACGTGTTCGTCCAGCCTCGCAAGCACGAGTCGGGGCTCGCCGTGGTCCGCAAGGCGCTGGCCAGCGGCATACCGGTGGTCGCGTTCGAGACCGCCGCCAATGCCGAGGTCGTGGCCACGGGCCGCAACGGCGTCCTGGTGCCGACCGGACAGGGCAGGGCCGCGCTCGCCGAGGCCGTCGCCTCGCTCGCCGCCGACCCCGTCCGGCGAGCGGCGCTCGCCGGCCGCGCCCGGGAGTCGGTCGCCGGCCGGACCTGGACCGATGCCGTGGCGGAGCTGCTCGGCCACTACGCCGACGCAGCACCGGCGCCGACCCCGGTCGGGGCATGACGGATCTGCCTCGGGTACGCGTCGGGCGCGGTCCTAGTCTGTCGCCGTGAAGGTGACCGATCCCGACGGGAACACGTGGCGGGTCAGCCGCCGATGGGTGCCGTGGCGCCGGCGTCTCAAGGGCGTCCTCGACTCCGCCCCCGACCTGCCCAGCCTCGGTGACGACCCGGTGAGCGGCGTCATCGGGATCGTCCTGCTCGTGGTGATGATCCCGTTCCTGCTGCTGTTCCTGGTCGCCGGACTCGAGCTGCTGCTCCTCCTGGCGGTGCTGCCGTTCGCGGTGCTCGGCCGGATGGCGATCGGCCGGCACTGGCACGTGGAGGTCCGCCGCGGCTTCAGCTTCGTCTTCGAGGTCGATGCCGGCAGCTGGAGGGCGAGCAGCGCCCGGATCGAGCAGCTCGCCGGTGACCTGCAGCAGGGCCGGCTCGAGATCCCGGCCTCATGAGCCCGGGTTGAGTGCTCAGGTGGTCGCCAGAGCGACCACTTGAGCACTCAACTCGCACTCAGATCTCGGTGCGACCCTCGTCGTCCCGGTTGCGGATCCCGATCTTCGCGCCCAGCCAGACCAGCGGGTCGAAGCGCCGGTCCACCACACGCTCCTTCATCGGGATGATCGCGTTGTCGGTGATCTTGATGTTCTCCGGGCACACCTCCGTGCAGCACTTGGTGATGTTGCACATCCCCAGCCCGGCGGCGTCCTGGGCGAGGGCGCGGCGGTCGTGGGTGTCCAGCGGGTGCATGTCCAGCTCGGCGTACCGGAGGAAGAAGCGGGGCCCGGAGAAGGCCGGCTTGTTCTCCTCGTGGTCACGGACGACGTGGCAGGTGTTCTGGCACAGGAAGCACTCGATGCACTTGCGGAACTCCTGCCCGCGCTCGACGTCGACCTGCATCATCCGGCGCTTGCCGTCGGCGTCGCGGGGCGGCGGCGCGAACGCCGGCAGCTCCCGGGCCTTCTCGTAGTTGAAGGACACGTCGGTGACCAGGTCGCGGATCACCGGGAAGGACCGCATCGGGGTGACGGTGATCGTCTCCGCCGGGTCGAAGTCGGAGAGACGGGTCATGCACATCAGCCGCGGCTTGCCGTTGATCTCGGCGCTGCAGGAGCCGCACTTGCCGGCCTTGCAGTTCCACCGGATCGCGAGGTCCCCGGCCTGGGTCGCCTGCACCCGGTGGAGGGCGTCGAGGACCACCTCGCCCTCGGAGACCTCGACGGTGTAGTCCCCGAGATCGCCCCCGGACTGGTCGCCGCGCCAGACACGCATCTTCAGGTCGTAGCTCATCGGCTGACTCCTATTCGAAGAACTTCTTGAGCTCGTCGGGCATCACCGGCAGCGGCTGGTGCGTGACGTCCACGCCGTCGCCGGCGTCGTTGAGCCGCAGCACGAGGTTCTTGCTGCCCCACTCGGGGTCCGGGCCGGGGAAGTCGTCGCGGGTGTGGCCGCCGCGGGACTCCTGGCGCTCCAGCGCCGCCTTCGCGATGCACTCGGAGACCAGCAGCATGTTGCGCAGGTCGAGGGCGAGGTGCCAGCCGGGGTTGTACTGCCGGTGCCCCTCCACGGCCATCTGCCTCGCGCGCTGCTTGAACCCCTGGATCGCCTCGATGCTCTCCTCGAGCTCGGCGGCGTTGCGGATGATGCCGACCAGGTCGTTCATCGACTGCTGGAGGTCGTGCTGGATCGTGTACGGGTTCTCCCCGCCGTCGACCTCGAACGGCGCGAGGGCGCTCTCCTCCGCGGCCAACAGGTCGCTCTCGGACACGGCGGGGCGGGTGCCGCCGAGCGAGTCGGCGTACGCCGCGGCCGCCTCGCCGGCGCGACGACCGAAGACCAGCAGGTCCGACAGGGAGTTGCCGCCGAGCCGGTTGGACCCGTGCATGCCGCCGGAGCACTCACCGACGGCGTACAGCCCGGGCACCAGGCTCAGCTCGGTGTCCGCGTCCACCTCGATCCCGCCCATCACGTAGTGGCAGGTCGGCCCGATCTCCATCGGCTCCGCGGTGATGTCGACGTCAGCGAGCTCCTTGAACTGGTGGTACATCGACGGCAGCCGCCGCCGGATGAACTCAGGGGTACGACGCGAGGCGATGTCGAGGAAGACCCCGCCGTGCGGTGACCCACGCCCCGCCTTGATCTCGGAGTTGATCGCCCGGGCCACCTCGTCGCGCGGCAGCAGCTCGGGGGGTCGCCGGTTGTTCACCTTGTCGTCGTACCAGCGGTCGGCCTCCTCGATCGTGTCGGCCGTCTCCGCCTTGAAGAACTCCGGGATGTAGTCGAACATGAACCGCTTGCCCTCGGAGTTCTTCAGGATGCCGCCGTCGCCGCGCACCGACTCCGTGACCAGCAGCCCCTTCACCGACGGCGGCCAGACCATGCCGGTCGGGTGGAACTGCACGAACTCCATGTTGATCAGGGTCGCGCCGGCGCGCAGGGCCAGCGCGTGGCCGTCGCCGGTGTACTCCCAGGAGTTCGACGTGACCTTGAAGGACTTGCCGATGCCGCCGGTCGCGAGGACCACGCTGGGCGCCTCGAAGGTGACGAACCGCCCGGTCTCGCGCCAGTAGCCGAAGGCGCCGGCGATCGGTCTCGACTCCGCTCGACCACCAGGAGCGCGGAGCAGCTCGGTGATCGTGCACTCCATGAACACGTCGATGCCGAGCGCGACCGCGCGCTGCTGGAGGGTGCGGATCATCTCCAGCCCGGTGCGGTCGCCGACGTGGGCGAGCCGGGCGTACTTGTGGCCGCCGAAGTCGCGCTGGGAGATCAGCCCGTCCTCGGTGCGGTCGAACAGTGCGCCCCAGTCCTCGAGCTCCATGACCCGCTCGGGCGCCTCCTGGGCGTGCAGCTGGGCCATCCGCCAGTTGTTCAGCATCTTGCCGCCGCGCATGGTGTCGCGGAAGTGCACCTCCCAGTTGTCCTCGGGGTACACGTTGCCCATCGAGGCGGCGATGCCGCCCTCGGCCATCACGGTGTGGGCCTTCCCGAGCAGCGACTTGCACACGATCGCGACGCTGGCGCCGGCCTCGTGCGCGGCGATCGCCGCCCGGAGACCGGAGCCACCGGCACCGATCACCACCACGTCGTACCGGTGCCGCTCCATGCCGCCCGCGGACTCCGCCGACATCTCGTTGCCGGTCATGGGGTGGCGCTGTGACTGGTCTGGGGAGGGGCTCATCAGAAGAACCTCGGGTCGGTGATGACGTCGGTGGCCAGCAGGTAGACGTAGAAGTCGACGATCGCGACGGAGAACAGCGACAGCCAGGCCCACAGCGCGTGCCGGGCGTTCTCCCGGGACACCCAGGTCCACAACCGGTAGCGGACCGGGTGCTTGCTGAAGTGCCGCAGCCGGCCGCCGGTGATGTGCCGGCACGAGTGGCACGACAGGGTGTAGAGCCAGATCAGCACGGAGTTCGCGACGAACAGCAGCGTGCCCAGGCCCACGTGGACGCCGGAGGTCTCGCCCTCGGCCGGCCCGAAGGCCAGCACCGTCTCGAAGGTCAGGAAGAGTGCGACCACGACCGCGCCGTACCAGAAGTAGCGGTGCAGGTTGTTCAGGATCAGCGGGAACCGGGTCTCACCGGAGTACGCCGTGTGCGGCTCGGCGACCGCGCAGGCCGGCGGCGAGAGCCAGTACGCCCGGTAGTAGGCCTTGCGGTAGTAGTAACAGGTCATCCGGAACCCGAGCGGGAACACCAGGATCAGCAGCGCCGGCGACAGTCGCCACCAGTCGGCGATGATCGGGAGCGTGGTCGCGCCACGGCAGTCCGACGCGATGCACGGGGAGAAGAACGGCGACATGTACGGCTCTACGTAGAAGTTGTCGCCGGCGAAGGCACGGTAGGTCGCGAACACGACGAACCCGGTGAACACCACGAACGTCGTGGTCGGGGCGAGCCACCACCGGTCGGTGCGCAGCGTCCTGGCCTCGATCCGGGCCCGGGTCGGCCCGGTCACCCCGCCGGCAAGCTTCGGGCCCGTCGTGGACGCCATCCCCACCTCCGTGGTCTGCGGTCTCCGGTCCTGAGCAGGACCGACTATGGCCCAGGTCACACGGGTTGGGAAGGCCCCACGCCCGGGGCACCCGCCCGATCCGGCACCGCTGCGCGGCCCGGATCGCCCCTGGTTCAGCCCCGGTCCGGCCCCGGATCGGCGTGGGATTGATCACGGTGGGCACGGATCACCGCGGGTTCGGCTGGCGGTACCGTGACCTCCGTGGCAACCCAAACCTCCGGCGCGACCCTGGTCAAGGGCGCGCGCGCAGTCCGCACCACGATCTACCTGAAGATGCTGATGGCCGGCAGCGGCCTCATCTTCATCGGCTTCGTGCTGCTGCACATGTACGGCAACCTGAAGGCCTTCTCGGGCCACGACGCGTTCAACGAGTATGCGCACCACCTGCGCACGATGGGCACGCCGATCCTCCCCGAGTCCGGTGCCCTCTGGATCATCCGTGCGGTGCTGGTCGGCTCCCTGGTCGTGCACGTCTACTGCGCCCTCACCCTGTGGAACCGCGCCAAGCAGGCCCGCACGATCCGCTACCAGGTCAAGAAGCACACCGGCGCGATCTTCGCGAGCCGGTTGATGCGCTGGGGCGGCGTCACGCTGCTGCTGTTCATCATCTGGCACCTGCTGAACTTCACCATCGGCAAGGTCAACGTGAAGGGCGGGGCGACCAACGACCCGTACAACCTGCTCGTCGACACCTTCGACACGTGGTGGCTCACCCTGATCTACCTGGTGGCGATGGCGATGCTCGGCGCCCACCTGCACCACGGCACGTGGAGCGCGATGCAGACCCTCGGGCTGACCGGCACCGAGCGGGCCCGGGTCCGGTCCAAGCGGCTTGCCTTCGCGGTCGCTGTCGTGGTCTCCGGCGGCTTCTCGCTCGTCCCGATCTTCGTCCTCGCCGGCGTCATCACCAAGTAGTCCACAGAACTCGGCAAGGAGCCAGACAGCCATGACCGACATGCCGGACACCACCCTCACGTCCGACCCCTCGTACCACGAGCCCGCCCAGGGCGAGAGCGACGACGCCGCCGGGTACTACACGCCCGGTGACCCGATCAGCGACGCCAAGGCGCCGAACGGCCCGATCGACGAGCGCTGGAACACCCGCAAGTTCGAGGCCCGACTGGTCAACCCCGCCAACCGCCGCAAGCTCTCGATCATCATCGTGGGCACCGGCCTGGCCGGGGCGTCCGCCGCCGCCACCCTCGGCGAGGCCGGGTACGTCGTGGAGTCCTTCTGCTACCAGGACTCCCCGCGCCGGGCGCACTCGATCGCCGCCCAGGGTGGCATCAACGCGGCCAAGAACTACAAGGAGGACGGCGACTCCGTCCACCGGCTGTTCTACGACACCGTCAAGGGCGGCGACTACCGCTCGCGGGAGTCCAACGTCTACCGGCTGGCCGAGGTCAGCACCAACATCATCGACCAGTGCGTCGCTCAGGGCGTCCCCTTCGCCCGCGAGTACGGCGGCCTGCTGGACAACCGCTCCTTCGGCGGCGTGCAGGTCTCCCGCACGTTCTACGCCCGCGGCCAGACCGGCCAGCAGCTGCTGATCGGCGCCTACCAGGCGCTCGAGCGCCAGGTGGCCGCCGGCACCGTCACGACGTACACGCGGCACGAGATGCTCGAGCTGATCGTCGCCGACGGCAAGGCTCGGGGCATCATCGCCCGCGACATGGTCACCGGCGCGATCGAGACGCACCTGGCCGACGTCGTGGTCCTGGCGAGCGGCGGCTACGGCAACGTCTTCTACCTGTCCACCAACGCGATGGGCTCCAACGTCACCGCGAGCTGGCGGGCGCACCGCAAGGGCGCCTACATGGCCAACCCCTGCTACACGCAGATCCACCCGACCTGCATCCCCGTGTCCGGCTCGCACCAGTCGAAGCTGACGCTGATGAGCGAGTCGCTGCGCAACGACGGCCGGATCTGGGTCCCGAAGAACAAGGCCGACTGCGCGAAGGACCCGCGGGAGATCCCGGAGGAGGACCGCGACTACTACCTCGAGCGGATCTACCCCAGCTTCGGCAACCTGGTCCCCCGCGACATCGCGTCCCGGGCCGCGAAGTACCAGTGCGACGACGGCCGCGGCGTCGGCCCGGAAGTCGACGGCGTCCGCCGCGGCGTGTACCTCGACTTCGCCGACGCGATCGGCCGCCTGGGGCGCGAGGCCGTCGAGGAGAAGTACGGCAACCTCTTCGACATGTACTTCCGCATCACCGGGGAGAACCCGTACGACGTCCCGATGCGGATCTACCCCGCCGTCCACTACGTGATGGGCGGCCTCTGGGTCGACTACGACCTGCAGTCGTCGATCCCGGGCCTGTTCGTGACCGGCGAGGCCAACTTCTCCGACCACGGCGCGAACCGCCTCGGCGCCTCGGCGCTGATGCAGGGCCTCGCGGACGGCTACTTCGTGCTGCCGCACACGATCCGCGACTACCTCGCGGACGGACCGTTCGAGAAGATCGACGAGGACCACCCCGCCGTGGTCGAGGCGCGCGAGTCGGTCCAGAAGCGGATCGAGCACTTCCTCACCGTCAACGGCACCCGCAGCGTCGACTCCTACCACCGCGAGCTCGGCAACATCATGTGGGAGTACTGCGGCATGGAGCGCACCGAGGACGGCCTGAAGAAGGCGATCGACCTCATCCGCACCCTGCGCGACGACTTCCACCGCAACGTGAAGGTGCTCGGCAGCGCGGACAGCCTCAACCAGAGCCTCGAGAAGGCCGGCCGGGTCGCCGACTTCTTCGAGCTCGGCGAGCTGATGTGCATCGACGCGCTGAACCGCCGCGAGTCCTGCGGCGGCCACTTCCGCGCCGAGTCCCAGACCGAGGACGGCGAGGCCCTGCGCCACGACGACCTGTACGCCTACGTCGCGGCCTGGGAGTTCACCGGCGACCCGGAGTCGAAGGACATGGGCACGCCCGTGCTGCACAAGGAAGACCTCGTCTACACGGCCATCGAGATGAAGCAGCGGAGCTACAAGTAATGAAGTTGACCCTGAAGATCTGGCGCCAGCCCGACGCTGCCACCGACGGCGCGATGCACACCTACGACCTCGAGGGTGTGTCGGCAGACATGTCCTTCCTCGAGATGCTCGACGTGCTCAACGAGCAGCTCAACGCGAAGGGCGAGGAGCCGATCGCGTTCGACTCCGACTGTCGCGAGGGCATCTGCGGCATGTGCGGCCTGATGATCAACGGTGAGCCGCACGGCCCCGAGGTCACCACCACCTGCCAGCTGCACATGCGGTCCTTCAAGGACGGCGACGTGGTCACCATCGAGCCGTGGCGCTCGGACGCGTTCCCGGTGGTCAAGGACCTCTGCGTCGACCGCGGCGCGTTCGACCGGATCATCCAGCAGGGTGGCTACATCTCGGTGAACACCGGATCCGCCCCGGAGGCGCACTCGGTCCAGGTGCCCAAGGAGGCCGCGGACCGCGCCTTCGACGTCGCCACCTGCATCGGCTGCGGCGCCTGCGTGGCGGCCTGCCCCAACGGCTCGGCCTCGCTGTTCATGGGAGCCAAGATCACCCACCTCGGCGAGCTGCCCCAGGGCCAGGCCGAGCGCGACACCCGGGTGGTCAGCATGGTCGCCCAGCACGACCACGAGGGCTTCGGCGGGTGCACGAACATCGGCGAGTGCACGGCGGCGTGCCCCAAGGAGATCCCGCTCGACGTCATCTCCCAGCTCAACAAGGACCTGCGCACGGCACTCCAGCACGGCCACTGACCGACCGCCGACCGACCGCTGGGGCCCGCACTGGTCGCACTGGTCCTGGTCGCGCGCCCCGCGGACTAGACAAGACGGATAAAGTTTTCATAACGGATCTTCTTCCCTAACTGGTCAAAACGGACATTTGGGGCTTATCGTTCTCTTGTGAGGGAGAACACGAAGAAGCTTGGCACTGGTCTCGGGCTGGTGACCTCGATTGCCACGCTGGCGATCGGCCTGGTCCTCCAGGCCGCGCCGGCTGACGCCGGGAGCTCCGGCGGGAGCCATGTGACGGCACGTTGGCAGGGTGCGCTCGACACCCGCAGCGTGGCGGCCGTGAACGCGGCGTACTGGACCCAGTACGCCAACCAGCAGTCGCTGCCGACCGGCTGGCTCGGCGGGAACCTGCTCGGCTGCCTGCCCGGCCTCTCGTCGGCGTCCTCGAACGCCGCGACCCTGTCGGCGCTCAACTACGTGCGGTCGCTGGCCGGCCTGGCCCCGGTGACGCTGTCGCCGTCGCTCAGCGCCGGCGCGCAGTCCGCCGCCCTGATCATGTCCGCGAACGGCGCGCTGAACCACAACCCGACCTCCGCGTGGAAGTGCTACACCCCGGCGGGTGCGGCGGCCGCGAGCCGGTCGAACCTGGCGCTGTCCTACCCGGCGATCACGTCCGGTCAGATCATCGACCTCTACATGGACGACCCGGGATCGAACAACTTCGCGGTCGGGCACCGTCGCTGGGTGCTCAACCCGTTCACCACCCAGGTCGGCACCGGCAGCACCGACACGGCCAACGCCCTGACGGTGATCGGACCGACCAGCTCCGCACGGCCGAACCCCCGCTGGGTCGGCTGGCCTACCGCCGGCTACTTCCCGAACGCGATCGAGCCCGACGGTCGCTGGTCGCTGAGCTCGGGACGCCGCAACGTCAGCTTCGCCCGCGCCAAGGTGCGGGTCTACAGCGGCGGCACCGCGATCCCGGTCCACCAGTACCGGGTCGAGAACGGCTACGCCCAGCCCACGCTCGTGTGGCAGATGCCGGACGGGTTCTCGAAGAGCGGCGCCTACCGCGTCGTGGTCACGAACATCAAGAAGAAGGGCGCCAAGCGCCCGCTCCGCACGGCGTACACGGTCAGCCTGTTCACGCCGAGCCCCTAGGACCAGCTGGGGGGCGGGCCTCCTCCCTCGTGCCCGCCCCCCAGTTGATTTACCTTCGTCAGCTGGCCCGGCAGCCGGCCGGCTACCCGGCCCCGAGTCGGTAGGCCTGCGTCGGACGCCAGCCATGGCGTTCGTCGTGCATGTAGAGCCAGAACTGGTCGACCTCGAAGCCGGCCTCGTAGTCGGCGAGCTCCGCGAAGGCGCGGTCCAGCTGCGCGTCGTCCAGGTCGTGCGCCACGGTGACGTGCGGGTGGTACGGGAACGTCGCCTCCATGGCGAGCGGGCCGCTGCGCGTCGACGCCGAGAGCATCTCGCAGCTGGAGATCCCCTCCACCACGCCCACGAACACCACCGGCGAGACCGGCCTGAAGCTCCCCGTCCCGCGCAGCCTGACCCGGAACGGCTGCTGGCGGGCCGCGGCCGCACGCAGGTGGGCCTCGATCTCGGCCATCGAGCCCTCGGGCACCACGGCGGGAGGCACCAGGGTGATGTGCGTCGGGATGTGCCGGGCGTCCTCGTCCCCGAGCGAGACCCGGAAGTCCTGCAGGGCCGACCCGAAGGGGTCCGGCACCGCGATGGAGACACCGATGGTGGGCACGCCGGGGCCTACGCCTGGACCGGGAGGAACCCGATGCGGTCGTAGACGTCCGCGAGCGTGCGCGCGGCGACCTCGCGGGCCCGCTCCGCGCCGCTCTTGAGCACGGCGTCGAGCTCGGCGCGGTCGTCGAGCAGCTCCAGCGTGCGGGTGCGGAACGGCGTCACGAAGTCGACGACCACCTCGGCCAGGTCGCCCTTGAAGTCGCCGTACCCGCGGCCGGCGTACGCGTCGACGAGGTCCTCGGTGCTCCGGCCGGTGAGGGCGGAGTAGATGGTGAGCAGGTTCGAGACCCCGGGCTTGGCCTCCTCGTCGAAGCGGACCTCGGTGTCGGAGTCCGTGACCGCCGACCGGATCTTCTTCGCCGACACGGACGGGTCGTCGAGGAGCTCGATGATGCCCGAGGGGCTGGAGGCGGACTTCGACATCTTGGCGCCGGGGTTCTGCAGGTCGCCGATCTTCGCCGTCGACTTCATGATGTACGGCTCCGGCAGCCGGAAGGTCTTCTTGAACCGGTGGTTGAACCGCTGCGCGAGGTCCCGGGTGAGCTCGAGGTGCTGGCGCTGGTCCTCCCCCACGGGGACGTACTGGGGCCGGTAGAGCAGGATGTCGGCCGCCTGCAGGATCGGGTAGGTGAACAGGCCGACCGACGCGGCGCCCTCCCCCTCCTTGGCGGACTTGTCCTTGAACTGCGTCATCCGGCGGGCCTCGCCGAACCCGGTCAGGCACATCAGCACCCAGGCCAGCTGTGCGTGCTCGGGGATCTCCGACTGGGTGAAGATCGCCGCGCGCTCCGGGTCGATGCCCATCGCGATCAGCTGGGCCGCCGAGACGAGGGTGCGCTCGCGCAGCTGCTTCGGCTCGTGGCCCATCGTGATCGCGTGCATGTCCGCGATGAAGAAGAACGGCTCGAAGTCGTCCTGCAACGCCACCCACTGGCGCAGCGCGCCGAGGTAGTTGCCGAAGTGGAACGAGTCCGCGGTCGGCTGGATCCCGGAGAGGACGCGGGGCAGGGGCTTGTCCGGCTGCGGCTGCTCGGTGGGGGGCTGGTCGGGCATGGGCTCCATTGTTCCAGTTGGGCGAGTGGGTCCGGCACGCGGTCGAACGGTGGCACGCTGAGGCAACCAGATTCCTGCACCGGGAGTCGTAGGGGCACAACCGCAATCCGGGGCCGAGGAGGCGCGATGCACGGCGAGGACTTCGTCCGCGAGCTGTACGACGCGTCGTACCGCCGCCTCGTCGGGCAGCTCACCGCCGTCACCGGGAGCCGGGAGGAGGCCGAGGACGTGGTCCAGGAAGCGTTCGCGCGGGCGCTGCACCACTCCCGCACGCTGCTCGTCGTGGAGAACCCCGAGGCGTGGCTGCGCACGGTCGCGGTCAACCAGGCCCGCAGCCGCTGGCGGCGGCTGCGGCGCTTCGCCGGGCTGCTGCCCGACCTCGTGCCCGACGTGCCGCCCGACGCGGACGCCGCCTCCCGGCTCGACCTGGTCAGCGCTCTCCGCGGCCTGCCGGCGGCCCAGCGCGAGGCGATCGCGCTGCACCACCTCGCCGGTCTGCCTGTCCACGAGGTCGCCGCCACGCTCGGCGTGCCGACCGGCACGGTGAAGGCGAGGCTCGCCCGCGGGCGGGCCGCGCTGGCCGTGGTCCTCACCCCTGGCACCGAGCCGACGGAGAGCCGTCATGCCTGAGCACCTGCAGCTGCCCTTCCCCGACGTGGCCGGCCCGGCAGCGCGAGCGACGCAGCCCCCGCCCTTCGACGAGATCGTCGCCCGGGCTCGTCGCCGCCGGCGTCGCACCGTGCTCGGCGCGGCCGGGGTCGTGGCGGTCGCCGTCATCGCCGTCGCGGCCGGGGCCACCCTCACCACCGGGGACGACGGGAGCGCCCCGCAGCCGGTGGGACCATCCCCGAGCGCGACCACGTCGCCCTCCCCCACCCCGGCACCACGACGGGACGCCGATCCCGCCGAGGTCGTCCGGGACGGCCGCCTCGTCTCGATGGCGGTCAGCGCCAAGGGCTCGCTCCTGACCGTCTGGCAGCGGTGCGAGAACCAGGGGGCCCGGTGCCGCACGGCCTGGCAGCTGCAGGGCGGCGCCGGCATCACCAGAGCGCTCGTCCGCGGGAACTTCGCGAGCGCCGAAGCGGCGGGCGACTCCATCGTGGTGACGTCCTGGGACCATCCCGGGGTCGTGGTCGACGAGGACGGTCGCTCCCGGCCCCTGCAGGCGATCGCCACCGGCACGGTGACGCCCGGGGACGCGCTGATCCGCCTCGGCAAGAGTCTCGCCGTCATCGACCCCGTGGCCGCGGCCTCCTGGCCGCTGCCCGTCCCGGACGGCGTCGAAGGCTGGGTGCACGGCACGATCGCGCCGGACGGCACGGTGTGGGCGCTCCCCTTCCGCGCCGCCCCTCCGATCGACGTCCGGGTCTCCTGGCTCGAGCCGGGAACGACCGCGTGGCGCAACCACGTCATCTCCACGTCGTTCGGGGACGGGCCCGGGCCGGGCCCGCTCGCGGTGGCGAACGACCACGCCGCCACCATGTCATTGCACGACGGCGTGGACGTGGCGTCGTACGGCAGGTTCGCGATCACGACGGACGCCGGCGCCTCCTGGTCGGACCTGCGCTCGAGCGACCTGCCCTTCGACAACGTCGACGCGATGGCCGCCACCTCCGGTGGCACCCTCTACGTGGCGAGCACCGACGCGACCGGTGTGGATCGGGTCTTCCGGAGCACGGACGCGACCTGGCGGCACTTCGCGGAGGTGCCGGGCGCCCGGGGCGCCTACGAGCTGGTCGCGGCCGGGGCGCGGGTGGTCGCGGCGCGAGGACCGCAGACCGGGCCCGAGGTGCTCACCCTCGACGATGCCGGCCACGCCACCGTGTGGGCGGAATTCCGCTGAAACGGGTTTGCGCCGCTCCGCTTCGGTTGGCAGGGTGCGCCCCATGTCCCTGGTCCGCGTGCCGACGCTCACCGACGGCGTGGTGACGCTGCGCGGCCACCGCGAGGACGACGTCGACGCGGTCGTCGAGCAGAGCCGTGACCCGCTGAGCCGACGCTGGACCAAGGTCCCGGACCCGTACGGCCGGGACGACGCGCGCCGGTTCGTGCGTGAGGTGATGCCCGGCGGCTGGGCCGCCGACCAGGAGTGGGGATTCGCGGTCGAGGCTCCCGACGTCGACGGGACCCTGCGGTACGCCGGCACGGTCAGCCTCCGCCGAGTGGGACAAGGCGGGGAGGGCGAGGGGCGCGCGGAGATCGCGTACGGCGCACACCCGTGGGCGCGCGGACGCGGGACCATGCAGCGGGCGCTGGAGCTGCTGCTGGCGTGGGGCTTCTCCCCCGCCCACGACGGTGGCCGCGAGCTGGACACCGTGATCTGGTGGGCCGAAGCGGGCAACTGGGCGTCGCGGCGCCTCGCCTGGCGGGTGGGCTTCTCGTGCGACGGGACCGTCCGGCGCTGGCTGCGCAACCGCGACGGCCGGGTCGACGCCTGGGTCGGGAGCCTGTACCGCGACGATCCCCGCGAGCCGCGCACGCCGTGGCTCGACGTGCCCCGGATCGAGGGCGGCCTGGTCCGGCTGCGGGCGCACCGTCCCGACGACGTCGCCCGGGTGCTCGAGGGCTGCACCGACCCGCGCACGGCGTACTGGCTGGGCCGGCTGCCGGACCCCTACGGTCCCGACGACGCCGAGTCCTTCGTGCGCGAGCGCACCGCCGGCATGGCCGCCGGCACCGACCTGCACTGGATGCTCGCGCACCCGGACACCGACATCGCGCTCGGGACGGTCTCCCTCATGCACCTGCACGAGGGCATGGCCGAGATCGGCTACTGGGCGCACCCGGACGCACGCGGGCGCGGCGTGATGACCGAGGCCGTGCGGATGGCCACCCGGCACGCCGTCATCGACACCGAGGACGGCGGCCTCGGCCTGCACCGGGTGTACGCCACCGTCGCCGTCGACAACACCGCGTCCCGCCACGTCCTCGAGTCCGCGGGCTTCACCCTGCTCGGCCTCGAACGCCGCTCCGTCCTGGTCCGCGACGGCATGCACGACGGCGCGGCGTACGAGCTCCTCGCCGAGGACCTCCAGACCCGTTGAGTGGGGAGTTAGGACCCCTCGAGTTGGGGGTTCCTGCCCTCCGGACGGGAGGAAGACCCCCACTCAACGGGCAGGGAGACCCTCTTCAACGGGCAGGAAGGCCCAACTCGACGATCAGAGGCCGGAGAGCGCCTCGTTGAAGGTGGCAGAGGGGCGCATCACCGCGGTCACCTTGGCCTCGTCGGGCTGGTAGTACCCGCCGATGTCGGCCGGCGAGCCCTGGACGGCGAGCAGCTCCTCGGCGATCTTCTGCTCATTGGCGCGCAGCGTCTTGGCGAGGCCGGCGAAGGCGTCCGCGAGGGCGGCGTCGTCGGTCTGCGCGGCCAGCTCCTCGGCCCAGTACAGGGCGAGGTAGAAGTGGCTGCCGCGGTTGTCGGTGGTGCCGAGGCGCCGGCCCGGCGAGCGGTCCTCGTCGAGGAACGTGCCGGTCGCCCGGTCCAGGGTGTCGGCCAGCACCTGGGCGCGCGGGTTGTCGGTCGCCCGGGCGAGGTGCTCGAAGCTGGCCGCGAGCGCGAAGAACTCGCCGAGGCTGTCCCAGCGCAGGTAGTTCTCCTTGACCAGCTGCTGGACGTGCTTGGGGGCCGAACCGCCGGCCCCGGTCTCGAAGAGCCCGCCGCCGGCCATCAGCGGCACGACCGAGAGCATCTTGGCCGACGTGCCGAGCTCGAGGATCGGGAACAGGTCGGTGTTGTAGTCGCGCAGCACGTTGCCGGTGACCGAGATGGTGTCCTCCCCGCGGCGGATGCGCTCCAGGGAGTACGCCGTGGCGGCGGCCGGGTCCATGATCTTGATGACCAGGCCCTCGGTGTCGTGCTCGGTGAGGTAGCGGGTCACCAGCGTGATCAGGTTGGCGTCGTGGGCGCGGCCCTCGTCCAGCCAGAACACCGCCGGCGCGCCGGTGATCCGGGCCCGCGTCACCGCGAGCTTGACCCAGTCGCGGATCGGGAGGTCCTTGGTCTGGCAGCCGCGCCAGATGTCACCGGCGTCGACCGTGTGCTCCATCAGCGACTCGCCGGCGCTGTTGACCACCCGGACGGTGCCGGGGGCGGCGATCTCGAAGGTCTTGTCGTGCGAGCCGTACTCCTCGGCCGCCTGGGCCATCAGGCCGACGTTCGGCACCGAGCCCATGGTGGTCGGGTCGAAGGCGCCGTGGGCGCGGCAGTCGTCGATGACGGTCTGGTAGACCCCGGCGTAGCAGCTGTCCGGGATCACCGCGAGGGTGTCGGCCTCCTGGCCGTCGGGACCCCACATGTGGCCCGAGGTCCGGATCATCGCCGGCATGCTGGCGTCGACGATCACGTCACTGGGCACGTGCAGGTTGGTGATGCCGCGGTCGGAGTCGACCATCGCGACCCGCGGGCCGGCGGCGTAGGCGCGCTCGATCGCGGCCTCGATGTCGGCCTGCTCCGGGAGGCCCTTGATCTTCTCCAGCAGGCTGGCCAGGCCGTCGTTGGCGGAGATGCCCGCCCCGGCGAGGACGTCGCCGAACTCGGCGAACACCTCGGGGAAGAACGACTCGACGACGTGGCCGAAGATGATCGGGTCGGAGACCTTCATCATGGTGGCCTTGAGGTGCGCCGAGAACAGCACGCCCTCCTCCTTCGCCCGGGCGATCGCCCCGGTGAGGAAGGTGCGCAGCGCGGCGACGTTCATGAAGGTGCCGTCGATGACCTCGCCGGCCAGCACCGGCAGCGACTCCTTGAGCACCGTCACGGTGCCGTCGCTCGCGACGTGCTCGATGCGCAGCACGTCGTCGGCGGGCATGACCACCGACAGCTCGTTGGCCCGGAAGTCGTCGACGCCCATGGTGGCGACGTTGGTCTTCGAGTCCGAGCTCCACGCACCCATCGAGTGCGGGTGGCTACGGGCGTAGTTCTTCACCGCGGCGGGGGCGCGGCGGTCGGAGTTGCCCTGGCGCAGCACCGGGTTGACCGCACTGCCCTTGACCTTGTCGTAACGCGCCCGGGCCTCGCGCTCCTCGTCGGTCTGCGGGTTCTCCGGGTAGTCCGGCAGCGCGTAGCCCTTGCCCTGGAGCTCGACGATCGCGGCCTTGAGCTGCGGGATCGACGCGCTGACGTTGGGCAGCTTGATGATGTTCGCCTCGGGCGCCTTCGCCAGCGCGCCCAGCTCGGCCAGCGCGTCGCCGATGCGCTGGTCCTCGGCGAGGAACTCCGGGAAGCTCGCGATGATCCGGCCGGCGAGCGAGATGTCGCGGGTCTCGACGGCGACGCCGGCCTTGGCGGCGTACGCGGAGACGATCGGCAGGAAGGAGTACGTCGCCAGCAGCGGCGCCTCGTCGGTGTGCGTGTAGACGATGGTCTGGGCGGGGCGCGAAGCAGCTGTCTCGGTCACGTCCGCAAGATATCCCACGGCGTGTCGCGTCGATCCGGCCGGTTCGGTCCCTAGCATCGAAAGGCTGGATTCGATGCTGACCCCTTCCGGGAGGTTCGTCATGTCCGATGCCAACACCATCCCCTCACCCGCCGCAGGCCCGGCCGCACCGGTGCCCCCGACCGGCAACTCACGACTCGGCGCCGAGGCGCTGGGCACCTTCTGGCTGGTGCTCGGCGGCTGCGGCACCGTGGTCCTCGCCGGACAGGTCGACCGCGTGGCGGTCGCCCTCGCGTTCGGCCTCACCGTGCTCACCGGCGCCTACGCGCTCGGGCACATCTCCGGCGCCCACTTCAACCCCGCGGTGACCATCGGCCTGGCCACGGCCAAACGGTTCGCGTGGAAGGACGTGCCCGGCTACGTCATCGCCCAGGTCCTCGGCGGCACCGCCGCGGGTGCGGTCCTGCTGCTCCTGGGCAACGGGATCGACGGGTTCGACCACGACGGCGGCATGGCCACCAACGGGTACGGCGACGGCGGCTACTCCCTGTGGGCCGTGATCATCGGCGAGGTCGTCTTCACCGCAATGTTCCTCTACGTGATCCTCGGCGCCACCGCCCGCCGGGCGACCCCGGCCGTCGCCGGGGTGACGATCGGGCTGTGCCTGACCCTCATCCACCTGGTGATGATCCCGGTCGACGGCACGTCGGTGAACCCGGCGCGCTCGCTCGGTGTCGCCTGGTTCGGCGGCGGGCACGCGCTCGGCCAGGTCTGGGTGTTCCTGCTGGCACCGCTGGCCGGTGCGGCCATCGCCGGCGCCACCCACGCCCTGATCACCGGGGACGCGGACTGACGCCGTCCCCGGCAACCGGCACACACGCGACAGGGCCCTCCACCGTTCGGTGGAGGGCCCTGTCGCTGAGTCCGAGGAGCTCAGTCGAGGTCGAACCGGTCGAGCTCCATCACCTTGGTCCACGCCGCGACGAAGTCGCGCACGAACTTCTCCTTCGCGTCGTCGCTGGCGTAGACCTCCGCCAGCGCCCGCAGCTGGGAGTTCGAGCCGAAGACGAGGTCGACGGCCGTCGCCGTCCTGACCACCTCGCCGGTGGCGCGGTCGCGGCCGTCGTACACGTGCTCCGCGGTGGCCGACGCCTTCCACTCCACGTCCATGTCGAGCAGCGTGACGAAGAAGTCGTTGGTGAGCGTCCCGGGACGGTCGGTGAAGACGCCGTGCCGCGCGCCGCCCGTGTTGGCCCCCAGCGAGCGCAGGCCGCCGACGAGCACGGTCATCTCCGGCGCCGTCAGGGACAGCAGGTTGGCCCGGTCGAGCAGCAGCGTCTCCGGCGGCAGCTTCTCCCCGGCGCGCAGGTAGTTGCGGAACCCGTCGGCCCGGGGCTCCAGCACCGCGAACGACTCGGCGTCGGTCTGCTCCTGCGACGCGTCAGTCCGGCCCGGCGTGAACGGCACGGTGAGGTCGACACCGGCGTCCCTGGCTGCCTTCTCCACGGCGGCGCAACCGCCGAGCACGATCAGGTCGGCGAGCGAGACGGCCTTGCCGCCGGACTGCGCGGCGTTGAAGTCCCGCTGGACCTGCTCGAGGGCCGAGAGGACCGTCGCCAGCTGGGCGGGCTCGTTGACCTCCCAGTCCTTCTGCGGGGCCAGCCGGATGCGGGCACCGTTGGCGCCGCCGCGCTTGTCGGTGTCGCGGTAGGTCGCGGCCGCCGCCCACGCGGTCGAGACCAGCTGGGCGACCGGCAGCCCCGTGCCGAGGATGCTCTGCTTGAGCGCCGCGACGTCCTGGTCGCCGACCAGCTCGTGGTCGACCGCCGGGACCGGGTCCTGCCACAGCTGCGCCTCGGGGACCCAGGGGCCGAGGTAGCGGGAGACCGGACCCATGTCGCGGTGCAGCAGCTTGTACCAGGCCTTCGCGAAGGCCAGCGCGAACTCCTCGGGGTGCTCCAGGAACCGCCGCGAGATCTTCTCGTACGCCGGGTCGAAGCGCAGCGACAGGTCAGTGGTCAGCATGGTCGGGACCCGCTTCTTCGACGCGTCCTGCGGGTCGGGCTGGGTCGCCTCGGCGCCCTTGGCGACCCACTGGTGCGCACCGGCGGGGCTCTTCGTGAGCTCCCACTCGAACCCGAAGAGGTTCTCGAAGAAGTTGATGCTCCACTTCGTCGGCGTGTTCGTCCAGGTCACCTCGATGCCGCTGGTGATGGCGTCCGCGCCCTTGCCGCTGCCGTAGCTGCTGCTCCAGCCCAGGCCCTGGGCCTCGAGCGGGGCGGCCTCGGGCTCCGGGCCGACGTGGTCCGCGGGGCCGGCACCGTGGGTCTTGCCGAACGAGTGACCGCCCGCGATCAGCGCGACGGTCTCCTCGTCGTTCATGGCCATCCGGGCGAAGGTCTCGCGGATGTCGCGAGCCGCGGCCACCGGGTCGGGCTGGCCGTTGGGGCCCTCGGGGTTGACGTAGATCAGGCCCATCTGGACCGCGGCCAGGGGGCCGCCGAGCTCACGGTCGCCGCTGTAGCGCTCGTCGCCGAGCCAGGTGTCCTCCGGACCCCAGATGACCTCCTCGGGCTCCCAGATGTCCTCGCGGCCGAACCCGAACCCGAAGGTCGAGAAGCCCATCGACTCCAGGGCCACGTTGCCGGCCAGCACCAGCAGGTCGGCCCACGAGATCTGGTTGCCGTACTTCTTCTTCACCGGCCACAGCAGCCGCCGCGCCTTGTCGAGGTTCGCGTTGTCGGGCCAGCTGTTCAGCGGCGCGAAGCGCTGGCTGCCGTCACCGGCGCCGCCGCGGCCGTCGGCGATGCGGTAGGTGCCCGCGGCGTGCCAGCTCAGCCGGATGAAGAGCGGACCGTAGTGGCCGTAGTCGGCCGGCCACCAGTCCTGCGAGGTGGTCATCACCTCGGTGATGTCGCGCTTGAGCGCGTCGACGTCGAGGCCCTTGAACGCCTCGGCGTAGTCGAAGTCCTCGTCGAGCGGGCTCGAGGCGGGCGAGTGCTGGTGGAGTACGCCGAGGTCCAGCTGGTTCGGCCACCAGTCCTTGTTCGTCCTCGGGCGGTGCGGCGACGGCTCCGGTGCGTCGATCACCGGGTTCTCGCTCTCGCTGCCGTGCCCACTGTGCGTGTCGGTCATGTCGTGCCCTTCTCGGTTGCGGTTGCTGGAGTTGGCGAACTGGGATCAGGAAGAGGGATCAGGTCGTGCGCAGGAGGGGCACAGGCCCCAGTAGATGACCTCGGCCTCGTCGATCACGAAGCCGTGGGTCTCGGACGCGTCGAGGCAGGGGCGCTCCCCCACGGCGCAGTCGACGTCGGCGATGGCGCCGCAGTGCCGGCAGATCACGTGGTGGTGGTTGTCGCCGACCCGGATCTCGAACCGCGCCGGGGACCCGGCCGGCTCGATCCGGCGGACCAGCCCGGACTCGGTGAACGCCCGCAGGACGTCGTACACCGCCTGCGTCGAGACCGTCCCGAGGTCGGCGCGCGCGGCCTCCGCGAGGGTGTCCGTGTCGGCGTGCGGGTGCCGGTGCAGGGCCGCCAGGACCGCGATCCGCGGCCGGGTCACGCGCAGGCGCGCGGCGCGCAGCATCGTGACGGGGTCCGGGTGGGGCACGCGCTCACCCAACCACCTTTTCTTGAATGATTCAAGATTGTGGCAGCACCCGGACCAGCCGGTCTGCGCCCGGTGCGGGTGCGCTAGTTTCGAGGCGTCGTCACTCTCTCGCAAGGAGCCCCTCACGTGAGCACTACCCCCCTCAAGGTCGCGGTCACCGGCGCTGCCGGCCAGATCGGCTACAGCCTGCTGTTCCGCCTCGCCAGCGGCTCGCTGCTGGGCGCGGACCGCCCGATCGAGCTGCGCCTGCTCGAGATCGAGCCCGCGCTGAAGGCACTCGAGGGTGTCGTCATGGAGCTCGACGACTGCGCGTTCCCGACCCTCGCCGGCGTCCAGATCGGCGCGGACGCGGAGAAGATCTTCGACGGCGTGAACCTCGCCCTCCTCGTCGGCGCGCGGCCGCGCGGCCCGGGGATGGAGCGCGGCGACCTGCTCTCGGCCAACGGTGCGATCTTCACCGCCCAGGGCAAGGCCCTCAACGCCGTCGCCGCCGACGACGTCCGCATCGGCGTCACCGGCAACCCGGCGAACACCAACGCGCTGATCGCGATGACCAACGCCCCCGACATCCCGAACGACCGGTTCTCCGCGCTGACCCGCCTCGACCACAACCGGGCGATCTCGCAGCTGGCCGCGAAGACCGGCTCCGCGGTCACCGAGATCAAGAAGATGACGATCTGGGGCAACCACTCGGCCACCCAGTACCCCGACGTGTTCCACGCCGAGATCGGCGGCCGCAACGCCGCCGAGGTCGTCGGCGACCAGGGCTGGATCGAGAACGACTTCATCCCGACCGTCGCCAAGCGCGGCGCCGCGATCATCGAGGCCCGCGGGTCGTCGTCGGCCGCGTCGGCGGCCTCGGCGACCATCGACGCCGCCCGCGACTGGCTGACCGGCTCCGCCGAGGGCGACTGGGTCTCCATGGCGGTCGCCTCGGACGGCTCGTACGGCGTGCCCGAGGGCCTGATCTCCTCCTTCCCCGTCACCACGAAGGACGGCGACTGGGAGATCGTCCAGGGCCTCGAGATCGACGACTTCTCCCGCGGGAAGATCGACGCCTCGGTCGCCGAGCTGGTCGACGAGCGCAACGCCGTCACCGAGCTCGGTCTCATCTGATCCCGCCCGCCGAGGCGTCACTTCTTCAAGCCCCAGAGTCACCGAGGCGTCACTTCCCTCCGCGGAAGTGACGCCTCGGTGCGTTCCAGCCCTGAAGAAGTGACGGCTGGGCGACTCAGTGGTCGAGCACGTCCTCGCAGCGGCTGAGCACCTCGACGACGTCGCGACCGAAGCGCACGTCGCAGCGGTGCCGGGTCTCCCCCGCCTCGATCATCGCCAGCAGCTCCGACAGCGCACGGGCGTAGGCGTCGGGCACGTCTCGGGTGTGGTCCGGCTGCTGCACGAAGCCGCCGTCGCCGTAGAACTCGACGTCGATGCGGCTGATCCCGTCGGGCAGGGTCATCGACAGCGACATCCGGCTGGTGCGTCCGCCCGCGTGGGTCAGCACCAGGTGCACCAGGTCGCCCTCCCCGCGCGCCCCGGCGACCCCGGTGACCGGGCCGAGCGCCGGGAGCAGCTGCGAGAGGGAGTGCGGTCCGACGTCCCAGAGGGCGCCGTGCTCACGCCGCCACACGGAGCCGGCGTACGGGCTGTCCGGCGCGACGTGACTGGTCATCCAGTCGGCGCGACCACCGGCGGGCGCACCGGCGACGACCTCCTGCAGCCAGGTCTCCCAGACCGGCACGAACCGCTGGGTGAAGAACACGACCGTGCTGATGCCGGAGCGCTCCGCGGCGCCGACCAGCTGGTCGGCGGCCGCCACGTCGAGCGCGATCGGCTTCTCGAGCAGCAGGTGCTTGCCGGCCTCGGCCGCCCGCACGGCGAGCCCGGCCTGCACCTGCGGCGGGATGGCGAAGGTGAGCAGGTCTACCCGGTCGAGCAGGGCGTCGAAGTCGTCGTACGCCGGGACGTGGTGGCGGTCCGCCAGCGCGCCGGCACGGCGCAGGTCGCGCCCCCAGACGCCGACGAGCTCGACGCCCGGGTGGTCCGCCGCTCCGTTCGCGTGCACCACCTGGGCCCAGTGGCCCGTGCCGACGACTCCGATCCGCAGCCGCTTGCTCACCCGGTCACGGTACCGACTGGTCCGGGATGTTGGCCGCGAGCGCGAGCAGGGAGATGCCCACCGCCGCGAGCACGGTGACGTCGAACCAGCGGCTGCGCACCCGCAGCATCCCGGCCTCGTCCTCCTTGGTCACCAGCCGCATGCTGGCGGCGAAGATCAGCGAGAAGCCGACGAGTGCCACCCCGCGGCGCCAGGGACCGAACGTGACCATGCCCAGCCCGACCAGCGTCGTCACCACGACGACGAGGTAGATCAGCCCGCCGAAGGTCGACGGGTAGCGGCGCCGGGCCCGGGCACTCACCGAGCGAGGGCCTTCGCGCCGTTCTTCTCGGCGATCGACACCACGTTGGCCAGCAGCATCGCGCGGGTCATCGGGCCGACGCCGCCGGGGTTCGGCGACACCCAGCCGGCGACGTCCCACACCGCGGGGTCCACGTCGCCGGCGATCTTCCCGTCGACCCGGGACACGCCCACGTCGAGCACCGCGGCACCGGGCTTGACCATGTCGGCGGTGACGATGCCGGGCACGCCGGCGGCGGCCACGACGATGTCGGCGGACCGGACGTGCGCCGCCAGGTCACGGGTGCCGGTGTGGCACAGCGTGACGGTGGCGTTCTCGCTGCGCCGGGTCAGCAGCAGCCCGAGCGGCCGGCCGACGGTCACGCCACGGCCGATGACGACCACCTCGGCCCCGGCGATCGCGACACCGTGGCGGCGGAGCAGCTCGACGATGCCGTACGGCGTGCACGGCAGCGGCGCCTCGTGGCCGAGCACCAGCCAGCCGAGGTTGGTCGGGTGCAGTCCGTCGGCGTCCTTCTCGGGGTCGATCAGGCCGAGGACGCGGTT
>Ga0255338_1002073_pt1 | contig 32352 bp, 30 predicted proteins | sample MeOH1_35cm_T4_19_FD_203715 | JGI IMG/M metagenome (GOLD analysis project Ga0255338, IMG submission 203715) | Sandy soil microbial communities from University of British Columbia, Vancouver, Canada - MeOH1_35cm_T4_195 | ecosystem: Engineered > Artificial ecosystem > Sand microcosm > Unclassified ... | reverse complement strand
CCGACAGCCGGGGTTGTAATGACGCCATCCTTTGCGTGTCGCCAACACCATAGCTGGACAGGGTTTCCGTTGCCGTCAGTTCCCATGGCGCGGAACAGTTCCCAACGTTCGCCTCGAGGCTTCATAGTTCACCTGCCTTGACGTCTCCATACCCAGCGCGGGGTCGGCGAAGGATCGGCCCACAACCCCACGCGAGCGCCCCTTGCTGTTGTCCGCAAGGCGTACAGCGGCGAATGCCGATCGGCGTAGCGGTCATATACCCACGCCATACCTGCTCGGCGTTCCGGCCTCGGTATAACGTCGCGCCCACCGACGTTATGCCGATCTCGGTCATCAAGGACGGCTCGCCCGTCGTTATCCCCGGCTCGCTGGGGCCAGGTAACGCCGCACGCTAAAGACATGAAGTCCGGCGCCAAGAAGATCAATGCGCCCGCGGAACAGATCGGCGTGTGGGCCGGACTACCGCGTCCCGTATCGAGCAAAGCGACGCTGCCTGGTCCCCGCCTGCGGCTTTTACGAGTGGGCGCAGCGACCGGACGGCAAATATCCGTATTACTTCCTGAGCCCCGAGAACGCGCTGCTCGCCTTTGCCGGATTGTGGGAGCCATGGACGCAGCCGGACGGCACGCCGCTCATTTCGTACACGATCATCACCGTTGAGCCGAACGACTTCGTGCGGCGCTTTCACGATCGCATGCCGCTCGTTCTTGACGAGAAGGACTACGGCGATTGGCTTACAGGCGATGACCCGAAGTCGTTGCTCAAAGCCTGCCACAACGAGGCGTTGACGAACTACCCCGTCAGCCAGCGGGTAAGCAGCGTCAAACACGACGAGCCGTCGCTCGCCGAGCCGATCGCGCCGTGATCCGGATACTGTAAATTCATACAGTCGGGCCGCTATAATAGGTCCGATGTGCGTGGGTGTCGAATACTTCCAAGATGGGGAACCTGTGACGGTCTACGTCACGCAGAGGAACGCGCACCTGCCCGTGCGGTTGCGCGGCGGCCCTATCAAGCTTCTGATGTGGGGCGCCCCGCCCGGGGCGGCGTGCCGGGCGTTGAGGACGATACGTCCCTATCTGCCCATAGGCCGATGTCCACCGGCGGTCGTCGTCAACGGCGCCTAGGCAGCTGAGTACCAGACCATGCTGCCTACGAAGCCACGCAAACGTACGGCATGTGCCGCATGACGCCCACTTTTGGCCGATAGCGGACGCCTTATACTTCGATAAGACCGCACCCTCCATATGCAAATGAGGGTGCTATGGGCGTTACTCTGAGGCGTTCGCGGTAGAACAAATGGAAGTGGGTCGGGCAGGAGCTACCACTAAAAGGGACGGATGTTGGGCAATTCGAATTCCGCTTATATAAAGCGGCTTGTCCACTTTGGAGGATGATTGGGTGGGCTTCTGACGTTCCATGTAACTCATTCGTGAGCTAAACGAACAATGAACTTTTCATATACACACGAACAACACGTAATCCGGGACACAGTGAAACGTTTGGTAGCGCAAAAGTTTGTTCCGCTTATCGCGTCGCAGGACCCGGACAGGGTTATGTCGAGAGGCACGTTTCTTTCTGTCTTGAAAGCGGTAGCACCAATGGGGCTAACGGCTCCGCGACTCCCTGCATCGGAGGGTGGTGCCGGGATAGGCATGCTTGACTATGGCATCGTGTTCGAGCAGATACCTCCACAGATAGGAATAAATCTATTGGCACATGAAGGCTCTATTGCCCGGTTGTATGCGGAGTGCACGGCTGAACAAAGAGGCAGATTGTTGCCTGATCTGATCGCTGGAATGAGAATCGCATGTACCGGGTCAAGTGAACCTGACACCGGTTCCGACCCGAGGGGCATTAAGACTAAGTTGGTTGAAGAGGGTGGGGTGCTGAAGTTGTACGGGCGAAAGATGTGGATCACTAACGCCTCGATATGTGACGTGATGATCGTGACGTGCTTGGATCGGCGCTCCGGGAAAGATAAGGGTGGCGTGATCAAAGTAGTTGTCGAACGAGACGTTTCTCCTTTCGAAACGAGGGCAATTGAGACAATAGGGCTCCGACAAGGATATCTGGGCGAAGCAGTATTCGAAGGATGTGAAGTTCCGGTTCAGAACGTCATCGATACACCAGCCCGTGGCACCGAAATCTTGAAGAACAGTTGGATCGTTAATAGACCGTTGATTGGCCTACAAGCGGTCTTCTTGGCACAAGAGGCGCTAAACAAAGCAATCGATTATGCCAAGACTAGAGTGGCATTTGGAAAGCCGATTGCCGCACATCAACTAGTGCAGAAGAATCTATCGGACATGGCGACGGCGATCACCGCGAGCCGTTTACTATGCTATAACGCACTCGCGCTCGTCGATGTTGGGACTCCGTCCGAAGGTGCGTCTGCTATGGCAAAGCGGTTTGCACAGAACTCCTGTGAACGGGTGATATGGGAAGCAATGAACGTCTTTGGGGCGTTGGGACTCGCACGAGAAACGGGACTCGAGCATATGTATCGCGATGCGCGAATGCTATCTGTGCCGGACGGAACTAATGAACTACTTGCGCTCATCCATGGACGAGAACTCACAGGGATGGAAGCTTTTCGCGGTGGGTAAGGTGCGTCGCACTGTCTGCTGTCCATAAGGCCCCGTGTCGCGCTGCGGCCGCGAGTTATCGGTTCAATGGAGCATCCCGCCTATTTTCCAAATCGCTCGAACCGGTACGCGAACTGCGGACGCTCCGATCCCCCGTACGCCAATTCTCCAACGAGCAGGGCGACCGGCTCGGTGTAGGGGCGATCGCATCGCGCACGCAGTTGCTGCAGCGCTTGCCAAATTCCGGCTCGCTTATCTGCCTGAGGATCTCGCCGGTCCGCATCTCGCAGAAGGCCGTCTCATATGGGTGCTCAAGGACTGGTGCGCTTCTTTTTCCTGGTTGTCGCCTTCGCGCGGACCGCCGGCCATCAGGCGAACTCCGCTGTCGCGTTGAGCGCGAGCGTGCCGGTATCGTCCTGTGCCCACAGCCTCGCCGTCTTCCCATCTGCAGCCGGCTCGCCGCACAGCGTTATCGAGCGATGGACGAACAGCGGACGCACGTTGCGCGAGCTGATGTAGGTGAACGGCGATTTCGCGTTCGCGCGCGCCAGCTCGAACACGAGCACGGTGGTGAGCCCGCCGTTCATCACGAGGTTCGGATACTTCTCCACCTGTGTGACGTACGGATGATCGTAGTGGATGCGATGGCCGTTGAACGTTAGCGCGGAATAGCGAAACAGCATTACTTGATCCGGCGTGACGGTCTTCGTCCACACCGCTTGTCCCGGCGCCGGTTGCGGCGCCTGCGCTGGCGCGCCGGGTTCCGGCTCGCCGCGATAGACGATGTCCTGCTCTTCGGTGATCGCCAGTCCGCGCGGACTGTGGATGTCGGTCTGCACGGTGACGAACACCGTCTGGCCGGTGCGTCCCTGCTTGAGCGTCACGTCTTTGATCGTCGATTCGCGACGCACTTCGTCACCGACTTTGAGCGGCGCGTTAAAGCGTATGCGTGTGCCTGCGAACATGCGGCGCGGGAACGGCACGGGCGGGGAGAAATCGCCGCGCTTCGGATGGCCGTCGGGGCCGATCTGCGACTGGCACACGACGCGCGGGAAGAGGACGGAGTGCCAGTCGATCGGCAGGTCGTCGCCCACACGCGGCATCGGATCGTCGCGATCGAGCGTGCATGCGAGCCGGTGCACCGACGGCACGGTCACGTGATCGACGTCGGCTTCCTTCTGGCCTATCCAGTCTTTCAGCTCTTCGAGGTCTTGCGACACGCTGTTCTCCTTGCAATCGGCGCGTGTGGATTCCTCATCGACGTTCAGCTCAACGCGGCTACGCACGTCGAGCACGCGCCTATCCTTCATGCGCTTCTCGCCGTGCGCCGAATCGAACGTCACCATGCCGTCGTTGAAACGTCACCACCCACGTGTACTGAACACGTGCGAGCAGAGAGGTTATTGATCATCAAAATGCGAAGCGCCGCATGCCGCCGTCAATTGCAAGTAACTCACCCGTGATGTAACGCGCCTTTGGAGAAGCGAGAAAGGCCACAGCGTAGGCCATGTCCTTCGGTTCGCCGAAGTAGCCGAGGGGGATGTTGTCACGCGAAAACTGATCGCGGTGCTCGTCTCCGGGGTTGATTCGATTGACGATCTGCTCGCTCATGATGCGTCCCGGCGCGAGAGAGTTGATGGTGATACCGAATTTTCCGATCTCGCGCGACAGGCCTTTGGCCCACGCGTGAACGGCGGCTTTGGCCGAGTAGGCAGCGTTGAGCCCGCGCGGTTCGGACGTGCCGGTGATGTTGATGATACGGCCCCAGCGGCGCTCGGACATCGTTGGTAGAAACGCGTGCGTGAGGCGCCGCACAGCGGTGAAGTTTAGTGCAATCGCTTCTTCCCACGCCTCTTCTGGCGCGTCTACGGGGATCGGGCGAGAGCCACCTGCGTTGTTCACGAGAATGTCGATATGGCCGCATGCGGCAAGGACTTCGTCGCGTATCTCAAAGTGCGCGTTAGGCGCCGTAAGGTCCTTGGCAATCGTCAGCGGGCTCGGTACACCCGTCGCCGCGATTTCCTGCTGCACCTCGCGGAGTAGATTCGCCCGGCGCGCGACCAGCACGAGCCGCATGCCTTCAGCGGCAAACACCTTCGCGATTTCGCGTCCGATGCCGATACTCGTTCCGGTGACTACCGCTACCTTACCGCTCAATTCCAGATCCATGCTGTTTCCCTTTCACTATTGCGTTATTCCGCCCGGATTCGGGCACTCTTAATCACGCCGCCCCATTTGGTCAGCTCTGACTTGATGTATGCGGCGAATTCGTCCGGGCTATTCGCCACTACTTCAGCCCCGTCGGCGACCAGCCGCTCCCTAACGTCGTCCGCTTTGAGGACTTTGACTATTTCGCCATGCAGACGCCCTACCACATCGCGCGGCGTCCCAGCTGGCGCCAGCAGCCCGAACCACGACGAGACGTCGAAACCAGGCAGTGCGGATTCGGCGACGGTGGGCACCTGCGGCATTGCGGGGCTGCGTGCCTTTCCGGTCACCGCGAGTACCCGCAGCCGGTGCGATTTCACGTGTGGCATTGCCGCCGCGAGACCGCCGAAAGAAATGGCGACGTGTCCACCGAGCAAATCCGCCATGGCCGCACCGCTCCCTTTGTACGGTACGTGGACTAAGTCTATGCCCGCCATCATCTTGAACAGCTCGCCCGCCAGATGCGACGGAGCACCGATGCCGGCGGAGGCATAGGCAATCCGCCCCGGTTGTCGTTTAGCGAGCGCGATCAAGTCTTTTGGCGACTGCACAGGCAATGAAGGATGCATGACGATGGCCTGAGTCGTGGAGGCGACTAGGGTGATCGGCGCGAAATCCTGCATCGGGTCGTAAGGCAGCTTCGAGTACAGGTGCGGATTGACGGCAAGGCTACCGAGGTAGCCCATAACGATCGTGTATCCGTCGGGCGAAGACTTGGCGACCATGTCGGTGCCGAGGGCGCCGTTGGCACCGGGCCGGTTGTCGATGACGACCGCATGCCCCAACGCCTCATTCAGGCGCTGGCCGACGAGCCGTGCGAGGATGTCGGTCGTGCCGCCGGGTGCGAACGGCACGACGATCCGCACCGGCTTGTTGGGGTAGTTCTGCGCGTGGGCCGGAGGTGTGGTCACCGCCACAGCGAGTACCGCGGCTACGGTTAGCCGCGCATATTTATGCAACCGATTAGCACTACATTTCTGTCTCATGTTCTCCTCCTATTCGGTCCTGTTGGATTCCCGGTAGCCCGGGCCCGTCCGTCGACAGCCAGTGCGCGGCTGCGGCTCCACCTACTGACTGGGATAGCCGATGAGTTTCCACCACGCGTAATCGAGAGGCACGAGCAGGATTGCGCTGATTATGGCGAGGGGCACGGTGAATCTCAGCGTCGTGCGCAGCGACAGTCCTGCCGCCTGCAAGCCCACCACCACCGGCGGGACTTGGTAGGGCAGGATTATTGTCGTGAAGCCGACTGCGATGGTCATCAATGCCGCCTTAATGGGCCATCCCGATGCCTCGGCGAATTGACCGGCGAGGGGGGCGAGTAAGGCGGGCTGCACTGGATTAGTAGTAAGCAGGCCGACGCTACTCGAGAGCAGCGTAAGCGACATGAAATTCAGGAAGTCGCTGCCTCGTTCTAGATGGAGTAAAGCGTGCACTCCATCGCCCATTTCCTTCGCGAGGTCCGATTCAGACAGGACTGCGCCGAGACCGAGCACCGCGGCGACGTAGAAAAACGAGCCGAGCCGTATTTTTTCGTTTAACACCGCGGGCGACATCACGCCTACCGTAGGGAAGATGCAGGCCAGTCCCGCGGCAAGTGCGACCCAACCGGGCTGTATACCGTGCACTACGTCGGTCGCCCATACGACCAGCGCAGCGATGAGGATGATCGTGAGACGCCACTCCTCGGGGCGCATTGCCACGCGCACATAAACCTCTTTCACCGGCCGCGTTGCTTCCTTCATCATCCAGCACGTCAGCAGTGCGATCACCAAGCCTTTGACGAAGCCCATGATGGGAAACTGCACGAGCAGGTATTCCGCGTATGTGAGGTGTACGCCGTAGAGCGTTTCGCTGGCGCCGGCCAGCACAAGGTTCGGTGCATTGGCGGGCAGTACCGCCGTCCCGCATTGGTACGTGCTCATGATCGCGGCAAGGCACACGCCGTCATGGCCTTTGCTGCCGCGGGGGAGACCCGCGTGTTCGGCGACCGCGCCGAAGACCGGCAGTAGCAATAGGATACGGCCGAGCGTGGCGGGCATGACGAACGCGAGGGCGGTGGAGAAGGCGACGGTAACCGCGATGAGCATTTCGTAGGAGAGCGTGAAGCGCCCGAGCACCATTGCTGCAACTCGCTTTCCTAGACCAGTGCTGTTCACGCCTTCCGCGACGATGAGGCCGCCGAAGACCAGCCACAGCGTGCTTGATGCGAAGCCGGAAAACACGACGGGCGCCGGCGCGATCGCAAGCAGCGTTGCGAGGAGGAAAAACAGCAACGCCGTCACATATTCAGAAAGCAGTCCGGTCGCCAGTAACGTCATGGTGAAGAACACCACCGCCGCCACGTGCATCATGGAAGCGGGGATGCCGGCAAGTGGCGGCATAAAGTAAATAGCCGCGGCGACTATGACGAGCGCGATCAGGAGTCGATTGTTCAAGTCCTTCTTCTCGGGGTACAGGACAAAAGCAGCAGTCAATTCATTCGGTGCTCACTAACTGGAACTAGAGGAGCGCAGCCGGTCAAAGCCGTTCTCGCTTTTTTCGCGTTACGGCATGGCGAAGCCGCCATTAACGCTCAGCACCTGTCCGGTGATCCAACCTGCCTGCTCGCTCGCCAGAAAACAGATGGCGCTTGCGATATCCGCCGGTTCTCCGATGCGGCCCGTAGGGTACATTTTCAGTACGGTCGCTACGCGGCGCTGGTACTTTTCATCGCCCATTTGGTCTCGCATGTGCGCTTCGCGTTCCTGCCGCAACTCCGTGTTCGTCGCGCCCGGCGATACGACGTTTAGGGTGACTCCGCTTTTTCCCACTTCCTGCGCGATGGATTTGACGAAAGCGATTACACCGGCCTTCGCCGCCGCGTAATAGGAGAGGCGCGCCTGGCCGAGCCGTGCGGAATCCGAGGCGAGGCAGACGACGCGACCGTACTTCCGTTCCACCATATGCGGCAGCAGTGCGTGTAGGCACAGCATGGGGCCGAACATGCATACGTCGATCATGCGGCGCCAGTCCTTCGGCTGTGACTCAAGAAACAGCTTGTCGTCGAGTATTGCTGCACTGCTCACGAAAACGTCGACAGAGGCCAGCTCCGCGCGCACGCGTTCAACCATGCTCGCGACGTCGCTTTCCGATGTCACGTCGGCCTGGATGCCAACGGTCCGCGCCCCCGTCTCCTCTGTGAGCCGGGCGGCCGATGCACGCGCGAGGTCACCATTGATGTCCGCGAGTGCGACGCTTGCGCCGGCTTGTGCGAAGAGCGTCGCCGAAGCGTAGCCTATGCCGCGTGCGCCACCGGTGATGAGCACCGTCTTGCCGGTAAATTCCAGTTCCATAGTTTTGCTTTCTCTCCGTTAGACGCGAGGGCAACAAGAGCTCTTTAAATCAGAGCCTTCTTTTGTTGAGAACGCGCTTATGCCTTCCACGTTCTTTTCGTTGGGGAAGCGGAGTCGACCTTCAGTTTGAAATCCATACGGTGCCTCCACTCACGCGCTAAAACGATCTCGGCATGCCAAGCACTCTCTGACCGATGAAGGACAAGATCATGTTCGGCGACACCGGCGCAACGGAGTGCAGGCGCGTTTCGCGGAACTTGCGCTCGACATCGTACTCGGCAGCAAAGCCAAATCCGCCATGGGTTTGAACACACACATTGGCCGCTTCCCAGGATGCATCCGCTGCGAGTAGTTTCGCCATATTGGCTTCAGCGCCGCATGATTTTGCCGCATCGAACAGCGATGCTGCCTTGAAGCGCATGAGGTTCGCGGCCTCCACATTGACATAGGCACGCGCGATCGGAAATTGAATTCCCTGATTCTGGCCGATGGGCCGATCGAACACCACGCGCTGCTTCGCGTAGGAACTTGCCTTTTCGATGAACCAGTAACCGTCACCGACGCACTCCGCGGCAATAAGAATGCGCTCGGCATTCATTCCCGTCAGAATGTACTTGAAGCCTTTGCCTTCTTCTCCGATGAGGTTTTCGACGGGAATCTCTAGGTTATCCATGAAGACTTCGTTCGTCTCATGGTTCACCATGTTTCTTATGGGACGCACCGTCATTCCCTTGTCGACCGAAGCTCGTACGTCGACGAGAAAGATGGACATACCATCGGACTTCTTCACGACTTTGTCTGCAGGAGTCGTGCGCGCGAGCAGAACCATGAGATCCGAATGGAGCAGGCGCGAAGTCCACACTTTCTGGCCGTTGACAACGTAGCGATCGCCTTTGCGAACCGCGAAGGTCGAAATCTTCGTTGTATCAGTGCCTGCCGTCGGCTCAGTAACTGCCATTGATTGCATGCGCAGCTCACCGGCAGCGATCTTCGGAAGGTAGCGGCGCTTCTGCTCTTCCGAACCATGCCGGAGGATCGTTCCCATGTTGTACATCTGCCCATGGCAGGATCCAGCGTTACAGCCTGACCGATTGATTTCCTCCATGATCACTGACGCTTCTGCGATCGAAAGACCGGATCCGCCATATTCTTCGGGAATCAGCGCTGCAAGCCAGCCAGCCTTCGTCAGCGCGTCGACGAATGCATCTGGATAGCCCCGTTCGTCGTCCACCTTACGCCAATATTCTCCCGGAAAATTCTCGCAGAGCACGCGCACGCCCTCGCGCACATGCGAATAATCGTTCGATTCAATAAACATGTCTTTTGCTCACTTGCTGTTGGTGGATGCGGAGCGGCGGCAGTTATCCGCCATTCGGCGCGCTGCTCATAATCCCTTCGTGCGATACCGTCGGAAACTCGGTTTCCTCTTTTCGAGAAACGCACGAATGCCCTCCATGTTCTCTTCATTTCCGTAAATCGAGGAGAGCAGCGTGCTGGTCGGGAAATACGAGGGATAGAGTTCTTGATCGGAGCCTGCGTTCAGCGCGACTTTGGCGATGCGGATGCTTTGTGGGCTCTTCGCGAGTATTTCCTGGCACCATTCGTCTACTACGCGATCTAGATCTTCGCTCTTGCACACGTCATTGATAAGGCCCATTGCAAGTGCCTGCTGCGCGGTATACAGCCGGCAGCCAAACACCAACTCACGCGCTTTTCGCTCGCCGACGTAACGGGCGAGAAGCTGGCATGCGCCCCATATCGGAATGCTTCCCACACGCGGCCCTGTCTGACCAAACTTCGCATCTTCGCTCGCGAAGGACATGTCGCAAAAAATATGTATTTCGTTGCCACCGCCAACGCAATATCCACGGATTTTCGCGATGATCGGCTTATCCATCATGCGCATCACTGAAGAGAGGGCGAAAAGGCGTCGCATGTGAGCCCGACCAACATCGGGTGTTCTGCTTGATTGATCGCTGACATCGCCTCCGGAACAAAACGCCTTGTCTCCTGCGCCGCTCAGCACAACGACGCCAACTTCTGGATCATCAGCCGCATGATGCATCGCATGGGTTAGTTCTTCATACGTGCGCGGACGGACTGCGTTGCGCTTTTCGGGCCGGTTGATCGTTATTGTCGCGATGCCATCTTTCGCCTCGTAAAGTATGTCCTCGTAATCCAAGATGACTCTCCTTGTCGATTTCCGCCCGTAGAGTGCGCGCGAAGCTCTGTTAAAAAAAAACCGGTGCCCGATCGCGCACCTCACTATACGCCGCATTCGATAGAACGGCACGAGTTCCGGTGATCGAAACGCAACGACTAGAATGCAAACTGCGCTAACCTTGTGCCAATCCGCGCCGACTTAAGGTGGTAGCGCATAACGCGCGCCTGAATGTAGACCATCTTTTCGGCGTATGGCGGACTGGGATGCCGCGTGACGAGACCATCAGGCGCCGTGGATGACGCACTGATGGCTTTACGATCGTGCTTTTTGGGGCAGCCGTTAACCGAGGTCAAATCATGAGCTATGAAACGATACGGGTGAACAACGACGGAGCGGCGGCGGTCATCACGCTCAACCGGCCGGATAAACGTAACGCAATCAGCACGCAACTGATGGATGAAGTCATCGCGGCGTTAGGCGTCGCGGAGCGCGACGCGGCCATACGCGCCGTGATCCTGACTGGCGGCAACTCGTACTTTGCTGCAGGCGCTGATCTCAACGAAGCGCTACAGGTGAAGACCGCGGCGCAGGGCATGGACTATTTCAAGCGATGGCACCGGATAAATCACGTCATAGAAGAGCTCGGCAAGCCGGTCATCGCTGCGATAGAGGGCTTCTGCATCACGGGGGGGCTTGAGCTCGCGCTGGCCTGCGACCTGCGCGTCGCCGGCGAAGGATCGACCTTTGCCATCACCAGTTCGAAAATCGGGACGGTCGCCGGCGCGGGTGGCACGCAGCGCCTGCCCCGCATCGTCGGTGTGGCCAACGCTCTGGACATCCTATTTGCCGCCAATCCTATCGACGCCCAAGAGGCACACCGCATTGGGCTCATCAACCGCCTCGTGCCGCGGGGCGAGGCGCTCGACGCGGCGAGGGCAATGGTCAAGGTGTACGAGCAGCGTGCGCCGCTGAGCCTTGCGCTTGTGAAGCGCGCAGTGCACCGTGGCATGCAGATGGATCTCGCGTCGGCGATCGAATTCGAGACCTTCGTCGTGACGACCATCTACGGGACGCACGACAAGCAGGAGGGCATCTCTGCTTTCCTCGAAAAGCGCACCGCACAATTCAAAGGCAAGTAGGAGGAGAACATGCGCGCAATACGATACATACACCTGGCCGCACTGCTGGCGTCCGCGGCGTTCGCCGGCGAGGCCCTTGCCCAGAATTATCCCAACAAGCCGATACGCATGGTCGTACCGTTCTCCCCCGGGGGAGGCGTCGATCTCATCGGGCGCGCCATCGCACAGAAGATGCAGGAAGCGTGGGGCCAGCCGGTCATCGTCGACAACCGGGGCGGGGGCGGCGGAAACATCGGCACAGACATGGTGGCGAAATCGCCGGCCGACGGTTACACGTTGCTTATGGGTTACGTCGGGAATCTCGCGATCAACCCGTGGCTTTTTCGCAAGCTGCCGTACGACTCATTGAAGGACTTTGCGCCGGTGTCGCTTACGACCACTGCACCGAACTTACTTGTTGCACACCCTTCGGCGCCGGTCACCACTGTCAAAGACCTCGTGGCCCTCGCTAAGGCAAAACCGGGTGCGTTGAGCTATGCGTCGGCGGGGACTGGCACTGTCGGGCATATGGTGGCAGAGCTTTTCAAGTCTGTCGCTGGAACCAATATCGTTCACATACCGTATAAGGGTAACGGCACGGCAGTAAACGATCTGCTGGGCGGCCATGTGCAACTCATGTTCGGCGCACCGGGCGCCATGCTGCCATTCGTGGAGGCGAAACGCCTAAAGGCGATAGCGATCTCCAGCACAAAACGGTTGCCCGAGCTGCCCGACACCCCAACTTTCGCAGAAGCGGGGTTCCCGAAGGTGGAAGCATCTGGGTGGTATGGGATTCTCGTGCCGGCACAAACGCCGAAGGCAATCATAGCCGCGCTTAATAGAGAGATCGTGCGGATTATGAATTTGCCGGACGTCAGGGAGCGGCTCGCAGCACACGGGTACACGCCGACAACCAGTACGCCGGAAGAGTTTGCGCAGCTCATCGAGTCTGACCTCGTGAAGTGGCGCGACGTTGTCAAAGCATCGGGCGCTACGGCCGAATAGCGCCGCGCTTCAACCGCCATAGCGTCGAGAGATGTCCGACGCAGCTTTCACGACCAGTTTGGTGAAATCCTTTTCTCGCGTTTGAAGCCGGACTGTCGGACCTGCGATAGTGAGGCAGTAGCGTGCATCTTCATTCACGTCCTTGATGGGCGCCGTGAAGGCTGACAGTCCAAGTACGCGTTCGCCGTGCGATACCGCATAACCTTGTTCCCGTATTTTCGCGAGTTCGGCGAGCACTTCGGATTGCTTCCGTTTGGAGGTCCGCGCGACATAAGCGAGGACGGGCGCGAGCTCTGCTTTTGGCAGATAGGCCATCAGCATCTTGGCGCTCGATCCGTCGAATAAACGGATGTGCTCCCCCGCCTTCGTTACGCTGCGCAGCGGTGACGATGTGTCGATGACATCTATACAGACACGATCCCGCCCGCTCACTGTGTTGAGGGTTATGGTTTCCCTGGTCTGTTCCGCCAACTCCACCATGACTGGGCGCGCGATTTCCCGAATGTCGACGGTGCTTTTGACGAGACCTGCGAGCCTCGTGAAGCGGAAGGACAGGCAGTATTGCTGGCTCTCGAGGCGCACCAGGTAGCCCGCTTCTTCCAGGCTCTGGACGATACGGAACGCGGTGGATTTCGGCAGATCGATGCGGTCGGCGATCTCCTGGAGCGTGAGGCTGTTTCGCGTACGGGAGAAGCTTTCGAATACGGCGAGTATGCGTTGAACCGAGCGCATCATGACGAGAGACCTTGTGTTCTGATCGAGTTGTGATCATACATCATGTGAGCCGTGGTTCCAATCACTGAAACTTATACTGGTAACTGAAACTGCCGGTAAGATTGCTACAGATGGCGATCAATCAGGACAGGAGAAGGTAACTTGCTCGTTCGCACGGAAGCAGTCCCTACGGAAAACCATGAAGTGCTGGTCCTCGGCACTGGCCTTGCGGGCATGTCGGCGGCGTTGTCGGCCAGGGAAAATGGTGCCGCGGTCACGGTCATCGACAAGGCACCCGAAACATCGCGCGGCGGCAACACCCGCTTCTCTGGCGGCGCGCTGCGCTGCCCCACGTCCGAGACACCGCCTGATGCTCTCGTCGACGAGCTCGACCGCATCACCAAGGGGCGCGCGAATCGCGGACTCGCTCGCGTGCTCTACGGCCGCGGTGAAAGCGATGTGCAATGGCTGCTGGGCCTCGGCGCACCGCTCGTTTCGCCGAACGTCGAGCGGCCCGATCTCCGCGGCGGAAAGATGTCGTACCACGTGCGTGGCAACGGTTACGGCCTTGTGGAAAGCATTTATCCGCGGCTCGCTGATCGTGGCATCACCTGCAAGTTCGAAACTAAAGCGACTGAATTCCTCAACGACGGCAGCGGGCGTGTGATCGGCGTGCGGGCAAAGACGCGCAACGGTTATGTCGACCTGATCGCGCGCGCCGTCGTACTCGCGACGGGAGGTTTTCAGGCCAACACCGAAATGCGTGTCCGCTATCTCGGGCGCAAAGCGTCGAGCCTGGTGGTACGCGGCTCCAAGTACAACACCGGGGACGGCATACGCATGGCGATGGCGATTGGCGCGCAATCTATGGGCGACTGGGGCGGGTTCCATTCGGCAGTGATGGATGCGCGCTCCGAGCCGGTGGAAGCGGGGGAGACAAACATTAACTCGTATCCGTACACCATCATGGTGAACCGCGACGGCGAACGTTTCGTGGACGAGGGAGAGGATTTCTTCGATACCACTTACGTTAAGTATGGCAAGGCGATCATCGGTCAGCCCGGCTCCATGGCCTATTGCCTGTTCGACGCCAAGCTTGCAGAGCGCGAGCTGGTGTACTGCCTGCACCGTGAGTTCGAGCCGGTGGACGCGAGTTCCATCGCGCGTCTTGCGCAAAAGCTCGGAATACCGGGCGACCGTCTGCAGGCGACCGTGGATGCGTACAACGCTGCGATCCAGCCCGGGGATTTCGATCCCGAGCGCCGGGACGGCAAAAGCACCCGTGGGATTGAGCCACCGAAATCAAACTGGGCGCTGCCACTCGACACTCCGCCGTTCTTTGCCTACCCGGCCACAGGCGGCATTACGTTCACGCTTGGAGGCCTCAGGGTGGACGAGCACGCGCGTGTCATCGATACGGAGGATCGCGCCATTCCCGGCTTGTATGCCGCTGGTGAGCTGATCGGCGGGCTCTTCTACGACAATTACCCGGGCGGCGCATCGCTGCTGCGGTCGCTGGTGTTTGGCCGCCTTGCCGGCAAGGAAGCGGCGGCGCTGGCGCAGGCCGCGGAGGTGAGCAGTGCAAAGAGGTGATACTGCGATGCGCGCCTCGTTGAAAATCGACGAGGTTCGAATCTACCCGCTCGACATCGTGCCGAAGCTGCAGCGCGTGATACCGACCGGAGCGATCAGCTACGGCGGGAAGGGCAGCTGGGTGGGCCGGTCGGTGCTCGTTGGTATAAGCGCTGAAGGGCTTACCGGTTGGGGTGAAATCCGCCCAGTAAATCCCTTCGTTGGAGAAACCGCGACGAGCGTGTATGCGGCGATCCGAGATTTTTATGCGCCGCTGCTCGTAGCTCAGAACGCTTTCGAAATCGAGCGCCTGCTCGACATGCTCGAGCGCAAGCTTCCCCAGAATCCTTCGGCCATCGCGGCGGTGGATATCGCGTTGCACGACCTCGTCGGCAAGGCCCTCGGGGTTCCCGTGCACATGCTGCTGGGTGGGCCGTGCCGCACCGAAATTTCGCTCGAATGGTCGGTCGGGCTGAACGACACGGCCGCGATGGTCCGCGAAGCCGAGAACGCAGTGGCGAAGTACGGCGTGCCGTACGTGTGCGTGAAAGTAGGCCCGACCCCGCGTGCAGAAACCGACTATGAAGTGGTGACTGCCATCCGCCGCGCGGTCGGCAGCGGCGTGGGCATAGGCATGGACGCGAACACGAGCTATGCGGCGGGCGCTGCTATCGCGCTCGCACAGAAGCTCGAGAACGCGCAGCTCAGTTATTTCGAACAGCCCGTTCCGCGTCATGCGCTCGACGGGCTGCGGCGCATACGTGAGGCCACCCAGGTGGCCGTGCTCGCCGACGAATCGCTGTTCACCCTGCACGATGCACGGTCGATCATCGCTGCCGATGCTGCCGACGTGCTGGGCATCAAGCATTACAAGTGCGGCGGCCTGAAGCGGGGCCGTAAGATCGCGGCGATCGCGGAATCGGCCGGACTCAAAGTAAATTGCGCAGGGACTGCCAGCGGCAGCTACATCGAAGCGGTGGCGAGCGCGCATCTTTGCGCGTCCGCGCCTAATCATGCCTTCGGCGCCGAGTTCATTATGGGCCTGCCCGCGGTGGACCGCAGTCCCATAGTCACGAACACGCCGATAGACGTGGTGCGAGGGCACTGCGTCGTGCCGCAATTGCCTGGTCTCGGCGTGAACATCGACGAGAAAGCGGTGCACGAGCATGCGCTGGCGCGAACGGCGGTGAACGCATCTGGCGCGCGCGAGCTGTAATAAAAGCACGGATATCGCCACCACCACGCGTAGATGAACGAAAGCAACGACTGAGCTTTATGCACATTTTTGTATGCATCAAACAGGCGCTCGACTGGAATGCCTCGACGAAAGACTTCCGCATCGAGCCTACGACTCACCAAGTGGCAGTGTCGTTTGCCCGCTACCGCATCGACCAGTTCGACGAAATCGCGCTTGAAGTGGCGTTGCAGTACCGCGACCGGCAGGGTGGGGAAGTGAGGGCGCTCACCGTCGGCCCTGCGGAAGCGGATGACGTGTTGCGGCATGCGTACGCCATGAAGGCAAACCACGCGACACTCGTCGAGAGCACGGACAAGGATGTATCCACGGCGGAGCTGCTTGCTGCCGGGGTACGGCACTATGGCGACGGCATCGTGTTGTGCGGACGTACGAGCTCCGACAACGGCACCGGGCAGACCGGTCCTGCGCTGGCAGAATTCCTCGGCGTGCCGTTCGTGGCGAACGTCGTGCACATCGAAGGCGGCGAGAACGAATGGCTGTGCCGGTGCGAAACGCCGGACGGTTACGAAGTATTGAAGCTCTCTTCGCCCTTTGTTGCGAGCGTGACCAATGCAGATACGAACATGCCGCGCGTGCCGGCGATGAAGGACGTGATGCTGGCGCATCTCGCGAAGATCGAAACACTCGCTGCTGCGACGCTGTGTCCCTCACCTGGTGCAGCATTCGCGCCACGCACGCGCGTCCTACGCCGCTACGTGCCCGTGACGTCGCGTGCCTGTCAACGCATGGAGGGCACGCCGCAAGAGCAGGCGAGGGCGCTTGCGCAGTACATCCGAACCGTCCTCACGCGCGCATGAGGAGCGGAGGCCCAACCCACATGAAAATACTAGTCGTCGCGACACCGAGAGATCACTGCGGGCGCATCGAGGAATTGATGAATGCGGCGCACGCTGCGGCACAGGGCTGCACGTCCGAGATCCACGTGCTCGGCACCGGGGTCGCTTTCGACGAGACCATCGCGCAAGCCGGGGCCGATCATGTCTACCGCCTCGACACGCCCCTCTCCGGTTCCTTTTATCCTGACGCGGTTGTCGACATCGCCGAGCGAGCGTGCGCGATAGTTACTCCGGCGTTACTGCTCGTGACGGGGGACGCGCTCGGGCTGCAGGTTGCACCGCGCCTCGCAGTACGCATGAAGGCGACGTACGTGAGCGGCTGCTGCGGCTTCGAGCGCACGGCACCGGGTCGCCTCGATTTCGTGAGGCCGGTGTACGGCGGCAAGGCGCTCGAGGTGGTGGAAAGCACCGCTCCGCTGACCGTCGTGACGGTGAAAGCAAAGTCGTTCCTGAACGGCGAGCGCCGACCGACAGCCGCACAGGTACAAACGCTGGACTTTCCAGTCACCGCGCCCTCCGGCGCGATTACGCGCGTGCAGGTTGATGCACGTGAGGCCCATGTCGGTCGCAATCTAGAGGATGCGGCTGTCATCGTGTCGGGTGGGCGCGGCCTGGGCAGCGCCGAAGGGTTTGTGCCGCTCCATCGGCTGGCGGAGAGATTGGGCGGCGCCGTCGGAGCGTCGCGCGCTGCGGTGGACGCTGGATGGATAGCGCCGACTTTCCAGGTCGGACAGACCGGTGCGACCGTAGCACCTGATCTCTACATCGCGGTCGGCATCTCGGGCGCCGTGCAGCACGTCGCGGGTATAGGCGCCGCAAAGCACATCGTCGCAATCAATACCGATGAGGAGGCCCCGATTTTCGGCGTCGCGAACGTTGCCGCCGTCGCGGACTACCGCGAAATCATACCCATCCTGATCGATGAGCTGACGGAGAAGACGACATGAAAGCGGTACCCGTGCAGCAGGCCAATCATGTCGGCCATCTGGTGGAATTTCTCGCAGCACTTTCGTTGCGTGACGTCCCGACGTGCATCGTCGCCCGTGCGCGGCGCGTGCTGCTCGACAGTCTTGGCTGCGGTCTGTTCGGGGCCACGCAGTTGTGGAGCAAGGCGGCAGTGCAGGCCGCTGCGCGCGACCGCTCCTCGGGCGATTGCTCGGTGTTCGCTCAGCGCGATGCGTACGCCGCCCCGCTTGCCGCCTTGTGCAACGGCATAGCCACGCACGGTTACGAGCTCGATGATCTGATCGCAGAAGCGGTGGTGCATCCAGGAGCGGTCGTCGTGCCCGCGGTTCTTGCAGCGGCAGAAAATACGGGCGCGTCGGGCGAGCGCGTGGTGCTGGGCGTGCTGGCAGGTTACGAAATGATGGCACGGCTCGGCATGGCGATCGGACTCGAGCCGGGCAAGCGCGGCTATCACACGACCGGCATAACCGGTCCCGTCGCCGCAGCTACCGCCGCAGGCGTGACGATGGGCTACACCGTCGACCGCCTGCTGTCCACCATTGGCCTCGCGTGCTCGACGGCGGCAGGCATCAAGAGCTTCGCTGGCGGCAGCGGCGGCGGCATGGTGAAACGCATGCACGCGGGGCGATCCGCGGAAGCAGGCGTGCGCCTGTGTCAAATGGCCGACTGCGGTTTTGAGGGCCCGCGCGCGGCGATCGAGGGTCGGTTTGGACTGCTCGAAGTGCTGTCGGGCTCTTCGGCGGCACCGGCGCAACTCTCCGCTGCGCTCAGCGAGCGGTGGGCGCTGGAGCAGGTATGGGTGAAGGTGTATCCGATGTGTGGCCTGATACAGGGCGTGACGCAAGTGCTTGACCGGATCAAGAGCGAGCATCGCCCCAACCCCGCGGAGATTGAGCGCGTCCGCGTGGGGGTGAGCCATCATGCGGCGCGGCATAACTCGGAGAGATTCCCGGCCGACACCATGGCCGCGCAGTACAGCATTCCCTATTGCGTTGGCGTTGCTCTCGCCGGTGACGCCGCGGATCCCGGTAGTTACGCACCGGACCGCCTCGCCGACCCTCTGACGCGCAAGTTGGCCGCTTGTACTGAGTTGTACGTCGACCCCGAAGTAGAAGCCGCGTATCCGGCTCACTACGGCGCACGCGTCGTGGTGGAGTTGCGCTGCGGACAGCGTCACGAAGGCTACGACCTTAATCCACACGGTACGCCGGAGCATCCGTGCACCGACGAGGAAATCGCGCAGAAGTTCCGGCGACTCGGACGTGCCTCCTGCAATGATGCGCAGCTAAACACCCTGATCGAGTTCGTGGGGCGAGTGGAACAGCTCGAGACGTTGCGCCCGTTGTCCGCAGCGCTACGGTCATAACTTCTGCAATAGATTCACTGCATCGTTTTTCCATCCACAAAGGACACGAAATGAACGAAACGAAAACTTTGGCTGATTGGGTCTCGGGCCTGCGTTACAAAGACATACCCGAGAACGTACGAGAGGCAGCTCGGCAATTCATCCTGGATAATTTCGGATGCCAGATCGCCGGTGCGAGCTTACCGTGGAGCCAGAGCTACTACGACGTCATTCGTCGCACGCGCTCCGGCACGCATTCCACGGTTTCGTACTTTGGCGACAAGCTCTCGCCCGACGATGCGGCGTTTATGAACAGCACGTTCAATCACGCGAACGAAACCGACGACACGCACTTAAAAAGTCCAACGCACCCGGGCGGCATTGCAGTGCCGGCAGCGCTCGCTATGGCGGAGTACGCGAAAGCCAACGGCGAAAAGCTGTTGGTAGCCGTCGTTGCGGCGTATGAGATCCAGATCCGAATCTCGTGGGCGTGCTCGCCATTCCTGATCTACCGCGGCCATCATCCGCCCGTCGGAGTCGGTCCGTTCGGTGCTGCGACGGCGTCCGCCGTACTGATGGACTTTGACGCGAGGAAGACGCTGAATTCGCTTGCCATCGCGGGCAGTCATTCGGCCGGCCTCATCGAGTACACCAAGACCGGCGGCTCGGTGAAGCGCATCCATAGCGCGATCCCGACGCAGGCAGGCGTGCGCGCGGCGCTGTTCGCAGAAGCAGGCATCACGGGACCGCACTCGATACTCGAAGGCGAAAAAGGCTTCTGCAAGGTGTTCGCGGGCGAGTACGACTTGAACCGCCTGACGGACGGGCTGGGCACGCATTACCACATGCTCGACAACGCGCTGAAGCCGTATTCCTGCTGCCACCTGATCCACGCGGCCTTCGACGCGCTCGACCAGCTGCGCGACAAGCAGCCGCTCGCGCCGGAGGAGGTGAAGTCGATGAAGGTGTACACGAACAGCGAGCCGATTCTCAGCCACATCGGGTCGATCACGGAACCGGATGACATCCTCGGCGCGCAATTCAGCCTGCCGTTCTCGCTCGCGATGCGCTTGCACCACGGCGGACGCGGCGTGAACGGCGGCAACGGCTTCTGGGACTACCCGAAGGTCAACTTGAAAGATCCGAAGCTACTCGAGACCGCCAGAAAAGTGAAATGCGTCGTCGCGAACAACAACGAATGGGAGCGCGTGGACAAGGGCGCCGGCATCGAGATCGAGACGACTGACGGGCGCCACATCAAGGAAATCGTACCCTTCTCAAAAGGCCTGCCGGAGAACCCGTTGAGCAAGGAGGAAGTGCGGGAGAAGTTCCGGTCGCTGGTCGATCCCGTTCTGCCCGGCGGACACTCGGCCAAGATTATCGATGCGGTGGACAAGGTGCAGAACATCGGCGATATCGACGACCTTGTGCAATTGCTGATCGTACCGCCCGCCAAGCGCCTGACGTCGGTAGCGGGCGGCAAGCGCTGAGTCCCGCGGCGGGGAGTGCGGTACACCTGCACTTCCCGCCGGCCAGCCCTGGTATGACAACATCGATATTCGCGTGAACGTATTGACCGAAACAACCGCCGCGCTGACCGATGTGCTCGTTGTGGAAATCGGCGAGCGCGTGGCTGCCGGAGCCTGCGGGTCTTTGCTCGCGCAACTCGGCGCTGAGGTAGTGCTCGCCGAGCCGGCCCAGGCCGGTTCCCAATGGAAATGGCGCAACCGCGCCGCGATGGCTGCGGGAAAGCGCAGCGTTCGCACCGCCGATGGCGACGATGAGCTGCTGCGTACTCTGCTCGATCGCGCGGATATCGTGCTGATGTCAAGCGATGTAACGCGTGTGCCCGCGTGGCAGCGGAGTGAGAGGCAGATCGTTTGCGATCTCACGGCGTTTGGCAACTCCGGCCCTTTACGCGGGCTGCCGTACACGGACGCGCTGGTGCAGGCGATTTCCGGCGTGGCGGACACGACGGGTGACCCGGCCGGGCCGCCGACCCTCGTCGGTCTGCCCGTTCTCGAATTTTCCGCAGGTATCTACGCAGCTTCGGCCGTCATTGCAGCGCTGCGCGTGCGCGCGCGCTCAGGCGGCGGGCAGGACATCGACGTCGCGCTGTTCGACTGTGCTGTCAGCACGCTCGCGACGTTTCTGCCGTTTCCCGCCAGCGGCAAGTCCGTTACGCGCGCGGGCAACAAGCATTCCCTTGCTTCTCCCTGGAACGCGTACCGCGCGGCCGACGGCTGGATACTCATTTGCACCGCGACCGACGACCAGTGGGCACGCCTGTGCAAGACGATTGGGCGGCCGGAACTCGTGGGCGAGGACGGTTACGCCACAAACCCGCAACGCGTTGCCAATGCGAGCAAGGTGGACGCGGCGGTCGAGCAATGGACCCGCGAGCGCAGCGTGGATAAGTGCCTCAGGAACCTGGGCGAAACCGGGATCGCGTGCGGACCCATACTGATGGTGTCCCAACTCCACACTCACGAGAATCTATTACATCGGGGAATGATCGTACGGGTGCGGGATGCGGCAAGGGGTGTAGAGGTGGCGTTGCCCGGCTCGCCGTTGAAGGCGGCGATTACTCCCGGGCGACCCGCGACGCTCATACCCGCGCCGGATAGCGACCGCGCTGCTTTGGTGGGAACGGTCTCTTCGCCGCGTGGGGGAAACGACAGCGCACAAACTGCCGGCGAGGTGCACGCCGGCGCCTACTCGGGTTTGCGTGTCATCGAGATCGGCCAGTACACCACCGCACCGCTGGTTGCGCGGCAGCTCGCTGCACTGGGCGCGGAGGTGATCAAGGTCGAGCCCCCGGGCGGCGAGGGTTCACGCAACTGGCCGCCCCACCAGGGGGACCAAGGTTATTTCTTTACCTTCAGCAATAGCGACAAGCGTAGCGTCGTGCTCGATCTCAGGACAGACGAGGACAAGCTGCGGTTTCGGGCCTTGCTGCAGACCGCGGACGTGCTCGTCGAGAATCTCAAGCCCGGCGCGCTGGCGCGCCTAGGATTCGACGCCGCCGAGCTTCAGCGCATCAACCGCCGTCTCGTCTATTGTGCCATCTCCGGCTTTGGACTGGACTCGACCTATCCGGGTCGCCCCGCTTTCGACACGGTGGTGCAGGCGATGTGCGGTTTTATGGATCTGACGCGTGCGAATGGCACGCCGATGAAGTCTGGGATCTCCGCTGCAGACATCATGGGCGGAGAGCTCGCACTGCTGACGATCGCCGCTGCGCTGGCATACCGCGATCGCTGTGGCGTCGGCCAGAACATCGACATTTCGATGCAGGACGCCGGCGTGTGGGCGACCCAGATGGAGTGGCAGTCGTCCACCTCCGCCACGCGCACTGCGATCGTCGAATGCACGGATGGTTATCTCGCGGTGGACGGCGCTGCCGAAACACTCGGGCAATGGCTGGCTGGATACGGCCTGAATGCCGAGCGCGCGCCGCGGACAGCGCTGGCGCGCGAAGACCTGTCGCCGAGCGCGGCACGGGCCGGACTTACGGCAGCGCCGGTGAATAGCGTGAGCGAGGTGCTCAACCACCCGCAGGTCACGGCGCGCCAACTAGTGTTGTACGGCCAGTCTGAGGACGGTGTTCGCTGGCCGTTACTCAACTCGCCACTGCGTCTCACGCGAACGCCGCCAGTAGTGCGGCGACCCATTGGCAGGCTCGGGGAGGCGAACAAAGAGATTCTCGCATCGCTCGATGCGACGATCGGCCAAGAGGAAGAAAGAACCATTCGATGAGCCGAGAGCGCGAGAGCACGAACCAATGGGCGTTTCGCCGCGACAAGGGCCGGCAGTGGCGCTGGCAAAGACTTGACCGGGCAGGCCGGGTGTTAGCCGAAGCGGCATCGGGTCACGAGCAGTACTGGGACTGCGTGCAGGACGCGCGCGCTCATGGTTACCGTGGCGTAGGAGAGGACAGGGCCCAATCCGGCTGATGCTCGCGGCAGAAAGCCAACGTCGGATGCACCACGAGAGGTGGTGATGCAATGGAAATATAGACAAAGGAGGAATGATGAAAAATGCGCTTTTGCTGTGTCTGATGTGGATGATGTCTGTTTCAGCTTCGTTTGCGCAGGGCTATCCTGCGAAACCGGTCCGATTCATCGTGCCGTATCCGCCCGGAGGCGGTACCGACTTACTCGCCCGCACGCTCGGGGCGAAAATTTCGGAGCCTCTGGGCCAGCAGGTCGTGGTCGAGAACCGATCTGGAGCGCAGGGGAACATCGGTACTAGCGTCGCTGCTAAGTCGCCCCCCGACGGCTATACCATACTGCTATCGTACGTTGGCACTTTTGCGATCAATCCCTGGCTGTACCAGAACGTCGGGTATGACCCTCTTAAGGATTTCTCCCATGTGAGTCTGGCGACGGTGCAGCCGTACGTGGTGGTCGTGAACCCGGGAGTGCCGGTGAAGAATCTCAAGGAACTCGCCGACCTTGCGAGATCGCGTCCTGACCGCCTAACGTTTGCTTCGAGCGCCGCGGCCGGACAGCTGGCGGGCGAGCTGTTCAAGATTCTGACCAACACAAAAATGTTGCACATTCCCTATAAAGGCGCCGGTCCCGCAGTGATCGATCTCATAGGTGGACACGTCGACCTTATGTTCGCCAGCCCCACTTCCTCGATCCCCCAGGTGAAAGGCGGCAAACTACGCGCGCTCGCAGTAACGGCGCCGGCGCGTATCAGTGCGTTGCCGGACGTGCCCACATCGAAGGAATCGGGATTTCCGGATTTCGAAATCAGCGGCTGGTACGGGGTCGCGGCGCCGGCCAACACCCCTCGCGACATAGTCATGCGGCTAAACAGCGAGTTCGCGCGCGCGCTTAAATCGAAAGACGTGCGGGAACACCTACTTACCGACGGACTGGAAGCGAAGAGCAGCAGTCCCGAGGAAATGGCTGCGTTCGTGAAATCCGAGTTCGATCGCTGGGGTAAAGTGGTGAAAGCCTCCGGCATGCGCGTGGAGTAGCCATGGAGCACACGGCAACCGAAGTCGAGACACAGAATCGCTACACGACGGGGGTCGCCGCTTATATAAGCGGGCTCGCGTACAACGCGTCATTGTGGACAAGTTCGACAAGCTCGTTTCCCACGTCATGGGCCCGTCACAAACACGCGCAATCCGCGAGACGGTGCTCAATTTCGACGCGGTGCCGGATGCGTCGGAGCTGAACCGGCTCCTGGCGCGGGAAGTCTGACGCGCCGCGGGCAGAGCAATCAGACACGCAGGCGTCGTCGCCGCCCGCGACCTTACCTTGCATAGTAGACAGGAGGAAACCATGTTCGACGGCAATTACCTCGAAGCGGAACAGATTGGAATACGGTGTTCCATTGTGCGTGGGGGATCGAGTAAAGGCGCGTTTTTTCTCGAGCACGACCTACCGCCCAAGGGGCCGGCAAGGGATGCCGTGCTCAAGCGGATGATGGGAACGCCCGACGTCATGCAGATCGACGGCCTCGGCGGCACGCACCTTATCACCTCCAAGATCGCCATCGTGGGCCCGTCCACCCGTGAGGATGCCGACGTCGACTTCACGTTCGCGCAGGCCGAAGTTGCACGCGACATCATCGATTACTCTGCCAACTGTGGCAACATCTCCGCAGGTGTCGGACCGTTTGCCATAGACGCGGGCCTGGTGCGGCCGCGCGGCGATGTGACACTTGTGCGTATCCACAACACCAACACCGGCAACATCCTACTCGCGCACGTCCCCATGCACCGCGGCCGGGCGAAAGTGAAAGGCGATTTCGCCATCGCGGGTGTGCCAGGCACCGGCGCCGAGATCTTCATGGACTACAAGCTCACGCTCGGTGCAAAGACCGGCAAGATCCTGCCCACCGGTAAGACGGTGGACCGGATGCCGCTCGACGACGGTAGCGTCATCGATACGACGATCTGCGACGTGGCGAGCACCACAGTATTCGTGAAGGCGAAGGATGTGGAGATGCGGGGTGACGAAATGCCGGATGAAATTCACGCGAACCGCGGCCTTATCCAGAAGTTGCTCGAGATTCGCGGCCGCGCAGCGGCGATGATCGGATTCACGGGACACTGGACGAAAGTCGAGCAGGAAAGCCCATTCCTGCCGTTCCTCGTTGTCGTGTCGCCTCCGGGAAGCTACAAGGCTCTCACGGGCGTGGAGGTGCGCGCGGAGGACATGGACCTCAAGACCCGCTTCATTTTCATGAATACCTGCCACACCGCCATGGCGGGCACCGGCTCCATGTGCATCGCAGCGGCGTCGCGCATACCGGGATCGGTGGTGAACGAGGCAATCGCCGGAAAAGAACGCAAGCACACCTTGAGCATGGGTCACCCTTCGGGGGTGATGCACGTGCGCGTGATTTCGCATGAGGGCGACACCGATGCCGGCGTCGATTTCGAGACGCTCGGCTTCGGCAGGACCGCGCGCAAGATCATGGACGGCACGGTGTACGTGCCTACGTCCGACCAGTATTGATCACCACGCGCGAAGCGCGTGGCAGCGGCGCACACAATGAGTTTCGAAGTGATCCGCGACATTCGAGTGCCCCCGGACGCAACGGTCGTATCCATTTGCTGCCGGCACTCGAGTTGACACTGGGCCCCGATATGCCGGCCGAGATCGACAAGCTGCTCGCGTGTGCGCCGATACGCACATCTGGCTGCGTCTGCTGCACCCTGATCGAGAGCGCGTTGCGGAACCACTAACTGAGGATCGCTCCATGAATGAGACACGCGCGCTGGCCGGATTCGTCGCCCGGGCAAAGTTCGACGATTTGCCGCCGGAGGTCGTGCGCCATACCAAGCATCTGCTGCTCGACCATTTCGGGGTAGCGCTCTTCGCCGCGCGTACCGAGTGGGGCCGCATTGCGCTGAAGTACGCGCGAGAGTTTTCTGCGGTCGGCGCGTGTACCGTCTACGGCCAATCGTGGAAGAGTAGCGCGCAGCATGCCGCGCTCGCGAACGGCCTTTGCGCCCATGGTTACGAGCTCGACGACAGCTATGAGGGCGGATTCTGTCATCCTGGGGCGCCGACGATACCGGCTGCGCTCGCCGCCGCGGAGAAGGAGAACCGCAGCGGACGCGACTTCCTGTTAAGCGTGGTTATATGGGCTACGAAGTCATGGGACGGATCAGCCGCGCACTGGGGCGCGAGAGCAACAAGCAGCATCACGCCACGGGGCAAGCCGGAACGTTCGGCGCCACGGCCGCGGCGGCGAAAACGATGGGTCTCGACGTCGGCCCCCTGACTAATGCGCTGGGTCTTGCCGGCTGCATGGCCTCCGGTTTGATGGAGTTCGCCGAGGATCCGAGAGGGACGATGGTGAAGCACCTGTACGGCGGCTGGCCGTCGCAGAGCGGCGTGGTGGCGGCCTGGCTCGCGGATCCGCATTGTTATGACGATGGTGTCGTGTCCGACCCGGCTATACTGGCCACGGCACGTAAGATATACGCGCGTCTGGACGCGGAAGTCGATGCCTTTCCGCGATATGCCGCGCGCATCACCGCGCAGCTTAACGACGGGCGCAGACTGACGGTGGAAGCATGGGACCATAAAGGCACGGCGGCGAAGCCGTTCTCGACGGACGATGTTGTCGCGAAGTTTGAGAAGGTCACGGCAAGCGTTATGCCGCTGGCTGCGGCCCGCCGGCTTTCGGGCGCTGTGACAGTACTCGATACCAATGCGCTGGGTGCCATGTCAGCGCTTTGCGCTGCTTTGCGAGCGGCACATTCATAGTAAAAAACAACGCACGACCGGGAAGTCTGTAACGTCGCGACCCAATACTTGTGCGAGGCGCATGCGCGGATCAATGTCCACTTCTGGCCGAAAGCGGACATGCACTCGATGTCGCGACTTCCTCGCACACGCGGCATGCTTGTGCGCTCAAGGCATACTTGTATCAAGAACAGCATGCTTGCAAAGGCGCTCAATGACAACAAGACGTACGATCGTAAGCATCGAGCACTTATTTAAAACCCTTGATGTGCGCGATTTGAACTACTACGGAGGCTGTCATGAATGAGCCCGCGCGACATTGCTGCTTCGACTCCATTCTCATGTCTGATCCCCGCCGGATCATCCTCGAAAACTGGGCGACCGACGTGTGTAAGGGGAGCGTTTATCTGGATGGGAACGTACACGGTCACCAGCGCATAGCGGATGGAACTCGCATTCGAACCGCGCGCGTAGCGTGGATGCTGGATGATGTGGGCGTCGCGCACACGGCAGGTGTCCGATTTCGATACACAGCGGTCATGGTCCCTTCCTGAAAGCGGACATCGCGGTATTTTCGATCACCTTGTCGGCGCGCTACTGCAATTCGACGTGAGCGTCTTTGATCACTTTAGCCCACTTGACGATTTCGGACCTGATATGTGAGTCGAATTGCTGCGGTGTGCTGCCAACGGGCTCCGCGCCCAACTCCGACAAGCGCGCCTTGACATCGGGCAGTTTGAGGATGCGGGCAGTTTCGGCCGACACCTTGTCGAGGATGTCCTTGGGTGTTTGCGCCGGAGCGACCAGCCCGAACCACGCAACGGTTTCGTAACCGGGTACCCCAGCCTCGGCGATGGTCGGAATCTCGGGGGCGGCCGGCGAGCGCCTTGCCGTGCTGACCGCCAGCGCGCGTATTCTGCCTGCCTTCACTTGCGGCATGTAGGCCGGCAGGTTGCTCAAAACCACCATGATCTGCCCGCCCATCAGATCGGTCAGCACCCCTGCGTCGCCTTTGTACGTGATGTGCACGAGATTGGTTCCGGTCATAGCCTTGAACAACTCCATCGACATGTGCCCGCTGCTGCCGATACCCGGTGAGCCAAAGTTAAGTTTGCCCGGGTTGGCCTTGGCATAGGCGATCAGTTCTTTGACGTTCTTTACCGGCAGGGCGTTGTTGACCACCAGCACGTTGGGCACGGTCGCCACCAGGCTGATGCCTGCGAAATCCTTGACGGCATCGAAACCCAGCTTGCGGTAAAGGCTGGGATTGATACCGTGCGGCGCAGCGGTCGTCATCAGCAGCGTGTAACCGTCGGGGACGGCTTTGGCGGCATACTCGGTGCCGATGTTGCCATTGGCGCCCGGGCGGTTGTCGATTATCACCGGCTGGCCCCAGGCTTCAGTGAGCTTCTGGCCGATGGCGCGCGCCAGGATATCAGTCGTGCCAGCTGGCGTGTACGCGACGACGATGCGCATGGGTTTGTTTGGATAGTCAGCTGCCATCGCGGCGGCGGTGAACCCGAGGAAAATACAGGCAAATCGGCACATCAAATTCATGTGGATCTTCTCCGGTAGAGTGCAACGAATGCGGTCGCTCGCCGCAAGACTTGCATCGATTTCACGGGATCGCTGAGCAGCACTGCAGCGGCGCCGTGAGCGCGCTCGCACCAAGCGCGATAGCTATTATAACTTGCGGCGATTGTTCATTCCCCTCCCTTGGTAAGCCGCTCCTTAGCGCGCATACGCCAACTACAGCAGGCTTGGCGCTATTTGCCATGGCAGGGTTGGGCTCAGCGGCGACCGTCAGCTTTCGGATGTCATAGTCGATCGACGACCGACCGCAGTTGGCCGGAAGCGGATATCGCTCATTGTGCTCGAGCCGATGTTCGTTGGTGATTTACCTGCTGCATGGAAGCAAGGAGGTACTGAAGTGGCCGCACAGCTCATGAAAAACGGGCAGCGCATCGCTCTCGCGCGTCGACGAGCGGCTCGTCGAGATGCAGAACGAATGATCTGCTGCACGCTCCGAGAGGACCTGCTCGTCGAGGTATCGAAGCTCGCCCGCGAGCGCCTCTTCGACTACTTGTTCGTGGAGTCTACGGGGATCTCGGAGCCGCTGCCGGCCGCGGAGTCTCGCCTGGGTCGGCGGACGGTCCTCACCTTCCCGCTGCTTCCGCCTCCGCAGAAGAACTGATCGCCGCCATCGGACTCGAGCCCCGACACGCCCACTCCAGGCGGCATCTCGAGCTTCTCCAGGACCTCTCCCGTTCGAGGATCGACTCGCCTCAAATCGCTCTCGTCACCTTCCCAGGTGCCGTGCCAGAGCTCTCCGTCGATCCAGGTGACCCCGGTGACGAAGCGGTTGGACTCGATCGTGCGAAGAATCGCCCCTGTTTGGGGATCGATTTGATGGATCTTCCGGTCCCGATACTGCCCCACCCAGAGCGTCCCTTCGGCCCACGCGAGCCCCGAGTCACCGCCGCCGCCGGGCGCCGGGATCGTGGCGAGCACACGGCCGGTGTTCGGATCGATCTTCTGGATGCGACCCTCGGCAATCTGGAACAGGTGCTGGCCGTCGAAGGCCGTTCCTGCATGCGCGGCGACCTCGATCGAGCGCAGCGTCTTCCCGCTCGCAGGATCGAAGGCGTTCAGCTTGTCTCCGGACGCAAACCAGACTTGCTGACCGTCATACGTGACCCCATGCACGCTGTCGACACCCGCAAAGGGTCCATACTCACGGACGATTTCGGCCGCTGATCGATTCATGCTTCCATTCTAGTCACTCGGCAGTGGAGCGGGGAGTAACAAGGTCGTCGTGAATCCTGGCACGGGCGAGGTCATCCAGCGACGAGCTCGCCCGCGACCAAACGACTGCACCTTGCCTGCTGCCGCAAGCGAGTCGAGTGCCCGCTGCACGGTGCGCTGGCTCGTTCCAAGCGCAAGCGCCAGGGCCGAGCTCGACCACGACTCGCCGTCGGCGAGGAAGGCGAGCACCGCCGCATGCTCCTCTTCGACAGGCCGCGCCAGCACGACGACCTCGCTTGTGCGGCGAGGCGCCAGCGCAAACCCTCGCTTCGTCGCGCTCACGCCGGCCAGCGTCCGAAGCTCCGTGCGAAGCCGCCCGACTTCGACGCGCAACCGCGCGCGATGCGACTCATCGGCGAGCTTCAATCGGAATGCCCGCGCGACGAGCGTGTCCCTCGGCACGTCTTCCGGCCACGCCTCGCCCAGCGCGCGTGCGAGCGCGAATAACACGGGACGTCTCGCGAGCGAGACCACCGTGCGTGCATCACGCACCACATGACGGCAGGCGTCCACTACGAATGCTTTCGACGCCAGCAACGCTTCAACCTCCTCGAGCAGGAGGAGTCGCTCCTCGCCATTCGCAATCAGGCGCGCCGCGGGCGTGTTCAGGACGAGGGATGCGCTTTCGACCTCCGCCGTCAGCGCAGGAATACCTGCGTGCCGCGCGGCCCGCTCGGCCCGAGCGAGTGCAGCGCGCGCCGTCTTCGTCCGCAGGCGTCGCATCGCGATCCCCGCAACGACGAGCTCGTGGGCGGCCCGCGACGCGGGCGGGAAGGGCGCGGGGTCGAGCTCGGCGAGCGTACGCTCGGCCTCGTCGAGGCGACCGATCAGGAGGAGGCGCCGGACCTCGAGATACCGCGCATGCGCGGCGTTCACCCGGTCGCCGTGCTCTTCGAGCGTCGTCCGCGCTGCGTCGAGCGCCTTCGCAGGCCAGCCCAGGTCGCGCGAGACGAGCGCGATCTCGGCCTCGGCGACGACACACCTCGCGCGGGCCACGACCTCTTTCGGACCGAAGGCGCGCGCCGCACTTCGCACGAGAGCCTTCGCTCGAACGAGATCGCCGAGCTGCGCCATCGCGATGCCTCGAAGCGCGAGCGCGGGCGCGTCGTCGCGCAAGGCGACCCGGTTCAGTGCGCCGAGGGGATCACCCCTCGCGAGCGCACGCGCCGCGGCGGTGATCAACGAGTCCATCTGAATCCCGACACACTTGTCACTCCCACCCTTCGACGCCCGATACTAATCTATCGACCACCAACCAGCACGTCGTATCGAGAACTGAACGAACGACGAAGGGAACCCAAGGAGAGAAGAGCGATGACGAGACACATGATTGGCACACGTGAAGAGTGGCTGGCAGCGCGGCTCGAGCTGCTCGAGGCGGAGAAGGAGCTCACGCGGCGCAGCGACGAGCTGGCGCGGCGGCGGCAGGAGCTGCCGTGGGTTCGCATCGACAAGGAGTATCGATTCGAGACCGACGAGGGGAGCGCCTCGCTGGCAGACCTTTTCCGAGGGCGCTCGCAGCTCCTCGTCTACCACTTCATGTTCGGGCCCGACTACAAGGCGGGGTGTCCGTCCTGCTCGGCGATCGCGGACGGGTTCGACGGCTTCGTCGTCCACCTGGCCAACCACGACGTCACGCTTTCGGCGGTGTCGCGGGCGCCGCTCGCGAAGCTGCAGGCGTACAAGCGGCGGATGGGGTGGATGTTCCCCTGGGCGTCATCGCTCGGCGGCAACTTCAACTTCGACTTCAACGTCTCGGTTACCGAGGAGCAACAGCGCGAGGGGGCCATCGAATACAACTACGAGCGCCGCGGCCACGCGCTGGACGCGAAGCCGGAAGCCGCCGCCGAGGGGCCTGTCACCTTCGCGGCGATGAGCGGAACCGACGTGGCCACGTACACGCGCGAGAGGCCGGGCATGAGCGCGTTCGTGCTCGAGAACGGCGTCGTCTATCACACCTATTCCACCTATGCGCGCGGACTGGACGGCCTCTGGGGCATGTACCAGTGGCTCGACCGCGCCCACAAGGGGCGCAACGAGACGGGTGTCTGGTGGCGCCGCCACGACGAGTACGGCAAGCGCTGAGCCAAGTCGTGGGTGTCGTTGGCGCAACCGGGGGACGGGGGATCTCACGACGCACGGTTTCCGAGCGAGCTTCCCAGCGAGCCTTCTTCGGCGTCTCGGCGCTGCTCTACGCCGCCAGCGCGGCGGTGACGATCGTCTGGTGCGCGTCCATGTCGGCGATGGGCGAGATGCCGATGCCCGGGGGCTGGACGATGTCGATGGCGTGGATGCGGATGCCCGGACAGACGTGGCCCGGCGCCGCGGCGTCGTTCCTCGGCATGTGGGTCGTGATGATGGTAGCGATGATGCAGCCCTCCTTGGTGCCAATGCTGTGGCGCTACCGCCAGGCCGTCGGCAGGACAGGCGAGACGCGGCTCGGTCGGCTGACCGCGCTGGTGGGCGTGGGGTACTTCTTCGTGTGGACCGTGTTCGGAATGGCCGCCTTTCCGCTGGGCGTCGCGCTGGCGGCGGCCGAGATGCAGCTGCCGGCGCTGGCGCGCGCCGTTCCGATCGCGGTCGGTGTGGTCGTCCTGATCGCCGGCGCGCTCCAGTTCACCGCGTGGAAGGCACATCACCTTGCCTGCTGCCGGGCGGCGCCGGGGCGCGGCCGTACGTTGCCGGCGGACGCCGGCACGGCCTGGCGACACGGCCTG